>ERZ791571.20-NODE-20-length-160151-cov-16.212660_pt1 | contig 160151 bp, 192 predicted proteins | sample MGYA00509972_ERZ791571 | MGnify/ENA primary metagenome ERZ791571 (study PRJEB30046, sample SAMN00791936) | human gut metagenome | study: EMG produced TPA metagenomics assembly of the A metagenome-wide association study of gut microbiota in type 2... | reverse complement strand
CTCAGAGCCAGTTTTTTCCCTATAGACCCATATTCATCTTTTTATGCGTTATTTGCAGCAAATTTAGTATCTCACAACTCAGTTTTTCTGCATAGACCCAAAACACAGAACGCCCACGGTGGACGGAACATCACGCCGCGATGTCTGTCGGAGGGTGTTGATATTTTCTTGAAAAGTGTTAAAAGACAGGGGGAAAGCGGACACGATGTCCGCGTCAGCCGATCCGCGCCATGGATGGCGCGTGTAGGCGACCCCGTCATGATGAGAACCACTGTATCACTTTTCATTAGAAAATTCACACCCGGAGACGCGACATCAAGGCGTGATGTTCCGTTCGCCGTGGGCGTTCGTGGATTTGCTTAACTAACTCTCAATTTATAACATCTCTGTGCTGATAGTACCACTTGTAAAGTCCTGTCGGAATCGGTATAATATAGGTAATTGGGAGGTAAAAATATGCTGCTTACATTAGTACCGCTTTTTGATGAAAATATGGCCGTATGTGCCTATTCCTTTTTTACTCAGAGAGAAAATTACCTGTTGAATCCGTTGCTGCTTGGGACAGCACAATTTGATGGAGCATCACAGATCACCGGATTGGAATTGATCCAAAAGATGGGAATCGATACATTGTCTCAGGGAAAAGAGATTTTTGTACCGATCACCAATATTTCTATTTTTGCGGATATTACGGAGCAGTGCGATGCACCTCATGAAAAAATCGTACTTTTGATCGATAATACCATTCCGCCGATTGAAATGTATGTCAATCGTCTGAAGGAATTGAAACAGCAAGGCTATAAACTAGCCATTCGCAAGCTTGCGGTCAGTGATTTTGAAAATTACAGAGAAGTCCTGAAGCTGATGGATTATGTTCTTCTGAATAACCGTAAAATAGCCATTGATAAAGCCAAGATTTATTTCGGGAAATTATTCCCGAATATCAGTCTGTGTGCCGGTAATATTGATACCATGGAGGACTTCGAGAGACTGAAGGAGACCGGTGGATATCGTTTCTATGAGGGTAAGTTCTATCGAGTTCCCATTACGAAGGGACAGACAGATGTGGCCCCCTTGAAGGGTAACTATATTGACCTGCTGAATATTGTGAACAGCCCGGATTTTGAACTCACGACAGCGGCGGATATCATCAGCCGTGATACCGCACTCACGATCGATCTGCTGAAAATGGTTCAGCCACTGGCTGTAAATTCGGAGATTACGTCTATCCGTCATGCGGCTGCCATGCTGGGACAGCGGGAACTGAAAAAGTGGATCAACACGGCAGTAGCCAATGCTTTGTATGCGGATAAGCCGAATGAGGTCACCAGATTATCTCTGCTTCGTGCGAAATTTGCCGAGAATCTGGCGGAAGCGTTTGGCCTGAAGGCGCAGAAGGATGAATTGTTCCTGATGGGATTGTTCTCCGTGCTGGATGTGATCCTCGAGAAACCCATGGCAGAGGCTTTGAAGGTGGTCCATGTGGCTGGCGAGATCAGCAATGCACTGATCTACCGCATCGGCGTACTGGCACCGGTGTACGATTTTATGCTGCAGTATGAGACAGCCAACTGGGCGGAGGTATCCCGCCTGATGCTATTAAAGAATATTGATATGAATACAGTATATGAAGCCTATACATCGGCGTTGAAGTGGTATCGCACCGTACGTTGATTGTATTAAAAAATGTACTTGTGTTTTGTATACATTTATGTTATTTTCTTGAATGACTTGTAATTATATCCTCCGGCAGTCCAAAGGACGCCAGATGGAGGAATAGTAGCAAAGGCGCAAAAAGCGCGGAAAGGAAATTTCATATGAAAAAAAACAAGACACTTGAGATGGTACAATTGGCCGTACTCATCGCGATCATGCTGATTCTGGCATTTACCCCGCTTGGGTATCTGCGCATCGGACCGTTAGCAATCTCCCTGATGACCATTCCCGTAGTCATCGGCGCAATGATCTTAGGACCCGCAGGCGGAGCCGTTCTGGGACTGGTATTTGGACTTACCAGCTTTTACCAGTGCTTTGCAGGGGATCCTTTTGGAGCAGCTTTGGTAGCAATGAATCCGTTTTTCACTTTCCTGGTATGCATCCCCACCAGAACTCTGATGGGATGGCTGTCCGGTGTGATCTTCAAGGCACTGTGGAAGATTGACAAGACGAAGACCGTAACTTACTTCGTGACCGGTCTGCTGGGAGCATTTATGAACACCCTGTTCTTTATGTCCACTCTGATGATCTGCTTCGGTCATACCGAGTATCTGCAGAGCATGAATGCAACCGGAGCGAATCTGTTTATGTTCGCCGTAGCATTCTGTGGTATCAACGGAGCACTGGAGATGCCCATGAGCTGTGTAGTAGGTGGTGGCGTTGCGAAGGCAGTCAGCGTAGCGCTGAAGAAGAATGCAGCAACAGAAGAGAAATAATCAGATTTTCTGAAACGAAAAATATATAAAATATACAAACAGCCCCCGGAGTATGACAGATGGTCATGCCGGGGGTTTTCCATATGGAAATTTTGAATACGGAATTCATGTGCCGAAATGCGTATATAGGCAGAAAGGATGGTCATTACAGCGACACCCACATTGTCTGTAGGGTATCTGCCGTGACAGCAACATTCCCCTGGATCATGGGAGCGGATCCGCCACCTTTTGCAGAAAGTTCCCGGCGCATGCGGTCTGCCAGTTCCTGACAGTTACAGGAAGCACTGCCTACAATAAATCGATAACCGTTTGTATCGTCTCCGGCAAAGATACCACAGTAACCGGAATATTTTCCGGTCAGGGTATTCACAGCGTTACGTAGGGCAATGGCATCCAGTTCACCGACGAAGAGAAGCACGTGGCGTACTTTTTCCGGGGAGGGAAGTGCGTCCATCTGTACGTTCAGTAGCTCTGCCTGCAGGGCATTGGCGCGTTCTTTTTGCAGCTTTGCATCCTCTTTGGCGCGGGCAACAGCACCCGCTACTTCCGGCTGTTTCGCAGAGAGCAGAGAAGAAATTGCCCAGACGGAATCCTGTTTTTCGGTATAATCTGCCAGAGCACGGTTTCCACAGAGAATATTGATGCGGACACCGCCCCGGTGGCTCTGTACATTTACAATTTTGATGAGACCGATCTGTCCGGTGGTATCTACATGCGGAGCACAGCAGGCACACAGATCCACGCCGGGGATCTCGACGATACGTACATTTTCCGTGAGAGCCAGCTTGCTACGGTAATTTAAGCTCGCCAGTTCTTCGGCGGTGGGCCAGCTGATGTTGACCGGAAGATTTTTCCAGACATAAGTGTTAGCCTCCTGTTCGATGAGACGCAGCTGCTCCAGAGAGACTTCTCCGTTCATATCCAGTGTCACTTCTCTGTCGCTTAAATGGAAGCCTACGTTTTCCAGTCCGAAATGGGAGTGCAGTAAGCCGGAGATCATATGCTCTCCGGAGTGCTGCTGCATGAAATCAAACCGGCGGTTCCAGTCCACATGACCGGTGACCTGGGTGCCAGCGGGAAGTTCACAGGCTGCTTTATGATATAGGATGCCCTGTTTGATGCTGACATCCAGTACTTCCTGACCGTTTAAGGTGCCTTTGTCGGCGGACTGACCACCTTCTTCCGGGAAAAAAGCGGAAGCGTCCAGAACGATCCTGTAATATCCCTCTTCCTTGTCGGGAACACATTCCATTACCACAGCGGTGAAATCCGTCTGATGTACATCTTCATAATAGAGTTTGCGGGTTCCCAGGGAGTTCATTTGAGCATTTTCGATACGATCCATAGATGCCTGTCCAATCTGCTGTAGGAAAACAGCGTTTTGTGATAATTGAAAAATAGAAAATATATATCTATTCTATATCAGACCCGGTGGAAAAAGCAATGGAAATTGTAAGCTTTTACACAGCTTTGTCAGATTCTCCAAGGAGTATCGGGATTGCGGAGAGGTTTTTTGTAGGTTTTTATGCAGACAGGGTCTATTGCGACGCAATTTTTTTTATGATATAATAAATCGATTATGCAGATACCAGATTTAAACGGCAGAGGTCGACCGTGCTTGCATGGGGAGGCAGGTGCCGATTTAAATCGCCAAAACATGAGGATGCAGCGATTTGCGGAAGCAAATCCGCGGAATCCGAATGTTTTCAGAAGTGCGGGAGCTGCGAAGCAGCGGAGCAATTCGTAGGTATCGTAGACAATGCAGATACCCAGCGGAGCAATTCGCAGGTATTGTAGGAGACTGAGAGAAATACAAACGTCGCAAAAAGCGGCAGAATGTGAGGAAAGAATGAAGGCATTTTTGATTTTGGAAGATGGAACGGTGTTCGAAGGAACGCACATCGGTGCAGACAAAGAGATCATCAGTGAAATCGTATTTAACACATCCATGGCCGGATATCTGGAGGTCCTGACGGATCCGTCCTATGCAGGACAGGCTGTATGCATGACCTACCCCCTGATCGGTAACTATGGCATATGCAGGGATGACTGCGAGTCGGAGAGACCCTGGCCGGATGGATTCATCGTCAGAGAGCTTTCACGTATTCCCAGCAACTTCCGCTGTGACTGCACAATACAGGAATACTTAGAGGAGAACGGCGTACCCGGCATCGCCGGGATCGATACCCGTGCGCTGACCAAGATCCTGCGTGAGAAGGGTACCATGAACGGCATGATCACCACCAACGAAGCCTATGACCTGAACGAAGTACTTCCGAAACTGAAGGAGTATACCACAGGCAAGGTCGTGGAAAAGGTGACCTGCAAGGAAAAATATGTGGTAGCGCCCACCACGGAGCTGGCACAGAACGGACCTCTCTCCGGTGCAGCACGTTTTGATAAAGAAGCTTATGAAAAAGGTGTCAGAGAGCCTAAGCCGGCACTGGTAACGGAGCTGTCCGGACAGGGACTGAAGGTAGCTCTGTTAGACCTGGGAGCTAAGAGAAATATCGCCAGATCCCTGGCAGAGAGAGGCTGTGAGGTGACCGTATACCCCGCAGGAACTCCCGCGCAGGAGATCATTGATGATAATCCCGACGGTATCATGTTAAGTAACGGACCGGGAGACCCCAAGGAGTGTACCGGTGTGATCGCCGAGATCAAAAAGTTATACGATACCGAGATCCCTATTTTCGCAATCTGTCTGGGACATCAGCTGATGGCTCTGGCTACCGGCGCAGATACCCATAAAATGAAATACGGACACAGAGGAGGCAACCATCCGGTAAAGGATCTGATGACCGGAAGAGTATATATTTCCTCTCAGAACCACGGCTATGTGGTAGATACCGATAAGCTGGATCCGTCCGTAGCGGTTCCCGCATTCATCAATGTCAACGACGGTACCAACGAGGGTCTGTCCTACACCGGCAAGAACATTTTCACCGTACAGTTCCATCCGGAAGCATGTCCGGGACCCCAGGACTCCGGTTACCTGTTTGACCGGTTCATTCATATGATGAGAGGAGAGAACTAAGATGCCCAAGAATCCTAATGTAAAACGAGTAATGGTAATCGGCTCCGGTCCTATTGTCATCGGACAGGCAGCGGAATTCGACTATGCAGGTACCCAGGCCTGCCGTTCCCTGAAGGAAGAGGGAGTAGAGGTAATCCTGGTGAACTCCAATCCTGCGACCATCATGACCGATAAAGATATCGCAGATAAGGTATATATTGAGCCCCTGAACGTAAAGGTTCTGGAGCAGATCATTGAAAAGGAAAAGCCCGACAGCATTCTCCCTACCCTGGGAGGACAGGCTGGTCTGAACCTCGGCATGGAGCTGGAGGAATCCGGTTTCCTGGCAGCTCACAATGTAAAGCTGTTAGGTACTACCGCAGCTACCATTCGTAATGCGGAAGGTCGTCAGGAGTTCAAGGATCTGATGGAGCGTATCGGCGAACCCTGTGCAGCATCCAAGGTCGTTGAGAACGTGGAAGACGGTGTGGAATTCACCAACACCATCGGCTATCCTGTTGTACTGCGTCCTGCTTATACCCTGGGCGGTTCCGGCGGCGGTATCGCACACAATCAGGTAGAGCTGGAAGAGATCCTGGAGAACGGTTTACGTCTGTCCCGTGTAGGACAGGTACTGGTAGAGCGTTGTATCGCGGGCTGGAAAGAGATCGAGTACGAAGTAATGCGTGACAGCGCAGGCAACTGCATCACCGTATGTAACATGGAGAACATCGATCCCGTCGGCGTGCATACCGGAGACAGTATCGTAGTAGCGCCTTCCCAGACCCTGAGCGACAAGGAGTACCAGATGTTACGTACTTCCGCTCTGAAGATCATCAACGAACTGCAGATCACCGGTGGATGTAACGTACAGTTTGCACTGCATCCCACCAGCTTTGAATATTGTGTTATCGAGGTGAATCCCCGTGTCAGCCGTTCTTCCGCACTGGCAAGTAAGGCGACCGGTTACCCCATTGCGAAGGTAGCAGCGAAGATCGCACTGGGCTTTACTCTGGATGAGATCAAAAATGCCATTACCCACAAGACCTATGCCAGCTTCGAGCCGACACTGGATTACTGTGTAGTAAAGATCCCCAGACTGCCTTTCGATAAATTTATCACTGCAAAACGTACTCTGACCACACAGATGAAGGCAACCGGTGAGGTTATGAGTATCTGCAATAACTTCGAGGGAGCACTGATGAAGGCCATCCGTTCCCTGGAACAGCATGTGGACTGCCTGCGTAGCTATGATTTCAGCGCACTGTCCGTAGAAGAACTGTTAGAGCGTCTGAAGATCGTGGATGACCAGAGAATCTATGTGATCGCTGAAGCAATCCGTAAGGGTATCAGTTATGAACAGATCCACGACATTACAAAGATCGACCTGTGGTTCATTGACAAGATCGCCATTCTGACCGAGATGGAGCATGCACTGGAGACACAGCCTCTGACAGTGGAACTGCTGAAGGAAGCCAAGAGAATCGAGTTCCCGGATAACGTCATCGCAAGACTGACCGGCAAGACCGAGGAAGAGATCAAGAAGATGCGTTATGACAACGGCATTAAGGCTGTTTACAAGATGGTAGACACCTGTGCCGCAGAGTTCGCAGCTTCCACTCCTTATTATTACTCTGTATTCGGCGGCGAGTGCGAAGCCAAGGAGACCACCGGACGTAAGAAAGTCCTGGTACTGGGTTCCGGTCCTATCCGTATCGGACAGGGTATCGAGTTCGACTATTGCTCCGTACATGCTACCTGGGCATTTTCCAAGGCAGGCTATGAGACCATTATCATCAACAACAACCCGGAGACTGTAAGTACCGACTTCGATATTGCGGACAAGCTGTATTTCGAGCCTTTGACTCCGGAAGATGTGGAATCTATCGTAAATATTGAGCATCCCGATGGTGCTGTGGTACAGTTCGGCGGACAGACCGCTATCAAGCTTACCGAGAGCCTGATGAAGATGGGCGTGCCCATCCTGGGCACCAAGGCGGAGGATGTAGATGCCGCTGAGGATAGAGAACTGTTCGACAAGATTTTGGAAGAGACCGAGATCCCCCGTGCAGCCGGCGGTACCGTATACACCGCAGAGGAAGCTAAGGCGGTGGCCAACAGACTGGGCTATCCCGTACTGGTACGTCCTTCCTATGTATTGGGCGGACAGGGCATGCAGATCGCTATCTCCGATGAAGAGATCGAAGAATTCATGGAGATCATCAATCGTATCGCACAGGATCACCCGATTCTGGTAGATAAGTATTTACAGGGTAAGGAGATCGAGGTCGATGCTGTATGCGACGGTACTGATATCCTGATCCCCGGTATCATGGAGCATATCGAAAGGACCGGTATCCACTCCGGAGACAGTATCTCCGTATACCCGGCTCCGACCATTGATAAAGTAGTAAAAGAGAAGATCGCAGAGTACACAAGAAGACTGGCAAAGGCACTGCATGTCAAGGGACTGATCAATATCCAGTTCATTGCCATCGGTGAGGAAGTATATGTCATTGAGGTTAACCCCCGCTCTTCCCGTACCGTACCTTATATCAGCAAGGTAACCGGTATTCCTATCGTGGATCTGGCGACCGAAGTGATCATCGGCAAGACCATCCGTGAGCTTGGCTACGAGCCCGGCTTACAGCCTGAGGCAGAGTATTTTGCCATCAAGATGCCTGTATTCTCCTTCGAGAAGATTCGTGGTGCCGAGATCAGCTTAGGACCGGAGATGAAGTCTACCGGTGAGTGTCTGGGTATCGCCAAGACCTTCAATGAGGCTCTGTACAAGGCATTCCTGGGGGCAGGTGTAGAACTGCCAAAGTACAAGAACATGATCATCACCGTAAAGGATGCGGATAAGGGTGAAGCCATTGAAGTCGGAAGACGCTTCGAAAAGCTGGGATACACCATTTATGCTACCAGAAGTACCGCAGCTGCTCTGAATGAAGCAGGTGTGAAGGCGAGAAAGGTCAACAAGATCTCTCAGGAATCCCCGACCGTGATGGATTTGATCCTGGGACACAAGATCGACCTTGTCATCGATACCCCTACCCAGGGCCGCGACAAGACCAGAGACGGTTTCCTGATCCGCCGTACCGCTATCGAGACCGGTATCTACTGCATCACTGCAATGGACACCGCCAATGCTCTCGTGACCAGCATGGAGCATATGAACGATTGTAAGGAACTGACACTGGTGGATATTGCACAGCTGTAAAAATATAAAAAATGGAATTGAGCAGGAGGGAATATTTAATAAATTTTCTCTCCTGCTTGATTTATGTCAAAAAGAGAAGAACGCTGACTGCAAAAGTGTAAATCCGAAAATAAAATCCGTAAGTGCGGCATATAATAGGCGTATGGTAAATATTGTATGATCGCAAGCCTGTATCCCGCAGGCGGATTGGAGTCTCATGTTAGAAGAACATTATCCTTTTGTCGCACAGCCCCTGCCCTACGAATATGATGCCCTGCTTCCGGTACTGGATGAGGAGACACTGCATTTTCACCATGATAAGCATTATCAGACCTATGTGGACAAGCTGAATGCAATTCTCGCGGATTATCCTCAGTTACAGCAAATGACCTTGACGGAACTGCTCACTTCGGAGGATAATAAACTTGCATCCTTGCAGGAGGAAGCCCGGGAAAGCATTCACAATAACGGAGGTGGCGTATACAACCATCAGCTGTATTTTGACAGCATGCGAAGCCCTGTGGGGCAGGAACCCTGCGGAACATTGGAAGAGGCACTGATCCGTGATTTCGGATCAGTGAGACAATGGAAAGAGCAGATGTCGCAGAGTGCCATAGGAGTATTCGGTTCCGGATGGGCGTGGCTTGTAAGTGATCAGGACGGTACCCTTATGATCCTGACCACAGCGAACCAGGATGTGCCGGATCTGAGATTGTATACACCGATATTGCTGATAGATGTGTGGGAACATGCCTATTATTTACAGTACCGAAACCGCAGACCGGATTATGTGCAAGGGTGGCATAAGCTCATCCACTGGAAAAAGGCGGAGAGACGTTATGAACAGGTCCTCTGCAGACGGGAAAGAGGAAATGAAAATGGAGAACAGACCGATCATAAAAAAAGAACAGGTAGAGACCGTCTATGACAGCAGATTCATCAAGGTATTTGATCTGCAATATGAGCCGGGAAAACATTATTTTGATGCCACCAGAAGAAGCGTTGAGAATCTGGCGGCAGTAAAGAATGACGAAGAATTTAAACAGATGCTGCCGGATGCGGTGAGCTGTGTCGTGATCCTGAAAGTTAAGGATCAGGAACCGAGACTCTGCTTAAGCCGTGAATATCGTTACCCGGCGGGACAGTTCCTGCTAAGCGTTCCGGCAGGACTGTTAGATCCGGAGGATGCGGCACAGGAAAATCCCGTATTCCATGCGGCCATCCGGGAATTGCGGGAAGAGACCGGCATCGCACTGGAAGAGAGTGACAGCATCCGTCTGGTGAATCCCCTGGTATTCAGCACCCCGGGCATGACGGACGAGAGCAATGCACTGGTGCAGATTACGCTGAACCGTGAGGAGATGCCGAAGGTAAGCCAGGAAGGTGCTGTTGGCACGGAATGCTTTGACGGCTTTTTATTGGTGACCCAAGAAGAAGCACAGAAAATCCTAAAAGACGGCGTGGATGATCAGGCGCTTTTCTATCCCTTATATACCTGGGCGGCACTGATGTGCTTTGTAACGGGAATGTGGGAATAAGGGAACCTATCCCCGGAGCGTTATCACCGTGTGGAAGGTCAGAGTAGCATCGTTATAGTACATTTGGATATCCCCGTGGTATTTTTCGCAGATCTTGCGGATGCTTTTCAGCCCGAAGCCGTGAGAACGCTTATCCGCTTTGGTAGTGGCTGGATCTGCCGCATCATTTTTAAAAGGGTTTACGCGGCAGGAATTGACCACTGTGACCAGAACAAAAGGTGTATTTTCCCGCTTGCTGCCATTAACTTCGATATAAGCGTCGGGAACTTTCCCGGCAGCTTCCATGGCATTATCCAGCAAATTGCAAAAAAGAGAAGTAAGGTCACTGTCCGGCAGAAAATGCAGTACACCACTGCGGATGTCAGCGGTAAAACTGATTCCCTGTTCAGTACACTGCCGCCTGTACCTTGCCATAATGGCGTTTAGAAGTTCGTTGTCGCAGATGCGGGCGGACTCTTTGAAATCCGAAGAGAGAAGCAGTTCGTTAATATAGGCGTTGACTTTGTCCGGGGCATTCTGCTCGTTCAGAGATGCAATGGATTGCAAATGCTTCTTAATATCATGAATGAGAATTGCCTGGTTTTCGCTCTGCGAAAGCAGCATCTTATAATATTCTGTAAAATCTGTTTCCTTCTGCAGTAACAGCTGCACCTCTGTATATTTCCGATTTTTTTCCCGATTGTACTGATTGATTCCAAATACCAGCAGATTCATAAGTAACAGGAAAAAGGCACTGAGAGAGATCATCCGGTTCGTCCCGGGAGTCAATGTATACTGATCACCCATTCCCACAAAAGTAAGCATGATGAATATCGATGTGACGGGAATGATCATCAGCAGCACAACAGAACTATCGTAAGGATCTGTAGTTTTCCGCCGACTTTTGAACAAATGCGTAATCAGATAAATGACTGCAAAAAAAGAAATCTTGCTGCACAGGATAAAAAGAAGGGTATTGTGGAAAGAACCCATCTGCATATAAAAATGGGGAGCGGTCCGGGCGATGATGCTATATACGATCAGCTCGCACATTCCCATGACAGCAGCAAGCAATGCGGAATGGAAGGCAGCTGCGCGCCATTTGACATCGTATTGTGTGACCAGAAACAGAAAATTAGTAAACAGATACAAAAGCATATTCAGCCATTTGATGTTAAAAAAGGCTACGGCACACAGGCAGGTATACAAAAGGCTCAGCACGACAAGCCTGTCGGACAGGGGGCGTTTCGGAGAAAATAGTCGGCTGGCATATTGCAGGAGAATGATGGCTTCCACCAGAAATGCAAAAATAATAGAAAAAATACTTTCCATAACTTACCTCGTACTTTCTAAATAGAGAAGATAAGCTTTCTTAAAGGCGCTGTATTTCCGTTTCGTCAGATAAGCGTCAAACTGACTGTTCGCCAGATGCACCAGCATACGGTCGAAGTCGGTAATGTGCTCATAGTTGACAATAAAACTCCGGTGCGTCTGAAAAAAGCGGTTGGAAGGCAGCAGCTCCAGCCAGTATGGCATGGTATGGATGGCTTCAAAGTCCTGCGTCGTGGTGTGGACGATCACTTTTTTCCCCTGTGCCTCCACCATAATGATAGAAGAGACCGGAAGAACGTGTACGCCCTGCCTGGTCTCAATAGGCACCTTCATCAGTCTGGAATGATACAGATCCAGAGCGTCCTTCAGATTCCGGAACAGACGCTGCCTGTCTATGGGCTTGGACAGATAACGGAATACATGGAACCGCATGGCTTCATCCAGATATTCGGAATAAGAAGTAATAATAAAAATGATAATATCTTTATCTTTCTTTTTCAGTTCGTTTCCTACATAGATTCCGTCAAGCCCCGGCATCTCGATATCGAGAAAAAGGATATCCTTGTCTCCCAGATCCGCAAGCAGGGACTCCCCGTCTGAAAAGCAGACGATCTCCGGACAGCTCAGGTGCAGATGACTGAAATAGCTTTTCAGATATTTTTGCAGTTTTTCTACGATCAGTAAATCGTCATCGCAAATAAGAATACGCATCTTATACTCCATTCGATATCATTGATGCCTGCGGATTGTTCCGTACCAGACATGTGCCACTGGCATCATTATATAATAAGAAAACCCAAAATAGAATGTCGTTTTCACCCATTTTTGCCTTAGTTTTTGCTTTTCGGTTCGGAAGGGATGTCTCGTTTTTTGAAATATGCTATTCTGAAAATGCAAATAAGTATAAATCTTAAGTATAAACCTAAGTATAAATCTTCAACGCATTTGTAACAAATAGCGCAAGATCTTTCGTTATGGTTAATGAAGAGGAAGGTTTCCATCCGCTCAATTGCTTTTCCGATTGCTCAATTGTATAATGATATCATTATCAAGTAAAATTAAGGAGCAAAAACATCATGTAGAAAGAGAACCTGTATATCAGCAGATAGGCACAAGATATATCGATGATCCGGACTGGGGATATACATTCCTGAATGTAGAATGAAAGGAGCAGCTATGAAGAAAATTTTTTCAAATTACTACAAAATTATTTTGTCTGTTGTGATCCTGATTGTCCTGGTGGCACTAAAGGAGGATTACAAAACTTCTTTTGATGGAATGAGCGGAGTCCGGACGGTGGTACGTATGCTACTCTATACGGCATGGGGATTCCTGATAGCGACAGGAACCAGACGGGACAAAGCAAAAGGTGCGGAATATGTTGCTTTTGGCGTTGCCTGTGTGGCAGCGCTCAATCTGTTAATCCCCATCTGGAGCTTCCAGATAGCGTTTTATGCTTTTGTCGCAGGTGTTCCGGGACTCTTTTTTATGGTATTTATTCTGACCGGAATATTAGGAGGTTACTTATGGGGACCGGTTGATAAAACGGACCGTAAATAGTGCCGGATATATCAGGAGCATTGATCTGATGGCAGAAGATATTGCCCAGGGTGTAAAGATAGCAACAGCAGAGTAGAATGGCGGAGGTGCTTATGGGTAAAAAATGGATTGTGGGTCTGATGATTTTAGCAGCATTATGGGCAATGGCCGGTTGTGGAAAGCAGGAGATGATCCGCTGCGAATACACAAATGAGGCAGCAGGATTTACCTTAAGCATAGACAGACCGGTAGAATGGACAGCGAAGCTTCAGGAAGGGTGGCCTGCGACCGAGATAGAGGAAGCCAGCCCGGACGAAGGAATCCGGCTTTTTCCGGATGACAGCCAGGAGAGCAGCATCTATTTTTGCAACAGCTTTTCTCCCTATTATGCAGGGGATGAAAATGATCTGGAGACCGTGGAAGTGAATGAGGAACTTACAGCACTTCATGGAATCGAAACAAGCGGTGAAGGGATAAGCGAATCCTATGTTTTTAAGGGGGATTTCATCGGTCAGGGATTCTATAACATTACCATCTCTATGTCACAAAAGGATTATAAAAAATATAAAAAGATTATCTCACAGATGGTTGCCAGCTGCCAGATCCGTGAATGGGAGCCGGAGAATGCAACGGTATCGGAAAGCATTGAAAATGTAGAAAAATACAGCAAATAATGATTTGATGATTCGAGGAACGCTGTTAGACAGAACGATAAGAAAAGAAGATACGGATAACAAATACAAAATCGTAGATGAAGTCGAACTGTATTAGTGATCGATTTGAAAAATAAATATTGACATATATAGATAGCCGATATATATTATAGACAACGATATATATCGGCTATCTATATAAGGAGGACAAAAAATGGCTGTGGACAAATCACTGATGTCGGGAAGTATGACGATGCTTTTGCTCAGATTACTGGCGGAGAAGGATATGTACGGATACGAGATGATCGATACAATGCGGAAAAAATCCTGTAACGTGTTCGAGTTAAAAGCAGGTACGCTGTATCCGCTGTTGCATGGGCTGGAAGCGAAGGGCCTGCTTACGGTATATGAGCAGGAATATGCAGGCAAGACGAGGAAGTATTACAGTATTACGAAAGAGGGCAGAAAATTACTGGAAACAAAAAAAGCGGAGTGGATGGAATATCAGTCTGCAGTGACCAGTGTTCTGGCAATGGGGGTATAAGGATGGAAACATATTTGGAAAAACTGTTGTCGCAGATCCGTTGTAAAAAAGCCAGACCCTATATCGCTGAGGAGATAAGAGACCATATAGAAAGTCAGATCGCGGACAATCTTTCCGAGGGAATGACCTATGAGGAAGCAGAGAAAAATGCGGTTGCGGACATGGGGGATCCGGTGGAAGTCGGTATCTCTCTGGACAGGATCCACAAGCCTAAGATTGCATGGAAGTTACTTGTGATCGTAGGAATTTTAAGCCTGCTGGGCATTCTGATACAGCAATCCATTCTCAGACAACCCGGTTATCAGGAGCTGGAAACATGGAGACAGGAAGTGTACCGCTATACTACGGAGGGGTTTGTCTCATGTATTGTGATAGGATTCCTTCTCATGTGTGTGATCTACTTTCTGGATTATACGTTAATTGCAAAGTACTCCAGGTTCATTGGAGTCCTTATATTTATTTTGGGAGGATTGCGGCTGACCAGCTTTTTCGGTGTGGATATTAACGGAGTCGGCAACTGGGTTGGATTTGGAATGTTCCGGGTGTCGATTACTTCCTTGATGATGTTCTATGTGCCCATCTATGGAGCTATCTTATACAAATACAGGGATGGTGGGTTTATGGCACTGTGCAAAGCACTCCTGTGGCTGATCCTTCCGGTATTTATTACCTCCCGGATCCCGAGCCTCGGTGTTGCCGTCATCATGATGGTCAGTATGCTGATAGAACTTACGGTGGCTGTCTGGAAGGGGTGGTTTAAACTGCCTGTGAAAAAGACGATTATCGGCATGTGGCTGCTTTTTACGGCAGGGCCTGTCCTGTTATTGACTGCAATGTATGCACTTCACATGTTGGAAGCCTATCAGGAAGCCAGGATCCGCTCCTATTTATCCCATTCCGGAGATGCCAATTACATGACGGCCATGCTTCATAAATTTAATGAAAATATTTTACTTTGGGGCAACAGTGGAAAAGATGTGGTGGGAGGTTTGCCGGAATTCAATCAGGATTACATTTTCTCTTATATTCTGAACAGTTACGGACTGCTGGCCGGAATCTTTGTAGCCGCGCTCCTGGCAGCACTGGTAGTGTTTCTGTTCGGAGCGTCGGTCAGACAGAAAAATGAACTGGGCATGGTGATGGGATTCGGATGCGGAATGATCATTTTATTAAATGTTTTTCTGAACTTTGCGGGAATGTTTGGATGGATCCCGCTGACATCGACCTTCCTGCCGTTCTTATCCTTTGGCAGAAATAATATTTTACTGTGTTATGCCTTGGTGGGAATCATCCTGAGTATTTACAGATACAAGGATGTGTACCCCAAAAAGTTCAAGGCATCCCAGGTATCGTTACAGAAGACCATTACTTTGAATCTGAATATGTAACACAGTAATAAAAGTAATGCAAATAAAAGGTCCATGAGCAGGAAAACTGTCCATGGACTTTTCTATATCGTGCGCAGAACTCATGCAATGCATTTTGCAGGCTTATGAGGGCAATACCGATAAAATCAGTATCTCCACACTCATCATATCATTCATCCGCCCGGATTTCACGGCTTCTTCAGTCTCCACGCACTGCTTTACTGCATTTTTCAGCACGGAAGTCTTGAAATGGGACGCCTGTGCCACATATTTTCCGGCAGCAAAGGGCGGCACGCCGATCTTGGAGGCAATGGTCTTATTGTCGTGACCTCTGTTTTTTAATTCCTTGGTCTGGAGCAGCAGGTTACATTGCCTGGCGATCAGGAACAGTACGCGCATGGGCGGCTCTTTTAATGCCAGCAGATCATAATAGAGCTGTAAGGCTTTCTGCGGCTGTTTTTCTGCAATGGCATTGACCATATCGAAGATATGGTTAGTGATACGGGTGGTGCAGACAGCCTCCACATCCTCCGCGGTGACCACATCCCGGTCCAGACAATAGCAGATCAGCTTCTCCAACTCCATCTGGATATTTTCCATATCGGTGCCGGTCTTGGAGAGCAGGAGCTGTGCGGTGTTCTCGGAGATCTTTTTCCCTTCGCGGCCTAAGATACCAGCAATCCAACGTTTCAGGGAATTTTCATCCTGCACGGTGAATTCGGCAGCGTATCCCTTCAACTGCACAGCTTTGTAGAGCTTGCTGCGCTTATCCACTTCACTTTCCGTGAACACGAAAAAGGTGGTGTCGTTGGGGTTTGCCAGGTATTCCGCCAGCTTTTCCCCACCGGATTTGAAGAGCCCGGTATCTTTGAAAAACATGACACGGCGTTCTGCCAGAAAAGGCAGCGTCTCTGCCAGGTCGATGACCTGTCCCAAGGAGAAATCCTTCCCCTGATAGAAATGGGTATTCATCTCGTCGCCGTCCTGACACAACGCCTTACGCAGACGGGTCGTGTACTGGTTCTTCAGATAACGTTCCTCTCCGTAGAGCAGGTAGATCTGTTTGAAATTGCCGGTTTTGATGTCTTCATTGATCCGCTGCATAAATAGTATTCCTTCTATTTCTTACTGTATTTTCTGAAAAGAGTATACCCCATTTCCTATTGAGGTTTCAAGGGGGGTATGCTATTATGAAACAAAACAGTTCGACCATGGACATATACGAGAGACACAATCATGCTTGCATGATTTTAGGGAACAGCGCGGGCCAAACAGTATACCATAAGAGGAAGGAAGAGAAAAATGAGCAGGAAAAGCGGATTCATTCAGGAATTCAAAAAGTTTATTCTGAGGGGAAATGTAATGGATATGGCAGTCGGCGTGATCGTCGGCGGCGCATTTACCGCTATTGTTACTTCTCTGAATCAGGACATCCTTACTCCGGTTCTGGCAATCTTCGGAGGCACGGATTTTTCTAATTTATATGTGAAGCTAGGAAGCGGTGACACGGCACCGGTGCTGATGTACGGTAATTTTATCACAGCGGTCATCAATTTCCTGATCACAGCATTTGTGATCTTCTGCCTGGTAAAATTCATCAACAAGCTAGGAGACACCCTGCACCACAAAGAGGAGACTCCGGCAGCACCTACCACGAAGAAATGCCCATTCTGTAAGAGTGAGATCGCCATTGATGCTACGAGATGTCCTCATTGCACATCCAAACTGGACGAGCAGTAAAGTAATAGAGCAGTAAGGATCGAAACAGACCGTGGAGGAAAGCATGGGTAAAACACATAAGAAAATAGTGATGGCAGGAGTCTGTTGTCTGATGATAAGCATGCTGACAGGCTGCGGAAATGATACTACGAAAATCACCGAAGGGATGCAGCTGGTGGAAACACTGGATTATCAGGGCGCATTGACAGCCTTCGACGAAGCGGAAGCCCAGAAAGAGAACAGACGTCTTATTGCAAGAGGCCGGGGGATTGCCAGCATGGGGCTGACAGAATATGATCAGGCAGTGCAGTATTTTACAGAGGCACTGGAGCTTAGCGATGGCTGGGTGCAGAATGTAGACTACGATATGAACTATTATCTCGCAGCCGCTTACCGGAAGAACGGGCAGCCTGCGGAGGCGAAAAAGGTATATGATGCCATTCTGGGACTGAAGCCTGAGGAGAAGGACGCCTATTTTCTGCGGGGATCGGCGGAATTGGAACTGGGAGATTACGAGAGTGCCAAGGCGGATTTCGACCAGGCAATCTCTATGGATCCGAAAAATTACGACCGGCTGATCGAGATCTACGAAGCCCTGGCAGACTACGGATATCGGGAAGTCGGGCAGGAGTATCTGCAAAATGTACTGGATACGGCAAAACAGCTGGATGCCTATGACAGCGGTCGTATTTACTATTACCTGGGAGATTATCAGAAAGCCTATCTGGCACTGGAAGAAGCCAAGGGTAAGGGTGGAGTGGACAGTTATCTCTACCTGGGGAAAGCTTATGCTGCCACCGGAGATTATAATTATGCATCCAGTGTATACAGCAATTACCTGTCCAATCAGGGACCGGATGCGGAGATCTATAATCAGCTGGGATTATGTGAGTTGGCGAAAAAGGACTACCAGAAGGCGTTGGAAGCATTTCAGGCAGGAAAGCAGATCGAAGGGAACAGCCTGATGCAGACCTTGTCCTTCAACGAGATTGTAGCATACGAATATCTGCAGGATTATCAGAAAGCGGCAGTGCTGTTAAATGCCTACTTACAAAATTACCCGGACGACCAGGCGGCCATCCGGGAACAGCAGTTTTTATCTACGAGGTAGAGGAGCAATCCTCTGCCTTTTGTCGTAATTGCAGGAGTTCGATATAATCCAAAAAGGATGCCGTGTTCTGGCGACTGAAATGCTGTATGATGTCTACCAGCTCAGCCACGGTCCTGCCGGGAGCATACTCTTCATTCAGGGTATCCAGACTATAACGATAGGAAGTACGCCCCAACAGATAATCAACGGTCACTCCGAAATAATCAGCCAGCTGCAGTAATGCTTCCTGATCCGGGAAGTGAATATTGTTCTCATAATTAGAGACGGTGCCAACGGATACTTTTAATATGGCAGCCAGTTCCTTCTGATAGATGCCCCGTTCTTCCCGCAGGGATGTAAGGATCTCACCGAAACTCCTCATATTGCCTCTCATTCTGCCGCAGATGCAGCACTATTTAAATGTTTTCTTTTAAGATTTGATGAAGTCTATTTTACTATATTTTAGTTTTAAAGGAATGACATTTTAGAAATAGATGAAAAATGTATAAAAGAAAGTCTGAAATTAATCTTACCTAAAAACAAAGGGATATACATGGAAAATCCTTTTGGAGACTCTTTGAGAAATCCTCTCATTTATAACTATTGCTATTTCGGAGAATACCCGATATAATAATTAAACAGTTAGGTGCAACTAACTATTGAGTGAATCATGTGAAACTACTCAGAGGAAACGGAGCTGCTGAATCCGCAGACTGCCGGGAGGTCATCTTCCGGGAGGAGTTTTTCAGCCCTTATAGGGGATTCGCGAAAGAGAAGGTTTGGGAATAAAAAGTTTAGAATAGAGGATAAAGGAGAAGAATAAAATGAACTATTTAGAGATTGAAAAAGTAATCGGAAGAGAGATTCTGGATTCCAGAGGAAATCCTACCGTAGAAGCGGAGGTGGTTCTGGTAGATGGTACGATCGGTCGTGGTATGGCTCCCAGCGGAGCATCCACAGGTGAATTCGAGGCACTGGAACTGAGAGATGGCGATAAGAGCAGATATCTGGGCAAGGGTGTGCAGAAGGCTGTTGAAAATATCAACACTGTGATCAATGAGACCTTGCAGGGAATGGATGCTTCCGATATTTACGCCATTGATAAGGCAATGATCGATGCAGACGGAACCAAGGATAAGTCCAGACTGGGAGCCAATGCAATTCTGGCAGTATCCATTGCCAGCGCAAGAGCAGCAGCGATTTCCCTGGATATTCCCTTGTACCGCTTCCTGGGAGGCATCTCCGGCAACAGACTTCCGGTTCCCATGATGAACATTATCAACGGTGGCTGTCATGCACTGTCCTCCGGACTGGATGTACAGGAATTCATGATCATGCCCGTAGGCGCTCCATCCTTCAAGGAATGCTTAAGATGGTGCGCTGAAGTATTCCATGCACTGGCTTCTATTTTAAAGGACAGAGGACTGGCTACTTCCGTAGGTGACGAGGGTGGTTTCGCACCGGCATTAAAATCTGACGAAGAAGCTATCGAGACAATCTTAGAGGCTGTGAAGAAGGCAGGCTACGAGCCCAGCAAGGACTTCAAGATTGCTATGGATGCCGCTTCCAGCGAATGGAAGACCGGCAAGGTCGGCGAATACAAGCTGCCTAAGGCAGGCACCGTATTTACCTCCGAAGAACTGATCGCACACTGGAAGAAACTGGTGGAGAAATACCCCATCATTTCGATAGAAGATGCACTGGATGAGGAAGACTGGGAAGGCTGGAAAAAGCTGACCGCAGAACTGGGCGATAAGGTACAGCTGGTCGGTGATGACCTCTTCGTAACCAATACCGAGAGACTGGCAAAGGGAATCTCCCTGGGCTGTGGTAACTCCATCCTCATCAAGCTGAACCAGATCGGATCCGTATCCGAGACTCTGGAAGCCATCAAGATGGCACACAAGGCCGGCTATACCGCTATCTCCTCTCATCGTTCCGGTGAGACCGAGGATACTACCATTGCCGATCTGGCTGTGGCACTGAATACCTGTCAGATCAAGACCGGAGCTCCCAGCAGAACAGAGCGCGTGGCAAAATACAATCAGCTGTTGCGCATCGAGGAAGAGTTGGGCGCGGCAGCGGTATATCCCGGCATGGGCGCATTCAACGTTCAGAATTAATCAGCTTTTATCCAAAACTATTTTGGTTTCTCTTTTTCTCTTCAGGGACTGTTCGCAAGGACAGTCCCGTTTGCGTTTTTTGAAAAAATAAAAAAATTTAAAACTTTGCAACATTTTTCCTCTTTCACCTCTTTCATCTGTATCTAAGATAGAACGGCAAAGAAAATGAGAAACAGATCAAAAGTGATTGACAAAATAATTATAGTAATGTTAAAATAAATCGATTTTGAGAGACAGGATGTGTGAAAGTCTTTTCAAAGCAATTGTTTTATTAATTGGCAGCTATGGGTTGCCTTATTGATTGAGTTAGAAGCTCAAATTTTATAAGTTGGTTCCTTTATAACCGCAATGCGTTATGCGCAAACTTGTGAAACGGTCAATAAGAGTAGTAAAAGTATAATTGCTAAATAGACTCTGACACGAATATCTTTTCAAAATAAATGCAAAGAAGCAAATGGAAATCCATGTAATAAAGACAGAGATGTTGAATGCATCCGGCAGGATGTGTTGCAGAATTTTGTAGCAGGTGGTATTTCCGGATAAAACGGTGCTTCTGCAATGACAGAAAATCGACTGAGAAGATAAACAGGTTGTGCAAATGCGCAGCCTGTTTTTTGTGTATACGAGAAAATTTGCCCGGTGGCAGAAACAGACTGCGATACTTTTGATAACAGAGGGAGGAATGGGATATGAGCGAGAAGCATACCCATATGGATCAGCGCAGGGCTCCGATCCATGAAGCACTGGAAAACTTTCGGCGCATGAGAGTCGTACCTTTTGATGTGCCGGGACATAAGAGAGGCCGGGGCAATCCTGAACTGACAAAATTCCTGGGGGAACAATGTGTGGGCGTGGATGTCAACAGCATGAAGCCGCTAGACAATCTGTGCCACCCGGTATCCGTTATCCGGGAAGCGGAAGAGCTGGCTGCGGATGCATTTGGAGCGGCACATGCTTTTCTTATGGTGGGAGGCACTACCAGCTCGGTACAGAGTATGGTGCTGACTGCCTGCAAACGGGGGGATGAGATCATCCTGCCACGTAATGTCCACCGTAGTGTGCTGAATGCACTGGTATTGTGCGGAGCGATTCCGGTCTATGTAAATCCTGAGGTGGACCAGCGGCTGGGAATTTCGCTGGGAATGAAGAGAGAGCAGGTGGCAAAGGCAATCGCAGAGCATCCGAAGGCGGTAGCGGTACTGGTCAACAATCCGACCTATTACGGAATCTGCAGCGATCTGCGGGCCATCGTAAAAATGGCACATGATGCCGGCATGCTCTGTCTGGCAGATGAGGCGCACGGAACGCATTTCTATTTCGGAGGAGGACTGCCGGTGTCTGCCATGGCGGCGGGAGCGGATATGGCATCGGTATCCATGCATAAGAGCGGAGGAAGCCTGACACAGTCCAGCCTTCTTCTGACCGGACCGAATGTTCATGCTGGTTATGTACGCCAGATCATTAATCTGACACAGACGACGTCGGGAAGCTACCTGCTGATGTCCAGTCTGGATATCTCCAGAAGAAATCTGGCACTGCGGGGCAGACAGATCTTTCATCAGGTGGCGGATATGGCGGAATATGCCAGAGAAGAGATCAATGCGATCGAAGGATATTATGCCTTTGGAAAGGAACTGGTCAACGGAGACTCCGTGTTTGATTTCGATATTACCAAGCTGAGTGTGCATACACGGGATATCGGACTGGCGGGAATTGAGGTATATGACATTCTCAGAGATGAGTATGATATTCAGATCGAGTTCGGCGATATCGGAAATATACTGGCGTATCTGTCCATCGGTGACCGCTCTCAGGAAGTGGAGCGCCTGGTGAGTGCACTTGCGGAGATCAAACGTCGCTATCATACGGACGGAAGCGGATTGCTGAACCAGGAATATATTGATCCGGAGGTGGTTGCCAGTCCGCAGGATGCGTTTTATGCGAATAAATGCAGTCTGCCGTTACGGGAAACAAAGGGGAAAGTATGCTGTGAGTTCGTGATGTGTTATCCTCCGGGAATCCCCATTCTGGCACCCGGGGAGAGGATCACGGGAGAAATTCTTGATTATATCGAATACGCGAAAGCCAAGGGCTGCAGCATGACCGGACCGGAAGATCCCGAGATCCTGCACCTGAATGTGCTGGCAGAGTAAAAAGGAGGACGAAAAATGGAAATGTGGTTTTCGGAGTTTCATACTCCCAATGTAAAACACAGTCTTCGTGTGGAGAAACATCTGTATTCCAAACAAAGTGATTATCAGAGGATCGACATTTTTGAGACTCCGGAATTCGGAAGGGTTCTTACTCTGGATGGCAACGTCATGCTGACGGAACGGGATGAATTTATCTATGACGAAATGATCACCCATGTGCCCATGGCAGTCCATAAAGACGCAAAAGATATTCTGGTGATCGGTGCCGGAGATGGTGGAGTAGTGCGGGAACTGACCCGCTATGACCGTGTGGAAAATATCGATCTTGTAGAGATGGATCCGATGGTAGTGGAAGCGTGTCGTGCGTATCTGCCGGGCAATGCCTGCCGGATGGATGACCGCAGAGTACAGATTCATTTTGAAAACGCATTGAAATTTATTAGACGCTGCGAGACAAAATACGATCTGATCATTGTGGATTCTTCCGATCCTTTTGGTCCTTCGGAAGGACTGTTCACCAGGGAATTTTACGGGAATTGTTATAATGCCCTGAAGGCGGACGGGATCATGGTCAATCAGCAGGGAAGCCCTTTTTATGCAGAGGATGCCGGAGCCATGCAGCGCAGTCATAAAAGGATCGCCAGCACATTTCCCATCAGCCGTGTCTATCAGGCGCATATTCCTACTTTTGCGGCAGGCTACTGGCTGTTTGGATTTGCCAGCAAAAAATATCATCCGGTGGACGATCTTGACCCTGCGGCATGGAATGCCCTGAATATGAGAACGCGCTATTACACGACGAGACTTCATAAAGGTGCGTTTTACCTGCCGGCATTTCTGGAAGAGATGCTCAGGGAAGTAGAGTAAGCACGATATAAAACAGACAGGAAGGCGGCACGATCGCAATGATAGAGAGAAATGTAGAAAATTTTATCGGCTGTGACAGTGATTACACATCTGCGGAGATTGTCCTGTATGGGGCACCGTATGATTCCACTACAAGCTTTCGTCCGGGAGCAAGATTCGGGCCTTCCGCCATGCGGCATGAAAGCTTCGGACTGGAGACATACAGTCCTTATCAGGACCGGGATCTGACAGACTATGCAATCTTTGACAGCGGAGATCTGGAACTATGTTTTGGAAGCAGTGAGGCGGCGCTGGCAGACATAGAAGCAAGAGCTGCGGAGATTTTACAGGATGGCAAACTGCCGGTTTTATTGGGCGGTGAACATCTGGTAACGCTTGGCGCAGTCAGGGCAGCAGCCAAAAAATATCCCGGAATGCATATCCTTCATTTTGATGCCCATGCAGACCTCAGACAGGATTATCTGGGAGCGGCACTCAGCCATGCCTGTGTGATCCGCAGATGCCATGATATTCTGGGGGATGGAAGAATCCATCAGTTCTGTATCCGCAGTGGAGACAGAGAGGAATTTTATTTTGCGGCAGAGCACACCCAGATGCAGAAATTTGATTTTACGGGGCTGGGCGAGCTTGCGGAGGAACTGGAGAGGAACCATACGCCGGTATATCTGACCATAGACCTAGATTGTCTGGATCCGTCCTGTTTTCCGGGAACAGGAACACCGGAGGCCGGGGGAGTAAGCTTTGTCCAACTGACAGATGCCATCGGCAGAACAGCAAAACTGAATATCGTCGGTGCGGATGTGAATGAACTGGCGCCGATGCTGGATCAGAGCGGAACATCTACCGCTATGGCATGTAAGGTGCTGAGGGAACTGCTGCTTGTCCTTGCAGCGAACAGGTCCACTGAAAAGTTAAAATAAAAAAGAAAAACGGAGGAAAGAAGATGAGCAGAGTATTAGTGATCGGCTGCGGCGGTGTGGCCGGTGTAGCGATTCAGAAATGTTGTCAGGTAAGTGAGGTATTCACGGAATTGTGTATTGCCAGCCGGACGAAGGAAAAGTGTGATGCACTGGCACAGAAGCTGGCAGGAAAGACGCAGACTGTCATTACCACAGCACAGGTGGATGCGGATGATGTGGACCAGGTGATTGCACTGATCCGGGAATACCGGCCAAAGCTGGTAATGAACATTGCGCTTCCTTATCAGGATCTTACCATTATGGATGCCTGCCTTGCCTGCGGTGTCAATTATATGGATACTGCCAACTATGAGCCGGAGGATACAGAGGATCCCACGTGGCGCGCCATCTATGAAAAACGCTGTAAGGAAGCAGGATTTTCCGCCTATTTTGACTACTCCTGGCAGTGGGCTTATAAAAAGAAATTTGAGGAGGCCGGACTTACAGCACTTTTAGGCAGCGGTTTCGACCCCGGTGTGACCCAGGCTTACTGTGCGTATGCCGCAAAACATGAATTTGATACCATTGATACGATCGATATTCTGGACTGTAATGGCGGTGATCATGGATATGCGTTTGCCACCAATTTTAACCCGGAGATCAATCTGCGGGAGGTATCCGCACCGGGCAGCTACTGGGAGAACGGTCACTGGGTGGAGATCCCGGCCATGAGCATTAAGAGAGAATACGATTTTGACCAGGTGGGGCAGAAGGATATGTATCTGCTGCATCATGAAGAAATAGAGTCTCTGGCGAAGAACATCCCGGGGGTGAAAAGAATCCGTTTCTTCATGACATTCGGACAGAGCTATCTGGATCATATGAGATGTCTGGAAGATGTGGGAATGCTGTCTACAACACCCATCGTTTTTCAGGGGCAGGAGATCGTTCCGATTCAGTTCTTGAAGGCACTGCTTCCGGATCCTGCAAGCCTCGGCCCCCGCACGAAAGGCAAGACCAACATCGGATGTATTTTCACGGGAACAAAAGATGGCAAGCCGAAGACCTATTATATTTACAATGTCTGTGACCATCAGGAATGTTACAGGGAAGTAGAGAGCCAGGCGATCAGCTACACCACAGGTGTCCCCGCCATGTGCGGAGCATTGATGCTTCTCACCGGAAAATGGAATAAGCCCGGAGTCTACACTGTGGAAGAATTTGATCCGGATCCTTATCTGGAAGCACTGGATAAATACGGTCTGCCCCGCAGGGAAAATCGCAGCCCGGAGCTGGTAGACTGATGGCAGGAACAGAATACAGGGATGACAGACCGGCTTTTGCCGGAACCGGAGGAAGAATCCCGGCAGCTTTTCAGGATCTTCCGACTCCCTGTTATATCCTGGACGAGAGAGCTCTGCGCAGGAATGGGGAAATCTTAGGAAAACTGGCGCAGGAGACCGGCTGCCGTATCCTGCTGGCACAGAAGGCTTTCAGCAATTATGACCTGTATCCGGTGTTACAGCCGTATCTGGCAGGAACGGAGGCCAGCGGCTTATATGAAGCAAGGCTCGGCGCGGAAGAAATGCCGGACCGGGAAGTCCATGCATTTTGCGCAGCTTACCGGGCGGAGGACATGGAGGAGCTGCTGAAATATGCAGATCATATCGTATTTAATTCTCCGTCGCAGCTTGCTGCATTTGGTCCTATGACAAAGGCTGCGGGAAAAAGTGTGGGACTGCGGATCAACCCGGAGCATTCCACACAGGAAGAACATGCCATCTATGATCCCTGTGCACCGGGAAGCCGCATGGGAACCACCAGAGAACAGTGGGATCTGGCATTGGAAAAGGATCCGGCACTGGCAGAGCTTCTGGATGGACTGCATTTCCATACTTTATGTGAGCAGGATTCCGATGCTCTGGAGGAGACGCTGGAGGCTGTGGAAGAAAAGTTCGGGGATCTTCTTCCCAGGATGAAGTGGCTGAATATGGGGGGAGGGCATCATATCACCCGCCCGGGATATGATCTGGAGCGCTTGAAAAAAGTGATCCGGCATGCCCGGGAAAAATGGGGTGTCATGGTATATCTGGAGCCGGGAGAAGCATGTGCCCTGAACGCCGGTTATCTCCTGACAACGGTACTGGATACTGTGAAAAATAAAGATACACAGATCGCCATTCTGGATGCCAGCGCCGCCTGCCATATGCCGGATGTCATAGAAATGCCCTATCTGCCGCCCGTTTTAGGAGCAGAAGCCGCTGATCATGCGGACAGCAGGACATGGCGGCTGGCAGGACCGACCTGCCTTGCCGGAGATGTGATCGGAGATTACCGTTTTCCCGAGGAGGTCATTGCGGGAGAGAGGCTGCTGTTTGGAGATATGGCGATCTACACCACCTGTAAGAACAATACCTTTAACGGAATGCCCCTCCCGGCGATATGGGTGTACCGGGAAGATGGAACCTGTGAAGAACTGGTGCATTTTGGGTATGAGGATTTTAAGGTAAGGCTGGGGAGAAACAATGTAAGCTCTTAGATAGATAAAAAATTAACTTTTGGGAAATGTATTGATAGTTTTTATTATTTGGGATACAATTACGCATGTATAGAAAAAATAGCCGCAAAAACACGGCTATTTTTTAAAAAAGGAAATGTAAGCGCTTACATAAAGGAAACTAAAAGCTACATTACAGCAAGGCAGGCAGTAGTGTCTGCGGAATGGAGAAGATTATGAGCCGACTGAAGATTGCAACCCCGAACAAAGCGCAGCTTACGGTGGAACGTCTCTATAAGGATCTGGAGAGGAGGATCATTGCCAGTCCACCCGGATTATGCCCGGTGGATTTACAGCTTTCCTTTCTGAAAATGTGTCATGCCCAGACCTGCGGTAAATGTGTTCCCTGCCGGGTGGGACTGGGACAGCTGCAGAACCTGATGGCAGATGTACTGGCAGGCAAGGCAACATTGAAGACCCTGGATCTGATCAGGGACACCGCATCCGATATCGTGGATTCCGCAGATTGCGCCATCGGTTATGAAGCAGCTCATATGGTACTGGCCGGACTGGAGGGCTTCCGGGAGGATTATGTCTACCATATCGAACATGGCGGCAAATGCTCCTGCCAGATCACCCAGCCGGTTCCCTGTGTGGCACTGTGTCCGGCAGGGGTGGATATTCCTGGCTACATAGCACTGGTCCGGGAGGAGCGCTATGCGGATGCCGTGAAGCTGATCCGCAAGGACAACCCTTTTCCTACTGCATGTGCGCTGATCTGCGAGCATCCCTGCGAGGCAAGATGCCGCCGCAACATGATCGACAGCGCCATCAACATCCGGGGATTGAAACGTATGGCGGTGGACAATGCCAGAGCCAACACGGTTCCCGTTCCCGAGAAGGCGGAAAGCACTGGCAAAAAGGTGGCCATCATCGGAGGAGGTCCCGGTGGATTGTCTGCAGCATACTATCTGGAGCTGATGGGACATCACGCCGTAGTATTTGAGGAAAAAAACAAGCTGGGAGGAATGCTGCGTTACGGAATCCCCAACTATCGTTTTCCCAGAGAACGCTTACAGGAGGATATTGATACCATCCTGTCCACCGGTGTGGAGGTGAAGCTGAACACCAAAGTCGGCAACGGCGAAGGCGAGATTTCTTATAATAGATTACATGAAGAATACGATGCGGTCTACATTGCCATCGGTGCCCATACGGATAAAAAGATCGGTATCGAAGGCGAGGATGCACACGGAGTTATGTCCGCAGTGGAGATGCTTCGCCGTATCGGCGATGATGACATGCCGGACTTCAGGGACAAGACTGTAGTCGTAGTCGGCGGGGGTAACGTGGCCATGGACTGTACCCGCTCTGCTATCCGTCTGGGTGCAAAAAAGGTGGGGATCGCCTACCGCAGAAGACAGACGGATATGACGGCGCTTCCCGAGGAAGTGGAAGGAGCCATCGCAGAAGGCGCGGAACTCTATAGCCTGAACGCCCCTCATAGGATCGAAGCTGACGAGAACGGCAATGTGACGGCTCTGTGGGTGGAGCCGCAGATCATCGGTCCTATCGATGCCTGGGGACGTGCCCGTCCGATCCAGGCGGATGTCCCCCTGCTTCGAATTCCCTGTGATATTGTGGTAGTGGCCATCGGTCAGGGGATTGAGACCCGCCATTTTGAAGAAGCCGGTATCTCTGTGAAGCGCGGTACCATCACAGCCATGAGCGACAGTGAAGTTAAGGATGTCCACGGCGTATTTGCCGGAGGAGACTGTGTGACCGGCCCGGCCACTGTGATCCGTGCCATTGCCGCCGGAAAAGTAGCCGCCGCTAATATTGATGAATATCTGGGTTATCATCATGTGGTTCCCTGTGATGTGGAAATCCCTCCCGTATCCTATGAGGACAAGGAACCCTGCGGACGGATCCAGCCTGGTGAAAAGGAAGTCGGGGAACGTAGGAAGAATTTCGATGCTTTTGAGTGTGGCATGACGAGGCAGGAAGCCTGCCAGGAAGCGGGCAGATGCTTACGCTGTGACAAATACGGTTACGGAAGCTTAAAGGGCGGCCGTGCAGCCATCTGGTAAAAGAGGAGCAGACTATGGGCGAAAAAATGATTAACCTTACAATAGACGGTGTGGAATTACAGGTGCCGGAAGGAACCAGTGTTATGAGTGCTGCCGCGGGTGTTGGAATAGAAGTGCCGCATCTGTGTTTTTTGAAAGACATTAATGAAATCAGTGCCTGCAAGGTCTGCGTGGTGGAAGTGCAGGGGAAAAGTAAGCTGATCACAGCCTGCAACAGTCCGGTGGAAGAGGGAATGGTGGTGTTCACCAACTCTCCTAAGGTACGACGTGTGCGCAGGACCAACGTGGAACTGATCCTGTCCCAACATGACTGTCACTGTGCAATCTGTGTCAGAAGCCGCAACTGTAATTTACAGAAGATATCCAATGATCTGGGAATTCTGGAAGTACCTTTTACCGAGGAAGTCCCGGAGACTCCCTGGGACCATTCTTTCCCTCTGATCAGGGATTCCAGGAAATGCATCAAATGTATGCGATGCGTACAGATCTGTGATAAAGTCCAGGCCATGCATGTCTGGGATGTACAAAATACCGGATCCCGTACCACTGTGGATGTGGCGGACAACAAGACCATCGATTGTTCCGACTGCACCCTGTGCGGGCAGTGTATTACCCATTGCCCTACCGGAGCACTGAGAGAACGCGACGATACTGACAAAGCATTCGCAGCACTGGCGGATCCTGAGAAGATTACGGTAGTCCAGGTGGCACCGGCGGTGAGAACTGCGTGGGGTGAAGAGTTGGGACTGCATGGAGAGGAAGCTTCCGAGGGCAAAATGGTGGCAGCATTAAAGCGCATTGGTTTTGACTATGTATTTGATACCAATTTTGCAGCGGATCTGACCATTATGGAAGAAGGAAGCGAACTGCTGGAGCGCCTGGGCAACTCCCGGAAATACGCATGGCCTATGTTTACCTCCTGCTGTCCCGGCTGGGTAAGCTTCGTGTCCAAAAAATATCCGGAGTACCTGCGGAATCTGTCCACGGCAAAATCTCCCCAGCAGATGTTCGGTGCCATGGCGAAGACTTATTTTGCACAGAAAAAAGGCATTGACCCAAATAATATCTGCTGTATTTCCGTCATGCCCTGTGTGTCCAAGAAGAGAGAAGCCGCTCTTTCTTATATGAAGAGTGCCGGAGCCGGACAGGATGTGGATATCGTACTGACTACCAGAGAATTCGTGCGGATGATCCGTGCGGAGCATATCAATCCCCGGTTTTTAAAAGAGCAGGCGTTTGATTCTCCTCTGGGAGAAAGTACCGGTGCCGGAGTGATCTTCGGTGTCACCGGAGGTGTTATGGAGGCTGCGCTTCGTACTGCATATGCGGTAGTGGAAGGAAAGAATCCGGAAGCAGATGCCTTCAGAGCAGTCAGAGGAAGAGAAGGCAGGAGAGAAACGGATTTTGTACTGGGTGACAAAACTTTGCATACCTGTACGGTCAGCGGACTGGCCAATGCGGAGAAGCTGATGGAGGACATCAAGGAAGGAAGAGCGGCTTATGATTTTGTGGAAGTCATGGCATGTCCCGGCGGCTGTGTGGGAGGCGGCGGACAGCCGATCCACGACGGATGTGAGTTCGCAGAGCAACGTGGCGGTACTCTGTACCGTCTGGACAGCGAGAGAAAGCTTCGATTTTCCCACGAGAATCCGGAGGTGCAGAAAGCCTATGAAGAGTTCCTGGAGAAACCGCTTAGCCGTACCGCGCACAAGCTTTTACATTCCGAGCATGTGAATGAGTTGTATTTCGAGACACACAACTATTTGTAATACTGGCTTTTTGGTTTAGATGCCGTTCATGCCTGCATGATAAGGCATCTGAACCAAAAAGCGCCCAAACATGGGGAAGAAGCGATTTGCGATTCGCGGGTATTACAATACCCCTTGACTTTTTCCTACATAGGGGCTATACTGTGTATAGTTTAAAGATGATTACTAGAGTAAGAGTGGACGCGCGCCACTCTTTCTTGTTGTTGTAGCGACAGTTTATATCAGTAAAGGAGGGCATACATGTCCAAACGAGAGGACTACGAAAGCAGAACAGAAGAACTGCTTGCACCTATCGCAGAAGTAAGTCAGGTGGAGATCTACGATGTGGAGTATGTGAAGGAAGGCAGTGATTACTATCTGAGAGCCTACATCGACAAGCCGGAGGGTGTGAACATTCTGGATTGTGAAAATGTCAGCAGAGCATTATCCGAAGCACTCGATAAGGCGGATTTCATTCCGGATGCATACATTCTGGAGGTCAGCAGTCCGGGACTGGGCAGAACGCTGAAAAAGGATAAGCATTTACAGAAGAGCATCGGCGAAGAGGTGGAGATCAAACTGTTTAAACCCATCGACAAATGCAAGGAATTTTCCGGCATTCTGGATCGCTTTGATGCAGATACGGTTACGATCACAGAAGAGGGAACCCCGAGAACTTTTGCCAGAGCAGACATCGCACTGATCCGCCTGGCACTGGATTTTTGATACTATTCAGAGCCAAGGGCGAAGGAATAGGTACAAGATTATAAGTTCAATACGAATATTACATTAAGAAAAGGCGAAAGCCGGAATGGAGGAAATGATGAATAAGGAATTAATGGAGGCACTGGATGTTCTGGAGAAGGAGAAGGAGATCAGCAAGGAGACCTTGTTTGAAGCCATCGAGAACTCCCTGATGACAGCCTGCAAGAACCATTTTGGAAAGGCTGACAATGTCCATGTGGAGATCAATAGAGAAACCTGCGATTTCCTGGTATATGCTGAGAAGGAAGTCGTACCCACGAAGGATGATGTAGAGGATGACTGCTTACAGATTGCTCTGGAGGATGCACAGGAGATCTCCAAAAAGGCACAGGTCGGCGACATGCTCCATGTAGAGATCAAATCCAAGGAATTCGGACGTATCGCTACCCAGAATGCCAAGAACGTGATCTTACAGAAAATCCGTGAAGAAGAGAGAAGTGTGATCTACAATCAGTATTATGAGAAGGAAAAGGATGTAGTAACCGGTGTAGTGCAGCGCTATGTCGGCAAAAACATCAGCATCAACCTGGGTAAGGCAGATGCCATGCTGACCGAGAATGAGCAGGTGAAGGGCGAAGTCTTCAAACCCACTGAGCGTATCAAGGTCTACATCGTAGAAGTGAAGAACACCCCGAAGGGACCCCGTATCAATGTCAGCCGTACCCATCCGGAACTGGTAAAGAGATTGTTTGAGTCTGAAGTTACCGAGATCAAGGACGGTACCGTAGAGATCAAGAGCATTGCCAGAGAGGCCGGCAGCCGTACCAAGATCGCTGTGTGGAGCAACAACCCGAACGTGGATGCGGTCGGTGCCTGCGTAGGTATGAACGGTGCACGTGTCAATGCTATTGTAGAAGAGCTGCGCGGTGAGAAGATCGATATCGTGAACTGGGATGAGAACCCCGGTAATCTGATCCAGAATGCACTTTCTCCCGCCAAGATCGTAGCAGTATTTGCGGATCCCGATGAGAAGACCGCAAAGGTAGTCGTTCCTGATTATCAGCTGTCTCTGGCGATCGGTAAGGAAGGTCAGAATGCAAGACTGGCAGCAAGGCTGACCGGTTACAAGATCGACATCAAATCCGAGACACAGGCCAAGGATGCTCCCGGCTTCCGCTATGAGGATTATGTGGACGATTACGAGGATGAAACCGAAGACGATTTTGATGGAGAGCAGGAATAATCAATGGCAAAAAAGATTCCACTGAGGCAGTGCGTAGGCTGCGGAGAAATGAAAGGCAAAAAAGAAATGCTGCGTGTTCTGAAGACTCCGGAAGGAGAGATCTGTTTAGATACGACGGGCAAAAAGAACGGACGCGGTGCATATATATGCAGACAGAAGGAATGTCTGCAGAAGGCCCGGAAGAATAAAGGCTTAGAGCGTTCATTCAAGATGAGTATTTCTCCGGAAAGTTATGATATGCTGGAAAAGGAGTTTGATCAGCTTGAAACAGAATAAGATTTATTCCCTTTTGGGACTTGCGATGAGGGGGCGTAACCTGGTAAGCGGTGAATTCCAGACGGAGGACGCTGTGAAAAAAGGTTCTGCCATGTTGGTGATCGTTGCAGAAGATGCATCCGCCAATACGAAAAAGTTGTTTCACGACAAATGTTCCTATTATGAAGTCCCGGTATATGAATATGGCACAAAAGAAGAGCTCGGCTGGGCAATCGGCCGGAACTTAAGATCTTCGATCGGTGTGTGTGATGCGGGACTGGCAGATGCACTCATCAAGCAATTGGAAGCGAATTTGCCCGGTTAGGCAGAATGGAGGAAAGCATGGCGAAAATCAAAGTACATGAACTCGCAAAAGAATTAGAACTACAGAGTAAGGATATATTGAATTTTTTACAGGAAAAAGGAATTGAGGCTAAGGCAGCACAGAGCTCTCTGGAAGAGGATGCGGCAGCGCTGGTTCGTAAGAGTCTGGGACACAAAAAGCAGGCTCCCGCGGCAGAGAAGACAGAAACTCCCACTCCGGCAGAAAAAGAGCCTGTGAAGGCACAGGAAGCAGCAAAGCCCGCAGCAAATAAGGTGCAGGAGCCCACAACAGAGAATAAGGGTCAGGATGAGACGAAGAAAAAGAAAAAAATTATCTTCGTAAGCAACCCTCAGAATTCCAAGATGTCCGGACAGCGTCAGGGCGGTCAGAACGGACAGGGACAGAGAAACGCCGGCGGACAGCGCCCGAATCAGGGACAGGGAGGCAGATACCAGAATAATTCCTATGGTAACCGTGTACAGACACAGGCTCCGGTACGTCCCATCAAGCCGCTGACCCCGCCTTCTCCCACCCCCAGTGTGGATATGGTACCCGGAAACAGAGGACAGCAGCCGAAGAAGCCCGCAAACAACACCGCGGCACAGGCACCTGTAAAAGAACAGGCAACACAGAATACCGCAGCAGCTCAGACACAGGCAGCTCAGACACAGGCACCTCAGAATACAGCACAGAACAGATCTGCGGACAGACCGCAGAACAATAACCGTGACAACAGAGACAACCGCCAGGGTGGTTACGGTCAGAATAATTACGGACAGAACCGTGATAATCGTGGACAGAACGATCGTGGTCAGGGCAGCTATAATCGTGACAACAGAGATGGTAACCGTGATAATCGTCAGGGCAGCTATGGTCAGGGCAGCCGTCAGGGCGGACAGAACGCAAACAGAGGAGGCATGGGCAATGGCAGACCTCAGGGAGGCGGATTTAACAGACAGGGTCGTCCGGGTATGGAAGGCGGCCAGGGTGATCGCAGGAATAACGGCAACGGTGAGCGCGGTTACGGCAATAACGGCCGCGACCAAAGAGGCAATGGCGGATCGAGTAATCGATTCGGAGATAACAGACAGAATAAGGGCTTCGCTCCGGAACCTGCAGGTAAAGATATTGAGAAGAAGCGCGAAGATGAAAAGAGACGTTTCAGTCAGGAGAAGGACAACAAGCGTTCCAAGAAGGACCATATCTACGAAGACGAGGACGCACTGAAGAACAAGCCCGGACGTTTCATCAAGCCGGAAAAGAAGAAGGAAGAGGTACAGGAAGAGCAGATCAAAGTAATCGTGCTGCCGGAATCCATTACCATCAAAGAACTGGCTGAGAAGATGAAGTTACAGCCTGCAGCCATCATCAAGAAGCTGTTCCTGGAAGGTAAGATCGTAACCGTGAACCAGGAGATCTCCTATGAAGATGCAGAGAATATCGCCATGGAATATGACATTCTCTGTGAAAAAGAGGTCAAGGTAGATGTCATCGAAGAACTGTTGAAGGAAGACGAAGAGGACGAGGCAGATCTGGTGGAGAGACCTCCCGTAATCTGTGTTATGGGTCACGTTGACCATGGTAAGACTTCCCTGTTAGACGCGATCCGTAAGACCAATGTAACCGATCGTGAGGCAGGTGGTATCACCCAGCACATCGGTGCTTATACTGTAAATGTGGGAGACCGTAAGATCACCTTCTTAGATACTCCCGGACATGAAGCATTTACTGCCATGCGTATGCGTGGTGCCAATGCGACCGATATTGCTATCCTGGTGGTAGCAGCGGACGACGGCGTAATGCCCCAAACTGTAGAGGCAATCAACCATGCAAAGGCAGCGGGTGTGGAGATCATCGTAGCAGTGAACAAGATCGATAAGCCCTCTGCAAACATTGACCGTGTAAAGCAGGAGCTGGCAGAGTATGAGCTGATCCCCGAGGATTGGGGCGGAAGCACCGTATTTGCACCCGTATCCGCAAAAAGCGGCGAGGGTATTGACCAGCTGCTTGACATGATCCTGCTGACCGCAGACATCATGGAGCTGAAGGCGAACCCCAAGAGAAAGGCAAGAGGTCTGGTCATCGAGGCAGAGCTGGATAAGGGACGCGGTCCTGTGGCTACCGTACTGGTACAGAAGGGTACCCTGCATGTGGGAGACTTTATCTCTGCAGGTGTGGCTCATGGTAAGGTAAGAGCCATGATCGATGACAAGGGACGCAGAGTCAAGGAAGCAGGACCTTCTACTCCCGTAGAGATCCTGGGTCTGTCTGATGTTCCCAGTGCCGGTGAAGTATTCCTGGCACATGATAATGATAAGACAGCAAAATCTTATGCAGAGACCTACCTGGCACAGAATAAGGAAAAGATGCTGGAAGAGACCAAGGGCAGAATGTCCTTAGATGATCTGTTCAGCCAGATCCAGGAGGGTAATCTGAAGGAACTGAACCTGATCGTCAAGGCTGATGTACAGGGTAGTGTAGAGGCAGTAAAACAGTCCCTGATGAAGCTGTCTAATGAAGAAGTAGTAGTAAAATGTATCCACGGCGGTGTAGGTGCCATCAACGAATCTGACGTATCCCTGGCAAGTGCGTCCAACGCGATCATCATTGGATTCAACGTCCGTCCCGATGCGACTGCCAAGGCAACCGCAGAGAGAGAGGGTGTGGATGTACGTCTGTACAAGGTCATCTATCAGGCCATCGAAGATATCGAAGCTGCCATGAAGGGTATGCTGGATCCCGTATACGAGGAGAAGGTGATCGGTCATGCAGAGGTTCGTCAGATCTTCAAGGCATCCGCTATCGGTAACATTGCCGGTTCCTATGTCTTAGACGGAGTATTCCAGAGAGGCTGTAAGGTTCGTATCACCCGTGAGGGAGAGCAGATCTTCGAGGGCAACCTGGCTTCCCTGAAGAGATTCAAGGATGATGTGAAGGAAGTTAAGGCAGGATATGAGTGTGGTCTTGTATTCGAAGGCTTTGACAAGATGCAGGAGCTGGATATCGTAGAAGCTTATATCATGGTGGAGGTACCACGCTAAAGAGAATATCTAAGGCGTGAAAATACCACGCCTAAGATATTCTAAAGCTTTAGCGCGAAGTTTCGCTTCGCGAAACTTCCGGTGTGATACGAAGCGAAACTTCCGGTATATCATGGTTTAGGTTTGAAGTAAGAAGGAATAAGAATGAGAAAAAATAGTGTAAAAAATACCCGTGTCAACGGGGAAGTACAGCGCGTTCTGGCAGAGATCATCCGGGGCGGTCTGAAAGACCCCCGGATCAGTCCCTGGACCAGTGTGGTCGCTGTGGAAGTGGCACCGGATTTAAAGAGCTGTAAGGCATGGATCAGTGTGTTGGGAGATGAAGAAGTCAGAAAATCTACCCTGCAGGGCTTAAAGAGCGCCGAGGGCTTTATCCGCAGAGAACTGGCGCGTACCATTAATCTGCGCAATACTCCGGACATTACTTTTGTGATGGACCAGTCCATCGAATACGGTGTCAATATGTCCCACAAGATCGATGAAGTCATTGCTGCGGATGAGGCACAGAAGCCGGATAATGAAGTTGTGGAAGATACGGAAGAGACAGAGGAAGGTGACGAATAATGGATTTGCGTGAAGAATGTCGTGGCGCAAAAAGAATCGGTATCAGCGGGCATATTCGTCCCGACGGAGACTGCGCGGGTGCATGTCTGTCCTTGCAGAGGTACCTGCGTAAACTCCTTCCGGAAGCAGAAGTTACCGTATATTTACAGAAGCCTTCCGAAGAGTTTTCCTATCTGAAGGGATACGATGAGATCCAGACCGAATGTCCGGAGCAGGATCCTTTTGATGTATATTTTGCGCTTGACTGCAGCCCAGACAGACTGGGAGACGCGGAGAAATATTTCCAGAATGCGAAAAAGAAGATCAACATCGATCATCATATCAGCAATTCCGGCTGCGGTGATGTAAATCTCGTCCGGCCCGAGGTGGGCAGTGCCTGTGAGGTGCTGTATCACATCATGGATGCCGAACTCATTGACAGAGATATTGCGGAAGCATTGTACACCGGCATCATTCACGATACCGGCGTATTCCAGTATTCCAATACGACACCGGAGACATTGCAGGCAGCAGCATTTCTGATCTCTTTTGGATTTAATTTTTCTAAAATCATTGAGGAAAGCTTTTATCAGAAGACGTATCTGCAGTCGCAGATCATGGGCAGAGCCCTGATGGAGAGCATACGCTTCATGGACGGCCGCTGCATCGTGAGCATGGTGGACCGTAAGACCATGGATTTCTACAATGCAGTACCGGGAGATCTGGACGGCATAGTGAACCAGCTGCGCAATATTAAGGGAATCGACTGTGCGATCTTCATGTATGAGACCGGTGTACTGGAGTACAAGGTCAGCATGCGTTCCAATGAGAATGTTGATGTGGCGAAGGTGGCATCCTTCTTTGGAGGCGGCGGACACGTACGTGCCGCAGGCTGCACCATGGAGGGGACTTTTCATGACTGTATCAATAATTTGTCACTGCACATCGATAAGCAATTGCGGGGAGAACAGGATTAATGGACGGCATCATCAATGTATATAAGGAAGCAGGTTTTACCTCTCATGATGTGGTAGCCAAGCTTCGCGGGATCTGCCGGCAGAAAAAGATAGGGCACACAGGTACACTGGATCCACAGGCTACCGGTGTGCTCCCTGTATGTCTGGGGAGTGCTACCAGAGCATGCGAAATGCTGACGGACAGGACCAAGGAATATGTGGCAGAACTTTTACTGGGTCAGATCACAGATACCCAGGATACCACGGGAACCGTTTTGGAAGAACGGGAAGTAGCGGTGGATGAGGCACAGGTACGTGAAGTGATCGGAAGCTTTGTCGGCGGTTATGACCAGATTCCGCCTATGTATTCCGCACTGAAGGTCAACGGAAAAAAACTCTATGAGCTTGCCAGGGCAGGTAAAGAAGTGGAACGGCAGGCAAGACATGTGGATTTGCCGTCGATCGAGATCCTGGAAATAAGACTTCCGGTGGTGAAGTTCCGTGTGGAATGCTCCAAGGGAACTTACATCCGCAGTCTCTGTGCCGATATCGGCGGGAAGCTTGGCTGCGGTGGCACCATGCAGAGTCTCGTCCGCACCAGGGTCGGAGAATTCCGGCTTGCGGATGCCCTGACACTTGCACAGCTGCAGGAACTCCGGGATACGGACAGATTAGAGGAGGCACTGCTTCCCACGGACCGTATTTTTGCGGATTTTAATGCAGTACATGTAGAGGAAAAATGGCGGAAATTGATCGATAACGGGAACGCTTTTTATCCGGGACAGACCATGGAGCAGACTACTTATCCTGCGGGAGAGTGGGTGCGTGTCTACAGAGAGGATGACAGCTTTGTGGGCATTTATGCGTATGACGGGGTAAAAGAATGGTACAAGCCCATGAAAATCTTCCCAAGTAACACAGAAAGCAGGAAATAGACTTGGAAATCATTGCAGGAACAACAGACTTTTATCTGGAAAAAGATACAGCGGTAGCTATCGGCAAATTTGACGGTGTGCATTTGGGGCACAGAAGACTTTTAGAGGAAATCCTGAATAAGAAAAAGAACGGACTGGCAGCCTGTGTTTTCACTTTTGATCCCACACCGGCGGTGCTGTTCGGACTGTCGGATGGAAAAGAACTGACGACAAGAGAAGAGAAAAGGCGTCTCTTCGAACATCTGGGGATCGACATCCTGATCGAGTTCCCGCTGACAAAAGAGACTGCAGCCACAGAACCGGAGCGTTTCGTGACAGAGATTCTGGCGAAGCAGATGAATACCCGTTTTGTGGCAGCAGGTGAAGATCTCTCTTTTGGAAAAAATGGAGCAGGCAATGCAGAACTTCTAGAGAAAATGGCTCCGCATTTAGGGTTTTGTGTCCGGACCATAGAGAAGATTGAAGTGGATGGCATCGAGGTCAGCTCTACTTACATCCGCAAGCTGGTGGAAGAGGGTCGGATGGAAGAAGCGGAAAAGATGCTGGGGATGCCCTATACTCTCGTGGGATGCGTGGAACATGGCAACCATATCGGTCATACCCTGGGCTTTCCCACAGTAAATCTCCTGCCGTCAGCAGGCAAGCTCCTGCCGCCCAACGGTGTCTATTATTCGGTAGTCCGTTATAATGGGAGGGTCTACAAAGCCATCAGTAATGTAGGGACCAAGCCGACGGTTTCTTCCGAAAAAATGATGGGAGTGGAATCTTATCTATATGATTTCGCCCAGGATATTTACGGTCAGGAGATTGAAGTGGCACTGAAAAGCTTCCGGCGTCCGGAACGCAGATTCGGATCCTTGGAAGAGCTTAAGAAACAGCTGGACCGGGATATTGCGGATGGGCGAAACGCGTAAATTGAGTAAAAAAATGTAAAGAAACGTAAAAGAAAAGTAAAATATCCATTGCAAGTTTTTATTCTATCTCGTAAAATATATTTTGGATTGTTTATAGTTAGATTAAATTTGAAAATAATTATTTTGGTTTTTCGTAAGAGAATCAAGAGAGATTGAGGGATTAAAAATGAGCTTTGGAACAATATTGACAATGGCTGGAGGTCTGGGACTGTTTTTATTCGGAATGGAACTGATGAGTGATTCCATTGAGAAGGTAGCAGGAGCCAGACTTCGTCGTATTCTGGAGATTTTTACCACGAACCGTTTCATGGGGATGATCGTAGGTATTATTTTCACCGGTATCATCCAGTCTTCCTCCGCATGTACGGTTATGGTCGTCAGCTTTGTTAACTCCGGTCTGATGAATCTGTATCAGGCAGCGGGAGTCATCCTCGGTGCCAATATCGGTACCACCATTACTTCACAGCTGGTATCATTTAATTTGTCCAAGATAGCACCGTTAATTCTGTTAGTCGGTGTGGTCGTGATGATGTTTACGAAGAAAGAAAAAGTCCGTAAAGTAGCGGAAGTAGTTGTAGGCTTCGGTATTCTGTTCGTGGGACTGAGCACCATGTCCCAGGCAATGGCCAACATGAAAAATGAGCCGCAGGTAGTAAATCTGCTGATGTCTCTGAAGAATCCGTTCTTAGCCACCTTGATGGGATTTGCCCTGACCGCGATTATTCAGAGCTCATCCGTAACGGTCAGTATCGTACTGTTGCTCGCCAATCAGGATCTGCTGCCGTTACCGATCACACTTTACATTATCTTAGGATGTAATATCGGTGCCTGTGCTACCGCAATGTTAGCTTCTATGACCGGTAAAAAGGATGCGAAGAGAGCTGCACTGATCCATCTGCTGTTCAATATCATTGGTACGGTTATTATCTACATTGCTCTGTTCGTGGCAGGCAATCAGATCGTGGAACTGATCAAGTCTATCTCCGCGGACAACGGCCGGTTCGTGGCAAATGCGCATACGCTGATCAAGATCGCACAGGTAATTATGCTGTTCCCGTTCACCGGCTGGCTGGTAAAGATGACCTACCTGATCGTACCCGGCGAAGATCAGAAGGTTGGTTACAGAGAGAGCTATCAGTTAAAATACATCGGCGACAAAGTGGTGTTCAACCCCGCTACCGCAGTGGTAGAGGTTGTCAAGGAGCTGGAGCGTATGGCTTCTCTGGCGGAGGAGAACTTAAACCGTGCCATGAATGCCCTGATCACATTGGATGAAGAAGACATTGAGGAAGTCTACGAGGTAGAGAAAAATATCAACTTCCTGAATCATGCCATTACGGATTATCTGGTGAAGATCAACCAGACGACACTGCCCATCGAAGACCTGAACAGTCTGGGTGCTCTGTTCCATGTGGTGAATGATATCGAGCGTATCGGTGACCATGCGGAGAATGTAGCGGATGCCGCAAGACAGCGTAAGGAAGAAGGAGTATCCATCAGCAAGGAAGCCCAGAAGGAACTGGGAGACATGCTGGAGATGGTCAATAAGATCATCCGTTATGCCGTAGAAATGTTTGCCAAGAGCGATGAGACCCATATGCAGGAGATCATCACTTTAGAGGATCAGGTAGATGAAAAGGAACGCGAACTGCAGAAGAAGCATGTAGAGCGTCTTACCAAGGGAGAATGTTCTCCCGAAGCCGGTATGATCTTCTCTGATATTGTATCCGGTCTGGAGAGAGTTGCAGACCATGCGACCAACATTGCATTTGCCATTACTACCGAAGAGGAAATGGACGAAGGCAAGACCAATTAAAAACAAGAATGAGCTGTAAGATGAGAACCATGCAAAGTATAATGCTTTGCGTGGCTTTCTTTTTTCGACACTTAAGACGATACGATTGACAAAGCAGAGAAAACAGTAGTATTTTGTAACAGAAATACTATCGGAAGTTATGAGGATACAAAAACATGAAGATCTATTTGGTAAGACACGGTGAGACGGACTGGAATCAGGCAGGACTTTTGCAGGGGCAGACGGATATTGCGCTTAATGCCCAGGGATTGGAGCAGGCCCACGATGCGGCGGAGCGGTTAAAGAAGGTTCCGTTTGAAATTGCATTTTGTTCACCATTGATCCGGGCGAAGCGCACGGCAGAGATCATCATAGGCGACCGGAAGATCACCCTTACCACAGACGAAAGACTCAGAGAACTGAATTTCGGACCCTGGGAAGGCGTGGATATCCGGACCATCAAGGATGCTGCCAGCCAGCCTTTTACCAACCCTGGCAGTTACATTCCCCCCGCGGGAGCGGAAAGTTTTGCACAACTGTATAAAAGAAGCGGCGAATTCGTAGATCAGGTATTGCTGCCATTAGAAGGTACATATGAGACTGTGCTGGTGGTGGCTCACGGAGGAGTGAACCGCAGCATATTGAATCCGGTCCTGAATATTCCCGTCGATGATTTCTGGCGGGTGCATATGGGCAACTGTGCTACTGCGATTCTCGACTGTACAGATGGAAAACTGTCCATGCTGGAATATACGGATAGCAAGAGTGCCAATGCGAAGAGCAAGCTGCTGTGAACGAAGTCTAATATAAAAAAATCCTGCATCGGACATATTCGCGCAACGCTGTTTTGCATGGCGCTGAATAGTTATCATGATGGAAAGGTGAGAAATTAAGAATGCACATAGACAGAGAAGATATGCTGGAACTGACCAGAAGAATGACGGTATCCCGAAGCTGTTTTTCCCGCATTGCCGGAGCGTACATGGATGAAGAGGGATTTATTGACGGTAGCTTCAATACACATTTTCTGAAATTATCCGGAAGCGAGAAGGAGAGGAATCTGAATATCGCCAAGACCGTTCCCTATTCCAATACCAATGTGAATCTGAAGAACTATCGTCTGGACCTGGGAGCCAGGAGACCCGGCGGCGTAATACAGCTGTTGGAAGCCCTGCGGCAGTGCGAATTAAAAAATGATGCATTATTGTACTCCCTTTATGAATATATTGGAGAGAAATACCAGCCGGGCTATCCTTATGCCATTTATCTTTTCTTCGGCAGCTACGATGTACCCACCAAGGGAAAAGACAAGGAGAATCAGTGGGAATCCGAGGAGGTCTATCAGTTCCTGATCGGTACCATCGGTCCGGTCACGGGAGACTATGAGGTTGGGAGACCGGAAGCGGGGTTTTTATATCCGGCATTTGCCAACCACAGCACAGATATTGACGGTATTAATATCTATCAGTCGGAGGAAGGTTCACACCTGTTTGCTGAAATTTTAGGCGTGTTGGCTTGACAGACAGAGATTTTTTCCCTATAATACGCACTGGAACAAAGTAAATCTCGATTACAAAACCCGTAAGGGCAGTGGATTTTTCAAGATTTTGATCTTATTTTCGCCACACAGCAGAAATGTTGTGTGGCGTTTGTTGTATAAGGAGCAGAAAATGAACCAGACTTATATGAAAGAAAAGAAAATATTTCCCCTTGTGATGTCCATGGCACTTCCCATGATGCTTTCCATGGCATTCAATTCCCTCTATAACATTGTGGACAGCTATTTCGTGGCGAAACTCAGTGAGGATGCCATGACAGCACTTTCCCTGGTCTATCCGGCACAGAACCTGCTGACTGCTGTGGCGGTGGGCTTCGGCGTGGGTGTTAATGCCATGATTTCCTTCTATCTGGGAGCACAGAATCAGGGAAAAGCGGATAAGACGGCAACTCAGGGCATGGTGCTGGGCGTATTGCACGGTGTGCTGCTCATGGTCCTGTTCCTCTGCGGAATGAACTTATTTTTGGGAATGTTTACGAAGAGTGATACGGTGCGGGCACTGGGCATGGAATATTCCAATGTCGTGTTCCTGTTTTCTGCCATTGTGACCGGAGGAATCACACTGGAGAAAATATTCCAGGCGGTAGGCCGGATGCGGGCTACCATGGTCAGCATGATCGCCGGATTTGTAACGAATATTGTACTGGATCCGCTGTTGATCTTCGGCATCGGACCTTTTCCCCGGATGGAGATCGCCGGAGCGGCGCTTGCCACCGGCATCGGACAGGTGATCACGTTACTGGTATATCTCATCTATTATGTGGCGGATCCTTTGCCGGTGAAACTTCATAAAAAATATCTGCGCCCGGAAGGGGAGATCTGCGGCAAGACTTATGGTATCGGCATCCCGGCGACCCTGAATATGGCCCTGCCTTCTCTGTTGATCTCCGCGTTGAACAGCATTCTGGCAGCATATTCCCAGGGGTATGTGCTGGTGCTGGGTGTTTATTATAAGTTACAGACCTTTATTTACCTGCCTTCCAACGGTATCATTCAGGGCATCCGCCCCTTGATCGGCTATAATTATGGTGCCGGAGAGAGAAAGCGTGTGGAGCAGATCTACCGTCTGACATTGGAACTGACGGCCGGGATCATGGCTGCCGGTACGGCACTGTGTTGGCTGATCCCCGGAGGGCTGATCGGACTGTTTACTGAGAATCCGGAGACCATCACCATCGGTATCATGGCACTGCATATCATCAGTCTGGGCTTTATTCTGTCCGCTGTGTCGGTGACCAGCTCCGGAGCCCTGGAGGCACTGGGACAGGGTATGGCTTCCCTGGTGATCTCTGTGATGCGGTATGTGGCGGTGATCATTCCTGCGGCATTTGTCTTAAGCCGCCTCATCGGTGTCACCGGTGTATGGTGGGCGTTTGTCTGCACGGAGAGCGTGACCGCGATGGTGGCGTATGTGCTGTACCGGAAGGTGTGGAAGAGAGCGTAAAGCCGTCTCCGTACAAATCGACGGGTGAGCTGATGTATACACAAGATATTGTACTCGATAATTGACTTCCCCCACAAAGTGTTGTAGAATAGACCGTGATAGGTTTTAACAGCAACTGTGCCGGGAAAAGGACAGCTGCTAATGGGGACATGAGATTAAGGGGGTACATAAGATGTTTCAGGTGATCAAACGAGATGGTTCCAAAGCAGACTTTACACTGACGAAGATCAATGATGCCATTATGAAGGCTTTTACTGCGACGCAGATGAGCTACAATAATGACATTATTGATCTTCTTGCGTTACGGGTGACCGCAGATTTCCAGAAAAAGGTGGAAAATGATGAGATCCATGTAGAAGATATCCAGGACAGTGTGGAGCGTGTACTGGGACAGGCCGGCTATGAGGAAGTGGCGAAGGCGTATATTCTGTATCGCAAGCAGCGCGAGAAGATGCGTACCATGAAATCCACGATCCTGGACTACAAGGATGTGGTCAACAGCTATGTCAAAGTCGAGGACTGGCGAGTGAAGGAGAACTCCACGGTGACTTATTCCGTAGGTGGTCTGATCTTAAGCAATTCCGGTGCGGTAACGGCGAACTACTGGCTGTCCGAAATCTACGACGAAGAGATCGCCGAGGCACACCGCAATGCGGATATCCATATCCATGATCTGTCCATGCTGACCGGTTACTGCGCGGGATGGTCCTTAAAGCAACTGATCAAGGAAGGACTGGGCGGCATCACCGGCAAGATCACTTCTGCACCGGCGAGACACTTATCCGTACTGTGTAATCAGATGGTGAACTTTTTGGGGATCATGCAGAACGAATGGGCGGGAGCACAGGCTTTTTCCTCCTTTGATACCTATCTTGCCCCCTTTGTGAAAGTAGATCATTTAAGCTATCCTGAAGTGAAAAAATGCATCGAAGCATTTATCTACGGTGTGAATACGCCCAGCCGCTGGGGTACCCAGGCTCCTTTTTCCAATATTACACTGGACTGGACGGTGCCCGATGACCTGGCAGAACTGCCGGCACTGGTAGGCGGCGTGGAGATGGATTTCAAATACAAGGATTGTAAAAAGGAAATGGATATGGTCAACAAGGCATTCATCGAGACCATGATCGAGGGCGACTCCAACGGCCGCGGTTTCCAGTATCCGATTCCGACGTATTCCATCACGAAGGATTTTGACTGGTCCGACACCGAGAACAACAGACTGTTATTCGAGATGACCGCAAAATACGGTACACCGTATTTTTCCAATTATATCAATTCCGACATGCAGCCCAGCGATGTCCGCAGTATGTGCTGCAGACTGCGTCTGGATCTGCGGGAACTGCGTAAGAAGACCGGAGGCTTCTTCGGTTCCGGCGAGAGCACCGGAAGCGTGGGTGTTGTCACCATCAATATGCCCAGGATCGCATATCTGTCTGCCAATAAGGACGAATTCTACGCAAGACTGAATCATATGATGGATATTGCTGCGAGATCCCTGAAGATCAAGCGCGGTGTCATTACAAAGCTGTTAAATGAGGGACTGTATCCTTATACTAAGCGGTATCTGGGCACCTTTGAGAATCATTTTTCCACCATTGGTCTGATCGGCATGAACGAGGTGGGCTTAAATGCCAACTGGCTGAGAGCGGATATGAGCGATCCGAGAACTCAGGAGTTTACCAAGGAAGTACTGAATCATATGAGAGAGCGCCTGTCGGATTATCAGGAGCAGTACGGAGACCTTTACAATCTGGAAGCGACTCCTGCGGAGAGTACCACATACCGTCTGGCCAAGCACGACAGAAAGCGCTGGCCCGGTATCAAGACGGCAGGAAAGCCCGGAGATACTCCTTACTATACGAACTCTTCCCATCTGCCGGTGGACTATACTGTGGATATTTTCGATGCACTGGATATTCAGGATGAATTGCAGACCCTGTATACTTCAGGCACGGTGTTCCATGCGTTCCTGGGAGAGAAGCTTCCCGACTGGAAAGCAGCGGCTTCCCTGGTGCGGACGATCGCTTCCAATTACAAACTGCCATATTATACGCTGTCGCCGACCTATTCCATCTGTAAGGAACACGGTTATCTGGCTGGAGAGGTGAAGGTATGTCCTCATTGTGGGGCGAAGACCGAGGTGTACAGCCGAATCACCGGTTACTATCGTCCGGTGCAGAACTGGAATGATGGTAAGTTACAGGAATATGCCAACAGAACGGAGTATGACATTGACCATTCTTCCTTAAAGCGTCCCACCAGAAGTGTGGTAACGCTGTCCAATTTTGCGGAGGACGTGGAAGTGAAGGTGGAGCAGCCGCAGGATATCAAGTATCTGTTCACGACCAAGACCTGCCCGAACTGCAAGCTGGTGAAGGAATATCTGAAAAATGTGCCCTACGTGACCATCGATGCGGAGGAGAACATGGAGTTGGCAAGACGTTACGGCGTAATGCAGGCACCGACACTGGTGGTAGTAAACGGCGACCGCCATAAAAAATATGTAAATGCTTCAAATATCAAGAAGTACGTTGACCAACTGACATTAGTTGGGGTAGAATAGATACAGGTCAGGAGGCATCGCCCGAAGGCGGTGCCTTTTCTGCGGTCATTACAGATACACCGCAGAGGGAAAATTACACAATTGAGAAAATAAAATGCAATGAAAATGATTGCAGAACGGAGGAAATATGATCAACAAACTGATCACTCGAATCAAAGAAACCAACGCACCGATCGTGGTAGGACTGGATCCTATGATGAAATTCGTGCCGGAATATATTAAAAAGGCGGCTTTCACTGAGTATGGTGAGACCCTGGAAGGTGCCGCAGAAGCAATCTGGCAGTATAACAAGGGTATTGTGGATGCAATTTATGATCTGGTACCCGCTGTGAAGCCTCAGGTAGCAATGTATGAGCAGTTCGGCATTCCCGGTATGGTGGCATTTAAAAAGACCGTGGATTATTGTAAAGAAAAAGGTCTGATCGTCATCGGCGATATCAAACGTGGTGATATCGGATCCACTTCCGAAGCATATGCAGTAGGACATCTGGGAAAAGTACAGGTAGGTAGCAGGAGCTATTACGGTTTTGATGAGGATTTCGTGACCGTGAACCCTTATCTGGGATCCGACGGTGTGAACCCTTTTGTGAAGATCTGTAAGGAAGAGAAAAAGGGCATTTTTGTACTGGTGAAGACTTCCAATCCCAGTAGCGGCGAATTTCAGGATCAGTTAATTAATGGCAGACCGCTGTATGAGCTGGTAGGAGAAAAGGTCGCAGCCTGGGGAGCTGACTGCATGGGCGATTCTTACAGCTATGTAGGTGCTGTGGTAGGTGCAACCTATCCTGAGCAGGGAAAGGTACTTCGTAAGGTAATGCCCAAGGCATTTATCCTGGTGCCCGGTTACGGCGCACAGGGCGGTAAGGGTGCAGACCTGGTACACTTCTTCAATGAAGACGGACTGGGTGCCATCATCAACTCCTCCCGTGGCATCATTGCTGCATACCAGCAGGAGAAGTATGCACAGTTCGGTGAGCAGAATTATGCAGATGCTTCCCGCGCGGCCGTGCTGGATATGCGTGAGGATATCGCACAGGCACTGGCAGCACGCTAAAGACGCGCATCTCCACGTTTGACCGGCGCGTGGGGATAGGCTTATGCGTTTGACGGCATAATATACAAAGGTATGGGGTGTCCGCAAGCGGACAGATGGGAGAACGAAGGATGAGAGAAAAACTATATATTACCTTCCATTCGGAGGATGAAATCAGACAATTTGTGGATACCTGCAATGAATTCGATGATGCGATCGATATCCGTATTCAGAAGACCGCAATGGATGCGAAGTCTCTTTTGGGAATGCTTCTGATGAAGACGGAGGAACCGCTGGAGATTGAATACGCCTGCTACGATGATGAGGATAATTACGAAGAGTTCAAGCAGGCTATTCTGGAAAAGTATGATGCGAAAGTCGTACCTGCATCGGAAAAATCTGCTGAAAATAAAATTGTTTGAAAAAATTAAAAAATTCTATTGACATTTTCACCTGCAGCAGTTAAAATACATACTGTTGCAGGCGAAAACCTGTGAATGTACGTGTAGCTCAGCTGGATAGAGCGTCTGGCTACGGACCAGAAGGTCGTGGGTTCGAATCCTGTCACGTACATCTAAAACCCCGGAGATGATGTCTCCGGGGTTTTTGTGTTTTACTTTAGAAAAGTTTTAGAATTACTTCCCACTCCGTATATTTACGTAGTACTTATGTCATGCTAAAATAATGAGGTAAATGGAGGAAGCTGTATTAGTATGAACAAACAGGATTTTATAGATCGGCTGCGGATGGCACTGAACGGACGTGTGTCCCCCGGCTTGGTTATGGATAATGTCAATTATTACGAAGACTATATTAATACGGAGATCCGGAAGGGCCGTACGGAAGAGGAAGTACTGGAGAGCCTGGGAGATCCGAGACTGATTGCGCGTACGATCATTCAGACCAATGGTGGTGATAATCGGTCCGGCTATCGTAATACCGTCTATGGAAACGGAGAATACAGAGAAGCGGCAGGATCGACGGTACATCACAGTTATAACGGAGACGGTAATGGCGAATATGGCACCCATCGGAGTAAAATGGCAGATGTATTAGCGAAGTTGCCGGTCTGGGTCTGGATTATTCTGGGGATCCTTGTGGTGGTACTGGTGATCAGCGCGGTATTTTCAGTACTATCCTTCCTGGCACCGGTATTGATCCCGATTCTGGTAGTACTGTTTTTGGTAAAACTGTTTCGAGACTGGCTAAACTGATAAATAACGATAATAAAAGAGCCATCAGGGGGAAGCTGATGGCTCTTTTGAGGGGAGTATAAATAATACATAAGGGTGCAAATAGAATCATGAAGGGTTCTTCTATTCACATTTATGATTATAGTACTAATGTCACAAAAATGCAAGATAAAAATTGGTTCTAAAGTACCATAAATTTAAAAGCATATTTTTGTGAAAAATAGACATACTACTCCTGTAACTAAAAATCCTGTTAGGAGGTCACAGATATGTCTAATAATTACGATCAGAACAACGAGAACAAGTATAGTAACTCTTATGACGAGAACCAGAACTCTCAGAATAAGCAGAGCAGTAAGAATCAGAACAAGAATCAGAGTAAGAACCAGAATAGGGATCAGAGCGAGAATAAGGAGCAGAATAAGAACTGCTAGTTTTTGTGCATAAGAAGTCAGGGGCGTTCGTAGGAATGCCCCTATTTACATATTTTTGGAATGCATATATAATGTTCCTATGTTTGATTGAGATACGGAGGAACGAATGAGACGTTTTGAATTGATCGCCCCCTGCCATTTCGGTATGGAATCGGTGCTTAAGAGAGAGATTACAGATCTCGGATATGATATTACGGATGTGGCAGATGGCCGTGTGACTTTTTTCGGTGATGAAGAAGCTTTATGCAGAGCTAATATTTTTCTGCGCACAGCGGAGAGAATTCTGATCAAGATCGGAAGCTTTCACGCAGAGACATTTGAGGAACTGTTTCAGGGAACGAAAAGTCTGCCCTGGGAAGATTACATTCCTAAGGACGGTAAGTTCTGGGTAGCAAAAGCGGCCAGCGTAAAGTCCAAATTATTCAGTCCTTCGGATATCCAGTCTATTATGAAAAAAGCCATGGTGGACCGGTTGAAATCACAATATGAAATCTCCTGGTTCCCGGAGGATGGTGCAAGCTTTCCGGTCAGAGTGTTCCTTATGAAAGACGAAGTGACGGTGGGACTGGACAGTACCGGAGAATCCCTGCATAAGAGAGGATACCGGAAGCTGACGGCAAAAGCGCCCATTGCGGAGAACCTGGCAGCATCGTTGATCATGCTGACTCCCTGGAACGGAGGAAGGATCCTGGTGGATCCTTTTTGCGGAAGCGGTACGTTTCCGATAGAAGCAGCCATGATGGCGGCCAATATGGCCCCCGGCAGGAACCGGAGCTTTACGGCAGAAGAATGGCCACATATTGTAGGAAAGAAAATATGGTATGATACCTGCGATGAAGCGGAAGAGATGGTAGACCTGTCAGTGGAGACGGATATCCAGGGATATGATATTGATGAGGATATGGTAAAAATAGCCCGGGAAAATGCGCGTATGGCCGGTGTGGATAAGCTGATCCATTTTCAGAGAAGAGGCGTGGAAGATCTCCATCATCCGAAAAAGTATGGATTCATTATAACTAATCCGCCCTACGGAGAACGATTGCAGGATAAGAGCCAGATGCCGGCACTTTACCGTACCATAGGGGAACGTTTTCGTGAACTGGACTCCTGGAGCATGTATCTGATCACTGCTTACGAGCAGGCAGAGAAAGATATCGGACGGAAAGCAGACAAGAACAGGAAGATATATAACGGAATGATGAAAACCTATTATTACCAGTTTTTGGGACCGAAGCCGCCGAAGAGAAGAGAAATATAACCTTTCATGAAGAAACGATTGCAAATCAGAGACCAAAAACAAAATAGGAAGGTGACATTGGTCCTCTGGCTCCTGTTGGGAACATTTTCCATGGTAGCAATGCTATGGATAGCAGCGCACAAGACGGTGGTGATTTCCGCACGAAGCCAGGAGCAGGGAGAACTGGTCCCGGAATACCGGACGGAACAGACCGGAGAGATGCAGCTACCCATGCAGACGGATCAAAAAGCCGACAGGCAGATCTGTATACCACTGGAATCGGGGACGAAAGCGGAGAATGTAGTGGTGGAGAACCATTACATGGAGAAGGAACTCTGGATCTACATAGAAAACGGAAGAAAAGCATTCTATAAGGAACGGAGGATCACAGGAGATCTGAATCCTGTGGAAAAAGGAATCTGCGAGGCACAGAACGAAGGTGTGCTGCTGAGACTTTCGATGCGGGAAGTGCTGGAATATCACAGCACTCTGGAAGAAGGAAGTTTATGGGTCGATTATGTCAGCCCCAAGGAACTCTATGACAGGATCGTGGTATTGGATCCTGTGGGAGGCGGCAGAGATCCCGGTGTGACGGCTTCCGGCTGTCAGGAAAAAGAAGTGGCACTCAGTGTTGCCAGACAGACAGCCCAGCTGATGGAAGACCGGCAGGTGAAGGTATATCTTACCCGTACAGAGGATATCGATGTTACGAAAGAGGCAAGAAGGCAGTTCGCCGACTGGGTTGGAGCAGATCTGTATCTGGAGATCGGATTGTCGTCAGATCCGGAGAATACGTCGGTCTATGGGATCAGCGGAGAATATAATGATGAATATTATATTCCGGAGTTCGGCAACCTTCAGTGGGCCGATTGCGTTACAAGGCAGGTTACGGTGGCGGCCAGCAATCGGGCAGTGGGACTTTTCCCGGCAACAGAGGAAGATGTCCTGTGGGAGATCGCAATCCCGTCAGCCAGAATCTCTCTGGGGTATGTGACGAACGCTGCCGAGAGACAACTGCTGATACAGGAGAACTATCAAAAAAAGCTTGCACAAGGTATTGCGGAAGCTATTAACGAGGTTTATACTAATACGCAATGATGGATCATATGCGGTGAGGAGTGGAATATGCAGGGAAGAATCGTATTTGCAACCGGTAATGCCGGTAAGATCAAAGAGATCCGAATGATCATGGAGGACACCGGAATGGAGGTGGTATCCATGAAAGATGCGGGGATTATGGCAGATATTGACGAGAACGGAAAAACCTACGAGGAAAATGCTTTGATCAAGGCCAGAGCGGTGGCGGTGTTTACGAATGACATCGTCATGGCGGATGACTCCGGACTGGAGATTGACTATCTGAATAAGGAACCGGGGATATACTCTGCAAGATATCTGGGAGAGGATACTCCTTATTCTGTGAAAAACGCAAATCTGATCCAGAGACTGGAAGGGGTGCCGGAGGAACAACGGACAGCCAGATTCGTGTGTGCCATTGCCGCTGTATTACCGGACGGAAGAGAACTGACGACCCGCGCTGCGATTGAGGGCAGGATCGGATATGATGAAAAAGGGAAGAACGGATTCGGATATGACCCCATTTTCTATGTACCGGAGTTCGGAAAGACAACCGCGGAACTTACAGAAGAAGAGAAGAACCAGGTCAGTCACAGAGGAAAAGCGCTGCAGCTGATGAAAGAGGAACTTAAGAAATATGAAAATATTGATCGTAAGTGACACCCATAAAAAGAACGAGAATTATTTCAAAGTGCTGGAAATGCATCATCCGGATATGGTGATCCACTGCGGTGATGCGGAGGGGAGTGAGTATGCCCTGTCTGCTGCTGCAAAATGCCCGGTATATATTGTGCTGGGGAATAACGATTTTTTTTCGGATCTGCCCAGAGAGATCACCCTGGATATCGGACCCTATAAGGTATGGGTGACTCATGGACATAATTATTATGTCTCCATGGGGAATGAGACGATCAAAAAAGAAGCCATTGATCGTGGTGTGGATATTGTATTGTATGGACATACACACCGCCCGGTGATCGATATCGATGACGATATCATTGCGGTGAATCCCGGAAGCCTGTCTTATCCAAGACAGGAAGGACGTCAGCCGTCTTATGCCATTATGGAGATCGATAGAGAGGAAAAAGTACATTTTACCATTGCATATCTGCGATAATGGTTCCGGTGTAAAACACGTAGTACAGACGTAGGAGTTCTGCAACTTTTCTCTTGACAGATAGAAAAAAACTAGGTTATAATTACACCTGCGTTGTCGGAGGTTCCGATGTGACGCAGCCTCGGGGTGTGGCTCAGCTTGGCTAGAGCACCTGGTTTGGGACCAGGGGGTCGCAGGTTCGAATCCTGTCACCCCGATGCGTAACTTGAGTTTTGTGTTTATTTTTCAAAAAATTAGTACAAAACTGTTGACAAATGATGTCGGATAAGTTACAATATGCTTCGTCGGTTTGCTAATGCAGATGACTGACAGATATGTGTTCGTAGCTCAGCTGGATAGAGCAACGGCCTTCTAAGCCGTGGGTCGGGGGTTCGAATCCCTTCGAGCACATTTGAGATAAGGAAGGACTTAATTGACCGTCACTGTCTCGCATGGTGGGTATAGCGCAGTTGGTTAGCGCGCCAGATTGTGGCTCTGGAGGCCAAGGGTTCGAATCCCTTTATCCACCCTTTTTCATTAGTGAAGTGTCGTAATGGCACGCTTGGTGTCATATTTATAGGGCTATCGCCAAGCGGTAAGGCACAGCACTTTGACTGCTGCATTCGCTGGTTCGAATCCAGCTAGCCCTGTTTTTATTATGGGGTATTAGCTCAGTCGGTAGAGCACTTGACTTTTAATCAAGTTGTCGGGGGTTCGAATCCCCCATGCCTCACTTGATGTTACGATATCCTGACAACATACATCATTTTTCCCATTCTCAAAAACCCCGCTTGGGGCTTTTTTTTATGCGAAAGGAGCACTTTTATGCAGACCAAAGAAAACAAAATGGGTGTCATGCCCATTGACAAATTACTGATCTCCATGTCCCTGCCTATGATGATCTCCATGCTGGTGCAGGCACTGTACAATATCGTGGACAGCATCTTCGTCTCCAGGATCAATGAATACGCACTTCGTGCGGTATCCCTGGCATTCCCGATCCAGAGCCTGATGATCGCCGTAGCAGTGGGAACGGCAGTGGGTATCAATGCGTTTCTGTCCAAGACTCTTGGAGAGAAGGATTTTGAGAAGGCTGATATTATTGCCAGAAACGGTATTTTTCTTGCGATTGCAAGCTACGTGGCTTTTGCGGTGATCGGTCTGCTGGTGAGCCGCCCCTTTTTTGTCAGCCAGACGGAAGTCTTAGAAGTACGAGAGTACGGAGTGACGTATCTGACGATCTGTTGTGTGGCGGGAATGGGTATTTTTCTCCAGACGACCTTTGAGAGATTGTTACAGGCTACCGGTAAGACTTTCTATACCATGATCACGCAGGGAACCGGGGCGGTAATTAATATTATTCTGGATCCGATCCTGATCTTCGGCTATTTCGGAATGCCCCGGATGGGAATCGCCGGTGCGGCGGTGGCTACCGTTATCGGGCAGATCATAGCTGCAATTCTTGCTCTGGTATTTAATCTGAAATGTAATCGGGAACTGAATATTTCCATGAAAGGATTTCGACCGAACGGACATCTGATTGTACAGATCTATAAGGTGGGAGCGCCTTCCATAGTTGTACAGGCCATCGGTTCTCTGATGACTTACGGTATGAATCTCATCCTGGCGGCATTCGGTTCCGCGCAGACGGTATTTGGTATTTATTTTAAACTTCAGAGTTTTGTATTTATGCCGGTATTTGGCCTGAATAACGGAATGGTGCCTATCATTGCCTATAATTACGGTGCCGGTCATAAAGACCGTGTAATTAAGACGATCAAGCACAGTGTGGCATATGGCGTGGGTATTATGTTCGTGGGATTACTTGCGATGCATATTTTCCCGGCACAGCTTATGCGCATGTTTGATGCGGAGGAGAGTCTGATCGCCATCGGAGCGCCTGCCCTGGAGACCATTTCGCTGAGCTTTGTGTTCGCCGGGTTCTGTATTGTGGCGGGAAGTGTATTCCAGGCATTGGGGAACGGTGTCTACAGTATGATCGTATCTGTGGCCAGACAGATGTGTGTGCTGCTCCCGGTGGCAAAACTGTTGTCCCTGAGTGGCGAAGTGACGTTGATATGGTGGGCATTTCCCATTGCGGAGTTAGCCAGTGTGCTGTTAACATCGTATTTCTTGGTAAGAATCTACCGGAAAGTCATCTGTCATATCGGAGAGCCAGTCGTGCAGGATGCTTGACAAGTTTAAGGGTGGCAGAGTATAATTAGGCGTGTTCTTTTGTGGACACGTAAGCGGTTATGGCGGAATTGGCAGACGCGCTGGTTTTAGGTGCCAGTGGTTACCCGTGTGGGTTCAAATCCCACTAACCGCATTTGTTAGTACTTGCAATTCCGAATGCCGGTGCTATAATAAAGATGGCAGAAGATTGCTGCAGTACCCGGAAGCATAGCTCAGCCGGGATGAGCGTTCGCCTCACACGCGAAAGGTCAGGGGTTCGAGCCCCCTTGCTTCCACTCGAAAAAGCTGATAAAATGGGCATTCCCGGGCAATGGGTAGTCGAATAGTAGTCAAAATAGTAGTCAAGCCTAAAACGAAAGGAGTTTTTTGCAAAGATTCCAATAATTTTATAGTGAATGAAATGTGACGGATACATGACGGGTAGACCGTCTTTTTTTATGCCAAAATTTAAGCATAAGGAGGAATGACCTTATGGCAAAATTTAGATTTTCAGATGAAGCGTTGGAACGTATTTTTAGTAAAGAACAGATGGGAAGTGTTCCGCTTAAATATCAATCAATCGTAGTCCATGCAGCAGAGGAAGTTATAGGAGAACTTGGTAATGCTTATGAATTTCAGCCCGTTGGGACTTTTGAACAAACCGACATATCAGACACTTGATGAAGTGGAAATTGCGAAACAGATAGAATCAATGGAAGAAAAGGAGAATAGCCATGCCACAGCCGATTATGAATCCGAACTATTTCAATCCGCAGTATAGAACACCTATGTACGGACAGTTTATGCCACAACAGGAACAATTCCAACCACAGCAGTTTATGCAACAGCCACAGCAAAACGCAGTACAGATGTACGGTCGCATTGTGCCAGCGCAGGAATGCATAGCACCGAATGAGGTTCCTATGGATGGCAATACGGCATTTTTCCCTAAACAGGATATGTCAGAGATCTATGCTAAATCATGGGGAGCAGATGGGAAAATTTATACAAGGCTCTATAAGCCTGTTTTGGAAGATAACGATAACAATTCACTGCAGACCGCAGAAAAGACGAAATTTGACCTATCAGACGAAGCTACAGAGGTATTTATGAAGCGGTTTGATGAACTGGAACAGAAGATTGAGCAGTTGAAATCTTCACAATCGCAAAGAAAAACTCCGCAATCGCAAAGAAAGGATGATGCAGAATGAATATGATGAACCCTATGCAGATGCTTAAGACAATGGGGAATCCACGACAGTTTATCCAAAATATGATGGGAAACAGTCAGATCATGTCAAACCCTATGGCTAAAAATATAATGGGCATGGCTCAAAAAGGAGATTTTGCTGGAGTAGAGCAGTTAGGAAGAAATATTGCTAAGGAACGAGGTATGGATTTTGATTCCGAATTTGATAAATTCAAGCGTCAGTTTCCTATGAAGTAGATACTAAATTCTTGCAAGATTAAGTATAAAAAATCTTATATGGAGGTAAAAATTATGTTTGAGAGTAACAATACTCCCTTTACCATGCCTGTTATGCCGGCTAATGGCGGATACGGTAACAACGGTGCATGGGGTGACGATGGTGCCTGGTGGATTATTATTTTCGTCCTTTTCTTTGCTTTTGGCGGTTGGGGCGGTAATGGATGGGGCGGTAATGGCTCTAACTCCAGTTACTACACCGATTCTGCATTGCAAAGAGGGTTCGACACCCAGTCTATCATCGGTAAACTGGATGGAATCAACAATGGTCTGTGTGACGGATTCTACGCTGTAAACAACGGTATGCTTACCGGATTTAATGGCGTAAATACCAACATTTTACAGACCGGCTATGGCATCCAACAGGCTATCAATGCAGACACCGTAGCAGGAATGCAGAATGCTAATGCTTTACAGGCACAGTTAGCACAGTGCTGCTGCGATACCCGTGAAGCTATCCAGGGTGTGAACTACAATATGGCAACGAATACTTGCGCATTGCAGAACACCATGAACAACAACACTCGTGACATTATCGACAGTCAAAATGCCGGTACGAGAGCAATCCTTGACTACTTATGCCAAGACAAGATTGCAACTCTGACCGCAGAGAATAACGATCTGCGCAGAGCAGCTTCACAGGATCGGCAGAATGCACTTCTCACTACTCAGATGGCGGCTCAGACACAGCAGATCATCAACACTGTGAAACCTGCACCTATTCCTGCATATCAGGTTCCCAACCCTAACGTATATTACGGGTGTGGTTGCAACACTGGTTGCGGATGCTAAAACTGCATATCGAGTAACTTAACCTTATGGTTATGTCTGCTATGCAGAATTACTGACAACATGGGGCAGACTGCATGGTTTGCCCCTATTATTTTGAAAGAGAGGTACTTTTTATGGCTGAATATACAGCAGTAGCATTACAGACTGTGGCAGCAGGAGCAGACATTGCTTTTACCGAAACTGCCGTGAATGGAAGTGGTTGTATCACTCACAGAGAGGGATCCGGGATTGTGAAGTTAAGAGGTATCACTAATCAGTGTCGTGCAAGATTCCTTGTAAGTTATTCCGGCAACATTCAGATTCCCACGGGTGGAACTGTTGAGGAAATTTCCCTTGCACTGGCAGTAGACGGAGAACCTTTACAGTCCACAAGAATGATTGTAACTCCGGCAGCAGCAGAGAATTTACAGAATGTTAGTTCACAAGCATATATTGACGTTCCAAGATGCTGTTGTTCAACAGTTTCGGTAATGAATACATCAAGTCAGGCAGTAGAGGTTCAGAACTCTAATTTAATCGTTATTAGGCAGGCTTGACAAGTATTCTTTAATAAGTCTTTCCAGTATTGCTGATACAGGAAGGTGTTCTTTGATTGCTTGAATTTTAATCTTTTTCAGTAATTCGCTTTCCATTGTTGTTGTGAATTTGATTTTTGACATTTTAAAACCTCCTTTTTAAGTGTATTTTACCATAAATACGTATTGACGTAAAGTTATAAAATTGATATAATACACGTAAAATGGTATATACGTATAAAGGAGATTGAGAAATGGCTTTTAAGAAAGGAAATACACCATATAATTTTGATGATTTGACAGGAAAAATATTTAACCGCCTGACAGTTGTTGAAAGAGTATATAAGGAGAACACCAAAAAGACATATTGGAAATGTAAGTGTTCTTGTGGAAAAGAAACAATTGTTGAAAGCTCGAAAATCAAAGGTGGATACACCAAGAGTTGCGGATGCCTTAATGAAGAAAACAGAAAGAACCATATAGAAGAATTAACTACACATAAAATGAGCGGTACTAAATTATTTAAAATTTGGTGCTCTATGAGAAAAAGATGCGAAAACGAAAAAGAAACGGCATATATGTGGTATGGCGGCAGAGGCATTAAGGTATGTTCTGAATGGAAAGGTGAAAATGGATTTCAAAATTTTTATAACTGGTCTGTAAAGAATGGCTATAAAAATGGATTATCCATAGATAGAATAGATTTTAACGGAAACTATGAACCATCAAATTGCCGTTGGATTACGCAAAAAGAGCAATGCAACAATACAAGAAGAAACATTTACATTGATTACAATGGAGAGCGAAAAACATTAAGTGAGTTATGTGAAATCCACAATTTGAAATATGAAATTATGTACCATAGGGTTTGCAACTTAGAACTTCCTTTTGAAATTGCTATGAATTTAAGTGGATTTTGCAAAACGTATTACAACGGGAAAGAAGTAGATTTGAGACTAATATCAAGAGATAAAAAGATCGATTATAAAATTTTATTAAAAGAAATATTGGTAAACAAAAAAGATATAGAACAAGTTATATCAGAATATGGAGGTAAATAAATTGGATGTTAAAAGAATGCATGAAATGATTGAAAAACTTTCTGAATGCGCTAAAACGCAGTTTGACAAAGGAATTGACAAAGTAGATACTTGCGAAATGGGAAACGTCATTGATATGATTAAGGACTTGTCCGAAGCTATGTACTACCGGGAACTGACAAAAACCATGCAGGAATATGACCCGGACGAAAACATGGAAATGTTTGAACGTTATGGTGACGGTGGCAAGCGTTTCTACGACCATTACCGCTATGCTGATGGAAGATTTGCACCGAAAGGGCATGGAACGTACCGTAGAGGATATGAGGAACCGCCTTATTATCACATGACACCGGAAATGTATCACCGTGACATGGACAGAGACATGGGGCGTATGTACTACACGGAAACTTCTTTATCTGGTATGCGTGATTCAAGAGAGGGCAGAAGCGGCATGAGCCGTAGAGCCTACATGGAAAATAAGGAACTGCACAAAGCTAACACTCCTGCGGACAAGGAAGCAAAAGTGCGTGACCTGAACACCTACATGACGGAACTGGCAACGGATATGTCCGAAATCATAAATGATGCCACACCGGAAGAGAAGTCTGTCCTTAAAAGCAAGCTGTCTGCACTGGTAACAAAAATTGGATAACACACATAAGGGGCTTATTTAGCCCCTTTTATGTTGGAGGTGGTAAGATGTTCACGATAAATGGAATCGTTTGGAATTTAAGGCTTGTAGAGCCACACAGCACTATGTTAATGCGTTCTGATAATACATACACGTTTGGAATGACAGACCGAAATACACAGTGCATTTATATTTCAAACAGAATCAATGGCTCATTCTTTGACCGTGTGCTGTGCCATGAATTGTGCCATGCGTTCTGTTTATCCTACAATCTGACTATGGATATTCAGACAGAAGAGATTGTTGCCGACTTTTTGGCTACCTACGGAAGAGAAGTGTTTGCACTGGCTGATGAACTGATAAGAGGTATTGTTGGAATGGCAATGTGACAGACATTCACATTGAGATTTGATTCGTATGTTTAACATACAATAGAATAATTGAGCGACAACGTGTCGCTTAACAAAATCAGAATACCAGTAAAATGTGTTTTAGGGGAAAAATAATCCCTTAAATATTTATTTCGACGAATTTCGTCGAATAAAAGAATGGCATAGAAAAGACCCCTTGTTATGGGGTCTCTTCTGTTGCACAGTCCGCTAAATCTTTTTGAAGAATTTTAGATGCAAGGTCTGAAAGCTGTGGGAAGTAGGTGATTACTTCGGAATTTCTGCATTTCCAGTTTCCGGTCGTTGCACTGTAAATCCTCTTCGCTTCATCAAAATTATACGTTCTTCCCAAAACTTCAAGTAAGTGATGCATATATTCCTTTGATGTAATATCGTAGCAACGGCAGACGTAGTTGATTTTTCCACGGTTGATGCAGAACCAGTCTGTTTCAAACTCTAATGTCGGCTTTTCCTCGATTGCGGCGGTGGGTTGTTGATTTTTTAATGCAAAATAAGCATTTACAAGCCTCCTCTGAACATCCCACGATAAATCATCCTTAAATGGCTTTACAAGCATAAGGTATCCACTCTCGGTAAATACAGTAATACCTCTGTTTGGAATATCAATATTTCTAATGTACGTTTCGTGTACATTAGAATTTTCCTTTTCCAACACAAAATAATCAACACCATCTATAAAATGCCTTTTATTTCTTTTAAAAGCATTTCTTGCAGTACCGTGTGGTCTTTTATGAACAAGGTCGATATCGTCAAAAGTAACAACCATCTGACCATTGTATTCTCTGACATCTAACTCTGTTCCTTCAACGTTTACAATATTTTCCATATTATTTTTCCTTTCTTTTTATCTATCACAAAGTATATTTGTATATGCCAATATGCATTTGAGGAAATGAATGCTGGTATTTTCAAGGTTACAGATAATTTTTTTGATAAGTTCTTCTCTCATTTTCAGCTCCTCCATTTAATCAAAAAATAATTTGCCAAAAGGAAGATGCAGTGCTATAATTTACATAATCCTTTTGGGGTAAAGGAGCAGCCGGTTACTTTGCTGGTATGGCTGCTCCTTCTTTTTTAGTTTCCGATTTCTTCATCAACTTTTTCGTTAAACCATTTCGTTTTAGTCAATCCTTTTTGGGAAAGTTTTTCCTCTAACTTCTCAAACTTTTCCTTTTCGATTTCAACACTAAAATTTTTTGTTTTCTTTCTTCGCTCTTTGAAGTAATCGGCTCTGCTTTTAGGTGCTATGGTTATCACCTCCTTGTTTCGAGATACATTATATAATGTTTCGAGATACAAGTCAAGCATTTTTCCAAAAAATAAAAATGCACTAGATTGAATCTATGGTGTCTATCATCCGACCAGTTTATTCACCGACTTATTTTCCAAAAATTCCTTAATTTCTCCGTATCCCCAACCGTATCCAACCAGTGAACTTACAAGCATTTCTGCATTCTGAACTAACAGTAGTTCTTCCTCAGTCAGATAATCCCGGATGTTTTCTTTGTTGCCAATATTAAGGTCAAGCCGTAATTGCTTTGCGGTTTTTCCGAATACTGATTTATAAATCAAATCGGTGTAGGTAGAGTATGCATGACCGTGCATCCGTTCATTTTCGGAAGTCCTCTGCAAACTATCCGTAAGTACCCTGCGGACACCGATTCCCTTTTCACGTTCTCGTATTTTCCCAATAAGGGCTTTTTCCATTGCGTTGAATTGCTTAATATAGGCTTCCTTGAACTGCATTGCTTTTTCACCAGTGTATCCCATAGCAAGAAGAGTAAAGCCGTCTCTTGTCATAACAAACATAGGTTTTTTCCTGTTAATACTATCTGTATAAGAGATAGGCACGAAATTGTGCTCTCTAAATTCTTCACTACAATCAAGTTCTCTTATGTCCTGCATGACACGTTTATGCTCTTTTCCAAACGTTTCAGCCACATCAAGGCTTGTTACAACGGTTACTTCTTCTTTGTTTACTGTTTTGATTTCAACTAACATTTTCTACCTCCAACAAATACATTGTCATGGGGCAGAAGAGCATAAAAATAAGCCCACTACCCCTGTTACTGTTGGAGTAGCGAGCTTCCAATCTTTTTTTGGTCTGTCTTTATTCCGGGTCTTGGTTACAATCTAGGCTGTCTAATCAGCTTTCACTCGCCGGACGTGGTGCAAGACTTCCTAACTGACACATATTATATCATGAAGAACGTAGGTTCGCAACAAAAAAGAGCACCCTTGCGGATGCCCTTAAAATCCTATATTCTATTGTAATTTTATGACTTCTTTATGACCGGTCCATATACTTGTTTCATATTCCAGTTCAATACTCTGCGCATCCTGTGGAACTACAAATGCAATCTTGTAAGATGTATTTCTTCCACTTGAAATATTCGCATTCAACGAAGAGTTTTCCACAACACTGTAATTCTGTTCGCAATCTGTATTGTCTGCGTAGCACTGGAAATCATAGATACTTACATACTTATCATCTTTGCTGTTATTCTGATAGGAAACATCAATCATTATGTATTTCATTCCGTCTGCAGGAGTGTTCCAACCGTATTCATCCTCATAATCGGTGAAGTTAAGGTCAAAATCATTTATTGTGACTTGTAAACCGTCTGCATCAAATGTGTAACCAGGAGAAATAACAGTACCACTTGGCACTTCTACTTCTTCAACTTTAGATTCCGGTGTGATTTCGGATACTGTGGCAGAACTTTCCATTGTTGCAGAAACCGATGTCTGTTTTCCAGTGGATTCCTTGTTGCTATCGGATACACCGTTTACAAACAATACCACAATAACAAAAATTACAATTCCGATAACAGAGCACACAAGACCTGCAATAGCTGTTCCGTGCTTTCTATCTTTTTGACACAGAGCAATAATAGCGAGTATCAAGCCTATAATACCTGGCACAATGCCAAAAGCTATACAAGCTGTGAGGATGCTTATAATACCAAGCACCATTGAAGTGATTCCTAAAGGACTTTGTTTCATAGAGTAATTACCCCTTTCATTTTTGATTTTATAAAATTTTAACACATTTGTGATATTCTGTCGATAAATAGATGTGAAGTATTGAAAAAAATTCAATGTCAACCGTTTTGATACCCCCGTAGGTCTTCATTTTCAACCGAAAATCTCGTTTTCAGAGGTTTTTAAAAGAAAATTTTTTCGTCAAAATATAATGCCTTTTTCAAAATACCCCCCGGGGTAGCACTTTTCAAGCTGAAAAATCCGTTTTCAGAGATTTTTCACTAATTTTTTTATGCCGATTCAAGGCATGAAACGCGTGTAAGATCCTGTGGTGCATCCGGTCACCGTGTCACAGCTTTCGCAAGGTCTCCGACAGCCGAAAGAATAGCATCGTGCGCAGACCGTAGCAGCTCCGCAGATTCCGGAGACAGACCACCCCTGGTAGATTCCACATTTAAAACGACTTCCAACCGTTTTCCAGCATCTAAAACACTATCCATGATGTCATATACATGACCTATTCCCAATTTTCGCATTTTGGCAAAATCCCCCTTGTAATATTTGATTGTACACCAAGCCATCGCAAGCCGTCAATATACCTGTGCACATAATCCGACCGGATCCGGCAGAAGAGCAACGAAAACAGACCGCCAAACGGAAGGACACGTCAAAAAGACGGTTGCAAGCCGTCTTTTATCTGTTTTCAAGTTCAAAAATTGCCCACCGAATGGCGGCGACTGCCTCCGTGTCGTTCTCTCGCTCCGCACGCTCTAACAGCTTGTAAAGTCTTTCAAGGTTCTTTTCTTTCATCCTGGTAACCTACTTTTTCAATTTTTGGGAATGATCCACCCATAAAACCGCCGCCGGTAGTGATCCGGCGGGCATCCTCTGCGGCGGCTGTCAAGGTTCAAAATCTATAATTCCTAAATAAAATTGATCTTTAAAGTTATTAAAAAAATGATCTTTTAAATCTGATAATGTTTTTTCTCCATTTTTTAACGATTCAAAATCACTCAACACCATTTCATCAGTATAATTTGCATATTTATTATAACTAATTGATATCCTAAATTTTTCCCCGGATTTTACCCATCCACAACAACCGGAATTTTTAGCAACTGGATATGCACCTATCTCATAGCCATATAAATCCATATAATCTTTTGTGTTTTTATCGTGCCAATCCTCTAGCTGTATTAATGTACCGTCAGGCATTTTCGATTTTTCTATAATTTTCATTTTCTCGCTCCTCCGCATTTTTCAAATTTTCCCGTTTCCGGGTAAAAGCAAGACCGGGACTTGATCCCGGTTGTAAGCCTGTCTTACTTGCTTAATTACGCTATTTTTTCAACTTTTCGTCTTTTCTTTTCGTTTTCTTCCCTTGTTATACTGGAATCATCAAAAACAACATTGTAACCGCTATCTTTTAATGATCTTGCCATCTTGTAAGGGTTAATTTTTGGAAAGCTACAAACGTATTCTATAACATTCATTCTTATATACCCGTTATCGTACCCGAGTTTTTCAAGGTCTTTTTTGTACAGATTAAACATTCTTTTTTCTTTTTCCTGTGCTGTTTCTTTTTTCATAATATCAACCATCCTTTCATTTATGCCCTGTCTCATCGGTGCAGGTGGGGCAGTTCCTGCAGACCGCCGCGCGGGCGGTTTCGACTATTTGCAAATTCTGCGAAAAATATCAATCGTGAGCTCTGCGGCAGCTCTTTTCCTGTCGGACGTGTAGCCGTGGCGTTTACTTTTTAATGCTTTTTCTGCCTGCTTGAGATTTCCAACGCCACAATGTGCCGCATCGGTAAGTCTACCCCATTCTTCCGGAGAAACTTTTATAGCTTTAAGCGTTGCGGGATTTATGTCAAAATTTTCTTTGCTCCCTGGGTACAAATATTGACAAAATGGAATATATTCATGCGTCCCCATGTTTTCGCCAATATTCCAAACGGAAAAGCCATCCGGGATTTTCTCAACGATTTCGAAAACGTCCGTTTTTTCGCAGAGTGTAGAATTACTATAGATTTTATTATTTTCAAATTTTAATGTTGTCATGTTTTCCCTTTCTCGCCTGCCATCATCAGCGCAACGAGGCGAATCGTTGCGGACGCTCCACGCTGGAGCGTTTCGGCTTAAATAATTTTTGCATAGAATTCAGAAACTTTCTGGATTCTGTCGGCATCCTCGCAGTTTTCAAGATCTGCCAGCCGGATTATAAAAAATCTATCCTTTGTGTTCTTTGGTAAGCAGTTATTTATAAAATCTTCTGCGTTGTCTGGATGGGAGAAAGTAGCGGTAATAATTACCTTTGTTTTTCTGTCGTCCTGTGTGCTCTTGTCAATCTTGTAAGCTACCGCCCAAGGGCAATCATTAAATGTTATATTCTGCATACTTTGTACCTCACTTTATTTTTTGGGGTGCCGGTGTTCGCTTGGTAGGTGTCACCGGCTTTTTTATTTGTTGAGATAACTATAGCATAGTTCAATAATATAGTCAATAGCATAGTTTAATAATTTTAAAAATATTTTTTGAAAGTTGTTTTTACCTATATAATGCAAACATTAAAACTAATTGACAAGCATAGTTTAATATGATACTATTCTATAAAAAAGGAAAAGAGGTGTTAAAAATGGCATTCCGGGAAAGAGGAAAAGAGCTATCATACATAGCACAATATCAGAAAGACAACTACGACAGAATTACAGTGATGTCACCAAAAGGAACAAAAGAAAAGCTAAAAGCGGCTGCAACTTTGCGGAATATGAGCGTTTCTGAATTTGTGTTATCTTGCGTTACAAAAGAATTAGAAAAAATGAAAGAATAGTTCAATAATATATTGACAAGCATAGTTTAATATAATATAATGACATCATAGCAAATGACATCATGACATCACAAAAGTGATATCATCAAAATGACATCATGACATCATTGAACTATGACATCATGACATCACATGAGGAAAGGAGAAACAGCAATGGAAACATTTGATTACAAAGTGCGTTTTCCGAAAGACCTAGAACCGCAGATCAAAGCGCAAGCAGAAAAGAACGGCGAAAGTGTCAACCAGTTTGTTATAGGTGCCGTGATCGCAGCATTGCAACCAGTACAGTTGCTGACGGTGACAGAGCAACCGAAAGAAACACCCGTGACAGGCTCTAAAAGCCCCATAGACGAGAAAATCGCACTCATGCAGGCAAATGAACGGCTACACGCTTTACAAGCCAAAACAGCGGCAGAAAGAGCCGCTAGAGAGCATGGAGAAGTTAAACCAGTTATAAAACATCCTCCGAAATGGGCAGGCTTACCCGGACAGCGGCCAGACGAAAGTAATGTTGAATGGGTAGAACGCAAGAGGAAAGAAGCTGAAGAAATTTACAAGCAAGGTATGGAACGAATACAAAGAGAAAAGGAGCAGAAAGCATGAAAGGAACACCAGAGCAGATCACAGCAAAGAAAGCCGCCCGGATCCGGTCAAATGTCCGGCAGTTCTTCCGGTACTACCGGGAGCAACTGGAAAACGTGGAATCCGAACGGCTGAAAGAATTTAACCGGGCAGAACTCCAAGCACTGGAAACAGTACAAGCGGAAACACTCCAAGCACTGGGGAGCATGACAGATTATGAGTTATTGACCAACAAAACCGCATACGGTGACAGGGCACTAATTGACCGGATCACAGCGAGAGCGGAACGGATCAGAAGAACAAGTAAACAAATAGCATAAAAGAAAGGGTAAAAGGTGGAAAATCATGAGAATTAATGGAATCGGAACAGTAAGAAAAGACGAAGCAATGAAGGTTTTAACAACAGAAGGCCGGAAAGCTGTAAAAAATGGAATAATCACAAATGAAGAACTTGGACAAATATATAAAGTGGAGCAGGCAAAAAAAGCGTCAAGAATAGGTAGATGTGAGCATACATTTTTTGCAAATTATGATAGGATTCCGGATGACATTAAAGACCAGCTTACACCGGACCAGCTCGGGCGGCTTATAGATGCTTTTTACGAGTGCTACGGAGAAGGAAAGAACGATAATAGAGATTAAACAGTAAGAGAGAGGTTTTATCCTCTCTCTTTTCTGCGTAATTACAAAAATTACAATTATTTCAATCCTTTATCTTCCCGGAATTGGCGGGAAGATCTTCCGGCATCCATCCACACCGGAAGACAAAAAACAAATTGTTGTTTTACAAGAAACATAATTGTTTCAATCCTCGCCCGCTGGAATCGGTAGCGGGACCATCACAGCGACCATCTACGCTGTGAGACTGTTAAAATTATAGCACACAATTTGCATAGTGTCAAATATTTTAAGCAGGTGTAACAGCCTGCTTTTCTTGATCTATTTTCACTGCGATATTTTAACGTGCTAAATTTTGTAGACAAATTGTAGACAAATTGTAGACACAGATTAAATAAAAGGAGATTAGATAAAATAAAGGTTAGATAAAATAAAAATAAATAAGTGCAGAAAGACAATGATATACCAAGTATATATAAATACTAGAGCTGACCATCTGCCACCATATACTCATCTGCAAAAATTACCTGTCTGTCTGTTTAAAAATCCCATTTGTCAAATTTAACCGTATGATATTTTTTAATCGCATGATTTTTATTTGCTCAAGATCACCGGCAGACCTACCACAATAACAAATAATCAAATGCGTAAAAGGTTGTTGTAGATTTATAAATAGGACTTATGGTATGATAAATGCAGTTAGGGAGCCGACGTTAATACGGTGCGAGTGACAGCGGTGCAAATCCAACCCCCCTTTTGGATATGCAGCCGCCTAGATTGTAACCAAGACCACCGGAGCCGACAGACCGGAAACAACAAGAAGTCACTAGCTTGTTACTTTTGTAAATTTATGTTTTTACATGATCTGTGGAGGAGATTAAAAGACATAGGTTTATTGAGTGATGCTTAGTGATTTTTTTATTGCAGATTTTCAGGAGGAGCAGAAATGGAAAAAGTCGAAAACACAGAAACATCCCAGGTATATGAGAATGACATGGAATTATACCTTTCCAAGTTCTGCGAGGATCAGAAAATCAAGGATATTAAACAAGAGTCGCAGAGCGTATGGAATGCTGCACTTATGTATATCAAACGACATGCATTTAATGAGCCTGACTGTCTTAAGTCTAAATCCCTTGTAAATACTACTGGATCATTTACAGGTGGAGTAAGTAACTATAATGCTTATAACTATGACTTAGTTAATCGTATATGTGATTATTATATATATATGTGTATGATGTATGACAAAGAAGTATCTGCAATAGGGTTTAGCTTATTAACTGGTATTGATAGATATACAATAGCTACTTGGAGAGATGAGGGCACTAAATTAAGTCCATCGTGTTCTGACATCGGCAAAAAGATATCGGATTTTCGTGAAGAGTCTTTAAGCGCAAAGTTGGCCACAGCAAAGCGTAACCCTGTCGGGATCCTGGCAATCCTAAATCGCCACTACGGTTGGAACCTTCCGGGAGTATCGAGAGAGCAACAGAACCACAAGCAAGCGTTGACCGCTTCGGATCTGCCACAGTTAGGTGGTCAAATAAGACAAAATACATCAATGTTGACCGATTCCGGAGCGTATGACGATAGCAACGTAGATGCGAATGAGTAGCAACAACTTTAGAAACGTGCAGAAATATGGGATAGTTAAGGATGTATCAATAAAGACTGCGTGAAGCGCGAATTTTGCGCATAGTTGAAATATGTTGGTGATGATGGGGAGGGGGTTTATAGAAATTCGGAAACCAGCCCTACTAAGTCCAGTAAACTACCCAAAAAATAAAAAGGCTTCGACAGGAGGTGATACTAACATGGAGTTATCTTACACACAAAACAAATTGCAATTTAACAGACCGTCATTTAAGGACGAACTTAAAGATAAGTTTGGAACAGTTTGCTGTAACTGTGGAAGTAATTTGGATGTAGAGTATCACCATGTAGTGCCTTTGGCATTGGGAGGAACAAACAATATAGGGAACATTGTACCTCTTTGCCATGTTTGCCATCAAATTGCACATGGATCATTAAACATAAGGGTCATAAAAAGAGCGGAGAAAACAGGAAGACCTAAAATGTTGCCGGTATCAAACTATTTAGAAATTTTAGAGGAGTACAAAACTGGAAAGATAGGCAAGAAAGAATGTGAGCAAAAACTAAACATTTCCGGTGGAAATAAGCTGTCGGACAAGTGGTACTACAAAGAATACCTGAGAGACAATCACATCAAGGTTATAAAAAACCGAGTTGATATGCTTAGTATTCCAAAGTGCCAGAAAGTGGATCATTCTGCAGAACCGATTGCAAGAGTGATTTATGATGACGGAAGGGAAGAAAAGTTTTACAGAGAATGTGGATGATTTTCAAAAAAATCTCAAAAATAAAAAAGCCCTTTAGGAGGTACAGCGCATGATTTTCATTTACATAGTTTTAGCATGGATACTGGTTCAATTACATGCTCCTGCATGGGTATATATCCTGTTCATCATCGGAGTATTTTTAAGAGCAATAGTCACTGGTAGAGATTAAGCGTATGCAGATATTTGGGAAAGAAATAAAAGACGAATGTTCAAAATGTGGTGAAGTCCTGCAATGCGAATTGTTTCTGCAAGGTCATGGGATTAAGAGAGACCGTGAGAACGTTACGGAAATGGTTAGCTGTCAGATGAAGCACCAAAAGAGCAGACTTGATAAAGAGCCTAAAGAAGATTTGCCAGTTAAGGAGAAATGCGAATTGCCGCCGGAGATTAAAGAGATTTACACAGAGGTTTGGAAAATTCATAAAGAGTGTGCTAATCCGAAAACGGATGATGATTGGTCGTATCTTATTCGGCAAGGCAATCTGCTGATTAAAATGCACAACAATAGCCAGTTTGCTAAAGCACTGGTAATGGCAATGATAGATGAAATTGAAGGAAGGACGAAGAAAAAATGCTTGGATTCATGATTTTAAAAATAATGACAACATTGGTATTGACAGTTTTAGCAATATCCGGTGCATGGTATGCTCCAAAACAGAAAACAGCATCAGACGGAGTAATTTTCTTCGCGTTTGCAATGTTCCTTGCGTTTGGAATAACTTTTATGTGGGTATAGCCTATGTGGTTACCGGAGATTATGCGAATTATCCCATATCACATCGTTGAATGGTTTAAATTCATAAAGCCATTGTTATTGCCGAATATCCGGTGTTGTGTTGGCATTGGATATGTGGCAGAGAAATCAAGGCATCAAGAGTGTATGTAGCCTGTGTGTGGGAAACGAAAAATGGAAATATGCGTTCGACAACACCAAGTTTTTCAAAGTACTGTACACAGGCGTGACAATTAAGCAATATAGGGTGTTTCACGAAAATAATCTGGGAGCAGATGGTCTCTCTCCCAGAGTTTAGGGCTATCGCCAAGCGGTAAGGCACAGCACTTTGACTGCTGCATTCCCAGGTCCGAATCCTGGTAGTCCTGTTTCGCAGATGTTTTCTTCTTTCGGTCTTTGCCATCTGCGAATTGTCTTCCATACTTTTCCATTGGAGACACTCCTTTCACCTCATAGCGGAATGCTGTTAAGAGCCGTCGCAAGGCTCGTGAGGGTTTAACCGGTTTATGATAGCCCGGTTTTCGCGGAATACCGTTGTAGGTTTTAATCCGTGGGTTGTCAGTAAAGACATTAAAATCCCGCACAGCCATTGCGGACATAAAATTGGCGTAGGAGGTTGGGTCGCTCCCAACTAGCAGGTAACTGGCGGATGCCCTGCGAAAATAAAAATAGCCATAAGTGTTGCGCTGCGTCAGCGCCTTAAATGTAGGCATACAGCTTATGGAAACGCACATGATCGGTTAGTCAAGTGGTAAGACACCATCCTTTCACGGTGGTAACGCGAGTTCGAATCTCGTACCGATCACTGGGATGTAGCTCAAATGGAGAGAGCAGTGTCCTTCTAAGGCATAGGCTGTGGGTTCGAGTCCCATCATCCCAACTTTATCTTTATCTCCACTTAGTATGGTACTACTGCAATAGCTCCGGTCGATGGGAGATGTATGGATAGTAGTTGCTCATTATCGGTCAACGAAAAACACTTCTGCGAGTAGAATTTGCAGATTCAAAAGCAGTCGAGCCTTGTTTGGGTCGGGTGGGTTCAACTCCCACGGCAACTATTTCCTGGCTAAAACGTAATCCATAAAAGGTTTTACGGTGCGATTTCCATGCATAGCTTCAGTGGAAGAGCGGCATCCGCATAGGATGTGTGTCGGCGGTTCGATTCCGTCTGCATGGGTTACGGAGGAATTTTACATGAATGGATTTCACCTTATTCTTCAAGATTGTTGTCAGTATTGTAAAGATTTTGAACCGAAACTGATACAAATGAATATAACAACAGTGTCTGACAAAAGCGAAAAATACTTAAACAACATTACTTGCGAAAATCTTGATAAATGTGAACGGTTAATGGAGAGGTTGAAAAATAAGCATGTGTAAATTTTGTGAAAACTGGCATGACGAAAATACAATCTGCGGAGCAGACATTAAAATTTATAAATGTGCGAATGAAACAAATTTGACATATGCACAGATTATGAAGAATACCTGCGATAAAGTGCCAGGTATCGTGATTTATAAAGGATGTAAGGCGGCAGGCTACTTTGATATTGCATTTTGTCCGATGTGTGGTAGAAAGTTGGTGTAGGAATGAAGTCATTAGAAGAAATATTTTTCAGAGCTTGCGTGAATGAGCAGAAAAGAAAATCACATTCAATCGATCGGGAATTGAGCATAAGAACTATTGGTAATATTTTTGAAAGGCTTGGATTTTCGTATAAGCAGTTAATGTATTATGTCAGCAAGTGGTCTGACAAGGGATTTTATAATTATGGAGTGACGCTTGACTTAGGCTGGTTTGAATTTGATAAGCTGACCGGAGAATATAAGCAGATTTATGATTATATGACAAGTACGGACGGATGGAAAGATGGAGAACTTGCAAATTATATTGTCAGTAATTCGTTTAATTGGGAAAGGATAACAAATTTTGCATTGAAAAAGCATCTTAGAATTGGAAAAGATGAGGACTTCTTCAATCCATACAAAGAGGGGTAACTAATGAAACATATCAAAGAATGGAACACTTGCGATAGGTTCGGATAAAAAATAAAGAATACACTTATCAGAAAAGGGAAAATGAACATTAAGACAGAAGTGCAGGAAGGATACCATGCGAGCGATGTTCTTAACGATTTTGAAATTATTCTGTACACGAAAGAAGCACAATTTGAACTTTGTCCTAAGTGTGGGAAAGAGTTTGTGAGGTTTATGAAGAATGAAAATAACGGAAATGAATAATTGCATTGAAGAAATGCGTAAGTGTTATAACTTTAATGATGATAAGACTGAAATAAGGCTTGGGGATATGATAAGTGGCTTTGACAAATATGTAACTGTCTGTACAAGAGATGAAAATGGAACACAGATTGAAATGACAAGACACGCAGACGAATTAGAATAAACAAAATCACCGGCTAACAAACGGAGTTAGTCGCTAACCTAGAAAAATTATAGGCAGAATCCTATAAGGCACTTCTGCCACAAGCGGAGGTGCTTTTTCTTTTGGCGAGTCAGAGCCTTATATCGGCAGTAAACAGCTATGACAATTACATACAGCGCAAGGGAATTGATGAACAGGTCATTGATGCGTACATAGAAGCCTGCAGAGTGGCTATAAACGGTGAAAAGGACATAACTTATGGCTTACAGATAACAAACCGTTCTAAAGGCATTGTAGAGCGTTTTTGTATGGAAAGAACCGGAGGAACCATATGGGATTTGGAAAAGTATTCCTTTGCAAACAAAACGCACTATTCTCTGACAGATAAATTATACGATGTTCTTTTACTAGAAGCACAAAATAAGGTTGTGGACAGTGCCTACCGATACTTGGAAAAGAAAAGAGAACCTAGAGAGCGGTTCTATATGCCACGTAGAAAGCAATTTCTAAAAATCGGTCTAATGGATGCCATTCAAGGCATGATTGATGATATATACGACATCCTCTGCGTGTCTCTTATCCCTGGTGCTGGAAAAACCACGGTCGAGAAAATGCTAAATGCATTGGTTGCCGGATGGTTTCCGAGAGATTTCAACCTTTTTTACTCTCACAGTGGAGATATTACACGTATGTACTATGACGGTGTGTACGATATTTGCACAAATTCTGAAGAGTACACTTGGAATGAAATTTTCCCAAATCTTTCTGTTACCAGTACTAACGCAAAAATGGAGCAGTTTAACATCGGCAAATATAAACCATTTCCATCCGTTCAGTGCACATCCGTAGGAAGTAAAAATGCTGGTAAGGTACGTGCATCAAAGTTTTTGTTCGTAGATGACATGATCGGTGGCATCGAAGAAGCTATGAATCCTATAATTTTGGATAAACTGTGGGACAAGTATGCGGTAGATGCAAGACAAAGAAAGACACAAGATACTGACGGAAAGAATTGCAAAGAGATCCATATTGCTACCAGGTGGAGCGTAAACGATGTAATCGGTAGGATCCAAAATATGTATGAAGGGAATCCGAGAGTAAAAGTAATTGCGGTTCCGGATATTGACCCAAAAACAGGATTAAGCAATTTTGACTACGAATTTTCCGGATTTACGGTTGCTTTTTTTGAAGATCAACAATTACTCATGGATGAAATCTCTTATAGGTGTCTTTACAAGCAGGAGCCTATTGAACGTGAGGGATTGTTATTCCCGGAAGAAAAAATCAGACGTTATCTTAATCTGCCACATGGGGAACCGGAAATTATTACCGGGCAATGCGATACCAAGGGAAAAGGAACCGACTTTTTCGTTCTTCCGGTATTGCAAAAGTACGGAGAAGATTATTACTGCGTGGATGCTGTTTGCGACAATACTGCGGATTATGAGATGCAGTATGAAAATGCTGCAAATGTACTTGTTAATAATAAAGTGCAAGAGTGCGAATTTGAGCGTAATGCCGGCGGTGACCGTGTGGCAATGGAAGTAAATAAGCGTGTAGAGAGTAAAGGATGGATATGCAACATCACAGACACACCGACAGAGACAAACAAAGAAGCAAGAATTTTTCAGTGCTCTAACTGGATTTTGCAACACGTAATATTCAAGGATCCATCATTGTATAAGCCTAACGAACCATACGGTGTAATGATGTCGTTACTGAAAAGGTATTCTGTTTCAGGAAAAAAACAGTTAGATGATGTACCGGATGTATTTTCAAACTTTGCATTGCGAATTACAAACGGAAACAGGGTAGCAAAAGTAGAAGCAATTCAAAACCCATTCTCTTTCGGACGGAGGTATTGATTATGGTGACTAAAGAGGTTTTATCTCAATACATAGATTTACAGGAAGAAATCAAAGAAGTACAGCAGAAGATTAAAAAACTTGAATCGGATATCAGAAAAATTGAATCGGATGGGAATGTTGTTGACAGCGTATCAGGTGGATGCGGCGGCAATGAACATTTTCGTATTGAAGGATTCCCTTATCCGGAGTACAGCAGAAAACGGACACTGCTTTATTCCAGAAAGGCTACTTTACAGCTTTTAGAGGACGATTTACTGCAAAAAAATAATGAAGTCGAAGAATTTATTGCAAGCGTTCAGGACAGTCGTATAAGACGAATCATAAATTTACGATTTATTGAAAAATTATCATGGAACAAGGTTGCTGATAGAATCGGTGGTGGAAACACAGAGGATAGCGTAAGAAAAGCATTTGATCGTTATATGGCAAATTAAAATAATACGGAGGTATAAACAATGCAAATTATTAAAGAAATAGTGTTAATTGTGCTGTGCCATTTATTTGGAGATTATGTATTACAATGTGACTTTATTGCATCAACGAAAGGGAAAAATTGGTATCATTTATTTGTGCACTGTGCATTATACTGCCTTCCTTTTCTAATTGTTTTTGGGTGGACATGGCAGTTGCCGATAGTTTTTGCAACACATTTGATTATTGATCCATTAAAAGCGAGATGGAATAAAATTACGTATGCACAAGACCAAGTTTTACATTATTTGGTTGGATTATTATATTTAATCTGAACAAACTTGTCCGATATGTCCGATTTTTCCGTGATACTATTAAGATGCAGAAAGATTCCAAGATATTTTTCATTTCCTCCTCAGATTATGTGAAGACTCCAGAAGTACCGCTCTTATCAGCAAGGGCGGTATTTTTGTGCGCAGAAAAGAGGTATTTATGATTTTTAATCAAAAAATTAGAGTGTACTGTCCGGGATGCGGACGGTTGGTCGGTGAATGCAGTTCAAAATCACACATCGACAAGACATATAAGTGCCGGAATTGCAATAAAATGGTTGTTTACCATACGGAGACCGGAGAACGTGAGATCAAGAAACTTCCAAAAAGAGACCAGAGCAGCGGAATGACATTTATGTAGGTGAAAATATGAACACTATGAAATTTCAAGACCTTGTAAAGGGTTGTCACGGTAGAAAAATTGCATATACGGATGTGGAGCAGATAACCGAAGACAACATTGTAAAGGTTATTGGCGATTGCATCGGTGTTTTTAATTACAATAAGTCAGTTATCAAGTACTTGTGGGAGTACTACAAAGGAGATCAGCCGGTACTATACAGAACAAAGTTGTCAAATGAGGATATAACGAACAAAATCGTTGAGAATCATGCTTATGAGTGGGTACAGTTCAAGGTTGGTCAGACTTACGGAGAGCCTATTCAGTTTGTTAGCAGAAAAGATGATGAAGCTGTAAATAAGGCAGTAGATGAACTGAATGATTACTTAGCAGATGCAAATAAGCATGAGAAAGACATAAAAGCTGGTGAGTGGCAGTCGGCAACCGGAACATCATTCAAAGCTATTCAGATTGTGAATGGAGATGTGCCTATCCGTGTGGTTGCACCTAATCCTCTGAACACGTTTGTCATTTACAACCGTAGTTCCGAAGAACCGATTTTAGCAGTCCAAGAATTAAAGGACGAAAACGGAGAATGGTATAAACTTTGCTATACAGAAACACATGAGTGCAAAATAAAGAACAGTTCCGTTATTGCTGATTCATGGAAACTTCACGGATTTGGTGGGATACCGATTGTAGAATTTCCGAACAACCATGAGCGATTGTCTGATATTGAACTTGTTATAGATCTGTTGGATGCAATCAATAATACACAGTCAAACAGGATGGACGGCATAGAGCAGTTTATTCAGGCATGGTACAAATTTGTAAACTGTGAAGTTGATGAAGAACAGTTCAAAAAAATGAAAATGAACCATGCATTGGTTGTAAAGTCCATTAACAAGGATAACAAGTCTGATGTTGATGTAATGTCGCAGGAACTTGACCAAACGCAGACACAGGTATCTAAAGACGATTTAACAGACAGCGCACTTTCAATTTTGGGAATACCAAACAAACAAGGAAACACTGGCGGTGATACGCAGGGTGCGGTCGAGCTGAGGAACGGATGGGATTTCTCAAAATCAAGAGCAAGGCTTAAAGATCCGGTTGTTAAGACAGCAGAGAAGAGATTGGCCAAGGTTGCGCTGAATGTTATCCGCATTAAGAAAGAGGATTTGAAAATCAGTCTTAGAGATTTTGATGTGCAGATCAACCACAGTCCACAAGATAATATGTATACCAAGTCACAAACATTGCTGCAGCTTTTGCAGTGTGGTATTCATCCTCTTATTGCAATCAAAACGGTTGGACTTTGGGGAGATTGTGAAAAGACTTTCAACCTTTCCAAACCTTACCTTGATGCTCTGTGGAAAACTGCTGACATTATCAATATGGAAGAGCAGATGGCAAAAGCACAAGAAATTGTAAAACAAATGCAAAATAAGACAGTTGCCTAGAAATAGGTAGCTGTTTTTATTTTATAAAAATTCGCAAAGCCGTGAGCGTACAAATCGGCAATGTCACTCGGTGTCGTTGCACCGTAAAAAAACGTAGGACATAACGGAGGTAATTTATGAAGAGAGAAGATTTAGCTGCAATGGGATTAACTGAGGAACAGATTGAAAAGGTTATTGCCGAAAACGGCAAAGATGTTCAGACAGCTAATGCAAAGGCAACCAAAAACAATGCTGAAATGGAACGGTTACAGGGCATTGAAAAAGAATTTAATGCCATGAAAGACCAAAATCTTTCCGAACAAGAAAAGGCAGCAAAGCAGTTAGAGGAAGCAAATAAACGTATCGAAGAGTTGGAAAAAGCACAGACTTTAGCAACCCAGCGTACAAGTGCAGCCGATAAGTTCAAAATCACCGCTGAACAGGCAGCACAGGTTGTTAAAGATGATGGCAGTTTTGATTTTGAGGTTCTCGGAAAAATTATCTCTGATAAAGAAACCGCTGCGGCACAGGCTAAGGAACAAGAGATTGCAAACGGATCTACTAATCCTGGCGGTGGAAGTGCTGGCGGTTCTGAAAGTAAAACTGCGGATGTTGAGAATGCGGAAAAAATTACATTCGGAAATGCATCTGCAAGCGAAGAAGCAAAAAACCATTATGTTTTATAGGAGGTAAAAAATTATGGGTAAGCCTATTACCAGAGACTTTACACAAAGTAAAGGTATTTTGAAGTTTTTCCCTTATGAGGGAGCAGCGTGCATCGTAGAACAGAGCGGTGTGAGCGCAGGAACTGACGGAAGAAAAGTTGTGCCTGCCGGTACACCATATCCGTCTAATGATGCAAAGTGCGTAGGTTATCTGCTTGAAGATGTGGATGTGACTATGGGAGATGCGCCCGGAACCTATGTATACCAGGGAACTATTGATTGGGAAAAAGTAAAGAGTTTGACAATCTCTGATGAAGCTAGAAAAGCTACACCGAGAGTCACTTTTTACGGTGCACCACAAATTTCCGCAGTGTAATTAACAACAATTCAAGGAGGTATTAACTATGGCATTACCATTAAGCGAAGCATTTACAGCGAGAAGTCTCGGTGTAATGTGGAATAACTATGAAAAAACTTTAGGTTCTGCGCCTTACCTTGGCAGACAAAAGTTTGGCACAAGAAAGCAGGATAGTCTCGACCTTAGATTTATTAAGGGAAAGAGCGGTCTTCCTGTTTCTCTGAAAGCATCTAATTTTGATGCACAGGCAGAGTTAAGAGATGTTGGAGGATTCTCCGACATTCAAAACGAAATGCCTTTTTACCGTGAATCCTACATGGTAACTGAAAAGGAAGAACAAGAATACGCAAATTACCAGAATGCAGAGAATGCTTCCCTTGCAAATGATGTTCTCCGTGAAATCAGTAAAAAGCCCATGATGCTAATTGAAGGAGCAAGAGTTGTTCCGGAGAGACAAATCTGGCAGTTGCTTGCACCGGCAGACGGCATTCCCCGTGTACAAGTCACTATCGGTGGTAAGAGTTTTTATGTTGATTACACTTCCGATGCAGGAGTTGAACATAAGAAAGACCATTTCGTAGAAATTTCCGGAGAGAGTGATAAGTGGAACGTTCCGGCAACCGCAACACCGCTGGATGATATGATTGAAACCAGAAGAAACTTCGCAAAGAAGACTGGTTATTCCCTGACAAGATTTACCATGAACACCGAGACGTGGGAAATGGTTCTGAAAGCAGAGGACACCAAGAAGCAGGTTCTCGGAATCACTGCTTACAATGGTGGAATCCGTTTACAGCAGTCTCAGGTTACTGAATATCTGCGTGGATACGGAATTGAGATCGAGGTGTATGACAAGTTGTACATTGATCCTGCAGACGGTCAGACCAAGTACTTTGTACCTACTGGTGTTGTATCCGCTCAATGCGCTGGCGTATACCTTGGTGATTATGTATTTGGGAAAACCCCCGAGGAAAGAAGCGGAAGCATCACCGATGGCAATTTGTCCATCGTAGAAACTGGTATTTCCGTTTATACTTATGCTACCAACCATCCTATCAATACTCACTGCGTAGTGTCCATGATCGGACTTCCTACCTTTGAGGGTATGGACAGCGTTGTTGTTATGAAGGTAGCGTAGGAGGTGTGCTTATGAAGGCACAGTACACAGTCAAATTCAACGGCAAATGGTATAAGGCAGGAGAAGAGATCCCGGAGAGAAAGACTTCGGGATCTTCTGATTTTAAGCAATATACCAAAAGCGAGATTAACCGCATGAGTACCGCAGAACTACAATCTCTTGCGAAAGAGCATGGGATTGTTGATGCGGATGAAACTACTGGCGGTGAGTTGAAAAAGATTCTGATTGAAAAGTTTGAACTTTAAGAGGTAACACATGGCAGAATATACGACTTTGGAGAAAGTAAAAATCCGCTTAAAACAATTCCATATTGATTCTGAAAGCTTCAAAGTTGTTTTTGAAAAGCCGGAAGAAAACCCTTTGTTAGAACTATTATTAGAGCAAAATCAAAACCTAATAATTAACATTTCTGGAATTTCAGATAGTAAAAAAGAAGAATATTTGAAAGAAAAAGAAGATGCGATTGTTGAACTTGCTCTTTATGACAGAAACAAATTAGGTGCCGATTATAGTTCTAGTTATTCAGAAAATGGAATATCTAGGGTTTGGAATAGTAAGGAAGAGATTTTAAACTACTTTGGGATATGCTGGCACGTTAAATGTTTTTAAAACACTATAACCTATTTACCATGCGTAAAATAACCCTATCGAAATCGAGTGGTTTAGAAGATTGTGCGTGACCATGTTACTGATTTCAGTAATAAGGTTGCAGGCGGCACACTTTAAGGGTGGTGGGCGGTGTGCCAACAATAAGTAACAGGAGATATGAAATGAAAGATTTTTTATTACAGACATACACTATTGTATTGCCTATTTTATTAGGATATATTGTCTGGCTCCTTAAACAACAAAAGAATGACAGGGATGCAAACAGTAAGGGAACAATGCTTCTTTTGCGTGTTCAACTTATTGAGTATCACGATAAGTACATGAAGTTGGGAGAAATTCCAAGTTATGCGTATGAGAATTTTGTAGAGATGTACAATGCTTATCATGCGCTTGGTGGAAATGGAATGGCAACTAAAATGTATGAAGAAATCAAAGAAATAAGATTGAAGAACGGAGGTAAGGAATGATGGATTTTTCACAGGTAGGAACTTGTATTGCAATCGTGGTTATCTGCTATCTTGCCGGTATTGGTGCGAAGCTGGTTCCGGTTATTAAGGATAACTACATCCCGGTTGTTGTCGGCATTGTCGGTGGCATTCTCGGAGTAGTAGGAATGTATGTTATTCCGGATTTCCCGGCAAATGATGTGCTGAATGCGATTGCGGTCGGAATTGTTTCCGGTTTGGCAAGCACTGGTGTAAATCAGATTTACAAGCAGGTGAAGAAAGATGCTTGACATTAACAAGCAGGACATGAAGTACTCACGGCAGGGAGAAAAAGTCACGATTTATGACCGGGACGAAAACGGAGAAATAAAGTACATCGAGATGGACGGAGAAAGGATCCCAGTGGTTTTGAGAGAAACTACTGGATATTCTGAACCCGTCCTTTTTTCTGCCAACATCAGCAATAAGCTGTCGGAAGTACTGGTAAAAGAATTTGGTATTGATGATTCCAGTTCCTATTGTCAGATTGTGACCGACAAAGGCTATTTGCCGATTAAGGCAGGGGACGTTATCTGGAAGAAGTCAGAAGTAGGTCGTGACGATGACGGACTTGTGGACAGCAAGACTGCGGACTATGTTGTCAAAGGTGTTGCAGATGAGGGACTGACAGCAGATTTGTTCTTGTTGCAGAAGACGGTGAAGTGATATGGGAGATAAGAAAATCAATGTTTTGGGAACAGAATATCTTCTCATGTTTCGCACAGAGGAAGAAAACGCAGAGTTAAAGGAATGTAATGGCTATTGTGACTATTCTTCTAAAAAGATTGTCGTGCTGAAAGAGAAGAGAAAAAATGATGACATCAGAGATTTTGTGTGGATGCGGAATAAAACCGTAAGACATGAAATCGTCCATGCGTTTTTGAGTGAAAGCGGACTGCTGAACAACACATACAATGTTGATTGCGGTTGGTCTTTCAATGAAGAAATGGTGGACTGGATAGCAATTCAGTTTCCTAAAATGATGAAGATTTTCCAAGAACTTGAAGTTTTGTAAGGTATTGAACTATGGGGAAGAAGATTGAACTAAACCTATTCAGCGACAAGTCTATACAAGCGGCTGTAAAGGCTCTTAAAGACTATGAAAATAGTTTAACCTATAAATGCAGGCTACTGGCTGAAAAGTTGGCTAAAAAAGGCATAGAAGTGGCTAGGATGCAGGTAACAAGTTTAGATGCAATATTCACTGGCGATTTAATGCGAAGCATTCATGCAGAGTATGTAGGAAACATAAAAGGCGGTGGAATTTGGGCAGTTGTTGCTGATGATGAATCCGCTGTTTTTGTGGAGTTTGGTACACTCGGTAGCCTTGGTGAAAAAAAAGAATATCCATATCCGTTGCCGGAAGGTGTTCAGTGGAACTACGGAAGTGGTTCAAACATCATTCAGTTGGCAAATGGTCAATATGGATGGTTTTACAAAGGCGATGATGGAAAAGTGTATTGGTGCGAGGGCATGGATAGCAGACCATTTATGTATTTGACAGGTATCGAACTTGAAAAAGATGTAGTGAAAGCGGCATTGGAGGTGTTCGGCAATGGCGGTTAATGAGTATCAATGGGTATCAGATTTCAAAGTAAAGATTGCATCGTACTTAAAAATGAAGATACCACAGAGCCATCCTAAAGCTTATGTGACGGACAAAAGCAAGGATTTGTCAGACCCTACATTCCCTACGGTGTACTTTCATGCTATGCCGTTCACAGAGACAGGACAAGACCTTGAAGCACGTTCTGTTAATGGAATCACAGCATCTTACCAGGTGGATGTGATAACCAACAAAAGCCAGGAAGAAGCCGAAGCTATCATGGCTACGGTTGCCGGACTTTTCAAACGTCTGCGATTTCAAATAACTTCCATGCCGGAGTTCAATAATACTTCGCAGGACACATACAGAAGCACTGCACGGTTCAAAAGAACAGTAGGTGCTGATGATACATTGTAACTATTAGAGCCAAACGGCTCTATTTTTTTATGCAAAATTAAGGAGGTATTTATCATGGCAGCAGCCGGAATTTCTACTTTAGGAATTACTTTCGGATACGGTACAGAGACAACATCCGGAACAAAACCTACGAGTTTTAAACAACTTACAAGAATAAATTCTATCGGTGGCATCAACATTGAACCGGAGCAGATTGATGCTTCCGCACTGGAAGATGCAATCACTAGATATGTAAAAGGTCGTGCAGATACTGGCGGTTCTTTTGCAGTCACAGTCAACTTTACATCAGAAACAGTGGCTGAATGGACTGCACTTATTACAGCTTATAAGGCTCTTACTGGTGGTAAAAGAATGTGGTTTGAAACCGTTATTCCCGGAGAAGATAAATCTTTCTTCGTTGTTGCACAGCCACCTGAACAGATTCCACAGCCGGAAATCGGACAGAATGAACTTCTGACGATTGAAATGAATCTTACTATTGAGGAATACAAGGGATTGGACGCTACCGTTGAACTAACAACGGGGGGAATAGCAAGTCAGTCAGAAACAAATAACACTGCCGTGGCTGACTTTGATGAAGCGGTAGACGAAACATTGATTTAAGCAAAAGAGAGCCGTCTTCGGGCGGCTCCTTTCCAACAAAATGTTGGGGAAAGGATATGTTTTTATGAAGAAGATTTTAGTTAATGATGTTGAATATACTTTAGAGTTTGGATTCGGTGCTGTGGAGTGCAAGGATTTGATTCAAAAGATGTTTCTTATGCTTTCCGGTGGCTATGTAGCTAAAAAAGCAAAAAATGTACAGAATCTCACACAAGAAGAAATTGTAGATGGTAGCGGATATATGCTTGCAGAATTTCCTCATGTATGCAAAACGGCTTTTTATGCTGGTCTTATCGAAAACCATGAAGGTATTACACCGGATGAATCCAATGCTTTAATGAAAGAATACATGAAAGCAAACGGTCTTTCTTTTGTGAAGCTGTATGGAGAACTGACAGACTGTATGAAAGAAGACGGTTTTTTCGAACTGTCGGGTCTGACGGAAATGATGACGCAGACCAAGGAAGAAATGGAGAAAGAGGACAGCAAGGTAACGAAGATGCCACAGGATCACAAGAAGAAATCGACTGGCACAAAATAATATGGGAAGAATATTTTCCATTTGCTTTTTCCATGGGGATCTCGATAGAAGAGTTCAAACATCTGAATCCTAAAAAATTAGAGTGGTGCTACAAAGGATATAAACTAAAAAAAGAGGAAGAAGATAGGAACTCATGGCAACGTTGGGGAAATTACGGAATATCTGCATTAATCTTTGCTGTAGACCATTGCTTAAACGGCAGAAAAGCACAATCGAAGTATATCGACAAGCCTATTATGGAGCGTCTTGAAACTGCTAGTAACGAAAAGGAATTGCAAAAACAAAGAAAGGCATTTCTTGCAGGACTTATGGCAATGCAGGCTAATTTTGAATTATCACATCCCAAAAAGGAGAAAAAACATGAGTTTAATAGGAATTGATGTGTCCTCATACCAGGGGACGATTAATTGGTGGGCGGTAAAACAGAACGGTATTGATTTTGCTATTCTGAAGGTCATCCGTAAGGATTTGAACCCGGACAAGAAGTTTGAGGAGAACTGGAAAAATTGTGAAGCATACGGAATGAAAGTGCAAGGCGTTTATAACTACAGTTATGCTACCACTGTGGCAAAGGCACGATCAGATGCTAAGAGAGTGCTTGCTATTCTTGGAAGCCGTAGGCCTATGGTTTGGATGGATGTTGAAGATGCCGTGATGAAGAATCTTGGTAAGAATCTAATTTCAATTATCAATGCTTACGGCAAGGTAATCACCGATGCAGGATTGGCATTCGGTGTATACACTGGGGAAAGTTTTTATAATACCTATATCAAACGCTATGGCGGCGTGAGTTATCCAATGTGGATTGCACGGTACGGCAAGAATAACGGCAAGTGTGATGTGAAGTATCAACCGCAAGTACCGAACATGGTAGGCTGGCAGTATACTTCTAAAGGTCGTGTAGGCGGCATTGTAGGAAACGTGGACATGAATGTATGGTACAAGGAATTAGAAGCCGTACAGGGCACTACGGAAGCATACAGCAACCCTTACACTGAACCGACAAGACTGTTGAAGAAAACAGTTCCTTGCATGAAAGGTGATGATGTGCGGTGGTTACAATTCGCACTCATTCATCATGGCTGTTTATCTGCGGTGAATGCAAAAGGAAAGAGCAACATTGACGGATTTTTAGGTAAAGACACAGCAACGGCAATCGGAGTATTCCAAAAGAAAGTCGGAATCAAGGTTGATTACAAGTGCGGTGCGGTTACGAGAGAATATCTTAAGAAATAATTTTAGGAACGGTAGGTGTCACAGTTTACCGTTCTTTTTATGTGTAAAGGCGGTGCGGTATGGCAGATATTGATTCTTTGCAGATTAAAATAAAAGCGGATGCAACTAGCGCAAGTAACGCACTGAATAAACTTGCAAATAGCCTTACAAATTTTCAGAAAAGCTTGTCTATTGATACATCAAAACTGACAAGTATTTCCAACAGCATACAGAGTATCGCAAATGCCGCAAATTCCATGAATACGAGCGGCATTAAGAATATCTCCACACTGACAAATTCCATTAACAGAATGGGGAAAATAGATACAAGCGGATTAAGCAGAATTTCTTCTGCACTGAAGACTTTTTCTGCTGATATGGCAGGAACAAAAGTAGATGGAATAGGGGATATTGCAAGTATTGCATCTTCTATCTCAAAACTTGGCGGTGTAGCATCCGGCAGAGCAATCACGAACATTCCTTTACTGGCAAAGAATTTGAAGCAGTTATTCACTACTCTGTCTACCGCACCGAACGTAAGTGAGAACATTATACGCATGACAAATGCACTGGCAGGACTGGCATCTACCGGTGCGGCATCCGGCAGAGCGGCAAACTCTTTAGGTAGAAATCTGAACACTTATACGGCAAGCGCAAAAAGAGCCACGAAGAGCACATTCAGCCTTGCAGCGGCTTTCGGAAAATTCTACGCAACATATTTCATTGTTATCCGTGGAATTAAAAGCTTGTGGAAATCCATAGAGGGAACTACGGACTATATTGAAGCATTTAACTACTACACAGTTGCTTTCAATAAAGTCGGCAAGGAATGGGGCAAAGACTTTGAAAAATTCGGTTACGACAATGCAGAGGATTATGCGCAGAGTTTCGGAAATCGTGTAAATGAACTGCTTGGTAAAATGTCCGGTCTGAAAGTAGATGTAGACGGTGGATTGATTTCTGAAAGCGGAATGAAAAACCTGGGATTAAATTTACAGGAGATTACCCAGTATGCTTCACAGCTTGCATCTATCACCAACTCTTTAGGGCAGACCGGAGAAGTTACTACGGCAATCTCAAAGTCCATGACAATGCTTGCCGGAGATATTTCTTCATTGTTTAACGTGGATTTTAGTACAGTTGCGACTAACCTGCAGTCTGGCTTAATCGGTCAGTCAAGAGCATTATATAAGTATGGTATTGATATCACGAATGCCACTTTACAGACCTATGCTTACAAATACGGCATTGAAAAAGCTGTCTCCGAAATGTCACAGGCAGAGAAACAGCAGTTGCGCTTACTGGCAATCTTAGATCAGTCCAAAGTGTCATGGGGAGACTTGGCCAACACAATCAATTCACCCAGCAACATGATTCGCCAGTTCACAAACAACGTGAAAGAAGCTGGAATGGTTCTAGGCCAGTTATTTATTCCGGTATTGCAGAAAGTGCTTCCTGTTATTAACGGTGTCGTTATTGCGATTAAAAGATTGCTTGTCAGTGTGGCAAATTTACTGGGAATTAAGATTGACTTTTCGTCATTCGGTCAAGGTGTATCCGGGTACAATAAAGATTTGGAAGACACGGCAGATGCACTGGATAAAGTAGGGAAAAGCGCCAAAAAGGCAAAGAATTACACTTTAGGAATTGATGAACTGAACGTACAGCCACAGACAACAGATTCCGGAAAAACATCAGGTGCTGGTGGATCAGGAATTGACCTTACCAAGGAAATCATGGATGCTACTGCTGAATACGAAAAAGTATGGCAAGAAGCATTTGACAAGATGCAGAATACAGCTATGGGTTGGGCTGACAAAGTAAGCAAGGTGTTTAAACCAGTAAAAGATATTATAGAAGATCTGGCGTATGCATTTAAGTTTGATTCTGATTCATGGTTTAAAGTTGCCGGAATGGATACGTCCAAACTAGTAACTGGTATTTTTGACTGGTTTACAAGAGCAATAGATTCTGTGGACTGGGAAAAAATCGGAAGACATATAGGAAGTTTCTTGAATGGTATTGATTGGACTGCCATTTTTACATCTGCTGGAAATTTCATAGAAACTGCCATAGATGCGGCAATCGATCTGTGGAAAGGAAGTTTCGATGCAGCACCGATTGAAACCACGATTCTGACGGCAATAGGACTTTTGAAGTTTACTGGTGTGGGAGATATTATATGGGGAAAAATATCGGATAAGTTATCAGCCACAGTACTTGGTTCAAGCATAGGAATAGTTCCTACAATCGCAATAGCTTCTGTTACTTGGGAAATTGGATTTAATGTAGGTAAATCATTAGGTAAAGCACTTTTCCCTGATGATAAAGAAACATATGATAATTTTTCGTTTTTTGGAGAAGGTGGATTCTTTGATACAATAAAAAACACAGATTTTTCAATACTTTTTGACGCTTGGAAACAGATGAACTCTGATGCGGCAGATTTTTTGACAAAAACAATGCCGATAAGACAGTTTTTTGATTTCTTATCACAATTTAAACTGGACATAAATGATACATTTGGTTTAGTATCAGTGTTTGAAAATTTAAAACCTATTGTTGAAAACTGGTTTAATGAATCTGTCAAGCCTTGGTTTTCTGCTGAAAAATGGAATCAATTAGGGACAAATATTAAGACCGCACTTTCTACGAAATGGAATGAATTTACCGCATGGTGGAAAAATATTGGTTTTGCAAAGTGGTGGAACAACGTAAAATCATATTTTACTACCGAAAAATGGACATGGAGTGGCATTAAAGACGGATTATCTAATGCATGGAATAATGCAATAGAGGCTGTCAAACAAATTTGGAATAGGTTTGCAAACTGGATAAATGATAAGTTAAACTTTTCATGGGATCCGGTTGTTGTACTCGGAAAAGAACTTGTTCCGGGCGGAAGTGTAAACCTTGGCAGAATCCCCACATTTGAGACAGGCGGTTACGTTCCTAGTCGATACACAATGTTCATGGCAGGAGAAAACGGAGTGCCAGAGATTGCCGGAACAGTAGGTGGTAAGACAGCGGTTGCCGGTGGAGCTGAAATAACAGGAATCAAAGAAGCTATCAATTCCACGGCAGAAGCACAAATGCGTATGATGGCAGAAGAAATCAGCCTGTTAAAGCAATTACTTGCAAAAGAAACATCTGTAAATATCGGTGATAGAGACATAGCAAGGGCAAGCTTAAGAGGTCAGAAAGCTATGGGATTACAGATTATTACTTAAGGGTGGGATTTATTCCCACTCTTTTTTTCTATGGAGGAAAACACAATGATAGCAAGAGCAAGTGATTTCATCATAGTAAATGGAGTACGTTTTCCGTGCCCAGCTCCGGGAATGGAAATAGTTCGGTCGCAGACGGTTGATTCAGGAAGAAATGTAAATGCTGCAGTTGTCGGTCAAAAAGTCGGAAGAAAATTGTGGAAGATAAATAATCTGCAATGGAACGGACTGGACGCTGAAACATGGAAAGAAATGCAGGATGCATTAGAACCATTTTTTGTGCTGGTTACGTTTACTGGTGATGACAATGTAAGGCATACATACACAATGTATCCAGGAGACACTACCGGAAAACCGCTGTTTTTGGATGATATATTTTATAGAAACTATGAAACATGTAAATTTAATCTAATTGATTGCGGGTGGGAAGAATGATAAAGGCTTCTAATGCTTATAAATCTGCGATGCAGAAAAAAATAAGAGACAGGGCGTACATATCAATTACTCTTGGTGTAGTAAATGGTGATGCACAAAACACGGCTCATTTTGAAGGTGATTACGCATACTGGGGAAACAAGGTTTTGCCATTTAGAAATGATGCGGAATATACGGAATATGCTACATTAGAGCAAAATTATATGCGCGTGGACGGTCAAATGTATTTTCTTCCGAGAGAGACAAGCGGATTGTACCAACTACGTAACGCTCCATTAACTACAAAAAACATAATGGAAACTGTAAAAGTAGCATTTCCACAAGAGTATTCCATCAAAGGACTTACAATAGATTTTGGGAAATATTACCCGACTAGCTTCAAAATTGTTACAGATGAAAAAGAATTGACTTATACAAATGATAAACACGATTTTTCAACAACAGATGTAATTGGAGACACTACAAACATACAAATAATTCCTATATCTATGTCAGGTGGAAACAAAAGACTTAGAGTAGAAAAAATTGTAATGGGTGTCGGATTGACATATAGGAATAATGATGTATCAACATCTTCTTTTGAAGAATTTGTTAATGGAGTATCAGCGGAGATTCCATACAGAAAATTATCTGTAACAATACTGGATAAAAATAATGTATACAATGTAGACGATGATAATTCCTTTATCAACTTCCTTGAAACTGGACAAAAAATGGAGTTATCATACGGAATGGTCCTGTCAGACGAAACAGTGGAATGGCATAAAAAAGCCACAATGATTTTGACTGATTGGAACTCTAAAAAAAATCAAATGTCTTTCACCGCAAATGATATTCTTTCAACTTTGGAAGACAATTATACAATAGGAAACAAAATATACGATAGAACAGCATATGAAGAAGCTATTAGCATTCTAACAGATGCCGGATTCGAGCCTGACGAGTATTTTGTTGACGATTGTTTAAGAGATGTGAGCCTACACAATCCAATGCCGGAAGCATCTCACAAAGAATGTTTGCAGTTATTGTGCAACGCTTCAAGATGCATTTTATTTGTAGATTCTGACGGAAGAGTAAATATTAAAGCCAACTTTGCAAATGTTATAGATCCTGCAGATATGCAGGTTGCCTCAAACGGAAATGCGTGGTGGGGAAATGCCACTAATGTATTATATGGAAACAACAATGTATATGCAGAGCTGACAAGAAATTTTATGCGTGTAGATGGTTCACAATTATTTCTTCCGAGAAATACAGGTACAGCCATAGAACAGACAGGATATGTTACGAGCAATGTTTCTGATGATAATGGATTGTTTTCGGAGAATCCAGTGCTTACATTAAAACTTCCTGCAGCATACACGTATTATGGATTGTATATTTCATTTCAAGGAAATGCTCCAAAAAAGATGAAAGTATCGACATATAATGGAGATACACTTCTTAAGACTTTTAAATATGATGATTTGAAAGAAAAATCATTATTAAATGATGAATTTGAAAACTTCGACAGTATTCGTTTCGAGATAACAAAAGCATATCCTAAAAACAGAGTTTTGATTGATAAGATCAGTTTTGGAGATTTATCTGATTATGAGTTAAAAAAGGACTCCATGACAGAAAATCCTTATGGATACGCAGAAAGAAAGACAAAAGAAGTTTTCGTTAAAATATATACATTTCAAAACGGAGAGAATAATACACCGCAAGTAGTTGAAGATAACATCTATCTAAAGAAATCAATCAACAATTCTGGAGAAATAAGGTATTGTGAAAACCAACTTATTTCAACAGAAGAACACGCAAGGACAGTTGCTGAATGGCTTGGGAATTATTATGCGAATAATATTTCTTATGATGTTCAATACAGAGGGGATCCGGTGCTGGAAGCTGCTGATATTATTTTCATGGAAAGTGATATTGTAAACAGCTTACAAGTAGAAGTGGAAAAACACAAATTAAACTTTAATGGTGCTTTTAATGGATCGTTGCAATTGCGAAGAGCAATGAGAACATAAGGAGGTTGTAATGAAAAAAATAATTAACGGTCTTCTGTATAACACGCAAACTTCTGAAATAATATATGTTGATGAAATGACAAATAGAAAAATATTCAGAACAGAAAAAGGTAATTTTTTCTTGTTTTATCCAAACGGAGAAATAGTGCCGAAAACAAAAGAAGATATAAAAGAGTATTTGGGGCTGAATGATACAGAGAAATATATAGAATTGTTTGGAGATGTGGAGGAAGCATAATGTGGGCAGATCCTAAAACAAATTGGTCTTCTGAATGGAATGGTGAAACATATATAGGAGATTATTTTTTACATACAGATTATAACCGTATTAAAAATAATCTTTTGGAACTAAAAAACACTGCAGAATCTATGTATAAAATATCATCTTTTAATCTTGGAGATGATAAGGTTGAAGCAGATCTGATTTATGCCGATGAAGTCACTTTATTTGAAACTACGCTGGCAGAAATTAACAGTTCCACTTTCTCATTTTCCGAACAATTCAAAACATGGAAAGAAAATAAATCGGTTCCAACATATGAAGACTGGAACAGGATAGAATCGTTGCAGTTAAAAATATACAATACGTTAGTAGCACAAAGAAAAGCGCAGAACCGACTTGCTTTTACGCTTGGCGGTCAGAAAGGATTTAAGGTGTGATTATGGCAGATTTAAAAACAAACTATGTTGATGATGTATTAGACACAACTAAAAATCAGTTAAGAAAATATCAGCAAATACAAAATGACGATGGAACTGTTTCTTTTGTTGATGTTACTGAATATACGCAAGTAGGCACATCATTCGGTGCAAAAGACATCAATGATACTAACGCAGCCATAAATGATGTAAATGGCAAGTTAGACACCGTAACTGAAGCAATAGTTCATGATAATATCACTGGCATATTTACATATACCAGAATCGGACATATGTGCATTGGATGTGGCACATTAACCACCACAAATGATATAGATGCATACTCCACTATAGTTAGTAATCTACCACAAACGTATACAGGTAATCCTTATCCTGGTGCCTTTGTTGCAGAGGATAATACTTATAATGATTTTTATATCAATGGTTCAGCAATCGTAAACCGTAAGCCAGTATCAAAAGGGCATATATTGAGGCTATCATGTGTCTATATGTGTCAATAATTAGTTATTCTGTAAATATTCTAGGTGCAATCAAAAGTCCAGTTGACCATATATTATCTGACGAAAAAGTAACAGTAACGTTATCTCCGTTCCTAGATATCGTTGCATCTACGCCTGCAATTTTATTGATAGTTTGACCAACATCATTAACACCTATAGCATATGTGCCAATTAAAATTGTATCTTTATTGCACAATACTAAAAGTGCGGTGTATCTAGTATATGAACCACTTGGTGTTAATTTTAATTTAAAAGTTGCACTATTACTATCGGTGTTAACCATCATTGATACTACATCGTCCAAAGATACTAACTTGCCATTTACAGAAGTAATGATAACTGATGTATGCAGATTAGCAATAAAAATAAATCAATCAAAAAGAGCATGGTGTAAAAGCCATGCTCTTAATCTCTTTATCTGATTCCCCAGTCACCATCATTATTTACAAAACCAACCACATATCCTATCATGTCATCAATTATGTGTTCCGGAAGTATACTGTTCGGAGACATGAGCGAAACATATCTCCATTTTCTAACGCCATATTCTATTATATGGGTTTTTACGGCAATTTGTATCCCACCATTACTGGTCACAATACATCGTTCACCGTCTTGCGGTTCACGATCTGCGGAAAGGATAATAATTTCCCCAGGCAGATAAAACGGCATATAGTAGTCGCACGGAATTTTTAAACCGATATAAGCCTTGGATTTTATATCTTCCGGTAAATTGTCTATGCAAATTGGTTCCACAGCATTTGTGGTTGCGATAATTCCATTTACAAGTTGCGGTTTGAGGACAGAAATATACTTTTGCGATTTTTCAAGACTGGAATAGATTTTAGCTTGGTGACGGATGAAGTAACGGATAAGGTAAAGAGAGTGTTCCGGCAGACTACGGCATATCTTGACAGATTCCAACATCTTATCTTCCATAGTACCACAGCCTACCAGTTCATCTACGCTGATTCCAAAGGCTCTAGCAAGCGCAACGGCGGTCGATAGCTTCGTGTCGCTAGAATTACCGTACAGTAGTGAATTAAGCGTAGAATAAGGCAAATTAGCTTCATCTGCAAGTTTGTACACCGTCATGTCCGGCTCATTAAGAAATTCGTGGAGATTCCCACGAAAACTTAACATATAATTTGCACGGTTGACTGATAGATGTGTCGATATTTCTTTGATTCGGTCTTTTTTCATCATGTTTATTATCCCCCTTTCACATGATACACTTGTAACATCCCTTGTTTCAAGGGACATCAAGTTCTGGCGAGGGCGGTGTTTATTGGCGTTTTCACCGTCCTCTTTTTGTTGATATTTTACAACAATAAAAAACGTGCGTCAAATATATTGATTGTTTAGAACGTATGTTCTATAATGTGATGTATCGCTACTTTAGATTCTGCGGAGAATTAAAGGGGAGAGGGGTGTGGTTACGATGGAAAAAGAAATGACAAATGAAGAATACAGAAAAGAGTTGTCAAATATGTTTGGAAGCATAAATGAAAACTATATTTTGCAGTGGTTCTATGAATTTGTAAAAGAAAAAACAAGAGGTGAATAATCACCCCTTGGTATATTTATCGTAAAAAGCTTCCGCTTGAAACAAAAGCATATTGAGCATTTCTGGTGGAAGCTTTTCGGCAATTTTAGCAAGTTTCATCACATCATAATTTTTGCTTATTCTGGCTATAAAAGCTCCGTTCATGTCTATGTAATCTCTATTTAATCCAAATGATTCTACAAAAGTGTTTATATTATTTTCCGGCACAAATCCCTTGTTGATAATCTCAACAAGGCATTTCTTATAATAACCCATTCTGTCAATGAGATTAGTGCTACCAACATTGTTATAAATATAATCAGAATATCGCACTTCCAAATAATCAGTCAAATCATTTTCGAAGTCAAATGTTCCATCTTCTAATTTAATTTTATAGTCTACTCGTTTTTTTATAATATCCTTATATGGAACCAAGTCTATATTTAATTTTTCTGCTGCTTCTATAGTTTTATGAACATTTTCGTGAATAGCACAATCAAAGTCATCAAATGGATTGTATTCTGTTCCACATTCTTCACAAACAATTTTATCAGTTTTTCCCATTAAGAAGTCCATAGATACTCCAAAGTATTCACAGACTTTTTGAGAGGTCTTCGGATCTGCCATAGAATTTTTCTTTTTCCATGTGCTTAAAGTAGAAGAGTTAACACCAGTATCTTTACCAAACCTATATGGTGTAATTCCTTTTAATTCACACAATTTTTCGAAAGTTTTGTACATAATATCACCTCTTAAAAAATATTTCGGCATAACGAAATAGACTATTGACAACTTCGGTTTAGCGAGATATACTATGTACATACCTCGGCAAAACGAAATATAAAAATAGTTTCTAGAAAAATACTTCGTTAAAAAGATGTAACTCGTTCGACAAAGGAGATTATATCACTAAACCGAGGTATATACAAGTATTATTTACGGAAAGGAGTGATATTTTGGCACAAATGTTTACTTGTGAAGAGGTAGCAGAGAGATACAAGGTAAAAGTCATTACTGTTTGGGAATGGATTCGTCAAAAAAAACTTGGGGCAATCAAGTTAGGAAGAGAATACAGGATCACAGAGGATGACCTTGTGGCATTTGAAGATTCAAGAAGAGTTAAAACTGAATAGAAAGGAGAAACATGGAAGAATTACAGGTATTTAATTCAGATGAATTTGGGACAATCAGAATAAAAACTATTGATGGCGAGCCTTGGTTTGTGGCAAAAGACGTTGCTGACAAACTTGGATATGCGCAGACGAGCAATATGATGAAGCGCATAGACGAGGATGATTCCAAATCATCCATTTTGGATGGTATGAATATGAAGTCTTCTTTAATAAACGAAAGCGGTTTATATTCTGCAATTATCGGAAGCAAACTTGATTCAGCAAAGAGGTTCAAACACTGGGTAACATCAGATGTTTTGCCGTCTATACGCAAGAATGGTGGGTACATAGCAAATCAGGAGAATTTGACACCAGAGCAGATTGTAGCGAATGCACTTATCGTAGCACAGAACATTATTTCACAGAAAGATAAGCAAATCGAAGAAATGCGACCGAAAGCAGATTTCTTTGATGCAGTTGCAGACAGCAAGACTGCAATTCCGATGGATGAAGTGGCAAAAATTCTCGGATTTAAGGACTTTGGAAGAAATAATTTATTTGCATTTCTGCGTGAAACAGGAATGTTGAATAAATGGAATGTACCGTATCAAAAATATGTTGATTGCGGATGGTTCCGTGTAATAGAGCAGAAATACACCAAGAATGGAGAGGAACATATATCTATAAAAACACTTGTTTATCAAAAAGGTGTTGATGCAATCAGAAGAAAAATAAAAGCACATCAAAGTGCTTAGATGAAAGGAGATATTTCAGTGAATAAAGAAGTAAGAAGGGCACATTACGATAGAGGATTGAAATATGGGAAAAAAGTCTTGCACGGCAGTGATTTAAGGGATTTGGTAGGGCTTACTGTTTCGGATGTGAATTCCAACGCTGACGATGCAGAAGTCGTTGTATGGTTTGAAAGCAATGAACGAAATGTTGCTGTTTACTTAATGGATGATTGTTTAGATGGACAACACATTGCAATCATTGACCATGCAAATGAAGAGGAAGAATCAAAGCTTCTTCTCAGACCCGTTACGGAAAATGACATAAAAGAATTTTCTTCAATGGTTTTGTATTACACAGATGATGTTTTTGGAGAAAACGATGAAAAAACCGGAGTGCGCTATGTATACTGCAATAATTTGGAATTAGAAGAATCAGAATTTTTCAAAGTAAAAAGTCTGTATGTCTTCCAAGATGGAAGAATTTTAACAGAAAGGTAAGCAGTGATATGAGAACAACAATAAAGCTGTTTCTTCCTATTATAATAGCACTCTCCATCACATTTACTTCCACGGCACAGCCAGCCGGCAGTTTTATCTCCGAGGAAGCGCAGGAATCGTGTGTAAAGTACGGTGAGGAATACGGCATCTGCCCGGAACTGCTCATGGCAATGATTGAGAAAGAATCGTCCGGCAGACCGGATGTGGAAAGTGGCGGTTGCAAAGGTCTGATGCAGATTTCAGACCGCTGGCACAAAGACCGAATGGAGCGCTTGGGAGTAACAGACATCTACTCCGTGGACGGCAATATCCATGTGGGAGCCGACTACTTGTCGGAATTGTTTGAAAAGTATTGTGATGTAGGAATTGTGCTCATGGTTTACCACGGTGAGAAAAATGCAACAACTAAAACAGAATTAAGTGATTACGCAGACTGGATATTAACCAGGAGCGCAGAACTGGAAAGGATGAATGGAAAATGACGAACAGAGAGAAGTATGCGGAACAGATTCTTGATATTGCACTGGCTGGCGGTTCGGTTGCAGTAGACAAAAAAGGAAACATATGTAGATGCACTGATATTGGATGCAATAACTGCATATTTGCGGAAACTGAAACTGATGATAAGCGTTCTTGCGAAAAGAGAATTAAAGAATGGTCAAAGCAGGAATATGTAGAGCCTGCTGTTGACTGGTCTAAAGTGCCTGTTGATACAAAAATTTTGGTGAGAGGTTCAGAAGATGTACGGTGGAAAAGAAGACATTTCGCAAGATACGAAAGCAATATTGTTTTTGCATGGAACAGAGGTTGTACATCTTATTCTGTTGACGGATACGATGATGCTGCAGGTTGGAAGTATGCCAAACTTGCGGAGGAAGGAGAATGAGTGCCAAAAGGCGGTTTACAGTCAAAGGAGTAATCGGAAGATTCTTTTTCAATCCTAAAGAGTGGGAAATCGACCGTGAAACATCATTTTACTACCGACTGGTGAACCGTGAGACAGGAATGAAAAAATGGATAAGAAAGGAGTATTTCCATGTTGAAGAAAGAAATTATCCCCATCGTCCGTGCGAATGAGATTCTGATTACAGGATTGTTAGATGTAGGAATCTTGTATATCGGAGAGGACAACATGATCCACGTAACAGAAGACTGAAAGCCGGAGGAATGAGGAAATGGAAAGGAAAATCAGAAAAATCTTGGTAGAATTGGGGCTGAAACAGTACTTGCCGGGATTTCAGTACATCATCGAGGTTGAAACGCTGATGTTTGAGAACCGAAACAGAAGACTTTCTGAAATCTACCGGATTATCGGAGAGGAACACAGCACAACCAAGGAAAGCGTGTATCGGGCAATCAAGTGGGTTGTTGACAAGATAAACACAACCACAGAGTTGTACAAGAAAATCAACGAGACAGACAAGCCGGTCTCAATCTATATGTTTGTTAATTCACTGTATTTATATCTTTGGGAGGATAGGAAAAATGAGGATTAAGCACATCTTTTTGCAGAATTTCTGTAAATTCTATGGTTCTAACACACTGGACGCAGACATTTACGACCGGACAGAGATTTCCGGAGTGAATGAAACTGGAAAGTCCACAATCAAAAGAGCAATTCAGTATATTTTTGGATGCCGTGACGAGAACGGCAGAGAGATCACCGGAATCAGACCGCACGATAAGGGTGGCAATGACATTGACGGAGATATTACCGCAGAAGTTACCGTGGAGATTGACGGTACAGACAAGGTTCTGAAAAAAGTATGCCGTCAGAACTTCAATAAGAAAGGCGAGTTTACCGGCAACGTCACGGATTACTATGTGAATGATATTCCAAAAAAGGCAGCAGATTTTGAAGCATTTTTGGAAGAGAGTGTATGCGGAAAAGATAAGTTTTCACTTTGCATCAATGCCATGACACTTCTGCTGAAAGGTGGCACGGATCAGAGAGCAATTCTTGCTGATATGTTTGGTCAGCACAGTAATGATGATATTTGCGACATGTATCCGGAGTTTTCACCTCTGAAATCTGTACTGCATGACGGCACGGTTGATGAATTGAAAAAACGTTGCAACACACAGCTTTACGGCACAAGGGGCAGAAATGGCTCTAAGGGGTTACAGGATCAGCTGGATGATATACCAACAAGAATTGACGAGGTTAGCAAGCGTAGAGAAGATATTGACCTTGCGGAACTGGAATTACAGAAGAATGCACTGTTGGAAAAGCTTAATGACAACATTGAGCAGCAGAACGACAATCAGAAGAGTATGAAAGAGTACGACAAACTTTCAGATGGAATCATTGAGTTAAAAGGTCAGTTGAGCACATTACAGCAGAAAGCAAATGAAAAACTGGATGCTGATAGGCGAGAGAAACGCACAACACTGAATCAGATTCAGAATGAACACCAGAAAGAGTTACTTAAGGCAGATACCATTCGTGAAGAGATCACGGAACTGGAAAAGCGTATCGCACAGTATGAGCAGAAGAGACAGGATTTGAAGAAGAGTTGGGATTTGAATAAAAGCCTTAAATTTGATGAAAACTCTCTGGTTTGCTCCTACTGCGGACAGGAATATCCGGAAGAGAAGAAAGAGCAGTTAAGAACGGAGTTTGATACGCATAAGGCACATGAATTGGAACTGATTACCAAAGAGGGTTCTTCCTGTGCTGACCATATCAAAGCGGATCAGGCAGAACTGGAGCATAAGCGCAAGGAACTGAAAAAGACCGAGGATGAAGTGGAGCGGTTGGAAAAAGAGATTGCTATTGCTGATAATTCCTTAAATTCCATTCCGGCAAGCGTGGATATTTCCAACACAGAAGAATACAAAGCTATCCAGTCACAGATTGCTGAGAAAGAAGCTGCCATGAACCGCTATGCGGATATGCAGAGCATGAGAATTGAACTGAAATGCGCAGAGGAAGAAATTAGGGCAGATATTGAACAGGTAAACAAGAAACTGGCTAGCGTGAGCATTAACGAGAGCATTGATAAGCGGATCGCAGAACTGGAACAGGAGAGAAGAGATATTGCACAGAAGATTACGGATGTGCAGGCACAACTTGACCTGTTAAAGAAATTCAGCCGGAAGAAGAACGAACTGTTGGAAGCTGATGTGAACAAGTATCTTTCTTTCTGTACTGTGCGGATGTTCAGACCGCTTGTGAACGGTGATACCGAGGAATGTTGCGACTTTATCTACAAGGGAGAGCCTTACAGCCGGAACATGAACCACGGTGCGAAGATTCTGACAGAAATCGATATTTGCAGAGCGTTTCAGAAGAAGTGCGGTGTGGAGTTGCCGATTATGACAGACGATACCGAGAGCCTTGACCCTTGGAAGATTCCTGATGTTGACAGCCAGTTAATTATGTTCCGCAGAAGTGATGACAAAGAGTTGAAAGTGAGGGAAATGTAGATGCCTGATTATGATTTGAACAAGAAAGTGCCTATATCTGGCACAGATTTTACAAAAGCCGTTGCAGATGCCATGAAAACTGAACCGTTTGCAAGTATGGCTAGGGAAGTTACAGGTATAGAAGCAGTTTTCTTTTCTTTTAACGCAAGGGTAGGAAGATTCTTATTTGAGGAAAGGATAAGGGTGGAAAAGTAAATGCAGATTAAGAAAGAAACAGTCATTTCCGTTCTGACAACGAACGGTGAAACAATCAATGCCGGTGACACCGTGGTTTTTAATGCAGAGGGCAAGTGCTACACGGGAGTTTACATGGGTCTGACAGATCGTGGAGCCTTGAAATTCAAGGGAAAGATTTCCGGTACTGATGTCACATGGAACGTGATGCCTAAGAGCATTATGGAAATTTGCAAGGCTGATGTAAAAGTGAAAAATGATGAATTTGGCAAGTTTATGAACGAGCCGGAAAGTGAGAAATAAGGATATGGAAAAACGTAAATTTAAAGTTGGAGAAAGATACAAAAGCAGAATGATTTTAGACAATGCTGCGGTAATTGAAATCACAGAAATCAATGGTGACTTTGTTTCTTACAAAGATGTCGAAAGAGAAACTAGTGGTAGGAAAATGTTTGAAATTGGTTCTATATTTTCTGATAATTTGGAAAAAGTCGGAAGTGAAACCATAGTAATCTACCGCAATGACAACAAAGTAGTTGCACTGGACAAATCCACTGGCAAGAAAGCAGAAGCCAAGTGCAATCCGGCTGATGAATTTGATTTCCGTACTGGTGCTAAGTTGGCTTTTAATCGGCTGATGGGCGAAGATGTCAAGTCTGATAACGGTGTTCGTGAGGTAAAGAGAAAAGCTAAAGTCGGTGAGTACATCAAAATTGTGGATGCGATGCCTTATTTGATTCCTTATAAAAACGGAGATATATTTAAGGTTATTTCTACAAGTAAACCTGGAGTTGTAATTGAGAAAGACGGAAAACCAGTTACATCGGCATGGCACAGAGAGTACGTGGTTCTCGAAAACTACAAGCCGGAGAAAGAACCGGAGAAGAAAGATGAAATCTGCGTGGGAGATACCGTAAAGGTCACAGATTCTGGTAAGCAGTACAGAGCATACGGTAAATGGAGCGGTCTTAATGGATACAAACAGAATTTTGTCTATGGTTCAGCCGTTAGCACAGAAGATAAATACAAGGTTTTGGCAATTAAGAAGCACGACGATTATTACACCAAAACACTTGCATTGATTCAGAATCCCAAGACAACACAGGTATTCATCATTAACATTAAAGGACTTAAGAAAGTAGAAAGGTAGGTAGCAGCATGGCAGACGAAAAGAAACAGGAAAACACAGGAATTGTGGAATACGAATCAAATGGGGAAATTGTAAAAATTTCCCCAACAACGGTAAGAAAGTACCTTGTAAGCGGTGGTGGAAACGTATCGGATCAGGAAGTAATGATGTTTATGTCTCTTTGCAGATATCAGCATCTTAATCCTTTTTTGAAAGAAGCATACCTCATTAAGTTTGGAAACAATGATCCTGCTACGATTGTTACCGGAAAAGATGTTTTTACAAAAAGAGCCGATGCAAATCCGAATTATGCAGGAAAAAAAGCAGGAATTATTGTTCAGAAGAAAGATGGTTCCGTTGAAGAAAGAGAAGGATCTTTTGTCCTTAAGGACGAATCTATTGTAGGAGGTTGGGCTAAAGTGTTTATCAAAGGAAGAGAGACACCGGAGTACCAGTCAGTATCTTTCGATGAATATGTTGGAAGAAAAAAAGATGGAACAATCAACGGTCAATGGTCTAAAAAGCCTGCAACAATGATAAGAAAAGTTGCTGTTGTACAGGCATTAAGAGAAGCTTTTCCTGATAAATTCCAAGGCCTGTATGTACAGGAAGAATTCCCTGATGTTTCCGATGTGAAACTTGATGTAGAAAAAGTTGCAGCAGAGGAAATTCAGGCAAACGCAAATTCTGTTGATTTTCCCGATGCAAATTTTGAGGAAGTCACCACGGACAGCACGGAACAGACCATTGCTAACGCAGAGACACCGGATTGCTTTAAGTAGGAGGAAAACAGATTATGATTTTTGTAAAAGTAGGTATTGTACTGTGGGTTGCGTTTTTTATTGTTCGGTTTTTTGTATGTTCATCTATTAACACAATAGAAAAAATCACTATTGCATACACCGGAAAAATCAAAATGACACCGATGAGATTTATTATGCTTATTTTATTTATCTCAGCTATTGCAGACAGCTTCACAGCACTGATTTGGTTTTTGTTTTTCAGATAGTGAGGTATCAGCTGATGAAACTAAAATGTTTAGGTTCCGGTTCTTCCGGCAACTGTTATGCACTGGCAGCAGATAACGGTGAAACACTTTTACTGGATGCAGGACTTCCTATCATGGACATAAAACGTGGTCTTAACTGGAATATTAAGTGTGTTGTGGGTGCGATATGCACCCACAGCCACAAGGATCATTCTCAATCGGTAGTGGATTTGGAAGTCATGGGAATACCTGTGTTCAAACCGTATGAAAGTCTTGAACCTATTGCAATCGGAAAATGTGAGTGGAGAATACAGGGATTTGACCTGACAACACTGGACGGCAAATGGACGCACACGAACGCAGACGGTACGGAATGTCCTTGTTATGGATTTCTGATAACCCACCCGGAAATGGGAAAACTTCTGTACATTACCGACACGGAATTTTGCAAGTGGAGATTTGCAGATGTAAACCACATTTTAATCTCATGTAACTATCAGAAGAAGTACATTGATGATGAAAATGTTGCGAAAAGGAATCACGTTTTTCGTGGTCACATGGAACTTGGAACTGTGAAAGATTTTGTGATGGCTAACAAAACAGATAGCTTGCAAAACGTCATATTGTGCCATTTAAGCCGTGATAATGCAGAACCCAGTGAATGTGTCGCAGAGGTCAAAAAGATTGCTCCTATGGCTTATGTGGACGTTGCACAGGGCGGTAAAGAATGGATTTTGAGGAATGGAAAGGAGTGTCCGTTTTGAGTGGTGGAAGTTTTGGTTATTTGTGCTACAAAGATGTGCCGGAGTTGATGGAGCCGTCAGGTATCTCCGAACTTGAAAGCATGGTTCAGCACTTACAGGCGTATGGTTACGAGGACATAGCACGAGATACACAGCGGTTGATTGAGTACATCCAGTCAGCAAGTATCAGAATTGAGGTTTTGAGTGAGAATCTTAACGGTGTTTTCCATGCGGTAGAGTGGCATGGGAGCGGAGACATCGGAAGAAAAGAAATGATTACAGAACTGGAAAAGTACAGAAAGGGTGGTGCGAATGGCTGATTGGAAGAAAATCTATGCTATGAAAGCAGAACGTGAGAAAAGAATAAAACAGATATGCCCCGAAATATCGAATGTTAGCGGAATCTATTTATTCTACAGAGTGGACGAAGCAGGAATCAGAAGAGGATATTGTGGGCAAGCTGTCAAACTTTTGGAGCGGACATCTTCTCACCTTGCGGAATACGACCATATAGCATTGAGCCTTAAAAAACATGGTTTTAAGAGTAAAGACAATCCGCATGGGTGGTCATTACATTTTTTAATTTGTGGGTTATCAGAACTTGATGAAAAAGAAGTTGAGTATATTAAAAAATGCTCTGACAGTGGTATTCAGATGTATAACGTCACGGCAGGAAGCCAAGGAAAAGGAAAGCAAGTAACAGGGCAATACAAACAGCCTAAAACCTATTCACAAGGCATTCAGCAAGGCAGAATCAACCTTGCAAGGGAACTTGCGAACATTGCCGACAAGCATCTTGTCATAGGTTTGAAGCCGGAGAAGCAAAATAATTCAGTGTCGCAAAGACAATTTGTTCGGTTTATGGAACTTTTGCATGGAGAAAAGGACGGTAGTAGTGATGAGGAGAGTTGATAAAAGCAAGAAATCTAACACAAGATGCAGTAATTGCGAGTTTTGGGATAGAGAATTATCCGATAGTGGTTTCTGCAAATTGCATGAGAAAAACAAAAACTATTGGAATCGTTGCAAGAACTTTAAGTGGTCCGAAGATATAGAGGATAAGAACGATGGTTAAATACAAAGATGAATACTGCGGATGTGCTACTGAAAGTTATCCTTGTCTCGGCAGCAGTTGTCCGAACCGTAATGTGAAAAATCTTTACTGTGACGAATGCGATGATGAAGTCGAGGAACTTTACGATTTTGAGGGCATCCAGTTGTGTAATGAGTGATTGTTAAAGAAGTTTGAGAAGATTACATGAGTGAAAAAAATTACGATTGTAGCTGTTGGAATGAGTACCCAAACACAATGCACTCAATCAACGGACGTACTCACAAACCATATCAGAGTTGTAAATGGAAATGTGTTGATTGCTACGAATATGCAGGAAAGTCAGAATTTGGTGCTACTCATTGCAAAAAGAAAGAGCCAGAACTTGAAAAGAGGTGATACATAAAATGCCAAAACGATATGACAATCCGCAGGAAATTTTGAAAATCATGCGGCAGACAGAACTTTTGAAGCAGTCTGCGGAGAGAAGTCCATTCACCGGAATACTTACACTCTTCTGCTATACCTTGTGGAAAGACTACAAGTACTCACAGACGAAACTTTCCGACTTCTGCGGTAAATTCACAGAGTACAACGAAAAGTACGAGAATGAGCCTTATACGGAGTTACAGAGCAGGCTTAACGATTTTGCAGACTGGACGATTAAGTACAAGGAATTTACCGAAGCTGATTATCCGCATTACAAGTCGGTTGTAGCGCAGAAATGCATCCAGGAACAGGTCAGATGCAACAATCTTATCAATGAGTTGTCCACAAGGTACATCCTATATGGAATGGTGATCCTTATGGAAGATGGATTCGGTAAGAAGAAGCTGACGAATTTCAAGGATAAGTTTTCTGACCACATGGACAAAGCTGGAGACAAGTGCAACGGAAAGGATTTCATGGATTTATGGAGAGAACTGGTGGAAAATACCGGGATCTATATTGAGAAGCCTATTTTTGAGTAAGGAGTTCTATATGGCAGAAAAAAGAATGTTCAGCGCAAAAATAATTGAGAGTGATGCTTTTTTGGATATTCCTGCTACGGCTCAAATGCTTTATTTCCATATCTGCATGAACGCTGACGATGACGGATTTGTGAACAATCCACGGAAAATCATAAGGATGTGCGGCGCTTCTGATGATGATTTGAAGATACTTATAGACAGCAGATTCCTGCTATCTTTTGATAGCGGTGTTGTGCTGGTAAAGCACTGGCGCATTCACAACTACATTCCACCAGATCGTTACAAGCCATCGTGCTACGTGGATGAAAAAAGCAAAATAGGTGTAAAGCTAAACGGAGCATACACCACAGACCCTAAAAAGATGGTTTCTCCCGTAGAGGGAAATCCAAAGAAGCGTTGTTACGACAACGAAATCAAACTTGATAAGAGGTGATATAAATGCAAATGACAGGCTATGAATTGTTGGAAAATTATGAAAAAGCGGAGGATAAGGACAAACAGATTCAGATTCTTGCGGATTTGAACCACATTCCGGTTGATATGGTGAGTTTTGTGATTGATAAAAGTGAGAAATTCGATGCTTCAGAGACACCGTTATCCACAGAAGAATTTGCAAAGTGGTGTGAGACGGAACTTGACCGTGTGGATGCTCATATCCATGCACAGGAAATATATTACAGAGAAATTTGCAATGTATACAGAATCGCAAGTACATACGGAAAAAGGAGTGTAGCTGTATGAGAGAGGGAACAGGAAACTTTCAGAACGGTGACTTACTCTACATGGCTACACATCCGGTTGCTGATGCTATTAGAATCGGACGCACGAAGCCGTATGAGTGCAGATATCCAGTGATGGCGGAGAGACCGAGGATTCCGGAAAGGAGCAAGGATGGAGAGACTGACAGAAAGAAATCCGTCATGGATTGATGATGAAATGTGGGAAAGGGCATGCGAACCGGATTGTGAGGCAATAGATGCAGTTTATCGAAAACTCAAAGCCTATGAGGATGCCGAGGAACAGGAATTGTTACTGCGGTTGCCTTGCAAGGTGGGAGATACAGTTTATGTAGTCACTTCTCCATTTAATGTGTTTGATGATATTGAATATGATGAGAACATGAAAGACGAAGTCTATGAAGCTTATGTTTCTAGTGTATCATTTTATGAAAGCGGAGAACAATATAGAATTTACGCTAAGGTAACAAATCATTTTATAGGAGTATATTTTAGAGAATGTGATTTTGGCAAAATAGTATTCTTAACAAAAAACGAAGCCGAAGCCAAACTGGCAGAAATGGAAGGTGCGGAATGAAGAGAGAAGAAGCTATTTACTGCTTAAAGGCTCAGAGCGAACGGTACTCAGAGGTTTGTGAAGAATGTCATCTGTACGGACAAACAGGAGTAGATCATTGCTGTGAGGAAGCATTACAAATGGCAATCACCGCCTTGCAGAATCAGCCGGTGTGGATTCCGGTGAGTGAGAGACTGCCGGAAAAGATATCGGAAACTATCCGATAAATATGGTTACTTTTGATACTGGAGAAGTGTGTATTGGTGTTTACAGACATGACAACAAAGAGTGGTGGACGAGAACAAACGAAGGTAAAACTTTATACGGTACAGATCATGTAGTTATAGCTTGGATGCCACTGCCGGAGTCGTACCGAGAAAGAGAGGAATGATATGAAAGATGGAATACATCCTAATGGATATGCAGTGACAAATAAACAGACAAACGCAGACCGGATCAGGAGCATGACGGACGAGGAGTTGGCAATGGCGCTATTATGTGTACTGCGGAATTTATTAAAAAGTGACAAGGTATGCGATTTTAGTCATGATTGTAAAGATTGTACGTTGGCATGGTTACAGAAAGAAAGTGAGGAATGAAGGATGCAAGATAGATATTTATTCCGTGGAAAGCGGATTGATAATGGAGAATGGGTACATGGTTACTTGTTTGATGATGGATTTGAAAATGGAAGAGTATTTATTGGCGGAATTGTTATTGAAAAATACAATGGAACTGCTTGTGATGATTGGAATGTTACTGGTATAAATTTCTACGAGATAGACCCGAATACCATCTGCCAGTGTACCGGACTGAAGGACAAGAACGGTAGGGTGATTTGGGAGAATGATATTGCTAGTTATTCCGATTTAATCACAAGAGATAAAAAAACAATTTGCATTGAATGGAACAAAATGCAAGCGTCATTTGTTAGAAAATATAGAAGTCCTATGGGTTTGCAATATCTTTATCTTGACGAATATATAGCAAGTAGAATGGAAGTTATCGGCAATACGTTTGACAGCCCGGAACTGTTGGAGGGGTAGCCATGACGGAGAATGAAGCAATAGAAAAATTACATGCATATCTTGAATGTGAAAGCCGTAGAGCAAAAATTGTAAGTTGTAATGAAAGTTGCGATGATTGCGAATTATGTTATATGCAGGGTACTGGCGCTGAACACATTACAAGTGTGAAAACAGCAATTAAGGCACTGGAAGAGGTGCAACAGTACCGCCAGATCGGAAAGATTGGCACCTGTAGAAATGCCGTTGAGATCTGCAAAGCTATGATCGAGCGTGGGATTGACCAGGACAATATCGCAGAATACATAAAATTTGAGGATAACCTAGTGCAGAGAGGGTACGACCTCAAAAAGCTGATTGAGATGATGGAGGAGCATAAGCAGTACCGTCAGATCTGCACGGTGGAGGAATGTTTGCGGAATAAGGATTTCTTGGATTTCCTTGCGGACAAGATGAACCCGAACGATTTTGAAACATATTTGAGTATGTACAATTCATCTGGCGAGAAACAGGAGGATGAACGATGGGAAAATTGATTTATGCGGATAAATTAAAAGCGGATTTAGAAAAAGCAATTTCAAAGAATGAAGATATGGATTGCTTAGACTTTTTACGTGCTGCCTCTGTTATTGATGCGCAGCCGACCGCCTACGACCCGGACAAGGCTGTGGAACAGTTGGAAGAACGCACAGAATTCCTGAAAGACTGTGCGAAGTATGGAAATAAGACAAAAGATCAGCAGTCAAAATCCTACGACACTATGATGATGTATGAGGTCAAGGATTTGGTAGATGATTTGTTGGAGATTGTAAAGGCAGGTGGAGCAGATGCGAAAACCGATTCCTAAATCAGTTAGAAAATTAGTGTATGCGAAATACAATGGTCACTGTGCTTATTGCGGCTGTGAAATACCGGAGAAATGTTTTAATGTAGATCATTTGCATTGTCTTAGAAATTATGAGTACACAGAGGAATTTACCGGAATAGACGTACACGACATAAGCAATCTGATGCCGTCTTGTGGTTCGTGCAATCGCTACAAGGCAACAATGGAACTGGAAGACTTTCGAAAGCAGTTACAGAAGATACCGGACAGGCTGGCAAGAGATGTGTGCACATACAATATCGCAGTCAGATACGGCATGGTGCAGGAAAACAGAGAACCGATTAAGTTCTATTTTGAGAAAGTAGGTGCAGGGGATGGCAATTAAACCGATTTTATTCAACACCGAGATGGTTCGGGCGATTCTGGACGGGAGAAAGAGTTGCACTAGAAGAATCAATAAAGATGCCAATGATTATGTTGTGCCGGATATGGATTTTTATGATTCTGATAAACGTACTTACGCAGTACATAATTATGCGGACAAAGAGCACACAGACAAGTTAAGCATAGCAGAACGTACCTGCCCGATATGCCCGAGCGATATATTGTACGTGAGAGAATCGTATTCGGAATTGTCCTTTGGATATGTATATAAGGCAGATGGGGAGAACATTGACCATCTTGGAAATGTGATAAAGTGGCACCCATCCATCCACATGCCGAAAGAAGCGGCACGTATCTGGCTTAAGGTTACGGATGTGAGGGTGGAGCGGTTACAGGAGATTACAGAGGAACAAGCATGCATGGAGGGCACAGACCCTTGGGATGAAGTATGCTACGAAAACAATGGATGGCATCCAACGTTTTCAGACCCAGACAGTGGTGGAGACCCTAATATGGTCGATGGATTTCATAAACTTTGGAACTCCACCATCAAGAAATCCGACATTAACCGCTACGGTTGGAATGCGAATCCGTGGGTTTGGGTTATTGAATTTGAGCGGTGCGAGAAACCGGAAGGAGTGTGACATGAATATAGACAGCTATGATTGGGAGAAATTATATAAGACAGCAAATAATTTTATTTCTTTGTATATTCCAGTAGCCAAAGTAAATACCGGGTGCAAGTCTTTTTATGTGAGTCCAAGGGTGCAAATATCATTTATGGCAAAGGGAAACAGTAAATATATTAAATTGCTGGACGAAATGAAGTGCCTGAGAAAGTTAAGAGGCAGTAATAGTAAAAACGGAAGAATTATTATTGCTGAAATTATTTTCAACTCGGATGGGACATTAAACTTAAAACAGGAGGTGTAGAGGATGTCTAAAGCAGTATTGATTATGGATATGCCGGATACCTGTGAAAATTGCACTTGCAAATATCCCAGTTATAAAGATGATGAACTTTACGACTGTGCAATTACAGGAGAAACGATTCCGATAAATGGCGGGCACTACGAAGATAGACCGGATTGGTGTCCGCTCCGGGAACTGCCGGAAAAGATGGAAGTGTGTGGAAAATACAATTCTGATTATTATGCAAAAGGCGGTAAAATGCCATCATACAAGATAGGATGGAATGACTGCTTGGATGAAATCTTAAAGGAGCGTGATGCAAAAATGAATAACATTGATTATACCGCCCTGTATGCCGAAAATGAGGACTTTAAGCGGTATGTTGACAGATACTGCGTGAAGCACAGAATCAGCGTCGAAGAAGCCTTACAGCATTATCTGGTGAAGATGGCAGGCAGGATGTACAAGGAGCAGGCAGAAACTATTGTAAGAAAGGAATAACGAATGCCCGGTAAACCGGGTTGGTGCGCAGTGAATAGGGGTGGCGTACCGAAAAATTACAACACCGTGGCTATAAGGCTTACTGATAAGCGTATGCAGAGCAAACGAATGGTGATCCACGATACAGCATTTGTAGCGTGGTGTTATGGCAGAAAAGCTAAAGGTATGTTGGATCAGCGCAGGAGTATCATCCTTTATGGCGGGATACCTTGCAGGAGATGTTGATAAGTGGATTTACATTGACATTGCTGACCAGCATGAGGATAGCATGAGATTTATCAAGGATTGCGAAAAGGCAATCGGAAAAGAAATTGAGGTACTTAGATCTACGGAATATGGATGTGTGGAAAAATGTGTCCTAGCGTTCGGAGGATTCCGCAGCGCAGGCAACGGATTTGCCCCATGTACGAACTGGATGAAAAAGCGTGTCCGTAAGCAATGGGAACAGGATCATAAGCAATATGACCTGACTTATGTTTGGGGATTTGACCTGAAAGAGCGCAACCGGGCAGAGCGGACAGTAGAAAGCAATCCGCAAGCGGAGCATGAGTTTCCCCTGATTTACCGGAATCTGTCAAAGGAAGAAGTTCACGGACTGTTTGAAAGAACGTTTTCTTTCCCCCGACCGAAGATGTATGACATGGGATATCCGAACAATAATTGCATCGGATGTGTCAAGGGCGGTATGGGGTATTGGAACAGAATTCGCAAGGACTTCCCGGAAGTGTTTGAGAGACGGGCACAGCTGGAACGACTGGTTGGATATTCGATTTTGAAAGAGAGTGACGGGACGCCGTTATATCTCGATGAACTGGATCCCAACCGTGGAGATATGAACACAGAAATATTTCCGGATTGTGGAATCATGTGCTATTTAGCACAGAAATAAGAGAAAGGAGCCGTAATGGATTTTGGATATTACAACATGGATTGCATGGATGGGATGAAAGAGTTTCCGGATGGTTACTTTGACCTTGCAATTGTGGATCCACCGTATGGCTTACATGAGCATGGTGGCAAAAATAGGAATAAATTTGTTAAGCAGAAAAATGGAACAAAAACATATGTAAAGGACGGTCAGTACGAAAACAGAGGGTGGGACAATGAGCCCCCCTCTAGGGAATACTTCGAGGAATTATTTCGGGTATCCAAAAATCAGATTATATGGGGATGCAATTACTTTGATTTTACTTTGGCTGGCGGTCTTATCGTATGGGATAAATGCAATGATGGTTCTGACCAGTCGGATGCAGAGGTGGCATTCTGCAGTCTGACTAAAAGGATAGACATATTCCGGTATATGTGGCGTGGAATGTTCCAGGGGAAGTCCATTACTGAAGGAACTATTCAGCAGGGGAATAAGGCATTGAATGAAAAGCGTATCCACCCTACACAAAAACCAGTGGCACTATATGAATGGCTTCTGAACCGCTATGCAAAGCCCGGAGACATTATCTTGGACACTCATGTAGGCAGTGCTAGCAGCTTGATAGCCTGCTACAGAACCAACCATCCATATGTTGGATTTGAACTGGACAAGAATTATTATGATTTATCCAAAAAGAGATTAGATGCAGAAATGGCACAAATGCGATTATCTGATTTTATGCCGGAGGTGATGCCATGATTAACGGAGAACTGATCGTTGACAACTTTGCCGGCGGCGGGGGCGCATCCACTGGAATAGAAATGGCAACCGGATACAGTGTGGATATTGCCATTAACCATGATCCGGAAGCTATCCGGATGCACAAGGCTAATCACCCTAATACAAAGCATTACTGCGAGGACGTATGGCAGGTGGATCCGGTTGCAGCATGCAAAGGGCATCCGGTAGGTCTTGCCTGGTTCTCACCGGACTGCAAACACTTCAGCAAAGCGAAAGGCGGTAAGCCAAAGGATAAGTTTATCCGAGGTCTTGCATGGGTAGCCTGCAGATGGGCGGGACTGGTACGACCAAGGGTAATCATGTTGGAAAACGTGGAAGAGTTTAAGACCTGGGGACCGCTTAATAGAGGGCATCATCCCATTAAGAGCAAGCAGGGAAAGACATTTGAACGGTTTGTCCAGCAGCTTACAGATTTAGGCTATGAGGTGCAGTTTAAGGAATTGGTTGCAGCCGATTACGGTGCGCCCACCATGCGAAAGAGATTTTTTATGATCGCGAGGTGTGACGGGAAGCCCATCATCTGGCCGGAGCCGACACATGGACCAGCTGACAGTGAGGCTGTTAAGGCTGGTCTCTTAAAACCGTATGTGGGTGCATACACGCAGTTGGACTTTTCCTTGCCGTGCCCCAGCATCTTTGACACTTCGGAAGAGATCAAAGAGAAATATGGAATCCGGGCGGTGCGACCGCTGGCACCGAAAACGATGGAGCGGATTGCAAGGGGATTGAAAAAGTTTGTATTCGAGAATCCAGAGCCATTTATTATTCAGTGCAACCACGGCGGCGAGCGTAGACCGAACGATATCCGTGATCCGATGCCAACTATAACCGGAAAGCACGGTTACGGTGTGGTAGAACCCTACATGATTCCTATTGGATATGGGGAAAGAGACGGGCAAGCACCCAGAGTACATGATATAGAGAAACCATTGCCAACCATAGTAAGCAAGAATGAACATTGCCTGATAAGTCCTACTCTGATCCAGTACCATTCCGAGACGGCGCAGGGAGAAGTCCGCGGGCAGACCATAAAAGATCCGATCATGACAGTGGATGGATCGAACCGGTATGGACTGGTTACCTCATTTCTGCATAAGTATTATGACGGTGGCTACAAGGGAGCAGGAGAGAGCATGGAGAAGCCATTGCCGACAGTCACCTCATGGGACCATAACAGTGTGGTGACGGCAAACTTGATCCAGATGAATAATCACTGTGACGGCCGGGACGTGAGGGATCCAATACCTACAATTACAGCCGGAGACGGACATTTCGGAGAGGTGAGAGCTTTTTTGATTAAATATTACGGACAAGGTACCGGACAGGATATTAAGGAACCGCTGGACACGGTTACAGCGCAGGATCGTTTCGGACTTGTAACCATCAACGGTACAGATTATCAGATTGTAGACATCGGACTGCGGATGCTTGAGCCGAAAGAACTTTACGGGTGCCAGGGTTTCCCGGACGATTACATTATAGACCATGATTACACTGGCAAAACCTATCCGAGAAGTGAACAGGTGCGCAGATGTGGTAACGCTGTTTGTCCGCCTATACCTGCAGCACTGGTAAGAGCAAACCTGCCGGAATTATGCGTGGCAGAGCGTACACCAAACATGAGAATAGAAGCAGAGCAGACCGGGCAACTTCGTTTTGCGTAGTAAGTGAAATCAGGAACTAAAAAATTTGAGTTCCCGCTCAGTAACTCAAAAGTTGAGTTAAAAAGTGAAAAATTTTATTAAAAATTTGAGTTTCTATTTGAGTTGTTTTTAATAAGTTAAATTAGGATTTAGTGGAGGAAGTGATTATTTGGTAGCAGTACCTATTGAATTGAAAGATGCACAGTCCTATATAAACAAATATCACAGGCATCATCAGGCAGCACACAGAGACAAATTCCGAATAGCAGCAATGCAAGATAATGAAATAGTTGGAGTTGTGCAAGTTGGAAGACCAGTATCAAGAGTCCTGGACGATGGTAAAACGCTCGAGGTATTAAGATTATGCACAAATGGCACAAAGGATGTATGCAGTTTTCTTTATTCAAGAGCCGCAAGAATAGCAAAAGAAATGGGGTATCGCAGAATCATAACATACATTCTTTCGTCAGAATCCGGGGCGAGTCTTAAAGCATCAGGATGGGTGCTCGAAGCTAATGGGGTTGGTGGAACTGATTGGAATGTGCCGAGCAGACCGAGAGAGGTTATCGCAACACAAATGAGTTTGTTCCCAGAAAAACCGAAATACCCCATCGGAGAAAAGAAGCAGCGTTGGGTTAAGGAACTAAACTGAAATATCGGAAAAATTGTGTAACGAAAGGAGAGATAGGCATGTTAAGTAAAATGAACGATCTGATGGGCGGATATACCGTTATAGTTACAACCAAACAGGTCCAGCGGCGCAGACACAAAAAGAAGCGCATCAATAAAAAGTGGATTAAGCGGTATGGATACATCACCAAAGATTGGCAAAAACGCGGAGAAACGGTTGTAGATCAGGTACATATGACCATGTATATGAATCAGGCAACATATAATGATCTGATTATTGCTCTGAAGAATAGGTAAAAGAAAGGAGATAGGCCTATGCCAAGACCCAAGAAAGAAGGTAAGAAGAACATCCGGAAAGACATCAGCATGGATCCGGAGCAGTACGAGAGATTAATTGATTACTGCCGGCAGCAGGACAGACCTATCTCCTGGGTGATTCGGCAGGCGCTGGATGAATATTTACCGGCATAGAGCCGGAGAACCTTGAAAACTGAATATGGTTGGTGGTATAGTATTCTCAATATCAGGGAGGTGCGAATGCATGGATAGAGAATTTACACAGACGATTGAGACTTACGGGCATCCTTTTTCAGTGTCTGCTGAAAAAGAAGCGGAAGAAGCATTTAAGACAGTCGGAATCGTTGTAAGAGCCAAAATTGAGCGGCTTTGCAATGAAAGAAGGTATGAAGAAGCAAAGGAACTTGAAAAAGCATTGATAACTATTAACAATGCAGATTATAACCACTAACCATAATCGGTAGGTGGTTTTTTTGTTGGGTAAATATGGGTAATATTACACAATAAAACTGAAATTTAGTAAAGGAGACGAAATGGAGATATTCAAAAATATTCTATTCAATATTTTGATTATTATGGGACTTATTGCAATTATCCTTACCGCTATCTGGTGGTCGTTGGAATTACTCAATAAGATGTTCAAGTTTACAAAGTACATTATCATGTATTACTAGTATAAAAAGAAAGAGGATTTATACGATCTGCGCAATAAGGTTATCGTAGCAAAGGACGGAGAAATATCCTATTCCTGTGTTGGAGATATTGATGAAGAGATCAAGATTCTCAACAAAGGGATAAAGTATTGCGAGAGAATAAAACACATGAATGAAAGATTGACTAAATTTTAAAAAGGAGACTGGCTTATGAAGTTGTCAAAACTGACTAAGCCAGAACTTGATGAAATCTTCCGGAACGCCAATTTTACGGAAGAGGAAGAGAAAGTGTTTTGGGATTTGTCTAGGGGAATTTCTCAAAAAGAAATATCCTTTAGACATTCCATTTCTGTAACTACTGTAGAAAGAAGAGTGAGGTCTATAAAAAATAAGCTTAAGCGGTTAGAAGGTGATAGATTTGGAACTTTCTAATATGGAAATATTGCAATATGCCGTTAGCAATGGTATGATTGACACGGAATCTTTGCAAAAAAGCATTGAAATGAAAAAGAAAGAAGAGTATCTAAAGAAACATCAATACGCGATCAACAAAGGCAAAGACGGATACTGGAGAACTTATTTGCCGGATGAGGAAAAAGGAAGGAGACTTGTAAAAAAGAAAAGCGAGGAAGATCTCAAAGAAGAAGTTATTAAGTTTTACTACCAAAAAGAGCAAAATCCAACAGTTACAGAAGTGTTTTACGAATGTGAAGACCGAAGATTGTATCTTAAAAAGATATGCAAAGCAACATACGATAGAGATGAGAGATATTTTCTAAGACACTATGGAGAGTTAGGTAAGCGAAGAATAAAATCAATATCAGAAGATGAATGGGGGGATTTTTTAGAGGAAGAAATTGCCGATAAAGAGTTGACACCTAAATCTTTTTCCGGTCTAAAAGGAATTACAAGAACCTTCCTTAAACGGGCGAAAAAACGTAAACTTATTGATTTTAATATTGTAGAACTTTTTGAGAATCTTGACGTATCTGATAGTGATTTTAAAAAAGTAATAAAGGAAGACTATGAAGAGGTATTCGACGAATATGAAACGGATGTAATGATTAAATATCTTGTCAACCACCTTGACACTTCTAATATTGCTATATTGCTTATGTTTTTAACTGGTGTGCGTATCGGAGAAGTTGTAACATTAAGACATTCCGATTTTTTTGATAATACTTTTAACGTTCGCAGAACGGAGACGAAGTATAAAGACGAAAACGGAAACAATGTTGTTGAAGTAAAAGAGTATCCTAAAACTAAGGCAGGAATCAGAACAGCAATTATACCGAATGATTATGTATGGATTTGTGATAAAATAAAGTACATGAATCCATTTGGAGATTACATTTTTACCAAAAATGATATCAGGGTTACTGCACAGGCGGTTAGGCAAAGGCAAAAAAGGCTTTGCAGAAAATTGAAAATTTATCCAAAGCCACCGCACAAAGTAAGAAAGACATATGGAACTATTCTTATGGATAACAATGTAGACAAAAGACTTGTCATGGATCAGATGGGGCATACAGATATTATGACTTCAGAAATACACTATCATAGGAATAGGAAAACCATTGAAAAGAAATCGTCTATTTTGAGTAGTATCCCAGATTTACAGGCAAGGTGATTTGACTACTATTTTTGCAAAAGTAGTCAAAAGTAATCAACAAAAAACACCTAGAAAGCCAGTAAATATGCGGAAAGTAAGAGGAATAGAGTGGGGTTCGAGCCCCCTTGCTTCCATTTTTTAGTAACTATTCAGAGCGACGGCAAAGTACTGGATAGTTATTTTTTTAATCAAATCAAAGGAATACAAAAGCAATGAAAGAAAACGTAAGAAAACAGGGAATTTTACTGCCGGTATCCAGTATCCCTTCCGCATATGGGATCGGAACCTTTGGCAGGGAAAGCTATCGTTTTGTGGACTTTCTGGAGAAGTCCGGCAACAGGTTGTGGCAGATCCTGCCGCTCGGACCTACCGGATACGGAGACTCTCCTTATCAGTCGTTTTCCACTTTTGCGGGGAACCCTTACTATATCGATCTAGAGCTTCTGATCGAAGAAGGGCTTTTGACGAAGGAGATCTGTGACGGTTATGACTTCGGAGACAATGAACATTACGTGGACTATGAGAAGATCTATCTGTCCCGGTTCAAAGTCCTGAAGATCGCATTTGAGAATGCGAAAAAACAGGGACTTATGGATGCACCGGAATATCAGAAGTTCATCACGGACAATGCCTATTGGCTGGATGATTATGCCCTGTATATGGCAGTAAAAAATGCATTCGGCGGCGTCTGCTTTATGGAATGGGACGAGGATATCCGTTTCAGAAAAGCGGCAGCGCTTCGCAAGTACCGCAAAAAGCTCTCGGATGAGATCACATTTTACTGCTTCCAACAGTACCTGTTTGCAAAACAGTGGAAAGAACTGAAGACTTATGCGAATAAAAAGGGCATAGAGATCGTAGGAGATATTCCTATCTATGTAGCTTTTGACAGTGCCGATACCTGGGCGAATCCGAAGCTGTTCCAGTTAGACAGGGAAGGTCGTCCCATCGGTGTGGCAGGCTGCCCGCCGGACTGCTTCTCGGAGACCGGACAGTTGTGGGGCAATCCGCTCTATGATTGGAAATATCATAAGAAGACCGGTTATGAATGGTGGATGCAGCGTATTGCATATTGCTATCAGTTATACGATGTGCTCCGTATCGACCATTTCCGGGGATTCGACGAGTACTGGTTCGTGCCTTACGGAGATCCTACGGCACAGAACGGTCACTGGGAGAAGGGACCGGGCTATGAATTGTTTGCTGTGATGAAGAAGAAACTGGGCAAAAAGAAGGTCATCGCGGAGGATCTCGGATTCCTGACCCCCAGCGTGATCCGTCTGGTGAAGAAGACAGGTTACCCGGGAATGAAGATCCTGCAGTTTGCTTTTGATGCGGGAAATGACAGTGAATATCTGCCTCACAACTATGATAAAAACTGTGTGGTCTATACAGGAACCCATGACAACGATACTACGGTAGGATTTATACAGAACATGCCGGAGAAGGATAAGAAGTTCGCGAAGAAGTATCTGGGACATAAGAATGATAAAAAGCTCTGCTTTGAGATCGTTCGGGCGGCATTGTCCAGCTGCGCGGATACCGCCATCATTCCCATGCAGGATTATCTGGAGCTGGACAGCAGTGCCAGGATCAATATTCCCTCCACGTTGGGATGCAACTGGAAATGGCGCATGGACAAGGATGCGTTGGATCCGAAGCTGGCGAAAAAGATTTATAAGATGGCAAAATTATACGGAAGACTGTAAAGTGTGCCACGTAGCGTAAGGCACATTGTAAGAATACGGAAGGGATAGTTTCCTTTCCGTATTTTTTGTGGACAAATCATCAATATTTGCATGCGTGGAAATGGGGATAGCTATGGCAGGTAGCATTTTTTAGTGCATTTTTGTCAAAACAAGAGGACTTTTTTGTGGTCTTATGGAAAAAGGCACGTTATTATGGTATGGTTATCTATATTGGGCGGAGTCTGCAATCGGATTTCTGCGAGAGAGAGGAGAAACATGAGCCGTACTACTGACAGAGCAGGCCGTAATAAAGGACAATGGATCGTCATTGGGTTTATGGCTTTTGCTATCATAGTCATTTCGATATGCACAGTAATCTTTCGTTCCTATGTGCGGGGATTTCATAAAGTAACAGACAGAGAAAAATATGACCGGTATTATGTGATGATCACAGAAGACCGCAAATCGGATTTCTGGCAGTCGGTGTACCGCGGCGCCTATGAGCGCGGGCAGGAAGAGAATGTGTACGTGGATCTGCTGGGAGATCATCTGTCCCAGGAGTATTCCAGGGCAGACCTTATGCGGATCGCGATGTCATCCGGTGTGGACGGTATTTTTGTGGAATCGGATGAAAGTGACGAGATGTCACAGATGATCGATGAAGCGGTAGAACGGGGCATACCGGTGGTGACACTGTATGGGGATAACACTCACAGTGCGCGCTGCAGCTTTGTCGGTGTGGGAAGTTATAATCTGGGCAGAGAATACGGACGTCAGGTACTGAAACTGGTTTCCGTCAGTGAGAGTACCACGCCCATGACGGTAGCGGTACTGGTGAATGCCCATGCACTGAACTCGGCACAAAATATTGTCTGCTCCGGAATTCAGGACGCACTGGAACAGGAGAAAATCCGGGGACCGGAAATAGAACTTTCCTTAATTACCGTGGACGATACGAATACTTTTTCCGTGGAGGAATCCATCCGGGATATTTTTATGAATGAAAAACTGCCGGATATCATTATCTGCCTGAACGAACTGAGCACTACCTGTGTCTACCAGGCAGTGGTAGATTACAACTGCGTGGGCGAGGTCGCAATTTTAGGGTATTATGATACCGATACGATACTCAAAGCAATCGAGCGAAATGTAGTCAATGCAACGATCTCGATAGACACGGAGCAGATGGGAGCTTTCTGCGTGGATGCTTTGCAGGAGTACTATCGTTTTGGCTATACCAGCCAGTATTTTACGGCGGATGTCACAATTATTGATCAGAATAACGTGGGTGAATATTTACAAGCGCAGGAAGCGACAGAGTGAGGTACGCATGAGGAAAAAATTTCGACAGCTGTCTCTTCAGGCGAAGATGAGCAGCATTTTTGTATTGGCGAATCTGGTAGTATTTGCAGTGACGGTGATATTGCTTCTGGGAATCAACAGCATGTCTTCGGAGATCGATAAGGTCTATCAGGGGAATCTGCGGCTGAACGAAGTATCTGATGCACTGATGGCGGTGCAGGACAGTATGACGGATTATCTGAATTCCAAGACCAGTGATTCCCTGGAGGAATTTTACCGGAATGAACAGACATATTCCCAACTGGTGCAGGATATGAGCGATGAGGTGACGGGAGCCACCTTTCAGAGAATGGAACGCAGTATCCGGCATATGTCGGAAGAATACCTGGACCTCGTAAGTCAGACGATTGAGGCAAAGCGTGGGAGAAATGTAGAGAAATACCGCGTCCGGTACGAGAACGCGACACAGATGTATGAATATATCAATACCTATATTTACAGTCTGAACAACGAACAGTTCCGCAGCAACTCCGAGAACTACAGCCGTCTGTCGGCTGCTTTCCGTAATTTCGAAATGGTCAGTGTGATTGCATTATCCATCGTCATTGTGGTCAGCGTATCTATAGTAGTAAAGCTTACCGGGGAGATCATCAGTCCGTTAAAGGATCTGGCGGTAACCGCTGACGAAGTAGCGGGCGGAAACTTTGATACCGAACTGTTACAAGTACAGTCGGAGGATGAGATCGGCGTGGTAACGGGAGCATTTAACCAGATGCTTATCAGTATCAGGCAGTATCTGGAAAGCCTGCGCGAGAGCATGGAAATCCGGCGTTCATTAATGGAAAAAGAGCTTTTGATGGAAGCACACTTAAAGGATGCACAGCTAAAGTATCTGCAGGCGCAGATCAATCCCCACTTCTTATTCAATACGTTAAATGCGGGAGCACAGCTGGCCATGATGGAAGGCGCCGACCGTACCTATGAATATGTACAGAATGTGGCGGAATTTTTCCGCTATAATGTAAAAAAGAGTAATGATATCGTGACGGTCAGAGAAGAGCTGGAACTGGTGGATCATTACATTTATATTCTGAATGTCCGCTTTTCCGGGGATATCCATTATGGGAAAGAAATTGAGGAGGATCTGCTGGACAGCTGCATGCCAAGCATGATCTTACAGCCGATCGTGGAAAATTCCGTAAATCACGGCATCAGAGAGATGAACGGAGAGGGAAAGATCCGGCTGAAGGTATACCATGTGGATGGAGATACGCTGGGGATCAGTATCCGAGATAACGGCATCGGAATGGATCCGGATACGATAGAAAAAGTACTTGGCGGCAATTATCACGAAGAGCAGTCAGGCGGCGGTTCCAATGGTATTGCGATGGGGAACGTTATCGCAAGATTAAAACTTTTCACGCAAAACGAAGATGTAATGACGATTTTAAGTGACGGGAAAAATCAAGGAACGGAAGTAATCCTGTATCTTCCGATAAAAGAGAGGGAAAAGACGGATGTATAAGATCATGCTGGCGGATGATGAAGGAATCGTGATCGATTCCCTGAAATTCATCATCGAAAAAGAATTCAAGGATACCTGCGAGGTGCAGTATGCCAAGACCGGCAGAAGTGTGATTGAACTGGCAGAGAGCTTCCGCCCGGACGTTGCGGTCATGGATATCCAGATGCCGGGAATCAACGGCATCGATGCTATGAAAGAGATCCGGAGAAGCAATAATCATACAGTGTTTATCGTAATGTCAGCTTATGACAAATTTGATTATGCGAAAGAAGCTATCAAACTGGGAGTCATGGAGTACATTACCAAGCCGATGGAGAAGACCCGGATCATTGCAGCATTGCAGAAGGCAATGGAGCGAATCGATGCAGAGCGCCTGAAACGCAAAAATGAGTTGTTGATCAAGGAAAAACTGGAGACGGTCGTACCGATTATTGAAAGCGGTCTGATCCACAATATCTTATTACAGGAGCATTTTCGCGAGGATATTGAGAATTACCGGTCAATTTTAGGGATCACGCTGCAATATGCCTACATGATCGCTGTGGTATGCGGGGATGAGCAGCAGGGAAACCACATGACGAATGCGGTGGGAAGCAGTGTCAGAATGCAGAGGCATTATCAGGAGGTCAGGGACTGTCTGAAAGAAAATTTTGACTGTATTGTGGGTACCGTCATGGCAAACAAACTGGCAGTGCTGGTACCTTATGAGAAAGATGTGATGGACTATAATGAGCGTATCGAACTCATTGAAAAAGCCAGAGAACTCACCAGATATCTGCGCAAGAGAACAGATATCAGCTTCCGCATCGGCATCGGAGAACCGAAAGATTTTCTGATGGCTTCGGAATCTTATGCGGAGGCGCTGAATGCACTGGTGGCGACCACCGGCAGTGTGGCACATGTGGATGACCTGCCGATCAAATGCGAATATGGTGGAAATTATCCGGTGAAGCTGGAGAAAAAACTTTTTGCGGAAGTCGAGGACGGTGACATTGACAATGCTTCCGCATCGGCATCGGCATTTTTTGACTGGATGGTGGATAGTGGTTCCGATCTGATGAATATGAGGCTTAAGGTGCTGGAATTTGCCCTGTGGTCAGAGCACATTGCCTATGAAAAAGGTGGTATGATCTATCAGCTGAATTCCCGTGCGGAGTATCTGCCGCAGGTGATGGAAATAGCGGAACCGGCGGCCATGAAAACATGGTTCCTGGAAAAAGTGAAGGAAGCCTGCCGGAACGTTCTGAATAAAAGGGAAGAAAAGTCGGGCAGTATTATCGAGACGGCGAAAAATTATATTAAGAATAACTATCACAAAGACATTTCCCTGGATGATGTATCCAGAGAGGTAAATATCAGCCCGTATTATTTCAGTAAACTATTCAAAGAAACTACCGGGGAAAACTTTATCGAGTACCTGACCAATTTAAGGATGGACAAGGCAAAAGAACTGCTGCAGACGACAGAGTGCTCCATGAAAGAAATCTGTGCCAGAACCGGATATTCGGATCCGAATTATTTTAGCCGCAGTTTTAAGAAGAACGTGGGTGTGACACCGACAGAGTACAAGGAAAACCGTGGAAAGGGGCAGGAACAGGGCAATGTATAAGAAAAAGAGATGGATATGTGTTGCGTGGCTTCTGGTGATGATGTTATTGCTGTGTGCCTGCGGAAATCTGGAGACCGAAAAAAATCAGGGAGAAGTTGCGGAGAATGATAAGATTCAGATCGGCATGAGCTTTGACTCTTTTGTCATTGAAAGATGGCAGAGGGATCGTGACATTTTCGTCTCAACGGCAAAGGAGTTGGGAGCGGAAGTGAATGTCCAGAATGCGAACGGTGATCTGGAGCAGCAGAAAAAGCAGATCAATTACTTCATCGACAAAGGAATGGACGTGATCGTTGTGATATGCATTGACTCCAAAGGATTAACAGAGGAAGTGCAGAGGGCGAAAGATGCCGGCATTAAGATCATTGCTTATGACAGACTGTTGCAGAATACAGATATTGACCTGTATATCTCGTTTGACAACGAAAGAGTAGGTACCATGATGGGAGAGGCACTGGTGGAAAACGGTCTGGCCGGCGGAAATGTGCTGATGCTGGGAGGCTCTGCCGTGGACAGCAACGTTGCTATGGTGGAAAAGGGCTTTCGCAAGGTCATGGAGGATAATCAGGTGACGATCTTGGATTCTATGCATGCGGATGGCTGGAAAGCGGAACTTGCCGGGGCATATATCTATGATCATATGGATGTTGTATCGGAGGCAGATGCCATTATGTGCGGCAATGATGATCTGGCAAGCAAAGTGGTACATGCTCTGAAAGAAAAGAGACTGGCAGGAGATATTATGGTAGTGGGGCAGGATGCCGACCTGGAAGCGTGCCAACGCATCGTCGAGGGGACACAGGTCATGACAGTCTACAAACCGGTGGAAAAAATGTCGCAGAAGGCAGCGGAGTGTGCGGTGCTTTTGGCAAAGGGAGAGCCGTTGCCGGAAGGAGATACGGTAACTATAGAGAATGGAAAGTATGAAGTTCCGTACATTGGTCTGGAACCAATCAGTGTGGATAAAAACAATATTAATGATGTGATCATCGGAAGCGGATTTCACTTAAAAGAGGATGTTTATCTGAACATTCCCTCGGAAATGCCCAAATAATATTGGATTTACTTTGAAAATGGGGAAAAGAGATAGATTCTAAAAACACAATAGGAAAAATTTGGTGACAAGGCTGTGCCGGCAGACAAGATATTGCTAGCACAGCCTTAATTTTGTCAGGAGAGAGGATGGAAAAGTGCAGAAGGTCGTAAAATCATGCTATAGGATTTGTGATATTCTCTATTTAGCAACAAAAACAAACCAAATAAGGGAGGTTACTTTTTATGAGGAAGAAATTATTAAGCTCACTTCTGGTAACGGCTATGGCTGTTACGATGCTTGCAGGATGTGGATCCAATGGGGGACAGCAGGCAACCACACCGGCAACAGACAACAAAACAGAAACATCTGCAGAAGCAAAGACAGATGCTTCCACTACTACCACCACAGACGGCGGTAAGATTGGTGTTGCAATGCCTACCAAGGATCTGCAGAGATGGAACCAGGATGGTACCAACATGGAAGCCCAGCTGAAGGAAGCCGGCTACGAAGTGGATCTGCAGTACGCATCCAACGATATTCCCACACAGGTATCCCAGATCGAGAATATGATCAACTCCGGATGCCAGATGTTAGTTATCGCATCCATCGATGGTGATTCCCTCGGAACCGTTCTGGAGCAGGCTAAGGAAAAAGATATTCCTGTTATTGCATATGACCGTCTGATCATGAACTCCGATGCAGTTACCTATTATGCAACCTTTGATAACTACATGGTAGGTACCAAACAGGGTGAATACATCAGAGACCAGCTGGATCTGGACAATGCAGCAGGACCTTTCAATATTGAGCTGGTAACCGGTGACCCCGGCGACAACAATGCAAGATTCTTCTTCGGCGGTGCTATGGATGTTCTGCAGCCCTACATCGATGCAGGTAAGCTGGTAGTTAAGTCCGGACAGACCGATTTCGAAACTGTTGCAACCGCTAACTGGTCTACTGAGACCGCTCAGTCCAGAATGGACGCTATCATTTCCGCAAACTATGCAGACGGAACCAAACTGGATGCAGTTCTGTGCTCCAACGACTCTACCGCACTTGGTGTTACCAACTCTCTGGAAGCTAACTACACCGGCGAGTGGCCCATCATTACCGGTCAGGACTGTGATAAGCCCAACGTTAAGAACATGATCTCCGGCAAGCAGTCAATGTCCATCTTCAAGGATACCCGTACTCTGGCATCCAAGGTTGTAGAGATGGTAGACGCTGTCATGAAGGGCGGCGAGGCACCTGTCAACGATACCACAACTTACGACAATGGTACCGGCGTTATTCCTTCCTATCTGTGTGAGCCCGTATTCGCTGATGCAAGCAACTACAAAGAACTGCTCATCGATTCCGGTTACTATACAGAGGCAGATTTACAGTAATTTATAATAACACGGATCTGTAAGGATCCTTACGGCAGGCGGGCGTTTCCCGCCTGCTGTATTCATGGGTAAAGCAAGAATAAGATTTTAAATGTTTGATTAGATAATGTGGAAACAAGACTTGGGAGGGATACCATTGGCAAAGATATTACTGGAAATGAAAAATATAACCAAAACATTCCCCGGTGTAAAAGCACTTGACAATGTAAACCTGCAGGTGGAAGAAGGAGAGATCCATGCCCTTGTAGGCGAGAACGGCGCAGGAAAGTCCACACTTATGAATGTACTGAGCGGTATTTATCCGTACGGATCTTATGAAGGCGATATCATCTATAATGGTGAGATCTGCAAATTCGACAAGATCAAGGACAGTGAGGAAAAAGGTATCGTTATCATTCATCAGGAGCTTGCGCTGATCCCCTATATGACCATCGGGGAGAATATGTTCCTTGGCAATGAACGGGGACATAAGTACAAGATCAACTGGAATGAAACCAATGCCAGGGCGGCGGAACTGTTAAAAACCGTAGGTCTGAAGGAAGGCCCCCAGACATTGATAAAAGATATCGGCGTCGGCAAACAGCAATTGGTAGAGATCGCAAAGGCACTTGCCAAGAATGCAAAATTATTGATCCTGGATGAGCCGACCGCATCTTTAAATGAGACAGACTCCAAAGCACTGTTGGATCTGATGCTGGAACTGAAGAAAAAGGGAATGACATCCATCATCATATCCCATAAACTGAATGAGATCTCTTATGTGGCGGATAAGATCACGGTCATCCGTGACGGTTCTACCATCGAGACACTGGTGAAGGGAAAAGACGATATTACCGAGAGCCGTATTATCAAAGGAATGGTAGGAAGAGAAATCTCCGACCGTTTCCCGAAGAGAGAGCCGCACATCGGAGAGATCCGGATGGAGGTAAAAGACTGGACGGTACATCATCCGTTGTATTCCGACCGTAAGGTAGTGGATAACGTTAACCTGAATGTCAGAAAAGGCGAAGTAGTGGGAATCTCCGGACTGATGGGTGCGGGTCGTACGGAACTGGCAATGAGCCTGTTCGGAAAAAGCTATGGCTCCAATATCAGCGGAGAACTGTATATTAACGGTCAAATAGTAAACCTGAACAGCGTACAGGAAGCAATCAAGAACCGTCTGGCATATGTAACGGAAGACAGAAAAGGAAACGGACTGATCTTAAGCAATCCGATCAAGATCAACACGACTCTGGCAAATCTGGATGCTGTCAGCAGCCATACAGTCATTGATAAAGACAAAGAGTACAATGTAGCTGTGGATTACAAGAAAAAACTGAATACAAAATGTCCTACGGTAGAACAGAATGTGGGTAATCTAAGCGGTGGTAACCAGCAGAAAGTACTTTTGGCAAAATGGATGTTCGCGGATCCGGATATCCTGATCCTGGATGAGCCGACCAGAGGTATTGATGTCGGTGCAAAATATGAGATTTACTGCATCATCAATCAACTGGTGGCAGAAGGAAAATCTGTTATCATGATCTCCTCCGAACTGCCTGAGATACTGGGTATGTGCGACCGGATCTATGTCATGAACGAAGGAAAAATAGTAGGAGAACTGGCGGGCAGTGAGGCAACACAAGAGCTTATCATGTCCAAGATATTATCAGCCGGTAAGAAAGGAGCATTGGCATGAATAAAACAAAAGGCCTCGATTTCATTAAAAGATATACCATGATCCTCGTACTCATCGTGGTTACGGCATTTTTCGCATGGAGAACGGGAGGAGCGATCCTGCTTCCCATGAACGTCAGCAGCTTGATCTCCCAGAATGCATATGTATTCATTCTGGCAACCGGTATGTTATTGTGTATCCTGACCGGCGGTAACATTGATCTGTCCGTCGGATCGGTAGTATGTTTTGTCGGAGCCATCGGTGCAGTCCTCATGGTGAACATGAAGATGAACATGTGGCTGGCAATCCTGATCATGTTCGTGATCGGTACCCTGATCGGTGCTTTCCAGGGCTTCTGGATCGCTTATGTGAGAATCCCTCCTTTCATCGTAACACTGGCAGGTATGCTGGCATTCCGTGGCTTGAGTAACGTAGTCCTGCAGGGTATGACCGTATCCATTAAGGATTGCACAACATTCGTAAATCTGTTCGGTGGCGGTGCGGATTGCTATATCCCCGATTTCTTTGGGAACGGCCCCATCAATCTGACCTGTGTATTTGCAGGTGTGATGGCAGCAGTGATCTTTGCAGTACTGCAGTTAAAGAACAGAGCAGATAAGGTAAAAAAGGGTTATGAAGCTCCCAGTCTTGGAGCTACCATTGGTAAGATAGCTGTGATCGCTGTTGTGATCTTGACATTCAGCTATCGCCTGGCACAGCACAAAGGTATCCCCAGCGTGCTGATCTGGGTACTGATCGTCATCATGGTATACGGTTACATTACTTCCAATACCACAGTAGGTCGTTATTTCTATGCAGTAGGCGGTAACGAGAAGGCTACAAAATTATCCGGTATCAATACCAATAAGGTATACTTCCTGGCATATATGAACATGGGATTCCTGGCAGCTCTGGCAGGTATGGTAACCATTGCACGTATGACTTCCGCACAGCCAACTTACGGACAGAACTATGAAATGGATGCCATCGGCTCCTGCTTCATCGGCGGTGCTTCTGCATACGGCGGAACCGGAACGGTACCAGGAGTTATCGTCGGTGCGGTCCTGATGGGTGTCATCAACCTCGGCATGTCCTTAATGGGTGTCGATCAGAATATGCAGAAGGTAGTCAAGGGTCTGGTACTTCTGGCAGCAGTTATCTTCGATGTTGTATCCAAACGTGGTGGAAAATTAATTGCCAAGAATTAATTTCTACATATCTAATCAAAAAGGGCCCGGCGCTTTTGTGCCGTAGGCCCTTTTGATGGTATTTATTCGTTGCGTACAGGAGAAGGGTATGGATAAGGGAAAAAGACAACGGAAAAAAGATAATACAGGAAAGCGAAAAAGAGGAGTCGGCATCGGCATTAAGATCATGGTGCTGTTGCTGCTTCTGGCAATTACGGCGATCAGCTGTGTCGGAGTGCTGGTATGGACGCTGCAGAGTGTGATCGGGACGAGTGATCAGATCGTATCCGAACAGGTTGCAGAGCAGGAAAAGATAAGCGGACTTTCCAGACAGTTCACTTATATCAACAGTCAGGTGCTCACCCATGTCATGACTACCAACAGTGTGACCATGGATACTCTGTCTGAGAAAATTTTGCAGGATATTGCAGATATGGAACAGCAGATAGAGGAATTCGGCGCCCTGCTTTCCGAGGGAGATGAGCGTAAAGAAGCACTGGACAGTGCTTCTGCAGAACTGGCAAAATACAGGAAGACGGTGGAGAGTCTGCTGGTCACCAGTGCCGAGAACAAAACCCAGGCATATGTATCTGCCACATCCAACCTTCCGATGTTTAATGAACATATCGAGAATTACATGAACCGGATGCTGGAGATCACAGCGCAGGAAATGGAACAGGCCCAGGGACAAATGGAGCAGAGTGCTGCCAGAGTGCCGGGGATCATCTCCGTGGCAAGTATTGCATTACTTGTGGTAGTGATCGTGATCATGCTGGGACTGCGGCTGTGGGTCATCGGCCCGGTGAAAAAGGCAACGAAACAGGTAGATGAACTGGTAGAAGGGATTCGTTGCAACAAAGGAGATATTACCAAAAGAATTCATGTGGGATCGAGAGATGAAGTGGGAAGACTGGCCATTGCCATCAATGATCTGGTAGCCCAGATGCAGATCATCATCAGAGCCATCACCGAGGGCTGTGGACAGATGGAAGAAAAGCAGGCTGACATTATCTCCAATGTGGAAAAAGTAAATGCCACTGCGGATCATACCATGCAGAATCTGGGCATAATGTCTGAGGGAATGCAGCTGGTGACAGGGGCAATTGACGGAGTACAGCAGGATACCGGTGTATTGGATCACACGGTGGAAAATATGCTGGAAGTAGCCCAGAACGGAAGAGACTATGCAGCGGATATCAAGGAAAAAGCCGGTAAAATGAAAGCGACAGCGGTGGAGAGCAAGCAGGAGGCAACCCTTGTCATGAAGGAGATTGACACGGCTATGACAGAATCCATCGCCAACAGCAGGCAGATCCACAAGATCACAGAACTGACGGAAGAGATTCTGGGAATTGCCGGAACCACGAATCTGTTGGCACTGAATGCGTCCATTGAGGCAGCAAGGGCAGGAGAAGCTGGCCGTGGATTCGCTGTCGTGGCAGAGGAAATCCGCAAACTGGCCGACAGCTCCAGAGAATCTGCCAACAATATCCAGGAAATCAGCAATCGTGTAGTGGAGAGCGTGGAGGAACTATCCGAGAACGCCACCAGACTGCTGGAATTTATGAATACCAGAGTTATGAAAGATTATGATGCACTGGAGGATACCGGCAGCAACTATCATGAAGCGGCAGATCATGTGGATGAAATGATGAACGAATTCGGACAGAAGATCGACGAACTGCTGTCGGTACTGCAGAATGTCAATACTGCCAATACACAGATGGAAGCAACTGTGGGAGACAGTACGGAAAAGCTGTCTGCGGTAGAGAAAAACAACCAGGGACTGCAGCAGGAGATGAAAGATATCTCTTATGCAGTGGAGGAACTGGCTGCCTCGGTAGGGCAGTTAAAGGAAAGCATTCGTTGTTTTACGGTGGTATAGACAGAAAAATAAAATGCACGGGATTCCCAATGGGAATTACCGTGCATTTTAATGTGCGCTTTGTGGCGCAAGTCGTTATATTTACATTTCAGGAATTCTCCGGCGCGTGATGCAGCTCCAGCGCCAGATAGGAATTGTGGTATTCCTTACAGTAAGTCACATCTTTGTCAAACCATGCGGGAGGGACAAATGCCTCTGCTGCTTCTTTACTTCCGAACTCCACTTCTGCCATGATCAGAGGGGCGAAGGGGGAGTCAAAAACATCCAGCTCGATGGTCAGGGAATAATCCGCAGGCGGTGTGGGGAAGCCTTCCTTGAATCCGGGATGCTCTAGCGGGATCAGGTAGCGTCTCTTAGAGATCACGGTGCCGTCTGCCTTTTCACGCAAGTGGTAGTAAGATTCTTTGTTCAGCGGAAGATTGCTCTCGTCTCTGGCCATCATGCCGCTGCCTTTGTAGGTAAGATAATACTCATCATCCTGTTTTCTGGCGCGGATGACGGGGTTATAATTCAGATAGACCTGCTCAATGTGATGAGAAGGATAACTTTCCAGATTATCAGGTAAGGATTTCAGGGTAAATTTTCGCTCGATTTCCATAGTATTAATGCCTCGCTTCTGTAATTAAGACTTAAAAATACTGCCTTCTTTAGTATAGCATGATACTTCCCGAAAATACAATGTATTTGTAACAGTTTGCCTATTTTACGCAAATATATAACCGTGGGAATTGAATTACGCTTCCAAATTGTGTATACTAATCATAACTGTGCAAAGTCAGAGTATATGACTTGCAAATGAGACAGAAAACAAAACGGAAAGCGAGGGAAAACCATGAGTAAGATAGCGATTTTTCTGGCAAATGGGTTTGAGGAAATAGAAGGTCTGACGGTAGTGGATATCTGCCGCAGATGTGGACTGACCATCGATATGGTATCCATTACAGAGGACAGACAGGTGATGGGGTCCCATAAGATCCCGGTGACGGCGGATATGACACTGTCGCAGGTGGATTTTGAGGAATATGATTGTCTGGTGCTTCCCGGTGGCGGACAGGGAACGAAGAATCTGGAGGCCTGTGAGCCCCTGATGCAGCAGATCGATGCTTTTTATGCATCGGGAAAATACATTGCGGCAATCTGTGCGGCTCCCAGTATCTTCGGACACAGAGGAATCCTGAAGGGAAAGAGAGCATGCGCCTATCCCTGCTTCGAGGATCATCTGGAAGGTGCGGCTGTGACTGCGGGACCGGTGGAGATTGACGGGAATGTGATCACTTCCAGAGGTATGGGAACCTCCATCCCCTTCGGACTGGCGATCGCCGGTGTATTCTGTGGACAGGATAAGGCAGATGCCTGCGCCCACGCTATTGTATTTCAGCCGTAAGCAGCTGAAGAGAAAGACGAGGACAGAAAATGAAAAAAGCGTTAATTACAGGAATTACCGGACAGGACGGCTCTTATCTGGCAGAGTTCCTGCTGGAAAAAGGATATGAAGTGCATGGACTGATCCGCAGATCTTCCATCAGCAATACCGGTCGTATCGACCATCTGATCCGGGAGGACAAGATCGTTCTCCATGGCGGAGACATGACGGATTCCACCAGCCTGGTGCGCATCATCGGAGAAGTCAGACCGGATGAAATCTACAATCTGGGCGCCCAGAGCCATGTACAGGTAAGCTTTGAGGCACCGGAATATGCCGGAGATGTAGATGCACTGGGTGTGCTGCGGATTCTGGAGGCTGTGCGTATGGTGGGACTGGCCGAGACCTGCCGTATTTATCAGGCATCCACATCCGAACTCTATGGCCGAGTGGAAGAAGTGCCTCAGAATGAGAACACCCCGTTCCATCCCTACAGCCCCTATGCGGTGGCAAAACAGTACGGTTTCTGGATCGTGAAGGAATACAGAGAAGCGTATCATATGTTCGCAGTCAACGGCATTCTGTTCAACCATGAATCCGAGCGCCGGGGAGAGACTTTCGTTACCCGTAAGATCACACTGGCAGCCGGCAGAATCGCCTGCGGTATCCAGGATAAACTCTATCTGGGCAATCTGGATTCCAAGAGAGACTGGGGCTATGCGAAGGACTATGTGGAATGCATGTGGCTGATGCTGCAGCATGACAAGCCGGAGGACTTCGTTATTGCCACCGGTGTACAGCATACCGTAAGAGAATTTACCACACTGGCATTCCATTATGTGGGAATCGAACTGGAATGGCAGGGCAGCGGTATCCATGAAAAAGGAATCAACAAGGCCAACGGCAAGGTGGTGGTGGAGGTCAGCGAGGCCTTTTACCGTCCCACGGATGTGGTCAATCTGTGGGGAGATCCGACGAAGGCCCGCACGGTGCTGGGATGGAATCCCCAGAGAACCAGCTACGAGGAACTGTGCCGTCTGATGGCAGAGCACGATCTGAAGCTGGCAAAGGCTGAAGCGGTAGTGTTGAAGGAAACCGCGGAATAACAGGAGAAATAAAGAGAGGAAGTACTGTAATATCATGGAAAAAGACGCAAAAATATATGTAGCCGGCCACAAGGGTATGGTAGGAAGTGCTATTTGTAGAGCACTCCAGAGAAACGGATATACCAATATCATCACCCGCACCCATAAGGAGCTGGATCTGTGCAGACAGGATGCGGTAGAGGAATTTTTCGCAAAGGAAAAGCCGGATTATGTATTCCTGGCAGCAGCGAAGGTAGGCGGCATCATGGCGAACAGCGAAGCACTGGCGGATTTCATGTATGAAAACATGATCCTGGAGATGAATGTGATCCATGCCGCATGGCAGAGCGGCTGCAAGAAGCTGATGTTTCTGGGCAGCAGCTGCATCTATCCCCGTATGGCACCGCAGCCCATGAAGGAGAGCTGCCTGCTGACTTCTGAACTGGAGAAGACCAACGAGGCTTATGCACTGGCGAAGATATCCGGTCTGAAGTACTGTGAGTTTCTGAACAGACAGTACGGAACCGACTATATCAGTGTTATGCCGACGAACCTGTACGGACCCAATGACAACTATCATCCGACTCACAGCCATGTGCTCCCGGCATTGATCCGCCGTTTCCATGAGGCGAAGGTGTCCGGCGCGAAGGAAGTGGTCTGCTGGGGTACCGGAACTCCCCTGCGTGAGTTCCTCTATGTGGATGATCTGGCGGATGCCTGCGTTTATCTGATGAATACTTACAGCGGCAATGAGACCGTGAATCTGGGAACTGGCAAGGAACTGACCATCCGGGAGCTGACAGAGCTGGTGGCAAAGGTCGTAGGCTATACCGGAGAGATCAAATGGGATCCCAGCAAGCCGGACGGAACCCCCAGAAAACTTTTAGATGTCAGCAAGCTGGAGAGTCTCGGCTATCATTACACGACGGAGCTGGAAGACGGTATCCGCCTGACCTATGAGGATTTCCTCAATAATCCCATGCGCGCGGAACGCTAGGGAAAGGTGTCTGCCGGTAGTGGGCAGCGGAAGGACTGGACGATTAACATGAATGATTTTCAGAAGACAGCGAAAGAAATGCTGGATTTTATAGAGAAAAGCCCCACCTGTTTTCACGCGGTGGCGAATATCGGAGCAATGCTGGAAGAGGCAGGATATGTCAGACTGCGGGAAAACGAGGAATGGAAGCTTGTGAAGGGTGGAAAATATTACACGGAGCGCAATGATTCTTCCGTGATCGCTTTTGCTGTTCCTGCGGGAACTGTGAAAGGGTTCCATATGGCAGCAGCACATAGCGATTCCCCATGCTTTAAGGTGAAGGAAAAACCGGAACTTACGGTAGAAGATCACTATATGCGCCTGAATACCGAGAAATACGGCGGCATGATCCTTTCCACCTGGATGGACAGACCGCTCTCCGTAGCAGGCAGACTGGCGGTGCGCGGAACGGATGGCATCCAGAGCAGACTGGTCAATATTGACCGGGATCTCTGCGTGATCCCAAATGTGGCGATCCATATGAACCGGGAGATGAACAAAGGTGTGGAGTACAATCCACAGATAGATATGCTCCCGTTGTTTGCGGATGCAGCATTTGATACCGATGCAGCAGGGAAATCTGAGACTGCAGACGGATCGCAGGAGAAGCCTGCGCTGCGTGGACTGGCAGCAGAGGCAGCAGGCGTGGATGCGGAAGCGATTCTCGGGGAAGACCTGTTTTTGTATACCAGACAGGAAGGAAGATTCTTAGGAGCAAAGGGTGAATTTGTCCTGTCTCCGAGACTGGATGATCTGCAGAGCGCCTTTGCGCTGACCAAAGCTTTTACGGAGAGCACACCTGCGGAATATATCAATATCTGCGCGGTATTTGATAATGAGGAAGTGGGAAGCGGCACCAGACAGGGTGCAGATTCCACGTTCCTTGCGGATGTGTTAGACAGAATTACGGAGGGGCTTTTAGCGGATCACAGCATGTATCTGCGCTGGATTGCGGATAGCTTCCTGATCTCTGTGGACAATGCCCATGCGGTACATCCCAACCATCCGGAGAAAGCAGATCCCACGAACAGACCTTACTTAAACGGTGGAATTGTCATTAAATTCCACGGAAGCCAGAAATATACTACGGACGGTATTTCTGCTGCAAAAATGAAGGATTACTGTGAACGGGCAAAGGTGCCTTACCAGACCTACGCCAACCGCTCGGATATCGCGGGAGGTTCCACCCTGGGTAATATTTCCACAGCCCATGTATCGGTGTCCAGCGTGGACATCGGACTGCCACAGCTGGCCATGCATTCCGCGGTGGAGACAGCGGGAATGATGGATACAGAATATGCAGTGCGGGCATTGAAGGAATTCTGGGGCGAATGATGAATTATCCCGGGAAATTATTAAAAAAGTATAAAAAGCATTGAAAGTTTTGGACGAAAAGTGCATAGTTAGAATGAAAAAAAGATTCAAAGAAAGAATCAAGAAATGATCCAAAAAGGATCCGAAAAAGATACGAAAGAAGGTTGAAGTTATGTTTGAAATGAAACCGGAATATTATATTGGAATTGATATGATCGATCAGGAGCATAAGCAGCTGTTTGACTATGCCAGTGAGGCTTACGAGCTGCTGCAGGAGGAGTTTACACCGGATAAGTATGACAAGATCGATGCAATTCTGGAAAAACTGCGTGATTATACCGTAAAACATTTTACAGATGAAGAAGCGTATATGGAATCCATCCAGTACAAAAAGATTTTTACCCAGAAGATTCAGCATCAGGAATTTATCAACAAACTGGATGAGTTTATAGATCAGCATGAGAAGGATGAAGGTGATCAGGCCCAACAGGATGAGCAGATCATGGATATTCTGAATTACCTGACGGACTGGCTGATCAACCATATCCTGCATGTGGACGGACAGATCCCGAAGGAATCGTAGAAGAGTGGAAGATTACCCTGGACTTTCGTGAATAGTTTTGTATCGCCTGCATACGATGTAGGAAATACAGGACCAAGGACGGAAATTCAGATGGACCAGAAGCTGGAAAACATCCTGAACCTTGCATTAGAGACCCCGGAGGAAGAACGAGAACAGACAGAGAGTCTGAATGTCGGTTACAGCGCGGAGACCCGAAGCTGGGAGCTGATCGTAAAATATCACGGTAGTCTGGACAGACTGCGGGAACAAAATATTGTGGTGGAGGAACTGATCGCCGGATATGCGATCCTTACGGTGCCGGAGGCACTGGTGGATACGGTATCGGATACCCCGGAGATTGAGTATGTGGAAAAACCCAAGCGGTTTTATTATGGACAGACGTTTCCTGCGGGGACCTCCTGCTTTCCACCGGTCACTATGAGAACGCCTTTTCTGAATGGAAGGGGCGTTCTTTTGGCTGTACTGGATTCCGGGATCACCTGGGATCTGGAGGTATTCCGCAAGGCGGACGGCAGTACGAGGATACGGTATCTATGGGACCAGACAGTCCTCAGGGATCGGACGCTGCCACAGGATCGGACAGTGCCGGAGAAAACAGGTAATGTGGGATATGGAAAAATGCCGGATGGATTTGCCTTTGGGACGGAATATACCGCGGAGGAAATAAATGCGGCATTACAGATGCCTGCATTGGATCGTTACCGCCTGATCCCCAGCAGGGATCTGACCGGCCATGGAACGGCAGTGGCCGGGATCGCCGCCGGGAAAAGTGCAGGTGGTCTCTATACCGGGGCGGCCCCCGAGGCGGAACTGATCGTGGTGAAGCTGGGATTGCCGGGAAATAGCGGGGGCGCAGAAGAAGGATTCCCCCGAACAACCGAAATCCTGCGTGGAGTGACCTATGCACTGCGGAAAGCACAGCAGTTAAATATGCCACTTGTCATCAACTTGAGCTTTGGTAACAGCTATGGTTCCCATGACGGAAGCTCTCTGCTGGAGCGCTTTCTGGACAATGCCTCCGAGATCGGCAAAACCGTGATCTGCGTGGGCAGTGGTAATGAGGGTGCGGCAAGAGGGCATTTCGCCGGGAATATAGCAAGGGACAGCCGCGTGGAACTGGCTGTGGGAAATTACGAAAGAAGCCTGAATATCCAGCTGTGGAAAAATTACAGCGATGTGTTTCGGATAAGACTGCAATCTCCGGGAGGCGAGGAGGCAGAGCTAACCACGAATATTCAGGCCGGGAAATATACGCTTAGGTTGGAGCAGACAAGGATTCTGGTCTATCTGGGAGAACCCCTGCCCTATGCGGTGGCGCAGGAGATCTATCTGGATATGATCCCGGTGACAGGCGGTTATATCGACGCAGGGATATGGACGATCCGGCTGGAGCCGGTAATGACCGTAACGGGACAATATTATCTGTATCTTCCGGCGGGGAACGGCAGGGGAGACAGCACTGGCTTTTACCGTTCCACTCCGCAGATGACACTGACGGTTCCCTCCACGGCAGCGAAGGTGATTACAGTAGGGGCTTACGATCCGGTCTATGATACCTATGCGGATTTCTCCGGCAGGGGCTATGCCGACAGCACCCGTACCATCGGCGTGGCAGCAGCAGGACTGACCAAGCCGGATCTTGTGGCTCCCGGTGTAAATATCCAGGCTCCGGATGTTTATGGCAGTTTTCTCCCTGTTACGGGAACTTCTTTCGCCACACCGATTGTCAGCGGTGCGGCGGCACTTCTGATGGAATGGGGGATCGTGCGGGGGAATGATCCCTTCCTCTACGGAGAAAAAATCAAGGCATATCTCAGAAAAGGAGCCAGACCCTTAAGGGGAGAGAGGGAATATCCCAACGACCGGGTGGGGTATGGCAGGCTGTGCGTGACAGACAGCCTGCCACAGACGGGAACAACAGAAGGAACGATATTAGTTGCGCATTGGAAACAGTTCCGGAACCGGAATGAAGGAAAACAGATGAAATAACATCAATAATCCAACTGTTTTGTTACTATTGTATAGAAATGAATGGTCAATTTGTGTAAAAAGGCGCATTGAATGCCTTTCATGAAAATGATACTATGAGTATGAACAATCGCTTGCGCTTTATAATCTGTATATCTAAAGAAGTGAAAAGGATAAATTGCGCATTGAATGGGGTGAATGAGATGAACAATAATTCCGGCAACGACAAGATGATGACGATCCATGATGTTGCAAGAGAACTGGGGGTATCTGCCAGCACCGTATCCAGAGCCATCTCAGGGAAAGGGCGTATCGGCGCGGCTACGAGGGACAGGATCCTTGCTTATATCGAAGAACACGGCTTTTATCCAAATGCGGCGGCACAGAGCCTGGCACAGTCCCGGACCAATAATATTGCAATCATCCTTCCGGAAGTGAATACTCTGGTGGATATGCCTTTCTTCCATACCTGTATGTATGGAGTGGAAGAGGTGGCACAGGCGAATGATTATGACATTATTGTGGTAACAACGAACGGAAACGATACCAAACCACTGGAGAGATTGATCAAGAACCGTAAAGTGGACGGAATGATCCTTACCAGGACTTATGAGAACGACAAATATGTGAAATTTCTGAAACAAAAGCGTATTCCCTTCGTGGCAGTTGGGAAATTCCCGGATGATGATGTGGTACAGGTAGACCATGATAATGTGGGAGCCTGTAAGGAACTGGTGACGGTTCTGTTCGCCAAAGGGATCCAGAACATTGCCTATCTGGGAAGCAATATGGACCAGATGGTAAACCGCTGCAGGTATCAGGGATATGAGGAGGCCTACCGCAAGGGAAAACGGAAGCTGAACCAGGACCTGGTCTACACGGATCTAAGCAGCAGGGCTATGGTGGAAAAAGCGGTGGAAGAGCTGAAAAACAGCGGCGTGGAGTGCATTCTGTGCCAGGATGACTACATCTGTGACGAAGTGGTCAGAAAGCTTGCACGCATGGGTGTGAGAATCCCGGATCAGATGAAGGTGGCGTCCTGCCATTACAGCCGCGTTCTGGAGAATTATCCGATTACCATAACCTCTCTGAAGTTCAATATCACAGAGTTGGGCAGAAGATCCTGCCAGGTGTTGTTGGATATGATCCATGGCAAAACAGTACCTGACAAAACACTTTTGGACTATGAGATCATCCTGAAGGAGTCTACAAAAGGCTGAAGGAGAGTACGAAAATCATAATATGGAAAAACGTTTTCCTCGATTTTGCCCCAAAAAATCATAAAAAAAGCATTTTTTTCAAAAAATAGGATGTGCTAAAAACCCAGTAAAATCAAGGCTTTCAAAAGATAGTTGTGCAAAGTGCACAATTTTAATCCGCAATATCAGTCATTATTATAAATTGACAACATAAGGAAATGTTGCTAAACTATTATCGTAGACAAGCGGTTGCGCAATACGCACAAACTTGCAAAACAAAACAGGAGGATAACAAAATGAAAAAGTTAGTCGCTTTAGCAATGTCACTGACTATGGCATTCTCTCTGGTAGCTTGTGGAAACTCTGATGCTTCCAATACCAGCACTGATGCCGCTGCTACCACCGCAGCTTCTACCGAGGCTGCACAGACCGCTCCCGCTGAGAAGCAGGACGTTTCCCTTAGAATCTGGGGTGCTGAGGAAGATCAGACCATGTTACAGGGCATGATCGATTCCTTCAAGGAGCATTATGCAGATTATGCAAACTTCGATATCCAGCTTGGTACCGAGTCCGAATCCACAGCTAAGGATACTGTTTTAGCCGATATTGAGGCTGCTGCTGATGTGTATGCTTTCGCATCTGATCAGCTGATCGACCTGGTAAATGCAGGCGCTCTGCAGTCTGTCGATGAAATGGATGCAGCTCTGGAAGCTTACGCAGGCAAGAGCGTAGCTGATGTTAAGAGTGCAAATGCTCCCGGTTCTGTAGACGCAGCAACCAAGGATGGCACACTGTATGCATTCCCTATGAGTGCTGATAACGGTTACTTCTTATATTACAATTCCGCTTTAGTAACTCCCGAAGATGCACAGAGCTGGGATACCTTACTTGCAGCAGCTGATAAGGCTGGCAAGAAGGTTGGTATGACTCTTGCTTCCGGTTGGTATAACGCTTCTTTCTTCTATGGTGCAGGCTTCACTACCGCACTGAATGACGACGGCAGCACTGCTATGGACTGGAACGGTACCAGCGCTGATGGCGTTACCGGTGTACAGGTGGTACAGGCTATGCTGAACATCGCCGGCAACAGCGCATTCCTTCCGATCGCTGATGGTGATGTATCTAACCAGATCGCTTCCGGTGATCTGTGTGCAGTAGTTTCCGGTACCTGGGATGCAACCGCAGCTCAGACCGCTTTTGGTGATGGCTACGCAGCTACCAAGCTTCCTACTTATACCTGTGGTGACAAGCAGATCCAGCAGGGTTCCGTAGCAGGCTTCAAGATGGTAGGTGTTAACAAGTATTCTGCAAATGCAGGCTGGGCAACTCTGCTGGCTGACTGGATCACCAACGAAGACAACCAGGCAGTACGTTTCGCAGAGAGAGAGATCGGACCTTCCAATATCAACGTTGCTGGTTCCGAGGAGGTTTCTTCCAATACCGCTATTGCAGCTCTGTCTGAGCAGTCCGCTTATGGTGTAGTTCAGATCGTCGGTGGCAAGTACTGGGATCCCGCTGCTACCTTCGGTGAGAAAGTAGCTCAGGGTCAGCTGAAGGCTGATGATGAAGCTGGTATCCAGGCAGCACTGGATGAGCTGGTAGAAGGTGTTTCCGTACCCGCTGAATAAGTTTGGGAAGATGATCTGTTCCGGTTCTGTTACAAATGAATGATGAAAACGTTCTGGTGCAGAACGAATACAGAGAATAGAAAGGCGTCCTGAAGCTATGAACAACAATACGTAGTGGAGGGATGCCTTTTTTACAGGAAACGTTTCCGGTAAGCGGGTTCGACTCCTGCCTGCCGGGTTATGTAACTAATCAGATGAGCGCGGGAAGGTGTTCGGAATAGTTACTAAAATTTTTATATTAATATTAAGAAAGGAGAGGGCAGAGAATGAAGAAGAAAAAGAGCGGAATCGGCGGATTCTTCAAGGAGTTCGGTGAGGCAGTCGTAAAAGGAGATCTGTTCGTAAAATTATCCCTGGTCTGGATGGGAGCAGGATATATCCGCAGAAAACAAATTATCAAAGGTATTTTAATGACTCTGCTCGAAGTGGCAGTCATTGTATTTACCTTTGGCTTTGCCACAGAGTATGTACGTGATTTTGGAACTTTGGGAACTGTTCAGCAGGAGACGGTTTTTAACATTGTAACCATGCAGAATGAATTCAACGATTACGACAACTCGTTTATGATCTTGTTGTTCTCCGTAGTCTCATTCGTAATCTGGTTCGCATTTCTGGTGATCTGGTTTAAGAATGAAGTGAGTGTTTACCGGCTGCAGAAAAAGGCGCAGGCAGGAGAACATATCAATACGTTTGTAGAGGACCTGCAGCAGTTTAAGAATGACAAATTCTATATCACACTGCTGACACTTCCCGTCATGGGAGTCGTTATTTTTACGATCATTCCTCTGTTGATCCTGATCGCTGTCGCATTTACGAACTATGATCAGGGACATATGCCTCCTTCCGCATTGTTCACCTGGGTGGGATTTACCAACTTCAAGAATCTGTTCTCCAACGGTGGAATGACCATTACCTTCGGCTATGCCTTCCGTAAGATTTTGATCTGGACACTGGTATGGGCACTGTTCGCAACCTTTACCACTTACCTGGGTGGTATCCTGTTGTCCTTGCTGATCAATAATAAGAGAACGAAGCTGCCAAAGCTGTGGAGAACTCTGTTCGTTGTAACGATCGCAGTTCCCCAGTTTGTTTCCCTGCTTTTGGTACGTAACTTTTTCGCTAACAACGGTATTATGAATACAATCTGTGCCAATGCGGGAATTACCCAGTGGCTGAGAGATATCGGTGCGATCAGTACCAGTTATATTCCGTTTTTGTCCGCTCCCGGATGGGCACATGTAATGATCATCCTGATCAATATCTGGATCGGTGTTCCTTACCAGATGCTGATCGCTACCGGCGTGTTAATGAATATTCCTTCTGACCAGCTGGAGAGTGCGAAGATTGACGGAGCTACTCCTCTGCAGAGCTTTATTCATATCACCATGCCGTATATGCTGTTCGTCACCGGACCTTCTCTGGTAACGGATTTTGTCAAGAATATTAATAACTTTAACGTAATCTATCTGTTGACTCAGGGTGTATATACCACCACCAATCAGGCCATGGCGAACTCCCAGGCGAAGGAAGTGGACCTGCTGATCACCTGGCTGTTCAACCTGACACAGAGTTATTACAACTACAAGATGGCATCCACCATCGGTATTATCGTGTTTATCCTTTGTGCGGTATTTACCCTCATTGCCTTCAGCAGATTCCTGAAGGGTGACAGAGAGGAGGCGTTCCGTTAATGAAGAGATTTATTAAGACTTTATTACATAACCTGTTACTGGCGTTTTTGGCATTTGTCTGGCTGGTGCCCATCGTATGGCTGGTGGTCACCTCCTTCAGTGCATACACCGGTATGAACACAAGTACCTTTTTCCCGAAGGAATGGAGCCTGGTCAATTATAAGAACCTGTTGTTTTCCGCAGACAGTGTGGCACAGTTCCCGAACTGGTTCAAGAACACCTTCATCATTGCATGTGCGGTATGTGTGATCTCCAGCGCTTTTGTACTGATGGTGGCCTATGCGACCTCCTGCATGCGTTTCCCGGCACGTAAGCCGCTGATGAACGCTGCGGTTATCGTTAATCTGTTCCCCGGCGTATTGTCCATGATCGCAGTATATTTCATTCTGAAGACCATGAACCTGACCAACACGCACCTCGGATTGATCCTGGTATATTCCGCCGGCTCCGGTCTGGGTTACCTGATCGCAAAGGGCTTCTTCGATACGATCCCGGACTCCCTGCGCGAAGCTGCTTATCTGGATGGAGCAAGTGAGGCTACGATCTTCTGGAAGGTTGTTATCCCCATGAGCCGTCCTATCATTGTGTATACCGTTATCAGCTCCTTCCTGTCCCCCTGGATGGATTTCGTATATGCAAAGCTGTTGTTAAATTCCGGTATTTCTTCCCAGTGGACCGTTGCCATCGGTCTGTACAATATGCTGGATAAGAGCCTGATCAACACCTACTTCACACAGTTCTGTGCAGGTGGTGTACTGGTATCCATTCCCATCTCTGTATTGTTTGTCATCATGCAGAAGTTCTATGTGGAAGGCATTACCGGTGGTGCAGTGAAAGGTTAAACTGCTTCGGCAGTTTCACCTAGGAGAATCCATGGAATGGATTCTCCGGATAAATGTATGACATGGAGATAAAGAGTTAATTTATGGATAAATTTATCAAAGGTATGGATGTATCGAGTCTGCCGGAGGAGGCAGCTCTCGGTGCAAGGTTTTATGACGAAGGCAAGGAGGGCGATGCACTGGAGATCCTGAAAAAATACGGTGCCAACTCTCTGCGCATCCGTCTTTGGAATGATCCTTACAGTGAGGACGGCAAGCCTTACAGTGCCGGTACCAGCGATTTCACCAAGCTGGTGGCACTGGCTTCGGCCGGTAAAAAGCTGGGCTACAGCTATCTGCTGGATCTGCATTACAGTGATTTTTGGGCAGATCCCGGCAAACAGTTCCCTCCCAAGGAGTGGGCGTATGCCGGTGCGGATGCACTGGAGAAGCATGTGTATGATTACACAAAGGATGTGCTTTTGAAATTAAAGCGTCTCGACCTGCTTCCGGAGATGGTACAGGTGGGAAATGAGATCACCAATGGCCTGATGTGGCCCCATGGAAAATGGGACAACGTTGACAATATTGCAAGATTCATCAGCGCGGGCATCCGTGCGGTGAGAGAAGTAGCCCCGGACAGCAGAGTGATGCTTCATCTGGACTGCGGCGGCAACAATGCCCGCTGCAGAGAATGGTTTGATGCCTATGTACAGAGAGGAGAGGACTTCGATGTCATCGGACTGTCCTATTATCCCTTCTGGCACGGAACCATTGATGACCTGACCAATAATATGAATGATCTCTCACAGAGATATCAGAAGGATGTCATTGTAGCGGAGGTTTCCATGGGATTTACCATGGAAGACTATGCGGACAGAGAAAAGCTCGCACCAAAAGAGCGCAAGGGCATGGCGACCAAGCCTCACCTTGCAGAGGCGGTGGAGTATCCTATGACACCGGAAGGACAGGCTGCATTCATGCAGAAGGTCATGGAACGCATTGCGCAGGTTCCGGATGGCAGAGGAAAAGGCTTCTATTACTGGGAGCCGGCATGGATCCCGGTGCCCGGCTGCGGCTGGGCCAACGAGGAGTCCCTGAAGTATATTCAGGATCCCGGTCCCGGGGGAAACGAATGGGCCAATCAGGCACTGTTCGATTATGATGGAAATGCACTACCCGCATTGAAAGTGATCAGAGACTTTCAAAAGTAATATAAGATGCCTAACGGCGAGATGGAGGAAAAGATGGATAAGTTTATTGTGAATATCATTCACCGTCCGGAGATGGTTCCCGAGTATGCGGAAAAAGTAACCGGACACGGCAAAGAAGAGGATCTGGGCAGAAAAGCACTGCTCACCGAGTCTCTGGATATTTTCAAGTTTCAGCAGGAAACTGCGCACAAGAATGGTTTGAAGACCACCATTCAGATGACCTATGCTTCCCTGTTCAATGACGAAGCGGTAGCACTGGCTAAGGCAGATCACGAGAAGTACGGCGATGAGATCGCACTGTCTCTGTTGGGACTGCCCTGCACAGAGTTCCGTGAAAAGTACAAGACCAAGGATTTCTGTATCTGGATGTTCTCCATGGAAGACAAAAAGTCTATCGTGGATGATGTGTTCGGCAAGTTCCATGAGAAGTTCGGATTCTATCCCGAATCCACCGGTTCTTACTACATGGATGCAGATTTGACCAATTATATCAAAGCAACCTATCCTACCGTAAAATGTGCGGTAGCAACCTGTTGGGAAGAAGGCCCCAAGGCATACCATACCTGCAACAACTCCTGGTATACCTTCATGGATGGCGGTCCCTGGGCACCCTGGATCCCTTCCAAGCAGAACACCCATGCACCAGCAGCCAATGAGGCAGAGGACAGCGGTATCGTAGCGATCCCCCATCTGTCCAGAGACCTGCTGGCATGCTATGACGGTAACGGCTCCAATTTCGGAACCCATCCCCAGAACGTACTGCGTGGTATGATCTATGACACCAAGACATGGGAGTACCCTTACCTGTACAACCTGATCGACCAGTATCGTTCCCTGGAGAAATACAACAACGGATACGCATACAACATGATGTTCGTAGGACCCGGCTGGCTGAACAAAATGGGCCGTTGGGAGCAACCTTACGAACTGCTGAAGAAGAGCTATGAAGATGGTATGAAGTACTATGGCGACCTGAAAAAGGAAGGCAAGCTTACCGATATGACCATGGCTGAGTTCGCTGATTATTATCGTCAGAAGAAGACCTACACCGAGCCCGAGTGTGCTCTATGGAGAGATATCCTGTATGGCTCCGATAAGCAGTTGTTCTGGTATTGCGATCCTTTCATGCGTGCCTGCGTAAATATGGATCAGGGCGGTGCTATCGTTGACCTGCGTCCTTACGCTGCTAAGCTGGAGTGGCCGGTAGGTATCGGTACCAAGCATGTGACCGATGCATCCTATCCTTTCCTGATCCAGGAGAAGTACCGTGCAGGTTACTTCACGCACTATGCAGGAGAAGGTACCGTAAGAAGTGCCAAGTTAAAACACAACGGTGAAGAAGTGGATCTGTGCCTGTGCCGTACCAAGGCTCATTTCTCTCAGGAAGGCAACACCAGAATCCTGACACTGGATCCCGTAGACATCGAGTTCTATGATCTGACTGTAAAATTACAGACCATCGTTTCCTTCGAGGAAGGCAGCTCTGCGATCAAGATCGAGCGTAAGATCCTGGAGATGAGTGATCCGAACGCTGAAGTAGAACTGAACGAGTATATCGTAGCCTGCTACGGTACCACAGAGTATTCCGAGGATATGCTGGGTATCACCTTAAGCACCAAGAAGGGTGACGAGGTAGAGACTCTGGATTACGAGTACAAGTGCCGTGAGATGGAGAAAGCAGACGCTGACGAAGTAAGAGCGGTGATCCCTCAGATCGAGACCGCAGTATCCATGAGCACCAACGCAGAAGGCGCTGTCGGATACGTGAAGGAAGGATACGCATTCTCCCCGATGTTTACACTGGGTTACAATTCCAAGATCAAGGATAAGGAGGTCGTTGCAACATGGCTCAAGCTGGAAAAGGCAAATTAAACTACAGATGTCCCTCTTGCTTCATGAGAGATATCGATATGGATATGTTCTACGATAAGGATAAGAAGGAATATTACTGTCTGCGTTGTCAGTACAGAGGTTCCGAAGAAGATGTCCTTCAGAAGAATGAAATGGCAAGATTCCGTTATGGCGCTATGTATGAGCGTTACACCAAATTCGATTTTGATTGAAAAAAACGGATAAAGCGATTGGATAAGAAGATTGAAAAAAGGGGCTGTATTACAGCTCCTTTTTCATATATTCATATATGAAAAGAAATGAAAAATCCCTTTTGTAAAATCAATCTGTACAATGGGGGATTGTGTCATATGCCTTATGATAAAGCAGAGTAAGAACAGAATTCCAATCGCAAAAGCCCCATGATCGATCCATTTGTCCGATAAGTGAAGAAGCCGGAATTTCCAAAGAGGAAAAATAATAATAATCCCCAACACGATAGGCCACAGAGGATGAAAATAAAAGGATTTTACTAGGTCACCCTCTAAGACGCATAAAAACGCTCTGGTCATTCCGCAAAAAGGACAGGGAATGCCCAAAAAGAAACGGAGTGGACATTGATAGCCTGCAAGCAACAGGAATAACAGGAATAGTAGAATAAATAAACTAAAAATTAATATATGCTTTGTATTTTTCTTCATGATTTATATTTTATATCAAATTGATCGTCGGTTATGATCAAACGAAAAAAGCTTCTGCCTGAAAAGACAAAAGCTTTTTTGATCATGTGATTATGCAGTATATTTTCCGTCTACAAATACAACCTCTTCGGAATTGGCATAAGCAGCACCATATGCTTTGGTAAGAGCAATGATCCAGTCGACCAGACTCCATACTCCGCAGCCACCGGCAGTGAGAAGCTTCAAAATTCCGAGACCAACCTGACCTCTGACGAATCTATCAACACCCAACTCACCAAGTAAAAAGCAGAAAACCCAGGCAAATACATGCTTATTAATTCGTTTCTCCATATAAAAGTCCCCTCCTTTGTTTTTATAATAAATTATTATGCGCTATAAAGGGAAAAATGTCAATTAATATACAAAAATTAATAAAATGTATTTTTATAAATATGTATTAGAGGAGCGTTTTAAAATAAAGCGGACATTATATCCGGACTCGTCACAGATCCCACGTACGATCTCTTCCGCTGTGTCCCGGACATTATCGTTGATACAGATAATACAGGACTCTTTTTTTCTGTTAAAAAAAGAGGATTTCGGCCAACGGATATAATAGGAGATACGATTTTTTAACAGAGCCCGTTCAATAAGCTGCTTACAATCAGGATCGGAAACTTCACATAATTCAATTTCGTTGTTGACTTTTAAAGTAGTGTATAGCGGCTGCATGCTGTCACCTCCATTGGATTTACAAAGCGATTATAGCACAAGTGTTTCATGCGATGCAATGCATTACCGTTGCTTTTTCTTATTCTTATTGGGTGAATCCTGATGTGAAAAAGCATACAAGGTCTGCTATTGACGTGGAAAGCGTGCAAGAGTAAAATAATAGTACCGGAAAGGAGATCATACCATGGATATTATAGAGAAGATTGGCGATACCATTGCAGAAAAAGGAAAAGTGGCGGCAGATAAGGCAAAAGAACTGGCGGCTATTGCAAATCTGAAGAGCCAGATTTCTACCTGCGAAGAAGTGATGAAGAAAAATTATCTGGAGATCGGCAAGATTTATTTTGAACAGTACAGTGATATGCCTGAGCCTCCTTTTGAGAAGCAGTGTGAAGCCATTAAGAATAGCCAGCGTGCCATTGCGGATCTGCAGGAGAAAATCGATCAGTTGAAAGCCAAATAAAACAGAAGATAGAAATACGAATAAAAACAGGGTTGACAGCAATCCTGTTTTTATTTATAATTCAGGCATAACAATGTTATGTGAACAAGTGAACAGATGTAAACACAATGGAACGGAAAATGACAATAAAAAAAGAAGCAGCAAATGAGAATAAAGAGACCAGAAAGCATCTTTTGGAATGTGCGGGGAGAGAGTTCCTGGAAAAGGGATATATGAAGGCTTCCCTGCGGAACATCTGCAAAGAAGCCGGGGTGACCACGGGAGCATTGTATTTTTTCTTCAAAGATAAGGAAGATCTTTTTGCTGCACTGGTGGAGAAACCGCTGAAACACCTTTATCTGACAATGGAGGAACATTATGCTGCGGAGATGCGAAGTGAAACGCAGGTGGTCAGACTGGAACAGAACGATGATGACCTGGAGACCTCGAGAGAGATCATAAGACAAATGTATGCGAACCGGGATGCCTTTCTATTACTCCTGACAAAGTCTCAGGGATCCCGCTTCGAAAATTGTCTGGACGAGATCGTGGATATTTCGGAACAGCAGTACCGCAGATTATGCGATATGGTGACCGGCGCTACCGGGAGACCGCGGATCGATGATTATATGACACATTGGATGGCGCACATTATGGTAGATACTTTCATGCATCTGTTTCTGCATGAATCGGAGGAAAGTATGGCACTGAAGCATGTGGATGCCCTGACCAGGTATCTGGTCAGGGGCTGGATGGGCATGATGACGGAAAGCTAAGATATATGCACCCCTAAAAAGTCCGGACTTTGCAGGGGTGCTGTTTCGGGACATTAACATAACAGTGTTATGTTAATGAAAATCATTATCATTAAGCACGAGGAGGAAGGATATGTATCTGGAAGTAAAAGACCTGAAGAAAAGTTACGGCGAGGGCGGCGGTTATGTGCAGGTATTGAAAGGGATCACTGCAGGAGTGGAAAAAGGAGAGATGTGTGTCATTCAGGGTACCAGCGGCTCCGGTAAATCGACATTACTGAACTGTATCGGAGGCTTAGACACCGTAGATTCCGGATCCATTGTCGTAGACGAAATGGAAGTGGCAGGACTTGGGAGCAAAACACTGTCCGATTACCGGAGAAATAAGCTGGGGTTCATTTTTCAGTTCTATAATCTGGTGCCGAATCTGACGGTGAAAGAGAACATTCAGGTCTGTCAGTATCTGACGAAAAATCCTTTAAAGCTCGAAGAACTGTTGCAGGTGTTAGGCCTGACGGAACATCAGAACAAGTTCCCCGCACAACTGTCCGGTGGACAACAGCAGCGCTGTGCCATTGCCAGAGCACTGATCAAAAATCCCAGCCTTTTGTTGTGCGATGAGCCAACGGGTGCGCTGGATTCCAAAACCTCCAGAGATATTCTGATGCTGTTGGAGGATATTAACAGACAGTACGGTACTACGATGCTGATCGTAACCCATAATAATTCCATAAAAAATATGGTGCATCAGGTCATCATGATCAAGGACGGACAGATCAGTAAGAATTACCGGAATGAGAAGCGGATTCCGGCGGCAGAACTGGAGGATTTGTAGAATGCAGAGGATACTGAGTAAACGGGTACTTCGGGATATCCGGGAAAACCTGCTGCGCTATCTGGCATTGTTTTTCCTGGTGGCAATGGTCATGTATATGGTGGTAGCTATCGTGGGAGCAGCTGAAACGATCATGCAGGGAACAGAGGAGAGTGCCGCTGCTCATCACAGAGAGGATGGACAGTTTGGAGTATTTGTTCCCCTGACAGACAGTGAGATCACACAGATCACAGATAAAGGTGTGACGGTACAGCAGGATTTTTCACTGGATTTTCATCAGGACCAGGCTACCTTACGTATCTATCAGGCGAGAGAGAAGGTGGATCTGTTTGCTCCTGCACAGGGGGCAGAGCTGCTCATGCAGGGCGAGATCCTGCTGGAACAGCACTATGCGGAAAAACACGAACTGGGGTTAGGGGATACCCTTACCGTAGGAGGCAGAGATTTCATCGTTGCGGGAATCGGAAGTACACCGGATTACGATGCAACATATGAGAAAACATCAGATACCACTGTGGACAGCAATCTGTTTGGAGTCGGATTCGTCACGGCAGAGGATTACGAAGCACTGAAAGCGGGCGGACAGAATTTCCGGACGGAGGATTACACCTACACCTATCTGTTGAACGGAGCAATGACGGATCAGGAACTGAAGGAACTGCTACAGTCCTTTGAACTGGATCGCAGCAAGGTGACAGATACCTATTTTCTGGAAATGCTGGCAGATGCAGAAGAAACGAAAAATGATATTCAGGACGGTATCCGGGAACTGCTGGATGGCGTGAATGAGCTGACGGACGGCGTAGATGAACTGGCAGAACATAATACGGAGCTTACGGATGCGGCAGATACCCTGTTTGATGCCATGCTGGAGCAGGTAAATGACAGCCTGGAGGATGCCGGTGTGGAGGTGATGCTGACTTCGTCAAATTACGAACAGCAGCTGAACACCATGATCGCTGATCCGCATGCTTATACCGCATTCATGCGGCAGGATCTGCAGAATATTAAAAAATCGCTGGACGAATTGCAGGAGTTCCGGGACGGCGTGAAATCCTACACGGATGGTGTCAATGCGGCTTCCGCCGGAGGCGGCACACTGGTGGGCGGCATGAGTAAGATTACGGAGAACAGTGCTGCGCTGAACCAGGGAGCCGATGGAATTTTCAATGCCATTCTGGGTATGGTCAATGAACAGTTAAAGGCTCAGCTGGAGCCATATGCGGCTTATGGGATCACCTTTTCCGGACTGACAGCGGACGGTTACGGAGAACAGCTGGATCAAATGGCAGCTGTGTTTACGCAGATGGGAGCATCCCAGGCAGCGGCGCAACTGGCAGCGGTGAAGGGGCAGCTGGATACAGCGGTACAGTTCCGTGATGGTGTCAAAGCTTATACGGCAGGTGTGGGAGAGGCAGCAGGCGGATCCCAGCAGCTGTTTGGTGGACTGAGTGTCCTGTATACTGCCAGTGAACCATTGGTAAGCGGAACGGATGCTGTAGTGGATGCTCTGATGGACATGGTGGAGGCACAGCTGAAAGAAAATAATATTACTGTGGATCTGACCGCGGATAATTATAAGGAAGAATTGGACCGGTTGGCTGCAGAGGGCAGCAGCATGGATATAAAATTACGGGATTCCCTGCAGGAAGCAAAGGACACTCTGGTGGATCTGGAGGATTTCCGGGAAGGAATCATCGAGTATACGGATGCAGTGAGCGAGATCGCAGACGGAAGTAAGGAATTGCGGGATGGCGTGCGGGAACTGCAGGAGGAAGCCGATGATATGATCGAGGAATATTTCACCTTCGATATTGATAAGCTAACCCAATTTCTGATAGCGGAGGACAATCCCCGTATCGATGCCGCTGCGGGGGATGTGGTCATCAATAGGTTTGCCGGTATCCTGGCCGGAATTATTCTCATGGTCCTGTTTACTTATGTGATTTCCGTATTTGTGATACATAATATTGAAAAGGAAAGCAGCGTCATAGGTGCATTATATGCCCTGGGTGTGACCAGGGGACAATTACTGTTCCACTATCTGTTAAATCCCATGCTGATCTCTTTCCTGGGCGGAGCTGTCGGATGTATCCTGGGATTTTCCAAATACGGAACAGGCTGGCAGATGGGCGATAGCATTGCATATTATTCTCTGCCGCCTATGCAGATCGTGACGCCCGGATATCTGCTTTTTTACAGTCTGATCATGCCGCCTGTGACGGCAGCAGTAGTAAATTATCTGGTGATCAATAAAAAGTTAAAACGCACGGCTCTGTCACTGCTTCGTAACGAGCAGACGGCAGGAAAAGCCGGCAGGATACAGAACATGAATCTGGGAAATATGAAATTTCTGCTCAGATTCCAGATCAGACAGATGCTGCGGGAAATACGCTCTGCATTTGCTGTTGTGATCGGTATGTTCATCTGCCTGCTGATTCTGATGATGTCCATAGACTGTGCGGTACTGTGTATCAATTTTGGAAATGCCTGTCTGAAAGAAACAAAATATGCTTATATGTATACTTATAAATATCCTACGGAGGATGTCCCAGCGGGAGGAACACCGGCGTATGTCGAGAATCTGAAAAAGGAAGCCTATGGATACAATCTGGATGTGACAGTGCTGGGGATTGATGATGACAATCCGTATTTTCCCATCGAGACTGCCGACAAGAAAAACGAGATCGTGATCTCCAGTGCTGCGGCACAGAAATTCGGTGTGAAGGTGGGCGACAAGCTGGTGCTTTCCGATGAGGTGAATGAGAGAGAGTATGCTTTTACTGTGAAAAATATTGTGAATTTTACATCCGGCGTCTATGTTTTCCTGGATAGGGATGTCATGCAGGAATTGTTTGATCAGGAGGACGATTATTATAATGTAGTGTTTGCGGATCATGCACTGGATATTGATAATGGCAGATTATATGCCACAGTGTCCAAAGAAAATGTGGAGGAAAGCTCACAGATTTTTACAGATATGATGGGACCGATGGTGGTAATGCTCGTGGCAATATCTGCGCTGATTTTTATGATCGTCATGTACCTGATGATGAAAGTGATGATTGATCGTTCCGCCTTTTCCATTTCCCTGATGAAAGTATTCGGTTACCGTAGAAGGGAGATCCGAAGACTCTATCTGGATGGAAATTTCTATGTGATTCTGCTGGGGGCGCTGATCTGCGTTCCACTGGCAAAATGGAGCATGGATCTGGTGTATCCGTATTGCATTGCAAATGTTGCTATCGGTATGGACTTAAAGTTCACGCCGCAGATATATATCATGATTTATGGTGGAATTTGGTTATGCTACATAGTGATCAATTTCTTATTGGTAGGCAGATTGAATAAGCTGGTACCTGCAGAGGTATTAAAGAACAGAGAATGACCTGGAAATTTATGAAAAAGAGCAGACTGTCGGGACTGCTCTTTTCTGTTGCTTTCAGATCACTATAAAAAATGAAAATTCTACTGCCTTTTAAGATGTTCTTTGTTCCTTGAATGTTAAAAAAAAGTATGGTATGATATAGGACAGAACTGAAAAACGCGGAAATTACGGAGGTTTTGCATAGAATGGAACAGTACAAACAGGAATTTATTGAGTTCATGGTGGATTGTAAGGCATTGAAATTCGGAGAGTTTACCTTAAAGAGCGGTAGAAAGTCTCCTTTCTTTATGAACGCGGGTGCGTATGTCACCGGTTCGCAGCTGATGAAGCTGGGGGAGAGCTATGCCAAAGCAATTCATGATACGTATGGTGATGATTTCGATGTATTGTTCGGACCGGCATATAAGGGAATTCCCATCAGTGTTGTAACTGCAGTGGCTTACAGCAAATTATACGGCAAAGAGGTTCGTTACTGTTCTGACCGTAAGGAAGAGAAGGATCACGGCGCAGATAAGGGAAGCTTCCTGGGAAGTTCCTTAAAAGACGGCGACAGAGTTATCATGATCGAGGACGTTACCACTTCCGGTAAGTCTATGGAAGAGACGGTTCCCAAGGTAAGAGGAGCTGCCAACGTAGAGATCGTTGGTCTGATGGTATCCCTGAACCGTATGGAGAAGGGACTGGGCGGTAAAGTCAGCGCACTGGAAGAGATCAAGGAAAAGTACGGCTTCGATGCACATGCCATCGTGACCATGCAGGATGTTATCGATCATCTGTACAACAGACCTTACAAGGGAGAAGTATACATCGACGACACCCTGAAGAAGGCAATTGATGAATATTACGCCGTATACGGTGCTTAAGCAGGCGGCTTCGAAAAGTTTTGGATAGAAGACAGGAGGATTCCATGGAAGAGAAAATCTATAAGATCATGCGCGGAGCGGGTGCTCTGAATATTGTATTGGGAGTGATCTCCCTGGTAGTCGGAATTGCGGCAGGAGTACTGCTGATCATCAGCGGCGGCAAGCTTATCTCCGGCAAATCCCGTATCCTGTTCTGAGGACAAAAGAGAAGAAAGGCGCCGCCTTGGCGTGAAAATCGGGCATTTCCATACAGGAAGTGCCTTTTTTGGGATTTCACGGTGTGAAAAATAGCCGCGGAACGGAGAAAGAGCAGAGAGAGTATTATGCGAAAAAAGAATTACATTTTTACAAATAAAAAACATTCCGACAAGGCAATCATGTCCACAATTCTGGGAATTATCAGCCTGATATCGATGGGGATCGTGACCTATCTGTCCTATCGCGGAGGCGGTGTGATGCACGGAGGATACGGTGTCACGGGAGTACTCGCAACGATCTATTCCCTGATCGGTCTGATATTGGGAATTGTGACGCTCAGAGATAAGGATATTTATCGGATATTCCCGGTTCTGGGAACGGTATTTAATTTTGTCGCATTGGCGGGAATCAGCTTTTTATTGTACCTGGGGAATCATTTGTAGCTTGTAGATAAGGAAAAAGCTTCGAAATGAGATATTTCGAAAATGATAATTTCGGTTAGCAAGGAGTGTAAATAATACATGGAAGAAAGAGAACTATTATTGGAACGTCTGGAATTGGCATTTCTCCGGATCCGGGAGATCCCGGGGGAGGACTGGCAGGGGGAAGCGCTACAACCCTGGAGAGAATATTTTGCGGCAGTGACAAAGTTTCTGCTTCTGATCGAAGACAACAGAAAATTCCTGGAACAGGATGGTTTGAAAATGGCCACGTTGAAAGAATTACAGCAGCGCAACCATGCCCTGTATGAAGATATTTTACCGGAAAACTATGAGAACAGCTTTGCCAATCCGGCTTATGCTGTGAAGATGCTGGGAGAGAAATTTGGAGCACTGGCAGCTTTCCTGTACACAGAGATGCGGAGTCTGATCGGATTTACCTACGAAGGACGGCTGGAAGAGCTGGTGATCCGGATGGAGCTGTTCTCCGAGGTGTATGCGGCATTTGTATATGAACAGCAGGAAAACCATAAGCTTCCCACGTATGCAGCTATTCGTGAGATCCTCTACTGGTTCGTCAGTGATTATGCGGATGTGGCGGCAGAAGAGCGGGTACGTGAAATGGTATGTCCGGAGAATAATTTTGCAGCGGCAATTCTTCGAACTGCAGACTTTACGGATCTGCGTTATCTGTATGCTTACGGTGAGTATGTAGGCGAAAATGAATTGAAAATGGCGGAATTTATGAATTCTCTGCCGGAAGAGATTATAAATACCATGGCAGATACTTACACCGAAGGGTATCGTATCGGCTTTGAGGTAACCGGCAAGGATCTGTCGAAGAAAGCGGTCGTGGATGTCCGTTATCAGCTGGGCTTTGAGCGCATGATGAGAAGAGCCCTGGAGAATTTTGAGAAAATGGGACTGCAGCCGGTGATCTACCGTGCGGCCACCAGTATTTTATACAATCCGTCCATCTATAAAAACGGCTTCTACAGCGTCAGTCCCAACAGACAATACGAGTTCGACCATAAGGATGATAAGGCACTGTTCTTAGACAAAATGTATTGCAGCCGGAAACTGGAAGTGATGCATACCGCGTTTGAAAAATACAAAAAAGAGGCACGCGGTTATGCGGGCCCGGCGGTAGTGGAGACCTTCGGAGAGAAGGAATTCGAGCCGGTGAACAAGCCGGAAAGTCTGAAAATGACGGATGAGCAGAGTGCTTTACTGGTAGAGAACCGTACCCAGATGGGCCAGCTGCAGAGACAGTACATTATAGAAGAAGAGCGCAGCTTCACGATCATTGCGTTCCCGATCCCGGAGGTGGGTGACTGCTTTGAAGAACTGTTCCGGGAGACGATACAGATCAATACGCTGGATTATAAAAAATATCAGCGGATCCAGCAGACCATCATTGATGCCCTGGATCAGGCAGATCATTGTGAAATTAAGGGTTGTAACGGCAATCATACCGATCTGAAAGTAAACTTATGGAAACTGAAGAACCCTGCGAAAGAGACTATTTTTGAAAACTGCGTGGCAGATGTGAACATCCCCGTGGGTGAGGTATTTACCTCTCCGGTACTGGAAGGTACGAACGGTGTGCTGCATGTGACCAGGGTATTCTTAAACGGTCTGGAATATAAGGATCTGGAGATCACTTTTGAAAACGGTAAGATCCAAAATTATAATTGCGTCAATTTTGCCACAGAGGAAGAAAATAAGGCATTTATTAAGGAGAATATCCTGTTCCGCCACAAGACACTGCCCTTAGGAGAATTTGCCATCGGCACGAATACCACAGCTTATGTGGCAGCAAAAAAACTGGGTGTGGAGTCCAAAATGCCCATTCTGATCGCAGAGAAGATGGGACCGCATTTTGCCGTGGGGGATACCTGCTATTCCCATGCGGAGGATGTGAAAGTATATAACCCTGACGGCAAGGAGATCGTGGCAAGAGACAACGAGGTGGCGGTGCTTCGCAGTGTGAATCCGTCCAAGGCATATTTTAACTGTCACACAGATATTACTATCCCTTATGATGAACTGGCGGAACTGACCGCGGTGAAAAAGGATGGCGGGCGGATCGCTATCATAAAAAACGGGAAATTCGTCCTGCCGGGTACGGAAGAACTGAACGAACCGCTGCAGGAGCTTTCCTAAAACATAAGATTTTATAAAACCATTGCATCATTGACAAGATTTTAGTAAGATAAAAATATATGGATAAACATCGGTACAACCGATACATGAGGAGGACATTATGGCAAATACAGAGAATTGCCCTAAGGTTGGCATTGTAATGGGTAGTGATTCCGATATGCCTGTGATGGCGAAGGCAGCAGACATTCTGGAAGAATTGGGCATCCCTTATGAGATGACCGTGATCAGCGCTCACAGAGAGCCGGATGTATTTTTTGAATATGCAAAAAGTGCGGAGGAAAAAGGCTTCAAGGTGATTATTGCCGGTGCCGGTATGGCAGCACATCTGCCCGGTATGTGCGCCGCTATTTTCCCGATGCCTGTCATTGGTATTCCCATGCACACTACTTCCCTGGGAGGCAGAGATTCTCTGTATTCCATCGTACAGATGCCCTCGGGCATCCCTGTTGCCACAGTAGCCATTAACGGCGGCGCCAATGCAGGACTTCTGGCTGCCAAGATCCTGGCAACCTCCGACGCAGAACTTCTCGGAAAACTGAAAGCATACAGCACAAAATTAAAAGAACAGGTAGAAGCCAAAGATGCAAAACTGCAGGAGATCGGCTATAAAGCATACCTGGAAGGCATGAAAAAATAAGAAGATAAGACAGAGAATCCGGGACCTCTTAAGAGGCTGCCCCACTAAATAAAACGAAAGAGCCCCTGCGGCGGAAATGAGGAGAAAATGGATTACAAGAAAGCTGGAGTAGACATCGAAGCAGGCTACAAGTCTGTAGAACTGATGAAGAAGTACGTGAAGGAGACCATGCGTCCCGAAGTAATGGGCGGCATCGGTGGTTTCTCCGGAGCATTTTCCTTAAGTGCCATCAAAGATATGGAGGATCCCGTGCTCCTGTCCGGAACCGATGGCGTAGGTACCAAGCTGAAGCTGGCATTTTTAATGGATAAGCATGATACCATCGGTATCGACTGTGTGGCCATGTGTGTAAACGATGTGGCATGTGCAGGCGGCGAACCTTTATTTTTCCTGGATTATATCGCATGCGGACGCAATATTCCCGAGAAGATCGCTACTATCGTAAAGGGCGTGGCAGAGGGCTGTAAGCAGTCTGACGCAGCACTGGTAGGCGGTGAGACCGCAGAACATCCCGGACTGATGCCCGAGGATGAGTATGATCTGGCAGGATTTGCCGTAGGCGTGGTAGAACGTAAAGATCTGATCACCGGTGAGAATATCAAGCCCGGTGATGTACTGGTGGGCATCGCTTCCTCCGGTGTACATTCCAATGGTTTTTCTCTGGTGAGAAAAGTATTCGATATGACAAAAGAGAGCCTGGATACCTATTATGACGAGCTGGGCAAGACTCTTGGTGAGGCACTGCTTGCTCCTACCAGAATCTACGTGAAGGCTATGAAGTCTGTGAAGAACGCAGGTGTTAAGGTAAAGGGCTGCAGCCATATCACCGGTGGTGGTTTCTATGAGAACATCCCCAGAATGCTTCCCGACGGCATCCGTGCAGTCGTGAAGAAAGACAGCTACGAAGTGCCTGCTATTTTCCGCCTGATGCAGAAGAAAGGCAATATCACAGACGAGATGATGTATAATACTTACAACATGGGTCTGGGCATGGTACTGGCACTGGATCCCGCAGATGTGGATAAGACTATGGAAGCTCTGAAGGCAGCAGGCGAGACTGCTTATGTGGTAGGTACCTGTGAGACCGGTGAAAAGGGTGTGACCATATGTTAAGAGTAGTCGTACTGGTATCCGGTGGCGGCACGAATTTACAGGCCATCATTGATGCTATTGCAGCAGGTAAGGTTAAAAACGCACAGATCGTGGGCGTCATCAGCAATAACAAGACGGTAAAGAGCTTAGAGAGAGCACAGAATGCCGGGATTCCCGCAGTCTGTGTGTCTCCGAAGGATTATGAGAGCAGAGAAGTATTTAATGAGGCACTGCTTGCAAAGGTGAAGGAGTTTGCTCCGGACTTGATCGTACTGGCAGGATTCCTGGTGAAGATCCCGGAGGCAATGGTGCATGAATACAGCAACCGGATCATCAATATCCACCCGTCTCTGATCCCTTCTTTCTGCGGCGTGGGATACTACGGACTACATGTGCATGAAAAGGCACTGGAGCGCGGTGTGAAAGTGACAGGAGCTACGGTACATTTTGTGAATGAAGGCATGGACGAGGGTCCTATCATTGCACAGAAGGCAGTGGCAGTGGAGGACGACGACACTCCGGAGACGTTGCAGAGACGTGTGATGGAACAGGCAGAGTGGCTGCTTCTTCCGAAGGCAGTGGATGACATTGCCAACGGACGGATCTGTGTCGTGAACGGAAAAGTAAAGCATACAAACAGCGAAAATTAAGGAAGGCAGAAGATATGGGTATGAAAGTATTGATCGTAGGCGGTGGCGGCAGAGAGCACGCCATTGCAACCTGTGTGGCAAAAAGTCCTAAAGTAGATAAGATCTATTGTGCTCCGGGCAATGCCGGGATCGGTCAGATCGCAGAATGTGTTCCCATCGGAGCCATGGAATTTGATAAGATCGTGGCATTTGCGAAGGAACAGGCCATTGACCTGACCATCGTAGGCATGGATGATCCCCTGGTCGGCGGATTGGTGGATGCACTGGAGGCAGAGGGTCTGCGGGCTTTCGGACCCCGTAAAAATGCAGCGATCCTGGAAGGTAGCAAGGCCTTTTCCAAGGATCTCATGAAGAAATACAACATTCCCACCGCAGCTTATGAGAATTTTGATAACGCGGAGGAGGCTATTAAGTACCTGAAGGAGCAGGCAAGCTTTCCCATCGTGCTGAAGGCGGACGGTCTTGCACTGGGCAAGGGCGTATTGATCTGCAATACTTTAGAAGAAGCGCTGGCAGGCGTGGATGAGATCATGCTGGATAAAAAGTTCGGTGCAGCCGGCAACCGCATGGTCATCGAAGAGTTTATGACAGGCAGAGAAGTCAGTGTACTTTCTTTTGTGGACGGCAAGACCATCCGCATCATGACTTCTGCGCAGGATCATAAGAGAGCAAAGGACGGCGATCAGGGGCTGAACACCGGTGGTATGGGAACCTTTTCTCCCAGCCCCTTCTATACAGAGGAAGTGGATGCATTCTGTAAGAAATACATCTACCAGGTTACCGTGGATGCCATGGCAGCGGAAGGCAGACCTTTCAAGGGAGTCATTTTCTTCGGACTGATGCTGACTCCGAATGGCCCCAAGGTATTAGAATACAATGCCAGATTCGGTGATCCGGAGGCGCAGGTGGTACTGCCGCGTATGAAGAATGATATTATCGAAGTGATGGAAGCCTGTGTGGACGGCACACTGGATCAGATCGACCTGCAATTTGAGGACAATGCTGCGGTATGTGTGGTCCTGGCAAGCGACGGCTATCCCGTATCCTATGAGAAGGGATTTGTAATAAGCGGTCTGGAGAACTTCGACGGAAAAGACGGTTATTATTGCTTCCATGCCGGAACGAAGCTTACGGACAAGGGAATCGTTACAAACGGTGGTCGTGTCCTGGGGGTAACGGCGAAGGGAGCAGATCTGAAAGAAGCCCGTGCCAACGCTTATGCGGCAACGGAATGGATCTCTTTCGAGAATAAATACATGCGTCATGACATTGGCAAAGCAATCGATGAAGCGTAAGACAAGGTCAGGATACAAAAGGAGTTGCAGATGAAAAAGACAGTACAGAGAATAAGTAAATGTAAGGTTTTCTGGGGAATGCTGGCACTGGTATTTGTGTTGGGAGCAGGACTTTTTAGTGAGAATCTGGCAATTGTCAGCCATGCGGAAAGTGCAGCCAAGGTAACAGCATCCAGTGCTAAGATCCGTAAAACTGCGGATTCTTCCAGTGAAGTGATTGGCAGCGCGGCCAAGGATAAGGCGATCTCCATCAAAAGTCAGACCAAGGGAGCAGACGGTTATACCTGGTATGAAGTATATGTGGATGCGAATACGCTGGGATATATTCGTTCCGATCTGGTAAACATTACCGACGGATCTACCCCGCCGTCTTCTTCAGGTACAACAACTACAACAACTACTACAACGACTACGACCACAGCAACACCGGCGCCTGTTGTGAATGAGACTCCTGTGGAGGTTACTGCAGTGGAACCCCTGAGTGCGACCGTGACCGGAGGTCAGTCTGTTCGTGTGCGCAGCAATGCGTCTACCACCAGCCAGATCGTGACTACTGCGGAGAATGGAATGGCACTGACTGTGACCGGACAGGCAACAGGAACCGATGGAAAGACATGGTATCAGATAAGCTTTATTTCCAACAGTGTCGAGGTGACAGGCTTCATTCGTTCGGATTATGTTGCATTATCCGGAGAGCTGCAGGCACCGGTAGAAGAACAGCCGGTAGAGGAACAACCCACAGACGAGCAGCCTGCGGAAGATACCCAGACCACATCCAAAGACTGGGATACTCAGATGCAGGGAGATGCATGGTATCTGCTGGACATGGCAGGGCAGAAGCAATATAAGATTGAAGATCTGTTCAATTCCCTGAACCAGATCACAGAGATCAATGCACAGTATGAGACCAATCAGAAAAAGATCAGCAGCCAGAAAGCAGTCATCATTATTTTGGTGATTCTGCTTGCAGCGGCGGTAGCAGCGGTGACACTGTTGATCTTCAAAATCAAAGATATGAATGACGCATCCTATTTCTCCGGCGTGGAAGAGGAAACGGCCCGCAGAAGAAGAGTGGACAGACCCCAGGGAGGCAGACCCCAAAACGGAAGACCCGCACCTCAGGGAGGCAGACCGCAGGGAGGCAGGCCGCAAGGCAGCCAGAAAGTAATGCATGAAGTGGGAGCCGAGAGAAGACCGGCATCCAGACCGACAGGCCAGGGAACACGTCCAGATGGCAGACCCGCACCTCAGGGAGAGAGACCCGTTGGACAGACCGTAAGACCTGCGGCACCGCAGGAGAGAAGACCTGCACCCCGGGGAGGCAGACCGGTGACACCCGGACAGGGAAGACCTGCACCTCAGGGAGGCAGACCCACGGCACCGCAGAGCGAAAGACCAGCGCCGCAGGCCGGCAGACCGGTGGCAAGACCCACAAAGCCTGTACCGCAGAGTGAAGGCAATCAGAATCCCGGCTGGAAGTCCAAAAACTTCATGTCAGATGATGATGAATTTGAATTTGAATTCCTGAATTGGGACGGAGACGAAGATCAATAAAATGCAAACGGCATCTTGCACAAGTGAGATGCCGTTTTTGATTTATGGGCTTTAGCCTGTTGAGTGCATCGGAGTTTCTCCAAACGGAGAAATGGA
>ERZ791571.19-NODE-19-length-162309-cov-4.993461_pt1 | contig 162309 bp, 138 predicted proteins | sample MGYA00509972_ERZ791571 | MGnify/ENA primary metagenome ERZ791571 (study PRJEB30046, sample SAMN00791936) | human gut metagenome | study: EMG produced TPA metagenomics assembly of the A metagenome-wide association study of gut microbiota in type 2... | reverse complement strand
TTGTAATTGATGGTGAAGGTTCAAAGGTTATTTGCAAAGACTAATTTGAAAATTCCAGTTTGATGAAATAAAGCAGATGGCAATTGATGGGGTAACAAGTTGTATGAAAATTCGAGAAGTTGACGAAAATAAAAAGCAGTTTATATCATTGAGGATGTCGGGGTTGGCTTGACCTTGGAGTGGTAAATAATAACTTACATGTTAGCTGAATTTTGCAAAACGCTTTGAGGATAATTTATCGTGAGGGTGCAATTATGAAAATAAAAAGTATTATAGCTAAAGCGTTGCTGATAATGTCGTTGTTTGCTGCCTTGCCGTTTGTTTTTTCTCAAGATAATTATGCGTATGCATCGAGAGAAGAGCTTTTGGATCTGGAAGAAGAAAAGTCCGATATCGAGGATGAAATAGCGGAAAGACAGGCCAACGGTGAAAGCTATGACGATTTGGAAGAGCGTCGCAATGATGTACAGGATGAAATAGAAAACATCAGGGATGAGGGCTGAGGTTTTCGGTAAAATCCGCACATAACCTTTAAGCTCGCAAGTGCGCAAGTTTTTATCAATGGTAATAAAAAAGCGTAGCTGTTATACATGCATAAAGCATGCTGATAGCTGCGCTTTTCTTGTTACTTGTAACGCAGAAAAAAACTTATTTACTTTTTTATTTTAGAGTGTATTCGATTGTCTGACATAGACAAAATCTGTCATTGGTGTGTGATATACTAAGGATAAATCAGTGCTTAAGTGAAAAAGGAACACTGAATTGTCAGCGTATTTTGGGAATACTGTTTAGCGGAATTGCTGCGGAAGGAGGGTGCTGGCCGTGGCTTTTAATGAGTTAATAAAAAACTTTGATAATATACGGCAGCTGATGCGTGATTTTTATGTCTTTGGCTTTAAGAGCAGAGCTGATTTTGCGGATAAAAGCGCTCGCAGCTATGACAACGAGCGCAGACGCATTGAAAGCTGGCTGGGTGAGTATATGTATTTCCGCCAGAATGCCGGCGGTAAGAACTGCTTTATTTCCGTGGACAGCAGAAAAATCCGGCATAATCCTTTTTATAAAGCATTAAAAGCAAAGAGCTTTACGGCGAATGATATCATGCTGCATTTTTTCCTGTTGGACATTTTACAGGACGGTGAAAAAATGACTCTGCGTCAGCTTATGGACAGGATGGATGAAGCGTATTTAGCCTATTTTGCTGAACCGGCGGCGTTGGATATTTCCACTGTGCGCAAGAAATTGGCAGAATATGCAGAGCTTGGTTTAATAGAAAATGAAAAGTGCGGGCGTGAGTTATATTATGAGCGCAGCAAGGACGATGTCGATTTAGATGCCTGGCGTGATGCCGTGAGTTTTTTTGCGGAAACGAATCAGATAGGTGTTGTGGGCAGCTTTATAGAAGATAAGCTTGCTGCTGGCAGCAGTGTATTTTCCTATAAGCATCATTATCTGCTGCATGCCTTGGAGAGTGATGTGCTGCTTGATTTACTGGCGGCGATGGAGCACAAGCAGTGTGTGCGTATTGAAAGCTGTTCTTCCAAAGGCAATAATATATCTTTCCGCGTGCTGCCGCTGAAGATTTATGTAAGCACGCAAAGCGGCCGGCGTTATGTGATGTGCTGGTTCTTTAAGGCACATAGGATTATTTTCTGCCGTCTGGATAATCTGGAACGTGTTCTGGAAGCGAAGCCTGTGCACGATTACGACAAGTTGTGCGCCATGGCTGAGCAGATGGAACAGCATTTGTGGGGCGTATCTATGAACAGAGGGCCTGCCGCTGCTGATGCCTTGGAGCATGTGGAGCTTGTCGTGCGCATCAGCAGTGACGAGCCGTATATTCTGCAATGTCTGGAGCGGGAAAAGCGATGCGGACGAGTGGAAAAAACAGATGCCGAGCATTATCGTTTTATTGCCGATGTGCATGATGCAGGCGAAATGCTGCCCTGGCTGCGTACCTTTATCGGTCGTATTGAAAGCTTTTCCTGCAGCAATAAGGCTGTGGAAGAAAAGTTTTGGCAGGATTTGGCGGAGGTGTACGCCATGTATGGCGTGAAGAAAGCAGGTGAAGCGTAGATGAGCACAGTGTTCAGCGAGGTTTACGGAACATATTATAATGTTGTGGCGAAGGTGCTGACGCAGGCGCTTGACGGAAAACTGTCTGCAGCAAGCATGCAGCAGCTCGTCCGTGAGGGTGCCTATGGCGACAGTGTGCTGCAGCTTTTGCCTGCGCTTACTGACGGAACGTGGAAACTGCTGACGCCGGAGCTTGGGACGCCGCTGAAAAATGAGCCGACGATGCCCCTGACTGCTCTGCAGAAACGATGGCTGAAAACCTTGCTGCTTGATGAAAAAATCAGCTTATTCTTTCCTGATGAGGAGATTGCGAGGCAGCAGGCTGCTTTGCAGTCTGTAGAGCCTTTGTACAGGCCTGAGCAGTTTGTCTTTTTTGACCGCTTTGTGGATGGCGATGCTTATACCAATCCTAAATATAGAGCAAACTTCCGGGAAATTCTTCATGCCGTGCGGGAAAAGCGTTATCTGAATGCTTCGTACCGGAGCAATAAGGGGACGATTATCGTCTGGACGGATCTGGTGCCGGTGTCTTTGGAATATTCGGCCAAGGACGATAAGTTTCGCCTGCAGGCAATAGCCGAGCGTAAGCAGGTGACGCTGAATTTAGGCAGGATAATTTCCGTAGAAGCGGGAGAGGCAGTTGAGCATATAAAAACCTTGAAGAAGGGAAAGCTTGCCAAGCAGACTCTTGTTCTGGAAATTGAGGATGAACGCAGTACGATGGTGCGCGCATTGATGCATTTTTCCGACCTGGCGAAGGAAACGGAAAAGCTTGACGAGTCGCATTACCTTTTAACAGTGAGGTATGATAAGGGCGATGAAACCGAAATGCTTTTCCGTGTGCTGAGCTTCGGACCGACGGTTAAGGTGCGTGAGCCGGAGGACTTTAAGGAGCTTATCAGGAAAAAGCTAAGAGAGCAAATGCAATGCAGCGCAGAATTTTAAGTGCGCATGTTTTTTTCCATGATTATACCTTGCTGCTGTGTTAAGATTAACATAGCAACAAGCTATTTTTATAAAACAGAACAGATAATGGAGGAATAAGCATATGGAAAGATTTGTAAGCTATGAGAAAATGTCGAAAAAACAGCAAAAGATAGTCAACGCCTCCAAACGAGGCAACTGGGGAAATGTGAAGCCGATTACGAAGGTCAAGGCTTCGGCAAAAATTTATAATCGTAAGAAGAAGCAGAACTCCGGGGACTATGGCTATAGTTTCGGGAGTTCTGCTTTTTTATAAGGCGGGGAAATGCTATGAGCAAAAGCTTAAACGAATGGGGAAGATTTTTAGCGCTGGTGCTGCGACATAAACCGCAAGCAGTCGACATTGAGCTGGATGTGCATGGTTGGGCGCAGGTGGAAGCGCTGCTGGCTGCCTTTAACCGGATAGAAGCATTTAATATGCTTATGCTGGAGCATATTGTTGCTGAAGATGATAAGCAGCGTTTCACATTCAGCGAGGATAAGAAGAGAATCAGAGCAAATCAAGGGCATTCCGTGAAGGTTGATGTGGAGCTTCGGGAGGCTGTGCCGCCGGAGCTTTTATATCACGGGACTGGCGTTAAATATGTTGCGAGCATCAACAGACAGGGACTTATCGCCAAGCAAAGGCTGTATGTGCATTTGTCGGCGAATGTCGAAACAGCGCATAATGTAGGCAAAAGACATGGAGAGCCGTTTATCTACACAGTGTTGGCAGGCGAGATGGCAAGAGCGGGCTACAAGTTTTACCTTTCGGCCAACGGTGTGTGGCTTGCGGAAAGCGTGCCCAAGAAGTTTTTACGCGAATGGAAGGAGCTTTAGATAATGAAATTTGATGATTTTGATAAACGGATGCGAGTGTATGAACAGAGCATTGATCAATATATAGTTCCGGGAATGTATATAGCAGCAAGGCTGGACGGACGCAGTTTTACTAAATTAACGCGAGAGATATGCAAATTTGAGGCACCCTTTGACTCACGCTTTCGTGATTTGATGGTTGATACAACTAAGCATATTATGAATTGCGGTTTCAAGGTTTTGTACGGTTATACAGAAAGTGATGAAATATCCTTGCTGTTCAGTCCCGATAATAGCGCTTTTGCTAACAAAGTACGCAAAATAAACACTATATTAGCAGGTGAGGCTAGCGGTTACTTTTCCTTGGCGCTTGGTAAGGCGGTCTGCTTTGATTGCAGAGTGGTGCCTTTGCCTAACATTGAACTTGTGAAGGATTATTTTTTGTGGCGGCAGGAGGACGCAAATCGCAATGCGCTGAAATCCTGGTGTTATTGGACGTTGCGCAAGGAGGGCTTGTCGAAAAATGAGGCTACGCAGTATTTGCGGGCGAAAAGTACTGCCTTCAAAAATGAGCTTCTTTTTGCGAGGAATATAAACTACAACGACGTGCCGCAATGGCAGAAAAGAGGCGTTGGAATATACAGCAAGGAGTATGTTCGCCAAGGCTATAATCCGGTTTCAGAAAAAGTAGTATCCGTAAAAAGAAAGAGCTTTGAGGCAGACTATGAATTGCCCATAGCTGAAAAATATTCGGCATTTATAGGCAGTTTTTTAGCTGCAAAGTATTAGTTAAGTAAGGTGATTGATATGAGAATTTTATTATTGATGCGTGGTGTGCCGGGCTCCGGCAAGAGCACGTTTATAAAAGAGCAGGGGCTGGAGCCTTATACATTGAGCGCGGATGCGTTGCGTCTGTTGTACGCTTCGCCGATGCTGGATAATGCAGGCAGATGGTGCATCAGCCCGCATTTTGACAAGCAGATGTGGCCGTTTTTGCTGCAGACGCTGGAGGAGCGCATGAAGCGAGGCTGCTTTACGGTCGTGGATGCCACCAACATCCGTGGCAGAGTTATGACTGCCTATAAAAAGCTTGCCAATGAGTATAAATATCGTGTTTATGTGGTTGATTTTACTGATGTTACCATGGAGGAAGCAAAGAAAAGAAATTTACTGCGCGAAGAATACAAACAGGTTCCGGAAAATGTTATTGAAAGAATGTATGCTCAGATGGCGGATAATAAGGTTCCGTCCGGTATTACCGTAATCAAACCGCAAGAACTGGGGAAAATTTGGTACAAGCCACGCGATTTATCTGCCTATAAAAAGGTAATTCATATCGGTGATATTCATGGCTGCTATCAGCCGCTGAAGGAATATCTTGAGGCAATCAATCCGCAGAACTACTATATTTTCCTTGGCGATTACATCGACAGAGGCAGCGAGAATGCCGAGGTTCTGCAATTACTGCTGCAGCTTGCAGCGTTAGATAACGTTACACTGCTGGAGGGCAACCATGAGGCTAACTTGCGGGATTACGGCTTGCCGGATGGCATTGCTTCGAAGGAGTTCCGCATGCAGACGGCATCGGAGCTGGTGCAAGCAGGCCTGAGCAGGAAGGCTGTATATAATTTTTACAGGAAATTATCGCAGTGCTTCTGCTATATATATCAGGGGAAAAAGGTTTTGGTAAGTCATGGCGGTTTGGCGCGGATGCCGGAGAATTTATCCTTGGTGGCAACAGCGGAGCTGATTTACGGCACCGGCGATTATGAGGATGCTTTGGATGTTGATATGTCCTTTGCCAAGCATGCTGCCGACAATGAATACCAGGTTCACGGACATCGTAATTATGAGGGCGTGCCGGCGGAGGTTAACGAGCATTGCTTCAATCTGGACGGAGCGGTGGAAATGGGCGGTCAGCTGCGGGCGTTGGAGCTTAGCGAGGATGGCTTTGCCGTAGTTACTGTCGGTAACGCTTTGGCGTATCTTGATAAAAAGAAGGGCGCGAATGGCAGCAAAACAAATGCCAAGATTGAGAATGTGCAGCAGCTTTTGGCCAACTTTGCCGGTAATCCGCTGATTAAGGAGAAGAGCTTCGGTGTAATTTCTTCATTCAACTTTACCCGTGACGCTTTTTACAACAAGGCATGGGATGATGTTACTTGCAAGGCAAGAGGCTTGTACATCAACAAGCAGAAAGAAAAAATTGTCGCACGCAGCTATGACAAATTTTTCAATCTTGATGAGCGCCCGGAAACGAAGCTGAACGCATTGAGGCATAATCTGCAGTTTCCGGTGCAGGCCTATGTGAAGGTCAATGGTTTTCTGGGCATTGTGGGTTATGACAACGCGCAGAAAAAGCTGCTAGTAACTTCTAAGGGTGATATGTACGGCTTATATGCGAAGATTTTCAAAAATACCTTGGCGGCGGAGCTTAAGGAGCGCATGCTGCTTTTGGAGGATTTTGTTAAGACTAATAATTGCTCGGTTATCTTTGAGTGCATTGAGCCGGAGATGGACCCGCATATTATCGAATACAGGAAGCCGCAGGTTGTACTGCTGGAGATTATTGAAAACGAGCTGAATTTTGCGCATCGTCCTTATGAGGAGCTGGTGGCTTTGGGCGAGCAGCTGCAGGTTGAGGTTAAAGAGCAGGCTTGTACGCTTACGTCTTGGGATGAACTGCAGGCGTGGCTGAAGACGATTATGCAGGAGGATTATCTGTATAACGGTCAGCATATTGAAGGCTTTGTTATCGAGGACTGCAGGCATTTTATGACGAAGCTGAAGCTGGCGTATTATTCGAAGTGGAAAAGATTGCGCCGGGTGGCTGAGGCTACGTTGCGTCATGGCGCTGTAAAGGCTAAGTGGCAGCTGAATGATGAGCTTAGCAGGGAGTTTTATCAGTGGCTGCAGGAGGAGATTTATCCTCTGCGCAAGGGTGATGGGGCGTATGCCTTTGCGACGGATATAATTTCTTTGAGAAAGAGGTTTGAGGAGCGCTAAACATTATGTTTTAGTAGAATGAAGGATATTGTTTAGAATAGAAGTATGTATGAGGTAAAGGGGAATATATGAAAAGTAAGTATAATATTCATCGTGCTGACGAAAAATTTCATATTCGCATTGAAAAGTTGAATTCAGGCTGGATGTTTACGAGAATTACTGTAAACAGATCAAATTTCTGGCATATGTTTGATGAGGGAATCAGTGACCCGATTATTGATCTTATGAAAACATATCTTGCTGTCCGTGATTGTGGTGAAGCAAAGGATAGCAATATTTGGCATGATAATAAGATTTTCTGGTACTGGTCAGACCATACTGAGCTTCATTTTGAGATAGAACATTTAAAAGAAGATTTATTTCGGTTGTCTGTTGATGCACAGCTTTATGAGGGAGAGAATATCAGGATGCAAAAATCTGTTGCTATAACAAGGGATGAACTATTATCTGCTCTGGATGTTTTCTTTCAGCAAATCTTGCATGACAAGGGATTTCCTTTTCAATATCCTGCCGGCTGTGAAAAATATATAGATGGTACATCAGAAAAAGCTGATGCTATGTTGGAAGAATTTTTGCAGCTGCTTCCCAAAAGATTTACTTATAGCAACAGCATTTATGCTGGGATAGAAAATATATGTCTAAATGCTGTAGCTGAGCTTGCACCGGAATCGCAGGCTTATGTCGATGATTATCGGTGGATGCTGGAAACTTATACTATTCCGGAACGTTGGAAATAAAAGATTTTGGTAGAGAAGCACTAGTCATGCGTATAAAACTTTTAGGCTATCGGAAGTAAGTTTTATAAGATGAGCAAAATAAGAAGGCATAATAAGCTGTGATAATGCAGCTTATTATGCCTTCTTGCATGCTTTGAAGTTTAAGAATAAAAAAAGAACTCCCGTACGTTAGAAGCTGGTGACACAGTGCCCCAACAACGAATTACGGGTAGTTCTTTGTGGGAGGGACTAACCAAGCATCTGTGTCCTTCATCCTATCGCTGATTTCCAAGTATGATGCTACACTCTATCAGCAGGTAATTCAATTATATCATAAGCAACATCATCAATCGTGGAAAAAAGCTTGCGCATAAGTTGCACTTGTATTGTTATAGTGTTAGACTAAATTAAACGTATCATGTATATTTAAAAGCAATTCAATTCATACAGGAGCAGAAAAATGATTGATAAAATGCTTATTCGTGGCGCGAAGGTCCACAATCTGAAAAATATTGATATAGACATTCCCTTGGGAAAAATTGTCGGCATTGCGGGTGTATCAGGCTCAGGCAAATCATCCCTGGCGCTTGGCGTGCTGTACGCCGAAGGCTCACGCCGCTATCTAGAGGCACTTTCTACCTATACACGCCGCAGAATGACGCAGGCTGCTAAGGCTTCCGTAGAAGAAGTGTTGTATGTTCCTGCTGCCTTGGCGCTGCACCAACGTCCCGGTGTGCCGGGAATCCGCAGCACCTTCGGCACAGGTACGGAGCTGCTGAACAGCTTGCGTCTGATGTATTCGCGTCTTGCGTGCCACTGCTGTCCCAACGGACATTATTTGGAGCCGACGCTTTTGGTTGCCGCAGGCAAGAAGCTGACCTGCCCGGAGTGCGGCGCGCAGTTTTATGCGCCGTCTGCCGAGGAACTGGCCTTCAATTCGCAGGGCGCCTGCAAAACCTGCGGCGGTACCGGCAATGTGCGCACAGTAGATTTAAGAACGCTAGTGCCTGATGAATCGCTTACAATCGAGCAAGGCGCAGTTGCGCCGTGGAACAGCCTCATGTGGTCGCTGATGACTGATGTCTGCAAGGAGATGGGTGTGCGCATAGATGTGCCGTTTTGCGAGCTTACGGAGCGGGAGAAGGAAATCGTTTATCACGGACCAGCAGAAAAAAAGCATATTCTCTACCATCCGAAGAAAAGCAATTCCAACGATTTTGCCGAGCTTGATTTTACCTACTTCAACGCTGTTTATACAGTCGAAAACGCGTTGTCTAAGGTAAAAGATGAAAAGGGCATGAAGCGCGTAGAAAAGTTTTTGAAGGAAGATATCTGCCCCGACTGCCACGGTACGCGTCTTTCCGTAGCTGCGCGTGCGCCGAAGCTGTTAGGGATTTCGCTGGCTGAGGCCTGCCAAATGACACTGGTGCAGCTGGTAGCATGGGTGCAGCGTGTTCCCGAAAGCCTGCCGGAGGCAATGCGCCCGATGGCGGAACGCATCTGTGAAGCTTTTACCGGCACTGCAAAACGTCTGCTGGACTTGGGACTCGGTTATCTTACGCTTGACCGCTCCGCTGCTACGCTCTCTACGGGAGAGAGGCAGCGTATGCAGCTGGCGCGTGCTGTCCGCAATCGTACTACTGGTGTGCTTTATGTGCTGGATGAGCCGTCAATCGGTCTGCATCCTTCCAATATCGTGGGACTGACCGGCGTAATGCATGACCTGGTGGCAGACGGCAACTCTGTAATCCTTGTGGACCATGATACACAGATTTTGCAGGAGGCAGATTGGCTTGTGGAAATGGGACCGCAGGCAGGCGCCGGCGGCGGCCATGTAATTACACAGGGAACGATAGCGGAGATAGAAGCAAATCCTGCTTCGCAAATCGGCCCGTTCCTTGCCGGAAAGGCAGCGGCAAAACGGAAAAGCTGCGCTCAGAAGCAGGAGCTGTTTGCTGACGGCACCATTCATCTTGCTACCGCATCGATACATACCGTAAAACCTCTTGAAATAGATATTCCCAAGGGACGTTTGACGGTTGTTACCGGCGTATCGGGTTCCGGTAAAACCACAATGGTTTTGGAAAGCCTTGTGCCTGCGCTGGCTGCGGCGATTGACGGCAAGGCGCTGCCGGAGCATATACGTGCCGTTAACGCTGAGGGGATTGAGCACGTTAAGCTAATTGATGCGACACCTATCGGAATTAACGTCCGCTCTACTGTGGCTACCTATGCAGGCATTCATGATGATTTGCGTAAGCTCTACGCCAAATTGCCGGAAGCCAAAGCACATGAATATAAGGCCGGTGCTTTTTCATACAACACAGGCTCACTTCGCTGCCAAGGCTGTGACGGAACAGGCGTTGTCAGTTTAGACGTACAGTTTTTACCGGACGTGGATATACCCTGCCCGGACTGCCGCGGTTCGCGGTACGCGAAGGCGGCCTACGATATCAGGCTGACGAACGAGGCAGGGGAGAGTGCTTCGCTGCCGGAGCTGATGGCGATGGACGTAAACACTGCTCTTGAGTTCTGCAAAAATATGAAGGGCATCAGCCAAAAGCTGAATGTTCTGCGTCAGCTTGGTCTTGGCTATTTAACGCTGGGCGAGGAAACTCCAGGCTTATCGGGCGGTGAAGCGCAGCGCTTAAAGCTGGCCAGTGAAATCGGCAGGACGCAGCATGATTCTGTCTTTGTTTTTGATGAGCCTTCGATTGGTCTGCATCCGCTTGATGTGCAGGTGCTGCTGGAGGTTTTTCAGGCACTTTTGGATAACGGAGCAACGGTTATCGTCATTGAGCATGATTTGGACGTTATTCGTAACGCTGACTATATAATTGACATGGGACCCGGCGGCGGTGATGCAGGCGGACGTCTTGCGGCATGCGGAACACCTGAAGAGATTAAAGCAAACGCAAACAGTATTACCGGCAGATTTTTGTGATTGAGCTTGTAGAAATAAGATAATAATAAAAATAAGAGCTGATTTTGGCGAAGTGCGAAAGTCAGCTCTTTATAAGGTTTTTATGATTTATATATTAAAGGCACAGACTTTAGGAAGGATGTTTGTTTACAAAACACTAAATAAACAAAACACATAAAATAAAATTTTAATATTAGTTAGCGTAAGGAAATAATAAGTGAAAATAATTCTCTAATTAAAGCAGGAAAAAAATATAAGTTGTAGAATTTGTATAAAAGTAATATTATATGAATTATACAGAAACAGAGGTGGATTAAATCAATCTTCATGTCTTGAGAAAAGCTTTATACTCAATACTTTTTTGATAACAGAGTGCTTTTTATGTTCATTGTGGAAGTACGATTGAAAAGCAATATAAATATGATTTTCATAGGAGGAGAAAAATGGTAAACAGAAAAGCTTATGATGGAATAATTGAAAAATTAGGAGAGATATACTCTCATCATAAAGGATTTAATTCTGAAACTTCATTAGAACAAATAAATGAAATTAGAGATAATTTTGATATAAAACTTATGATTGTAGGGCATTTCAGTGCAGGAAAAAGTACTCTGCTTAATATGTTGATTAGGAAACCAGGCTTTTTAAAAGAAGCACAAGAACCACAAACAGCTATTGCTACAGAATTAATATATGATGAGAATGAATCAGCATTTGCATTTGACGAAGATGGAAATAAAGAATTGATTGAAGAACAGAAAGAATATTCTCCCAAGGACTATAATCATCTTGAGTATAGAATCAACTCCGAAAATCTAAAAAAGATTAGTGATTTTACAATTGTCGATACCCCTGGGTTTGATGCTGGTATAGAGATTCATGCCAAAGCTTTAGCAAATTATATTGGAGTAGGATCTGCTTATTTAGTTGTTATTGATCAGGAAAAGGGTGGTATAGATAAAACAACACTTGAGTTTATCCAGGAAATATCAAATTATAGCTCACAAATTGCTGTAATAATAAATAAATGCGATAAAATAACGGATAGTGTTGCGGAAAGCATAGCCGAGTCTGCAAGATTTACTTTAGAGACTTATGGTTATAATTATGGTGTTTATACTTTATCTCGGAGAGATGTTGATATTGCAGAAAAATTAATATCTATTATTTCAACATTTAATGCTCAGGCTGCTTTTGATAAAGTTATGATAAAGCATTTAAAATCAGAACTAATCAGCTCTGAAAAATCATTATCAATTGTACAGAAAAAGATATTTTTAGATACGTTCGATTTAGATGTTGATTTAGAAAAATATTCGAGAGTCGTTAAATATCTGTCTGAAACATTTAAAAAGAAGAAAGATGAAAGCAAGGAAAATCTTGAAAATAGAGTACAAGAGGTAACAAATAGAATTAGGGCTGCATTAATAGAGCGGGCAGATTCTGTTGTCGATGCTCTCCTCAGTGGTAATAATGTTGCGGCGGAAGCTATTGTTCTTGAAATAATTCGTCCTATAATGGTATCGACAATGAAGGAAATAAGTATTAGAGAAATTGATAGCGTGACCAAGGAGCTTAATTTTACCGGGTTGCTAAAAGAGGATGAGAATATTGATCTGACGGAGGTTGCAGTTAATTTAGCTAACAATTTAAAATCCTTAATTGAAGAAAAATTAATGAAAGCTAAAAATCCTAAAGATAGTGAGAATGGTGCTAAAAAGAAGAATATATACCGGATGGTTACAGGAATTGCTGCTATTGCTACAGATTTAATTTCTCCATGGCTGGAAATAGTAATAATTCTTTTGCCAGATATAGTAAATTTCTTAAAAGGATTGTTTGGAGAAAGCAATGAGGCATTAGCTAAACGCAGATTTATCAATAATGTGATACCTCAGATAATCAACAAGATGTATCCGCAAATCAAGCAAAACATTGAGACCACAACCAATATAGTGCTTGACGAATATGAAAAATTAACCACAGAAAAAATAGAGAGCATTAAGAAAAACATGGCAGAGGCTCAGAATAAAAGACAGCAAAAAATTCAGGACTTTGAAGAGTATAAAGCAACTATAGTTGACGATATTTCCCAAGTAAAAAAATTAATGAAAGAATTGAGGTAATTTGTATGACTATTAATTACGAAAAAATCAATAATTATCTTGATATGACTAGAAATACAGAGAATACTTTAGAGAAACATCAGGAGTTATTTGGTGCTGAGAAGTTGTTTGAATTCAAACAAATAACTTCAGCGTTAGAGCATAACATTAAATTAGCTGAAAATAAGTCTAGAAAATTAAGTATTGGAATTATTGGAGCTGTAAAAGCAGGCAAGTCATCATTCCTTAATGCCTTGATTTTTAATGGAGAAAATTATCTGCCAAAGGCTGCAACTCCTATGACTGCAGCACTGACAAAGATTACATATTCTGATAAACCCAAAGCAGTAGTTCATTTTTATACTCAAGATGATTGGAATGATATACAAAGATATTCTGATTTATACGATGAGAGGCTAAACAAGGAGTATTCGATTTATCTGAAACAATTTGCTAAAAATAGAGATAAAATTACGTTCGGACATAGCTCGAATAAGCCAATGAGTTTGAGCGAGTATGAGTTAAAATATAATTGTCATAATGAGAATCAACGTGGCGCTAAAGAACTAACCCGTATGGTCAAAGATTCCTCTTTACTTAAAAAGCTTAATGGTGAGGAGGAAATAGTTGGCGATATTATGCATAAGCTTGACGATTATGTAGGAGTAAATGGTCGTTATACTCCCATTGTTAGTTATGTAGAATTGCAAGTTGATAATCCACGAGTAAAGGATTATGAGATTGTAGATACGCCGGGATTGAATGATCCGATTGTTTCGCGCGGTATTAGAACAAAAGAATTTTTACGTTCTTGTGATGTGGTTATTTTATTATCTCCTTGTAGTCAATTTATGGATTCCAATACAGTGAACCTCATGGCTAATAACCTTCCAGAGGCTGGTGTACGCGAAATACTTGTGATAGGTAGTAAACTTGATTCTGGTATACTGAATGAAAATACAAATGATTTTGGATTAGCGTGGAAAAAAGCGCGGTTGAGTTATGAGACTCAATTTGATAAGAATCTTTCAAATGTCAAAAATGAGGGGAACAATTTAGAGATTTTAAATAAAATGAGTGCAGAAAAAGTTTTGTTTATATCTTCTACATGTTTTTCTATAACTCGAAAAATACGAGAAAATATTAGCTTAGATGAAAATGAACAAAAAGTATATGATAATATGCATGGGGTTTATAAAAATTATGATGATAAGTATTTCGAGCTTTTAGGGGGAATAAAACAAGTTCAGCGAGCATTAAATGAGGTTCAACGTAGAAGAAATGAAATTATTGAAGGCAGAAATACTAATTTGCTGGATAATACTAAAAACAATCATTTGCGTACATTGGAGAAAATATTGGCTGAGACAGTATCTAGTAGAAACAAGCTTGAAACAACGGATGTAGAAGCATTAAAAAACAGGTCAGACAATATTATAGATATAATCGATTCTTCTAGGGAAAAGTTAATGTATATATTTGATTTAGCGAGAATCAAAAGTGATGAAAAGATCCAACAGATTTTGCCACAGTTGACAATTGCTATGTCTCAACATCAAGGTATTTCTATAGAAACTACTACTGAAGAACAGCATTATACTGTAAACACTGGTTTGTTTGGCTGGAAGAAGGAAACACATTTTTATACTGTTACCAATAATACAGCAAATACAGCTCGTGTTATAGATAATATCAAGATGTATTCAGCCCAATGTCAAGAATTTGTTAATGTTGAATTTAAAAATATATTTAATAAAGCAGAGTTTTCTCAAAACATAAAAAATGTAGTACTTAATGCATTTGGAAAAAGTCAGCAGAAATTTGACGAAGATGATATATTGTTACCACTGAATAATGTTTTGGCAAAGATTTCTATTCCGCATATTACTTTTGACTATTTACCGTATATTGATGAGGTCAAAACAAGATTTAGGGAAGGCTATGCAAGAAATGATGAAATTCATCAACTCAGGAATTTGCAAAGCGAATTGTTGAATAAAATTGAGATAGAAATATCTGAACAGTTGGTAAAAGCTTTAAAAGAGATTACAGAAACTTTAAATACACAGGCAGTAAGCTTTGCTGATCAGATTGAAAATGAATTATGTGGTGAATTAGAAAAATTACAAAAGCAAGCCAAAGAAAAAGAACGATATATTGCAGAATATCGTAAGTTTGAACAAAATTTGCGTGAGGTGAAGAAGACTTATATGTCGTTTTAAATAACGTTATTATGGCAACAGGAGAATTTTTGCGATGAATATAATTGTAGTATAGAGCGTAAAAATTACGTTAAAAATAAGTTGCTTTGTCGTACAGAAAAAAATTACTTTAAAAAGGTGTCTGTTAGAATTAATACTGATAGACACCTCTTTTAAGAAGGAGAAAAATATGCCTTTCGATGTAGAAAATGATGATGAATTAGACTTAGAAAACTTATTTAGCGATATTGTTATTCCGGATGCTAATATGTATATAGCTGATGAAAACAAAGCTGTGGAATTGTTAGCTGAATTAATAGCTAACAAAAAAAATACGTCTATTCGTATGAAGAGAAAAATTGAATATAAAATCAATAAGTTGTTTTCTCTTTTTTCGGAGGTAACAATTGAAAACAAAACTGAATTATATAATCGGTTTCTTGATTTATGTTCAAGACTATCAGAACGTCAAAAAATACAAAAATTGCAGGATAAGGTAGTTGTTAGTTTTGGTGGTAAGGTAAGTGCAGGAAAATCTAAATTTATAAATACTATATCAGGCATTGGAGATAAATTACCAGTTGACCAAAAGACAACAACAGCTATACCAACCTATATTATTAAAGCAAGGGAAGATCAGATTCATGCTAATAGTGTTTATGGGTATTCAACAGTAATTAGTACAGAAGCATTAAATGCAATGGCACATGAATTTGATACTGTTTATGGTATTGGCTTCCCATCTTTTGTAGATAGTATTATTATTGAATCTAAGGAATATACATTACCGGATGATATAGCATTGCTTGATACTCCTGGTTATACAAAATATGATGATGAAAATAACTCAAGAAAAGTAATTTCAGATAGAGAGAAAGCGTTTGAACAATTAAGCGTTTCGGATTATTTAATTTGGTTGATAGATATTGATGGTGGTGCAATAACAAAGGATGATATTCTTTTTATTGAGTCTTTAAGAATAAAAACACCTATTCTTATAGTTTTTACAAAAGCTGACTTAAAGCCAGAATCTGAAATTCAGCAAATAATTGAAGTTGCTAAAAAGACTGTAAAAAATACATCAATCTCATGCTTTGGCATAACTGCTTATTCGGCAAACAATAAAAGGGAGTATGGTGCAGAGATAATTTCTAAGTTTCTAGACTACACAATAAAGGGAACTGTTAGAAATAACGATATTCTTGGAGAATTTAAGAATGTAGAGAATGAGATGAGATACTCTATTAGTAAAGCTGGAGATGAATCGAGAAAAATGGCTGAATGCTTATTTTTCGATATTTCGAAATCTGAAAAAATAATGGATGTTAAATCATTAACGACATTGTGGGGAAAAACTAATCAAAATGGTTACGAAATTGGTAAACTATTGAGGCAATATGATCTTATTATATCTGAGATTAATCAGGAGATAAGTGAGTTCATTAAAGAAGGAGAAAAAATACAATGACTGAAACGTCGAGATATTTAACTATTCTTGCAAAAGTGATGCGTACCAAGGACTTGCCTGAAGATAGGAAAAATAAGGATAAATATAATAAATTATATTCTTTAGTTGAAACTGAGTTGAATAACAAGCTTAAGAAGTCTCAATATCCGCAGACCTCAGATATAATTCAGAAAACTAAAGAAATGTTAGAGACAATAGAAACTTTGTATTTGTTTCCTGAAATAGTAGGGAAACGTTGCGTGTGTGTTTCAAATTATATCACGACAAACATTTTTGATATATGTAAATATATGTTTAAAAACTATGATTTACCCTCAACTTTAAAAAATCTTTATACCCAAATACCTATTGTTGTTTTAGATGATGCAGAGAAAGATTCTATTGAAGTGTTGAATTATGCAAATATTAGAATATCTTTAACCGTTGATGAATTGAAGTTTTTAACTATTGAAAGTAATAAGAGAGGAATAGCATTAAATAAGATTTTACAGCTTGTGTTAGTGAAAACTGAACTAGAGGATACATCAGTATGTATTATTGCTGATAATATTTATTCAAGTGCGGAGAAAATATTTTCAAGAGTAGTATCTGGTAGATTAATATATGTTGACGAAAAAGGTATTCAGACAATAGGAAAAAGAAGAATAGATGCAAAAGCAACATTGTTGTTAAGCGATGATGTATTTAAAAGCACTTGTAATAATCCGTTGGTCAACCGATATAATAGAATTCTATTTAGTGAAGTTAGTGAATATATTAAGGATAAAGTTCCACTAGTTTATTATGGTTTTTGGGAAGAATATACCTCAATAGAAACCCAGATTATAGATTATTATGATAAGCAGATTTTTAGTGCCAAGAATACATTACAGGAAGTGGTTGGAGATATAGTTCGTATGGGGGATAATAGTAAGAGTATTCTCCAGTCGATACGTTCAACTGAAGAAGAGCGTGAAGAGTATTTTGAATCGGAAAAGAAGGATTTGCTTAGCGTTTTAAATGGTATAGAAAAATTAATTATTGAAATTTGTTATGATTTAGGTGAATCCGTTATTACAGGAAAGCATATTTCTAGAAGAACGCTTGATGACGTTTTTGTTTCTTTTTTTAGATGCGAAAAATATGATAGTGGATTAGGGAAAAAACTTTTATCTAGATTGTTTTCTTACGATTATGATAATCAGAATCTTGTTCAAGCTTATATTCAGTCAACAAAAGGTGTGTTATCGCAATACAATATAATAGATATTTCCCCGTGTGAGTGGGAAAAAGCCAAGATGCTGATTGCCATTTTAGAACCAGATGAAATACCGAATCATAAGTTGAGTATCTATGTACGTGCATTAGGAAAACATTGTTGGACAGGAAAAGAATTATATGCAAAAGCATTAGTTTCTCCTGAAAAGCTGAGGCCTAAAATATTTCAGGAAAGTCTTAGCAAGGGATATAAAAAAGCAGGATTGAATTTACTAGAGATTTATCATGCTCAAAAGCTTGAAAGAATCTTGAAAACGCTGGCAAATGCGTTAGTTCCAGAGGCTTGCATGATTTTAGCAGATGAGAAAATCTCTCAAAACAAAAGTCGTAGCCGTTATGTAAATTTTTCTGACTATAGGTTTACATATTATAAAATTGCTGCTGCAAATCAGCATGCTCCTGCTATAGCAAAAATTGTGGATATTGTGTTTGAATCTGGATTTTCATCAGGTTTTCAAATTCCTGCCTCAGAAATTAATAATCCCAAATATAAGACGATGAGGAAAAACGGACAAGTGATATGTCAACTTTGTCGGTATTTGATTAGTAAAATGTATAATGTAGAACATTATAAGGAAATACTAGGTATTACTCTTTTTTCTCTGAATGAAAACTTATCTGAAGCAATTAGTTTACTGGAAAGTTCAGAAAGTGCTTTAGCATTATATTGTAAAGGAAATATGTATGAATTTGGTGGTGGGGTTGCTGTAAATTTAAAAAAAGCGGTTAAGAACTATAAGGCATCCTTGAAACTAGAATATTCTGAGCGGACTGAAAAAAGATTAGCTAAATGTAAGGATAAAAAGAAAAAGGCAAAACGCGACGATGATTATTGTGAGAATGTCAGCTATTCTTCGAGTAGTGTGTATACTGGTTCAGTAGAAGAGAGTAGTTTTTGCTTTGCTCCTAATACCCAGATATTGATGGCTGATGGATCATATTGTCCTGTTGAAAATATTAAAATAAATGATATTGTTTTAGCATTTGATCATTATACTGGCAAAGTATGTAAAGAAAAAATTGTTGCCAATGTGCATGATATTTTTGGGGAAGAAGAAAATGATATTATTAATTTAATATTCGAAGCTGGAAAAATATTAAAACTAGTTAAGTCACATGCCTTGTTTGATGCTTCTGAAAATCAATATGTATGGATTGATGCAAAGAATGTTGAACTATATATCAACCATAGCTTTGCATGCTTTATTAATGGCAAATTAATAACTCAAAGACTAACTGCGTATTCTGTTGAACATAAAAAAACAAGGTTTTATATGCCAGTTAGCAGATATCATCTGAACTTGTTCGCAGAAGGAATTCTTACAATGCCACCGACTGAAATAACGATTAATTTGTTTAAGTTTAAAGAGAATATGTGCTATGATTTATCTCCGGTCGAGCAATATGGATTGACATCATATGATGAAATCAGTCAGTTTGTATCGTATGAAGAATATATTAATTTGCCATGTAAATATTTGCGCGCAGTATCTGAAAGCAGGAAGTTGCCTATAGATGAATTTTTGTGTGCAATTAGTTTATATAGGGAGCAAGCTATATATATGGAAAAAACACAATTGCCATAAATTTTAATATGATTTTCTAAAAATAGTGGGATTGGGACAAAACAAACTTTACAAATTATAGATTGATATAATAAAAGAAAAATCACTTAAGCAGAGCATTACGCTGAAATATAAGCTGTAAAAGGCTATGGCAATAGGGAGGTTAAAGACATGATTGAGCTGAGCAGTAAGGCAAATTGTACAGGCTGCAGTGCCTGCGATAATATCTGCCCGCGTGGGTGTATAAGAATGACGGCGGACGAAGAAGGCTTTTTATATCCCAAGGTCAACAAAGAAATGTGTATGGATTGCGGTTTATGTGAAAATGTCTGCCCTATGCTGCACAAGCCGCAGCAGCATGAGCTGCTTGCTGTGTATGGCGCCAAGAATAACGATGATGCAGTGCGCTTTACCAGCTCCAGCGGGGGAATGTTCACGCTTTTTGCTGAGGCAATCTTAAAGCAAGGCGGTGTTGTGGTCGGTGCGGCGCTGGACGAGCAGCTTGCTGTGCACCATGTACTCGTGGATAGCATTGCCGATTTGCCTAAGCTGCGCGGTTCGAAATATGTGCAGAGCAAAATTGGCAGGGTTTACGGCGAGGTACGGCAAATTTTGCGTGCAGGCAGAAAGGTTCTGTTCAGCGGTACGCCTTGCCAGATTGCTGGTCTGAAAAGATATATGGTGAAGCCGTCGGCCAATCTCATTACGGTTGATGTTGTCTGTCATGGCGTGCCGAGTCCCAAGGTTTACCATAAGCATTTGCAGGAGCTGGCGCAGGAGGCAGGCGAGCCTGTTGTGCAGGTCAAGTTTCGCGATAAGGCGAAGGGGTGGAAGCAGGGAGAGACTTTGTTCTTTACCGAGCATCAGCGTTTTGGCGCGAGCAAAAGGCAGGAAACGTATATGCGCCTTTTCCTGAATAATATCAGCATCCGCCCGTCCTGCGGTGAGTGTGCGTTTAATAATAAGCGCAGTCTTGCAGATATCACGATTGCCGATTATTGGGGAATTGATAAGCAGTTTCCTCATTTTGATGATGATAAGGGTGTTACGCTGGTGCTGGTGAACAGTGAGGCCGGAGCGGAATTGCTGGCGCAGGTTAAGGACAAGGCGGAGCTTTTGGCAACGGACTTTGCCAAGGGAGCAGAATATAACGTGGCGGTGAGCAAGTCGCTGCCGCTCAATCCTAAGCGGGCATTCTTCTTTGAGCATCTTGATGAGTATACGCTGAAAGAGATGGTGGAGAAGTGCTTGGATGATAAAGAAGGAAAGATGAAACCGTTGTTTTAAAATTACAATTCCCCCCATAAAGGAGGTTATGCATCATGTACAATAAATATCTTGCAGAGCTGAGCAAAGAACAGCTTTTGGAGCTGATTGAGCTTTATGCGAAAAACTGGCTGGCGCATGACGGCGTCTGGTTTCAGTCGATTGAAGGTAAATTCGGTATGGCGGAGGCCATGTACCATGATGAAGAGGCGTGGAAGCGCTTTACCGTCATCGAAGCCAAGCGCATCAAGGAGTTTTTGCAGCTGCCGGAAAGTCCGGGGCTGGAGGGCCTGGAGCAGGCGCTGCACTATCGCTTTTACGGCAATCTGAATGAGCATGAATGTATTCACGATGGCAACAGGCTCGTTTACCGCAATCACGATTGCCGTGTGCAAACGGCACGCAGCCGCAAGGGTATGCCGTATCATCCTTGCAAATCGGTCGGCATTTATGAATATAGCGGCTTTGCTGCTACGATTGACGCGCGCATCAAATGCCGCTGCCTGAGCTGTTTCCCCGATTGTACGGAAAGTCCTGACGGATGTGCGTGGGAATTTTATCTGGAAGAAGAATAGAATATTTGCACCGCGAAAATAATGGGCATATGTCAAAAATATAATTGACATATGCCCGTTTCGTCTATATAATGGAATCAGAGAGGGGGAAATCAGATGCCCAGACGAGTGAAATGCAGAAAGGTTTGCCATTATCCGCAAACGCTGGAGTTTTTACCGCAAAATAATAATGCGCAAGAGCTGGAGCCGATTATTCTGACCGTTGATGAATATGAGGCTATTCGCCTGATTGACAGGCGCGGCATGAGTCAGGAGCAGTGCGCGGTCTTTATGCAGATTGCGCGGACAACGGTGCAGCGCATTTATGAAACGGCGCGCAAGAAGCTGGCGGATTTTGTCGTGGAAGGACGGCCGCTGCGCATCGAAGGCGGAGATTTCCGGCTCTGTAACGGCAGCAGTACAGGCTGCGGCTGTGTCGATTGTTTTAAGCAAAAATTATATGAAAAGTACAAGGAAAAGGGAGAAGATATCATGAGAATTGCAGTAACCTATGCTAACGGAGAGATTTTTCAACATTTCGGACATACCGAGGAATTTAAGGTTTATGATGTGCAGGACGGAAAAGTTGTTGCGTCCGAGGTTGTGGATACCAATGGTCAAGGTCATGGTGCTTTGGCAGGCGTACTGACCGCGCTGAAGGCAGACGTTCTGATTTGCGGCGGTATCGGTGGCGGTGCGCAGATGGCGCTGGCTGCTGCAGGTATTAAACTGTACGGCGGCGTAAGCGGCAGTGCTGACGCTGCGGTAGAGGCTTTGTTGGCCGGCAATTTGGACTACAACCCTGCCGTTAAATGCAATCACCATGGTGAGCACGGCGAAGGTCACACCTGCGGCGAGCACGGCTGCGGCGGTCATCACTGATATAAGGTAAACTACGAATACTTCATTGCAAAGGAGGCCTGATGTAAATGGCGATTATTGTAAATCCGACGGCTGCAGAATTTAAGCAGATGCTGGCTGAGAAGAAAACCTTTCTGGCAGATTTTTATGCGACCTGGTGCGGTCCTTGTAAGATGCTCAGCTATGTGCTGGAGGATATTTCTAAGGAGATGGGCGAGCGTATAGACATCGTCAAGATTGATATAGATAAGGAGCCGGAGCTGACGGAGGAAATGGACATAACCATTATTCCCGGTCTGTTCTTTATTAAAAACGGCGAGGTTGCTTCGCGCTATGCCGGCTTTCTGCCGAAGGAGCGATTGCAGGCAAGACTGGAAAAGCTGTTGGGCAACGAGCCGCCGGTGGAGCAGGCTCCCGATAAAAGCTATGACCTGATTATTATCGGCGGCGGTGCTGCCGGCTTGACGGCAGCTGTTTACGCACGCCGCGCTGGCTTGAAGACATTGGTGCTGGAATCCTTTGCTCCCGGCGGCAAGCTGATAAAAACCTTTGAGATTGAAAACTGGCCCGGCATCAAGAACGTTAACGGCTCACAGCTGGCCTACGATATTTATGAGCAGGCGATGGCTTTAGGCACGTCCTATCTTTATGAGAAGGTTGCAGCGCTGGAGGTTGACGGTGTGGAGCGACGTGTGCGCTGCGCGAGCGGTGCGGAGTTTACGGCGCCTGCTGTGATTATCGCTACCGGTACAGTGGAGCGCTTGCTGAATATTCCCGGTGAGCAGGAGATGATCGGCCGCGGCATCAGCTTCTGTGCTGTCTGTGATGCGGCGTTCTACCGCAATAAGCCGGTAATTATTGTGGGCGCAGGCAATGCTGCCTTTGAGGAATCGCTGTATCTTGCGGAATTTGCGTCGAAGGTTACGATTCTGGCGCGTCGTGATGTTATCAGCGCAGAACAGATTACGCAGGAGAAGGTGGCCGCTAATCCGAAGATTGAGGTGCTGAATTGGCGTGTACCGCAGGAGGTTATTATCGAAAATAATCGCGTTGCGGGACTCAAGGTGCTCAACAAACAGACGGGATCATCGGAAACGATGCTTGCAAAAGGCGTATTCCCCTATATCGGTGCGGACCCTGTAACAGATTTCTGCCGTGCTTTGGGCATTACTAATGACAAGGGTTATCTTGTTGTAAGCAGCGATATGTCGACTGCGGTTGCCGGTGTATACGGCGCCGGTGATGTGTGTGACAAGGTGCTGCGTCAGGTTGTTACGGCTACTAATGACGGCGCTATTGCGGCTCAGAGCGCGCTTGCGTATTTGCGTTAAGGACGTGTGGCGTTATGAAAAGATTTGCGGTTGTAAACGAGGACAGATGCGTTTCCTGCGGTGCCTGCACGCAGGTGTGCCCGCGTCAGGCGATAAGTGTATATAAGGGATGCTTCGCAAGGGTAGACAAGGAGCGCTGCGTTGGCTGCGGTCTCTGTGCCAAAACCTGTCCTGCAGGCAGCATCAGGGTGGCAACAGATGGCTAAGAAAGTACAGCATTGGTATGATTATCTTTGGCTATGGCCGATAATTTATTTTGTCCTGGGCTTTTTCAATATCCTTTTTGCCTGGCTGGGAATGATTGATTTTATGGTGCCTGTTTTGTTGGCACTGTTTGGCGGCAACAAGCTGTTCTGCAACCGTTACTGCGGACGCGGTTTGCTTTTGGCAAAGCTGGGCGGCGATTGGAAGTGGTCGCGTAACCGCGCTACGCCGGAGCTTTTGGTCGCCAAATGGTTCCGCTTCGGCTTTCTGTGCTTCTTTATGGCGATGTTCGGCAATATGCTGTGGCAGACCTATCTTGTAGCAACGCAGGCGCAGTCCCTGCGTGAGGTTGTAACGCTGCTTTGGACGTTTAAGCTTCCTTGGGCGTGGGCCTATACCGCAGGCAGCTCTTCGGCATGGGTTGCGCAGTATGCCTTTGGCTTTTACAGCGTAATGCTGACCTCTATGCTGCTTGGCTTGGTGGTAATGGCGCTGTTCAAGCCAAGAACCTGGTGTACCTTCTGCCCGATGGGTACTATGACGCAGATGATTTGCAAAATGAAAAAATAGCTTGTGAAAAATTTACAAGCATATGAAAAATGACCTCCTGCAGTCAGCAGTAAAAGCTGCTTACGGGAGGTCTTTTTATGCGTAAAAAAACACAGCAGACACTGAATCTGCTGTGTTTTAAAGATTGAATTTGATGTTGTTATAAAGGCTTATTCCTGCCAGCCCTTGCACAAATCTACCCAGCCTTGGCAGTTGGCGCTGTACTGCTCCAATTCGTTCGGAGTAAGCTCAATAGCGCTGTTGTGGCTGCCGCAGGCAGGGAAGAAGGTTACAAAGCGTTTGAGGGAAACGTCAAGATAAACCTTAACGCCGTCGTTGATGCCGAAGGGGCAGACGCCGCCGATAGCGTGGCCGATATCCGGTTCTACTTCGTCAGCAGTCAGCATTTTGGCCTTGCAGCCGAAGAAATGCTTGTACTTGGCGTTATCTACCTTGGCATCGCCTGCTGTGACGATTAGGATAACACTGTCATCATGCAGCTTAAAGGAAAGGGTTTTGGCAATGCGCGCAGGCTCACAGCCTGCTGCCTGTGCTGCCAGCTCTACGGTAGCGCTGGAGGTTGCAAACTCTATGATACGATTATCTGCATCAAATTGTTTTAAGTATGTACGAACCTTTTCTATAGACATGACAAAAGCCTCCCTTAAGAATGCTTACTGAAAATTATCAGCTAAAAAATCACAGCAGTCGTCCAGCTCTGCTACATGGCAGTCCGCCAGCTTGCCTGCGTCGCAGGCTGCTGCCAGGGACGGGTTAATCGGCAGGCGGGCGAGCACCTTCAAGCCGTAGGCATCGGCAGTTTCTGCCAGATGGCTGGGGCCGAAGATTTCGTAATCCTTGCCGTTATCTGGGCAATGGAAGTAAGCATAGTTTTCAATCAGACCGAGAATCGGAATGTTCATCATGCGCGCCATTTTTACTGCCTTGGCAACAATCATGGAAACAAGCTCCTGCGGAGAGGTTACGATGATGATACCGTCAACAGGCAGGGATTGGAAGACGGTCAGTGGTACGTCACCTGTTCCCGGCGGCATATCAACAAACATAAAGTCTATATCTGTCCAGATGGCATCGCTCCAAAATTGCTTTACCATACTGGCGAGCAGAGGCCCGCGCCAAACAACAGGGTCAGAATCATTCTTCAAAAACATATTGGCAGAAAGCACCTCCAGACCGCAGGGAGCAGTCAGAGGCAGAATACCGATTTCGTTGGCTTTGGCCTTGCCATTTACGCCCAGGTTATGTCCCATGGACGGACCTGTGATATCAGCATCCAAAACAGCACAGCGCTTACCGCGGCGCTGCATACTGCTTGCTAAAAGACCGGTGATGAGGGACTTGCCTACACCGCCCTTGCCGCTGACTACGGCGATAACCTTTTTGACGCTGCTCATAGGGTTGAGCTGCGCACGGAAATCAGTTGCCTGTGTTTTTTCAGCAGCTGTTGCGGAGGGACAGCCTTCACAGCTGCTGCGGCCGCAGGAAGATGCATTGCTGCATTGTTGTTCGTTAGACATAAATTACACCTTACTCTCTAATTGATTATGAATAAATTTATTAGTTAGCTTTTCTTACAGCCTTCAGCAGCAGGCCTACAGCGATACCGCCGAAGCAGGGAACAACCCAGCCGAAGCCGATGTCAAACAGCGGCAGGTTCTGCGCCAGGAAGTTATCCAAGGCCATGAAGCGGATGTTGGCAACGCGCAGACCGTCGAAAATGGCGAAAATAGTCGTCAGTGTCAGGCAGAGACGGAAGGTCAGCTGGTCATCATGGATAATAACACGGCCGATGTTGAGAATTACCAGAGCGATGATAATCGGATAGAGCATGCAGATAACAGGAATGGAGAACTTGATGATATTTTCCAGACCGAAGTTTGCTACTACCAGACTGAAAGCAGATATGAAGAATACCAGTCGCTCGTATTGCATACGGTTATTGCTAAGCTCGGAGAAGTAACCGGAGATAGCGGTTGTCAGACCGATGCTGGTGGTGAGGCAGGCAAAGAAGATAATCAAAGCCAAGACAATCTGACCGCCGAAGCCCATGTAGTAGGTACAGATTTTGCTGAGCAGAGTTGCACCGTTAGGGATAACACCGAAAATGTTGATGCTCAGTGCGCCGGTGTAAGCCAATGCCGCGTAGATGATAGCTAGGAAGAAGGCTGCAATCAGGCCGGCGTAGGAGCAGAGCTTGGTCAGAACCTTTTTATCGGTAATGCCTTGAGCTTCGATAGCCTTGATGGTAATGGAGCCGAACAGAATTGCTGCCAGAAGGTCCATGGTGTTGTAACCTTCCTGGAAGCCGCGGAAGAACGGAGATGCAGTAAAATCCGGATTAGGCATTTTCAGGCTGCCGGCAGGATTTACGAAAACGCAGACTACGAGGACTGCCAGACAAATTAAAAGCATGGGGGACAAAAATTTACCGATATGACCGATAATTTTTGAAGGATTAATGGAAAAGAAATAGGTCAGGACGAAAAAGAAAACGGTGTATACCGGCAGGCCGATAGCTTCGCAGGAAGCAGGCAGCAGGCTGTGAATACCGGTGTCAAAGGAAACGGCAGCGGTACGCGGAATAGCGAACAGCGGGCCGATAGCCAGCGCGCAGAGAATGGTAACGGCGCGGGCATACAGGGGATGCATAGGCATAGCAATGGAGTCCGGGTTATCGCTTTGCTTCGTAGCCATAGCGAGTACACCCAACAGCGGGAAACCGACACCGCTCAGGCAGAAGCCGAGCATGCCCCAGCCGATGTTGTCGCCTGCCATTTGTCCCAGAACAGGCGGGAAAATTAAGTTACCGGCACCAAAGAAGAAGGAAAATAACATCAGGCCGATAGGGATGATTAATGAAAGATTGATTTTATCGTTTTGCATTAAGTGCTCCTTTTTTTACTACCTTAATTAAAAGAGTAGTCTTTATTTTGAAATCATAGAAAAAGCCACCTAGTCCGTCAGGAGCATAGATGGCTTTTAAAGGCTTATTTTACCAGCAGACGGAAATATTTCTTTTTACCCTTACGGATTAACAGACTCTTGTCTGCATCAAACATGTCTGCGCTTAGGCATGCTTCCGCATCCTGCAGGACAGTGTCTGCTACAGTCAGGCCGCCTTGGGCGATTAATTGACGAGCTTCACGCTTGCTGCTGAAAACCTTAGCGGCAGTCAGTACATCAATAATCTTGGCAGTCATGTCTTCGGGGGTAATTTCAATTGCCGGTACGTTGCTCATGTCGCTGGCATTGCCGCCGAAGAGAGCTTCGGTAGCTTCCTGCGCCTGACGCGCTGCTTCTTCGCCATGAACAAGCTTGGTAACCTCATAGGCCAGTACTTTTTTAGCTTCGTTGATAGCTGCATCCTTCAGTGCGCTCAGACGGCGAACCTCATCCATCGGCAGGAATGTCAGCAGGCACAGGCAGTTTTCTACGTCGCTGTCTGCAACATTGCGCCAGTATTGATAGAAATCATACGGAGAGGTTTTTTCCGGGTCAAGCCACAGAGCACCCTTTTCGGTTTTGCCCATCTTGCGGCCATCGCTGGTAGTCAAAAGCTTGCAGGTCATGCAGTATGCAGGCTTTTGATCCTTGCGGCGGATTAATTCTACGCCGGCAAGCATGTTGGACCATTGGTCGTCGCCGCCCAGCTCCATAATGCAGTTATAGTCATGGTGCAGCTTCCAGAAGTCGTAGCCCTGCATAATCATATAGTTGAATTCAAAGAAGGTCAGGCCTTTTTCCCAACGCTTTTTGAAGCATTCGGCAGCCAGCATACGGTTAACGGTAAAGTGTACGCCAACCTCTCGCAGCAGCTGAACATAGTTAAGGTCTAACAGCCAGTCAGCGTTGTTGACAATAATAGCCTTGTCTTCACCGAAATCAATGAAACGGCTCATTTGCTTTTTGAAGCAGGCAATGTTGTGAGCAATGAATTCCGGTGTGAGCATTTTGCGCATCTCGTCCTTGCCGCTGGGGTCGCCGACCATGCCGGTGCCGCCGCCCAAAAGTACGATAGGACGATGACCTGCGCGTTGCATATGGCTCATCATCATCAGGGCGATGAAATGGCCTACATGCAGGCTGTCCGCGGTGGGGTCAAAACCGATATAAAAGGTGATTTTTTCCTTCTCTAATAATTCTTTAATCTCGTCTTCATGGGACATTTGCTTAATAAAGCCACGTTCCATAAGCACGTCATAAACAGACATCAGATAACCTCCTTACAATTTAAGCTGTAAAAAACAGCCTAGGCGATATATATAAACTACATTATACAATATGTGGATGTTTTTAGCAAACAAAAAAACTTTTTTGCAAGCAAAAAAACTGATATCCGGGCAGAAATCCAGGATATCAGTTGAAAGTGTAAAGTTTTATTCCAAATGAGACGTACAGTGCGGGCAGCGTGTTGCGTCATCGGCAATCTCGGATTTGCAGTAAGGGCACAGACGTGGTTCCGGTGCAGGCTTCGGTTCCGGAGTGAGCTTGTTGATCTGGCGAATCATCATAAAGATGACAAAAGCGAGAATCAGAAAATCCAATACGGAATTAATGAAGCTTCCGTAAGCGAGCACAGGCGCACCAGCCTTTTTTGCTGCCTCCAGCGTAGCATATTCCTTGCCGTTGAGGCTGATAAACAGATTGGAAAAATCCATCTTGCCAAGCGCCATGCCTAATGGAGGCATAACGACATCGTTTACCAGCGAGCTGACGATTTTGCCGAATGCACCGCCGATGATAACGCCGACAGCCATATCCATAACATTACCGCGCATAGCAAATTTTTTAAAATCTTCTTTCATAGACATATATGAACACCCCTCGTCAAATGTATTTTTTATAGTATTCTCGTTTAATGCTAAATTTCCTGCTGCTTGACGAAAAAGTGCTTGTGACATATAATAAAAGGGAATAAATTCTGCGTTATGCAGGTTCATTTAATTGGATATAGAGATGGAGGAAGAATTATGCGTGACGATTTAGTAGTACCCGGCGAAGGCGAGGAGAATTATGTCCTGGCCCGTGATGCCAGAGTTGTGACTGTACCGTTCTCTCCCTTGGAAGAACGTATGCAGAAGGAAAAACCGGAGGTTTTTGCACGTCTGCAAAAGCTGAAGGAGATTATCGGTGAGGAAACCTTCAAGCGCCTGGTAAGTAAGGTGCACAACATCAACTATGCTGATACCCGTATCATGCTTGTTGCTGAAAACGAGCTGCATCGTACCAATATTGAAAGAGAGATTTTACCGGCTATTGCTGAGGCTTTTGAGGTTACCAGCATCCGCGTTGTTACCCAAGGATAAAATTTTTCAAAAAAAGTGTTGACAAAAGCTTAAAGATGCTTTATAATTACATTCGTTGCTGATGAACAGCAACAACAAATGTCGGGGCGTGGCGCAGTTTGGTAGCGCGCTTGTTTCGGGTACAAGAGGCCGTGAGTTCGAATCTCGCCGCCCCGACCAAATTAAAAACTTAGGAACCGCATGAGAATGCGGTTCTTTTTGTATTTGCAACTAAGGTGCGACGATTTTTACCGTTTTGAGTTGGCATTGCTACCTGGGGACAATTTGTCCCTATGTAAGTCCCAAGCTCGGGATCTCTTTTGCGTATTTTTTTTAGGTAGTCTGTTGGGTTAACGCTATCTGTCAAAGCACCAACAATATCGACTATAGAAAAATACCATTGCTGTTCTTCTTCGTTCCAAACGGAACGGATTTTAGCAGATTGGAATAATTTTATACTGTTCATTTTCATATCTCACTTTCAAAAATTTTCCTTACAGTGAGCCTTCTGTCATCGGTCTTTACTTCTTTACGCTTTTTGCTTCCTGTTCCAGCTCCAGCAAATCAATAGTATCTGCCTGCGCTGCTTCAAAGGCTTTGCGACGAGCGTCGAATGTTTCATAAGCAAGACGAGCATGGGCTTTTGCTTCATCCATGGATATTTTTCCGTGAGATTGAAGCAACGGTATACTGTGATCTAAAAGCAGTTTATCGACGCTGGCACGCCAAAAATTAAGAGTTAGGTCCTTGCGCATTTTTACGTGTAATTCAGCACTTTCAAGGAAAATAGTTACAAGACGGTTAAGAACGTCTATTTCATCAGACGTAAGGTAGTTTTTGGCAACTACAACGTCAGTTTTACGGACAATGGAGGCGCTCCAAGACTTTAGCGCCATGTTGGGTGCATCTGAATCGGCACGGCTATCTATGATTTCAGCAGCAGTTTTACCTGTTACACCATAAAGCAGTTTATTTTGTGTTTCAGCAAAAAATAAATGCGTAGCTTTTTCCATAACTTTGTAATCGCTGGAGAGCGCAAACAAGTCGCGTAGCTTTTGATAAAAGCGCTTTTCGCTGGCACGGATGTCACGGATTTGTTCCAGCAATTCGTCAAAATAATCTGGACGGCCGTCAGGATTTTTCAGGCGGTCTTTATCGAGTATAAAGCCTTTCTGCAGATATTCTTTTAAGGTATTGTTGGCCCATTGACGGAATTGTGTGCCGCGCGGTGAACGGACACGAAAACCGACAGCAAGAATGACGTCAAGGCTATAAAAGGCCACAGGTTTGTCTGAATTTGCAATGTGAAGAAAGTTCACATTGCTTTTTTCTTCTAGTTCGCCTTCGTTGAAAATATTTTTTATGTGCTTACTGATACCGCTGCGCTCTTTGTTAAACAACTCAGCTATTTGTGCCTGTGTCAGCCATACAGTTCCGTTATCAGCATAAAGTTTTATGGCGGCCTTGCCGTCATTAGTGTTATAATTGAAAGGGATTATTTACAAGAGGTATTTATAAATGACGTGTGATGAACTGAAAGTATTATTGGAAAAAGAAAATATTCCTGATTACTGTTATAATATCTTAGGATATAGCAGGCAAGTATGGACAGAAGAGGGCTTCGTTATATGGAAAGAAGGTGGCGTATTTGTTGCTGCCTATGTTGAACGTAATCAGCATGATATTATTGCCAAATCAAGAAACGAATCTACCATTGTGGAGTTGTTTTTAAAAGAAATTAGTGACTATTACCCAAGACTTAAAAAGTACGTATGAAAAAACTCATAGTTGTGCTGTGAGTTTTTCATTGCTCATGAGATGGTAAAAATATAGGGGGGAGGCTCATGATATGGAGGTATCAGAGAATTGACGGAAGTTGAAAAAGATTTAAAAACTATTAAATTTGAATTGTTGGACAAAGCATACCCTGATTACTTCTTGCATAAAAAGATGACTGTTAAGTGTCCCAAATGCAAAAAAATAGTGGAGATTTATGAGGTTGGCAATTCATATGGAGCAAAATGCGAATGCGGATTTGTGAATAACGTTGTTAGAGGTCTCTAAATGGCATTTTCTTAATAATTAAACAACAGACAAGCAGATTTTGAGTAAAAACTCAGAGTCTGCTTTTTAATTGGAGGTGTAGCATGTTAAAAACAACTTTAGGTATAGTTCAGGCGGGGTTAATTCTGGGCAAACTGTTTGAATCGTTGGATTTACCGTGGGTTTGGGTATTCACCCCATTATATATCGTAATATTGCTTGTAGCTGCCATTTTAGGATTAGCTTATTTAGCAGACAGGCAGCAATATCGTAAATTATTCAAATAACATCGTTAATCAAGCACGTGTAACAGCGTGCTTTTTTCTTCATCCCACTAATTTCCCCAATAAAAAGGATTTTACCTTCGTTTTGTAGAATTATAAAATATAACTGAAAATACTACTTGCAGAATGGAGGCTTTGCGATGAAAATAACTTTTTTAGGTGCAACGCGCACCGTTACCGGTTCCTGCTATCTGCTGGAGGTCGGCGGACACAAGTTTTTGGTAGACTGCGGCATGTTCCAAGGCTCCAAGCTGATAAAAGCGCTGAATGAAAAGGATTTTTTGTTTCATCCGGGAGAGATTGAGGCTGTTGTATTGACGCACGCCCATGTTGACCACAGCGGTCTGTTGCCGAAGCTGGTCAAGGAAGGCTTCCGCGGCCCCATCTATTGCACTAAATCAACGGAGGAGCTGTGCTCGATTCTGCTGCCGGACAGCGCGCACATTCAGGAGGGTGAGGCGGAATACGCCAACCGCAAAGGTATGCGTGCCGGCAAAAAGATTGTTGAGCCGCTGTTTACGGTTGATGATGCTGCCAGAGCCTTGCACTTGTTCAAGCTGCGCAGCTTTGGTGAAGCGTTTAATGTTGTTCCCGGTGTTACCGTCACCTTCCGCGTTGCAGGACACATCCTGGGCTCTGCTTTCGTAGAGATGTCTGTTAACGAAGGCGATAAAAAGACACGCTTGATTTTTACCGGCGATATCGGCCAGCCGAATCAGCCGATTATTGAGGACCCGGCGGCAGCAGGCGGTGCGGATTTTATTATTACGGAATCCACCTACGGCAACCGCATCCATGAAGCCTACGATAAAGAGGGCGAGCTGGCGAATATTATTAACGATACTGTCGAGCGTGGCGGTAACGTTATTATTCCTGCGTTTGCTGTAGGGCGTACGCAGGTACTGCTGTACTATTTCCAAAAGCTGCAGGCGGAAGGCAAAATTCCGGAGATTCCTATTTATGTAGATAGTCCTATGGCCAACAGAGCTACGCAGATTACTATGACGAATCCCGAGGAATATGATGAGGAAGCGCGGGCGCTTTACGCAATGCAGGGACGCAGGCTGGTGTCTATGCATAACTTGCGCTTTACCGCAACGGTGCAGGAATCCATGGCGATTAACGAAATTCCGGGCAGCAAGATTGTTATTTCGGCCAGCGGCATGGCAGACGCCGGTCGTATTCTGCATCACCTGAAGCATAATCTGTGGCGTGAGGACAGCAGCATAGTATTTGCCGGCTATCAGGCGGAGGGCACTATCGGACGCAGGCTGATAGAAGGTATTAAACGCATTAAGATTATGGGCGAGGACATCCGAGTCAACGCCAAAATTTACAATATGAAGGGTTTTTCTGCCCATGCGGACAAGCAACAGCTGTTAGCCTGGTATAGCAGTATGAAGGAGGTGCCCAAGGCCTTTTTCGTTACGCACGGCGAGCTTGATGCAGCTATGGAGCTGGCAGATTCTTTGGGACGCAATCTGGGAACGGCAACCTACATCCCGCACTTTGGTGACTGCGCCGAAATCCATGGTACCGAGTGGCAGATGCATGAATCCGAAATGGTTCAGGTTGAGCCTGCTGCTATCGACTTGCGTGCTTATATGCGTGGCATGGAACGCGATTATCTGCTGCAGCGCAGCAAAATCGAGCAGATTGTGGCGCGTAACCCGGATAAGGCGGTTATGGTACGCAAGAAGCTGGAAAAGCTGCATAAGTATATGGATGATATTCTGAAGGATTTGTGAGCCTGAAAATGCTTGATATATATATATTGCGTAAATAAAAAATGCACCATTCCTTGACAGTAGGGAATGGTGCATTTTAGTTTTAAATCGTTATAGCTTACAGTCTGTTGCTGCTGTTGAGTACGTCACGCATTTTGTGAGCTACCATGTCTTGGATAGCCTGACGTGCGGGTTTCAGGTATTGGCGAGGATCGAAGTCGCCAGGGTTTTCTACCAGGTGCTTACGGATGGAAGCGGTCATTGCCAGGCGCAGGTCGGTGTCGATGTTGATTTTGCAAACACCGAATTTGCCTGCTTGCAGCAGCATGTCTTCAGGTACGCCTTGAGCGCCGTCCAGCTTGCCGCCGTACTTGTTGCATTCTTCAACAAAGGACGGAATAACGGTGGAAGCACCGTGCAGAACCAGTGGATAACCAGGCAGCAAGTTGGTGATTTTTTCCAGACGTGCGAAGTCCAGTTCCGGTTTGCCTTTGAATTTGTAAGCGCCATGACTGGTGCCGATAGCGATAGCCAGGCTGTCGCAGCCGGTGCGTTCAACGAATTCTACAGCCTGATCGGGATCGGTGTAGGTAGCGTCCTTGGTGTTAACCTTAACAGCGTCTTCAACGCCTGCCAGGCGGCCAAGCTCGGCCTCAACTACAACGCCTCTTTCGTGTGCATATTCAACAACACGACGAGTCATTTCGATGTTTTCTTCAAAAGGATGCTTGCTGCCGTCAATCATAACGGAGGTGAAGCCGCCGTCGACGCAGGCTTTGCAGATGTCAAAATCTTCGCCGTGGTCCAGATGCAGGCAGATAGGCAGACCGGTATCTTCGATTGCTGCTTCAACCAGTTTCATCAGGTAGATGTGGTTAGCGTATTTGCGGGCGCCGGCACTTACCTGCAGAATCAGCGGGGATTTTTCCTGTTGTGCTGCGGCAACGATACCTTGGATGATTTCCATGTTGTTGACGTTGAAGGCACCAACAGCATAGTGGCCTTCGTAAGCTTTTTTGAACATTTCAGTAGATGTAACTAAGGGCATTTGTCTATTCCTCCTTATTCAGGGTAGCCTTACAGCTACTCTGTCTTTACATTAGTATACACTAATTATATCATGGTCTGCTTATTTAGTACAGAAGTTTCTGTAAATCCTCCGGCAAAGCGCGGGTAACTTCTAAAAACACATCGCTTACGGGATGCTTAAAGGCCAGACGATAGGCATGCAGCGCATGGCGTGCCTGAGGGCCGGGAGTTCCGTAAAGATTGTCGTTTACGAGCGGATGGCCGATGGAAGCAAGGTGGACACGTATCTGGTGCGTGCGTCCGGTAAAAAGACGAACCTTGAGCAGCGTACAGCTGCTGTAGGCTGCTAAAACCTCATAGGCTGTTTTAGCGTATTTGCCGCGCGTGTAATCAACACAGCGTTCGATGATACTGCCGTCCTTGCGGGCAATAGGCGCTTCGATAATACCTTTGCTGCAGTCAAAGCGTCCGCAGGCCAGTGCCAGATATTCCTTTTCAACCTGCTGCTGACTAAGCCAGTGCTGAACAACAGGCTCCTTGGCAAAAATAACGAGGCCGGAGGTGTTGCGGTCTAAGCGCGACACGGGATGAATACCGGCGGTAATACCGTTGGCTTCATAATATGCTTTGACGTAATCGTAGAGTGTAGTGCCTCGCTCGCTGACGGTGGGGTGTACCAACATGCCTGCAGGCTTATCGATAATCAGCAGAAAATCGTCCTCGTAAGCCAGCATGGATGGTGACAGGATAGCAGCCATCAGTGCAGCTGTTTTTTATCCGGCAGCTCGTCGACTACTTCAATATTATCGAGCTGTGCCTTCAGCTGGCTGCGGATGTTTGCCAGATATTCCTTGTACAGCTCCTTTTGCTCTGCCAGCTCCTCAGGAGTCAGGCCGGAGGTTTTCTTCTTTTTGGCTAATGCATTTATGCGGTTAATCATTGCATTGATTTCCATAATATTTCTACTCCTTTGTTATAACAAGCTTATTATTTTATTATACTATTATGAGCGCTTCTTAGCAACTTTCATTGACTACACTTCTGATTTGTGCTATTATGAGGGCGATATTATTAAGCTTTTTTTATCAGAGAGTTATATATATTGCCAAAGCCTTGGGCTTGGGCAATGTAAGATGAGTATGAGGTGATTAACATGTTCTTGAAAAAAATTGCTTGTGGTCTATTATGTGCGGCTATGCTGCTTGCTGCCGGTTGCGGCGGTGTAGGAACGCAGACTGGCGGTGACAAGGCTTATCTGCAGCTTACCGATGCTGCAGGCAGACAGGTTTCGCTTGCCAAAAAGCCTGAAAGAGTGGTAAGCCTCAGCCCTTCATATTTGAGTATGATTGAGGCTGTCGGCGGCACCGTAGTCGGTCGCGCCAGCTCCAAGGTAGGCAAAATTCCCGAATCTATGAAGTCTGTGCCGGAGGTAGGCATGGTCTACAATATTAATATGGAAGCGCTTGTGGGCCTGAAGCCTGATCTGGTTTTGGCCAGCAAAAATCAGCATGATAAATTTATTCCCATGCTGCAGTCCAATAAAATCAACGTTGTGGAGTTTGATACCCAAACCTTTGAGGATGTAAAGGGTACAATCAAAACCTTGGGCGATATTTATGGTACGCAGGATAAGGCCCAAAAGGAAAATGAGCTGTTGGATAAACAGGTTGCCGCCGTTACGAGTAAACTGCCTAAGGAAAAGAAACGCATCGTTATTATGCATGCAACAGCCAGCGCCGTTACGGTAGAAGGCTCGCACAGCATTGCCGGCTGTGTAAGCGATATCCTGGGCTTTGAAAACGTTGCTGCTGCAGCGCTCAAGGGAAAATCCAATAAAACTCCTTACAGCATGGAAACACTGGTTGAGCAGAACCCGGAAATTATCTTCATTACCTCTATGGGTAAGCCTGAAGAAATTGAAAACCGTCTGCGCACCGACTTTAAAAATAACCCCGCATGGAACAGTCTGCCGGCTGTAAAAGCAGGCAGAGTATATGTGCTGCCGGAAAAGCTGTTTTTGATTAACCCCGGCCTGCGCTATCCTGAGGCTGTAAAGTTTATGGCACAGCAGGTTTATCCGGAGGTCTTTACTAATGGAAAATAAGCAGTCTGCAGAGCAGACGGAGCATTTTGGTATCGGCCGTACTAAATGGCGTATTACTATTCTTGTGATATTTTTGTTCTTGGCAGTATTGGGCAGCTTTTTGAGCTTAACAAAAGGCTCCAGCATTATCAGCATCAAGGAGATTACCGATATTCTGCTTAATCCCGGTAATGATCCGCGCAGTCAGATTATCTGGAACATCCGTATGCCGCGTACCATCGTCGGTGCCTTGGTCGGCATCAACCTGTCGCTTTCCGGTGCGATTCTGCAGGCGATTATGCGTAATCCGCTGGCAGACCCGCATATTATCGGCATCAGCTCCGGCGCAGGACTGGCAGGTGTTGTAATTATGATTTTGTTCCCGGCGATGGAATATCTGATTACGCCTGTTGCCTTCATCGGTGCGATGCTGGCTGCTGTCTGCATTTATATTTTAGCGTGGAAAAACGGCATCAAGCCGGTGCGTATTATTCTTGCCGGTGTTGCGGTATCTGCCTTTTTGGGTGCAGGTATCAGCGGCTTGATGATTTTTTACAGCGACAGAGTGCATGGTGCTTTAATGTGGATGGTAGGCGGTCTTGCCGCACGCAGCTGGCCGCATGTAAATATTATTTTGCCGTATGCTGTTATCGGCCTGATTCTGGCGCTTGCCAGCGCTGCTTATCTGAACATCCTGCAGCTGGGTGATGAGATGGCGCGCGGTCTTGGCGTCAATGTTGAGGTGACACGCATTATTCTTACGGCTATTGCGGCCTTGCTCGCAGCCAGCGCTGTCAGCGTTGTCGGCCTGCTGGGCTTTGTCGGCCTTGTGGTGCCGCATGCGGCGCGACTGCTGATAGGCAGCGACTACCGCTTTCTGCTGCCTGCCTCCGCACTTTTGGGCATTGCCATTGTTACGCTCAGTGATACCTTTGCGCGTGTAATTTTTGCGCCGATTGAACTGCCTGTTGGTATTATTATGGCCTTTTTGGGCGCGCCCTTCTTCTTGTTCCTGTTAAGGAGGGAAATCTGATGACACAAAATAACGCAGCGCCCTTTAAAGCTGTTTTAGAGGCAACGCATATTGATATAGCAATTAACAAAAAAACAATTATCCATGATTTGTCGCTGGCGATACCCGAGGGCAAGATTACCGCTATCATTGGCCCCAACGGCTGCGGCAAAAGTACAACGCTGAAGGCGATTGCCCGCATTCTGCCGTGCGCCAAGGGCAGCATCAGCTTCCTGGGCAAGGATATCCATAGCTTGTCGCACCGCGAGTTTGCCCGCTGCCTGGCAATTTTGACGCAGTCACCGGTTGCGCCTACGGATTTGACGGTGCAGGATTTGGTTGAAATGGGTCGCTTCCCGCATCGCAGCTTTTTGGGCCGCGGTGATAAGGACGATGCACAGCACGTTGCCTGGGCACTGGAGCAGACCAATATGACGTCGATGAGCCACCGCCTTCTGCACACGCTGAGCGGCGGCGAGCGTCAGCGCGCCTGGATAGCGATGGCGCTGGCACAAAGACCGCAGGTGCTGCTGCTCGATGAGCCTACGACATATCTTGATATTTGTCACCAGCTGGAGGTTATGCAGTTGCTTGATAAGCTCAACAAAGAGCTGGGACTTACTGTAGTAATGGTTATCCATGATTTGAACCATGCTATTCAATACGCCGATTACGTTGCCGTTATCAAGGCAGGACGCCTGGTAGTTAGCGGTGAGCCTAAAGAAATTGTTACGTCCAAGCTGCTGGCGGATGTGTTCCGCGTGCAGGCGGATGAGTTTGCGTGCAGTAATGGGCTGCCCGCACTTGTACCAATTACAGTCTGTCGCTAAAGTCCTGTTTTATTAAAACTGTCGCTAAAGCATTGTCTGCGTCATGGCGCATATTAAAAAACAAGCTCCCGAAGGCTTGCGTGCTTTCGGGAGCTTCATTATTTCTAAAATACAGATACAGAAAATTTTCATATTTCTATTGCCAAAAAAGCTGATTGATGATATACTAATTATGCTGTTAATAGTAGAGGTTACTATTACACAATCTTCTTTATATAAAGAAGGCAAGGCAATAAAAACTTAATATGCTTTGAGCAGAAGGAAAACCGGTGAGAATCCGGTACTGTACCGCAACTGTAATGTGAGTCCGGCAGCGTATATCCTCACAAGATGCTGTCTGGCGATGAGCTTAGTCAGAGTGCCTATGCCCAAAAGTTTTTCCGCAAGCTTGCGATGTACAGGTGAAAGGAAGGATGGCAAAACCATCTTTAGTATTTCAGTAGTGCTGCTTGCGTGAGCTAAATTATGACTGCAGCGTTACCGCCGCAGTTTTTTTATGAAACAAGAATTTCAAGCTATTTGCCGGTAGCACATTTAAAGCAAGGTTTACGCTAAGAGCGTGCAGTATGTAGCAAAGAAGGGTGAGAAATGACTAAGCATTTGATTAATTATTGTCCGATTGATTGGTATGAAGATGAGCTGAAGCGTAAGGGGATGACCTTAGCCGATTTAGTGCAGCAGCTGGGTGTTGACGGTATTGAACAGTTTGTTTACAGAGATCCGGAAGCATTCCCTGATTACAAGGAGCTGACGATTGGCGCACATTTGAATTATTGGCCGTACTGGATGGATTTCTGGCTGAGAAAGGCTAAACGCCTGCAGCAGCAATTCCGCAGTATCCACGAACGCCAGACATATTTTAAGACAGCCATGAGCTGTGATGAATGGCTGGCTGTAATCCGCCGCAATATCTGTGCTGCTATTTCGCAGAAGCCGGAATATCTGGTGTGGCATGTGGCGGAGGCCGATACCGAAACAATCTTTACCTTTGATTTCCATTATGATGACCGTGAGGTATTGGCTGCTTCGGCAGATGTTTTTAATGCTGTGGCAGATGAGATTCCTGCCAATGTTACGGTGCTGTTTGAGAATTTGTGGTGGCCCGGTCTGCGCCTGACGGATGCGCGCAAGGTGAAGTTTTTCTTTGAGCGCATTGAACGCAAAAACGTCGGCATTATGCTTGATACCGGTCACCTGATGAATACAAATCCGCGTCTGCGCACAGAGGCGGAGGCAGCGGATTTTGTCTGCCGCACGGTGGACAAGCTTGGTCCGTATGCTGAGCTGATTAAGGGCGTGCATCTTTCCTGCTCGCTTTCCGGCAAGTATTTGCGCAGCTTTGAACGCAAGGTGCCGGCTGATTCAAGTGCGGAAGTTATTTGGCGTCATATTGCGGCGATTGACCGGCATAAGCCTTTTACTACCACGGCAGCTAAGCAGATTCTGCAGTGCGTTCAGCCGCAGTATGTAAATCATGAGCTGGCATATGAAACTATCGAGGAAATGATTCCGCTGATGCAGCAGCAGCTTTCTGTTGCCAGATAAGCGGTGGCCTGAGTGCGTCAAGCTATAACGAAAATATCATAAAAAATTAATCCCCTACATAAGCAGAGGCTTGTGCAGGGGATGTTTCGTTACAATGTTTATTTTTCAAAGGTGCCTTTGACAAGCGCTTCGCCTGCTGCCACCATGATTCGGCCTTTGGCGATTACGGTGTCTACGTCATAGCTGTCGCTGTAAATAATCAGGTCGGCGTCACTGTCGGTCTGCAGGCAGCCCTTTTGCGGATACAGACCGTTGGCCTGCGCCGGATTGTTGCTGACAACCTTTGCCACAACCTCTGTGGGAACGCCTGCAAGCAGAGCATCCTTAACCTCCTCCTGGAAGGAATCAGGCGATACAGCAAGTTGCTTTTGGCTGCCGTCGGGAAGCGTTACGCTCATGCAGCCGTTGGCATCCGAGCTCATGGTGACTTTGTCCAGCGGCACGCCTTCTTCGTAAAGAATCTTGATGGCGTCACTGGGTTTGACGCAGGCGGGGAAGCCGTCCTGCTCCCTGATGCCAGAGGTGATATCTACATAACCGCCTAAGCGGGCAAATTCCTTGGCCTGCTCAAAAAGATGGAAGGCACGGTTGATGTGGGTGGGGATAAAATGACGGGCGGGGATTTCTGTTTCGCGTACAATTGCCAGCAGGACATCCATGCCACGCTTGCCTACGCCCATGTGGAACTGTACAACGCCAGCCTTGCCGGAAAGCATACCGCCCAGGCGAGCCTGCGTAAGCACCTTTTCCAGCTCTTCGCGTGTAGGCTGCGAGCTTCTGTGGTCGGATAAGGCAACCTCGCCGATGCCAAGGCATTCGTTAATCAGGATGATGTCGCGGCGCACATCACCGGTCATGTTATGCAGGGGGATTTCGTAGGAGCCGGTGAGCATGTACGCGGTGATACCTTCATGCGTCAGGCCTCTGGCCTTCGCCAGCAGGCTTTCGTTGTGTCTGGAGGTGCCGTCTGTACCCAAAACGCCTACTACGGTAGTAATGCCAACCTTCGTCAGCTCGCTGAGGTTGATTTCCGGTGTACGACTGTAGGGACCGGATTCACCGCCGCCGCCGATGATGTGTACGTGCTGGTCAACATAACCGGGGACTACCTTGCGATTTTGGGCATCAAGAATTTGGCAGTCTAAGCCTTGCGGAGCTGCAAGCTGTTGGCCTATTTTGGCGATTTTGTCATTGATGATCAGGATGTCGACTATTCCGAGGGGTTGCGGAGCGTAGACGTCCGCGTTTTTAATGAGTAAGCATTTCATGTGAGGATTCTCCGTTTCTGAAAAATTATTTATGCTTTAATTATACACTGAATTGTTGAAAATGGCACATGAGGAAAGGAAGTTTTAAGATAATCTAAAAAAACTTTAAAATCCCTTGACAGTCTAGCTGCTAGACAGTTTATTATAACATAGTGTGATGAAAATAGGAATTAATTCCAAATATAATACATTCTGCAAATAGCGGTAACGGAATTTAATTCTTGGTTTGAGTTTTATCAGAAGTTATAATGAGTGATGTGTTTTGAAGAAAAGTATTACCAAAAGTTTATTGCTGACAACATTATTGACAAGTTCTGTAGTGTGGGGTGGAGCACCAGCTTTTGCCGAAGAGAGTTTAAACGAATACTCAATTGATGAAATAGTTGTAACGGCAACAAGAACAGAAAAACGTGATGTTGATGTACCGGCAACGACAGAAATTATTACCAGTAAAAGATTAGAAGAAACCGGTGCAACCACATTGGAAAGTGCTATCAAGTATACCACTGGCGTTGTTTATAAATCTGAGCCTATAGGTGAGGGAAGCGGTGAGTTTTTAGTCCGCGGTAAGCGTCGTGGTACCTTGGTTATGGTTGATGGCGTGCCCATGAATTTCAGAAGCGGTTATTATGATTTGGACTCGCTTAGCATTGCCGATGTAGAAAAAGTTGAAATTGTTCGCGGTGGCGGTGCGGTGCTGTATGGCAGTGATACTAGCGGTGGCGTTATCAATATTATCACCAAAAAGAAACGCACTAATTCAATTTCTGCAGCTGTAGGCGATAACCATGTGCAAAAGTATCAGACAAGCCTGCAGGCAGGTAAACTTGGCATTGGTGCCAGCTGGAATAAAAAAGGCAGTGTAGACCAGACATCTCTTGCTACGGACAGTAAGGGTGGGTATGCTCCGAATGGAAAATATTTTAAGTTCTATGGTGGCGAGAAAACAATTATTTCAACCAATTATGCCTTTGATGAACATTGGAAGATGACCTTTGATTATAGTAATCATGATTATAGCAAAGGTTACATGTCTGAAAAAACTAAGCTGCCGACAGATAGACGTTTTATTGAGAAAGAACATAATAGATTTACTTTAAACTATGATAATAATGGTTTGAAGGCTAATATTTTCTATCATAAGGGTAGCTCTGATTCCCGATATCATTATTGGAAGGGGACAAAATTGTACTCAAATTCCTATTTTTATGGTAATGATGATGTTATCAAGGGCATAGAGATAACGAAAGATATTGATCTTGATAGTAACAATAATCTGTTGGTTGGTGCTAAAGCCTATAATGAAAAATATAACTATTATAATTTTTATGATCCCAGCTATAAAGTTGCAACGCCTATAAATTATGCTTACGACAGAAATATTTACTCTGTATTTGCCCAATTGGATCATAAATTTGATAACAGACATGATGTGATTATCGGTGCTCGCGAAACATGGACGGGCAGTTCTCCGGACGGAACAAATTATAGTGAATTTACTCCGCAAATCCAATATTCCTACAAAATTACGGAGGATACAAGTGCTTACGCCAGCGTTGGTAAATCCTTTACTTTGCCTACTATGAATGATATGTATGGCCAAAGTAATATAATTCGAAATTCCGATATCAGACCTGAGGTTGGCATGCATTATGAAACAGGCTTAAAGCATATTTCAGGTGATCATTCCTGGAAATTAGCTCTGTTCAAGAGTAATGTAAAGGACTTTATTACCAATTCTGAAAATGCTCAAGGTGAAAATGTTGCTATCAATGAAGATACGAAAAATATGGGCGTTGAATTATCCTGTGAAATGAATAATGAAGAAGGCTTTAGCTATAACTGGGGTGTTTCTTTCAGTGACCCCAAGTACAAAACACCGAAAGAAGACAATGGCATCTGGAAACGTAATTATGGCAGATGGCTTCTTAATGGTGGCGTAAGCTACAGCGTGAGCAAATTTAATATTGCTTTGAATGCCAGCATGATGGCAGATCGTGTTCTGCAAAAATATCAGATTCCTGTTAAACCTTATTTATATACAAGCCTGCATGCTTCTTATAAACCGGTTAAAGAGCATGAATTTTATCTGAATATGGATAACCTTTTAAACAGAAATGATATTACTTCACACGTGTCCTCCCGCTATATAAGCCTTGGAAGGAACTTTGAGGTTGGTTACAGATTTACTTTTTAAGTTTGATAAATGGTGATTAATGTGCGTTGTTTAGTAATTGTTTTGTTAATGATGATATTTACCGGTTGTGGTATGCAGCCTCAATCAGATAATAAGCCAAATGATACTTATAGCGTTGTAGATGATTACGGCAATGTGTTGCGGTTTGATAGCAAGCCGAAAAAGATTTATGCCGGAACATTGAGTATAGAAGAGCTTTTAGTGGATTTAGTTGCTGCGGATCGTTTCGCTGCAATTTCTGAAGATGCTTTGGATGGTAATACATCGTTAATTAAGAAAAAAGCAGAGCATGTTAAAAAGGTTGTTCCCGCTTATATAGGTGTAGAAGCTATTTTAGCCCTGCAACCGGACCTGGTTATTGTACAAGAAAACCATAATAAGGCCTTTATAGATGCTTTAAAGGATACCGGCTTAAAGGTTATGCTAACAAAGGTGCCGACGAATCTTGATATGGTGCAAAAGCGTATAGCTCTTATTGCTAGAGCTGTTGGCGAAGAAGAACGTGGCAAGCAAATTATAAACGATATGGATAAGAAACTTGCAGTTGTGCAAAGTAAAGTAGGAAAAATACCTGAAGAAAAGCGTAAAATTGCTATTGCCTATTCTTTGATGGGTGCTTTTGGCAGTAAAAATGGCTTGTTTCATGATATTTGCATACGTTCAGGTTTGCGCAACGGCGCTGCTATAGCCGGATTGAAGCGGGGAGAGCATCTGAGTAAAGAAAAAATTGTCAGCACTGATCCGGATTTGTTTATTTTCCCTAGGTACAGTGCCACGAAAAAAGGCGATGTAGATAAGCTGCGTGAGGATGTTTTAAATGACCAATCATTGCAGACGGTTAAGGCTGTAAAAAATAAGAGTTATTTTATTATTGCAGACAGATATCGCTACAGTGCTTCGCAGTATATGGCTGATGCTATTTTGTTCATGTCAGAACAGGCTTATCCGGAGCTTTACAGTGATGTGAATGTGGGCAAGTGATTTGATGGTATAAGAGTAAAAGGCGTTCTACCACGAAATGCGGTAGAATGCCTTTTAAATTTTTCTTTGCATTAATTATACACTGAATTGTTAAAAATGGCACATGAGGAAAGGAAGTTTTTGGGTTTTAATGGTATAATAGAGGTAGTAAAAATGAATTGTCATGTTATGATGGTGTGGAGAGATTGGAAGAGGGATGAAGTGTGATGAAAAAATACTCTGCATTGACAAAATATATCAACTTTTTGAAAAATGATAATGCTGGAGAATGGATTTGTGATAAGGAAAATGATGGTTCTTCGGAAAGACCGATACACGTTCCTTTCGTCAGTTATTCTATAGCGGTTAATAACTTGGCAGATGATATCTATAAATTTGCCAAAGAAAGTAATGAAATAGTACCGAGTAAATATGCAGATATTCTTAATGCTAATGGCATAAAATGTGGTTATGATTCCATGATGAAAGCCGATGCTTCTGGATTAGATGCTCAATGCATATTGGCTTTACTGATAGCTTCTCTTATGGCAGAGCGCTTTTGTGATGGTGCGTTATTAGGCTTTATCAAAAGTGGCGCTGTTACAAGATGGCTGAAACGCTTGCACGAGCTTGATGAGGCATAAAAATATATCCTTCCTCCCCCCAAAATCCCTCTCGCCCTACCCGAATTCACGCTTTCGGGTGGGGCGCTTTTCTTATTTTCAAGTTAAAATATAATCAGGAAAACAACTGCCCGTAACGCAGATGGCAGGAATAGGAGGGATGGATATGCAAAAGAAAATATTCTTAAGCGCAGCGCTTGGTCTGGCAATATTTGCCAACACTGCCTTTGCCGAGGTTAACACAGATTATTTGGCCAACGAGCTCAGGTCTTATCCCGGATGGCCGCTGGAGGTATATTGCAACGCAACCGATGTTAATGTCAGAACACAGCCTAACACCGATTGTGATGTTATCACCATGCTGCAAAGGGGAGATAAATTTTATGTAAGCAGAGTTGTGGATGTAGTAAACAGTGAATACAAATGGCTTCTTGGTACTACTGAAAAGGGCCATGTTGGTTTTATGGCAAGCAAATATCTTGATACAACCCCTAGAGCTGCCAGTGCAGCAGGACGCTTTAATGCTGCCCTCGAAGCAGATTGGATTATGGATCCGGAAATTTTTGCTTCAGGTGCCTATTACCCGGGGCCTGTGGAAAAGAATACGGATGATACTACCTCCTATGCTGATAAAAAGATGCAGGTCGGACCGCGTCTGTTCTATATAGATTCAGCGAGAAACAAAGTAAATGAGGTGAAGATTAATAAACTTCATGGCAGCATGGCAGGCTATGCTGTTGGTCAGCAGCTTGACACAGACAGGCAGATTGACCTGGACGGTTATCTGAAAATGAACGGCTGGGAAGATGATCCTATGGGTGTGGGGATTTCGGATACGCATCATATGATAGGTTGGGTAAAATATGCATACAACGCAAGGGGGCAAAAATGCTTACATAAGAGCTTTTATGTGAAGTTGGATTCTAAAGAGGTGATTTCGGAAATTATTTACTGCGAGCATGACGTTCATTAAGCAAAGTAAAGGACAAAGAAATTTTTGCTGAAACATCTTTTGACAGGAGGTGGCGTAATGAAGCGGAAGCTGTTTAAGAGCATGTGTCTGGCAATGCTTCTGGTAGCATTTACCGGCTACGGCACAGAAAAAAATACCGTATTGCCGCAGATGAATTTGCCTAAGGCGGAGGCCGCTGCCAAAGCAGCGCCGGTCTATGAGCAGGAATATGCGAAGGTTGTAGACAGCGTTTATGAATTTATCGCCAATGGTAATAGTAATAATCTGCCTGAGCAGGGGACAACCGGCATCTATGAGGTGCGGGATTTTGCTGCTCGGGAGGCGGCAATGCAGCAGCTTGGCTATACGCTGCAGGATATCAGCGGCGACGGTGTTCCGGAGCTGCTTATCGGTTGGATTAGCCAAAAACGCGGCGCGGGGCATTACGGTAAGGAGATTTATGCGATTTACACCTTTGCGGACGACAGAGTGAAATATGTTGCGGAGGGCTGGAGCCGCAGCAGCCTGCAGCTTATGGCAAATGACAATCTGGTGACACGAGGCGGCACCGGCATTTCGCATCAGGTGCTTGCTGTTGAGCATTTGCAGCCTGACGGCAACCTTGGATGCTATGAGCTTTATTTTACCTGGCCGAAGGATGACGGCCTTGGCGTTTACCGCAACATGAGCTGCAGAAGTGAGGCAGATGCTGCGCAGGAAACAGATATGACTGTGGAAGAGTTCAATGAAATGAGGTCTGAATACGCTAATCACAGTGTTGAAATTGAATTCTTGCCGTTGAAGGACTTCAAAAAGCAGGGCTTTAAGGGCCTGATGAGGCAGTATCTTTCTGCAGGAAGGTGAATAAAAGCGCTGCTGCGCAGAGCCGAAAATAATTATGGCAGTCGGAATTTAACCGGCTGCCATTTTTTAGAGGTGAAATAAGACGAAATATATAGTATAATATACATAACTGTGACTGATATACGCTTATACCGGCTTTATATCAAATATTTTTATGAGGTGATTTAATAATGAGCAATGAATTAACCGGACGTAATGTAGGAAAAACCTGTCGCGTACACTATAAAGGTACCTTTAATGACGGCAAGCAATTTGATTCTTCTTATGACCGTGGCGAGCCGTTGGAATTTGTTTGCGGCGCAGGCCAGATGATTAAAGGCTTTGATGCAGCTGTTGCAGACCTGGAGGTCGGCGCTGAGGTTGACATCCATCTGCTGCCGGCAGAAGCATATGGCGAGGCTGACCCGAAGGCTATCTTCACCATGCCGATTGCCCAACTGCCGGGTTCCGAAAACCTGACCGTTGGTCAGAGAGTTTACCTGCAGAACCAATTTGGTCAGCCCGTACCTGTACTGGTAACCGAAAAGGATGATACCAATATCACCTTTGATGCTAACCATGAAATGGCTGGTAAGGAACTGAACTTCCATATTGAGCTGGTAGAGGTAAAATAAAGTATTGCTGTTACCATATGGTAAACTGCAATTTGCTTTGGCAATAGATTTTGCAGTACTGATATGGTACAATAGCATACGTGCATTTTTTGCAACTGATATTTAGGAGTGTGTATGGTGGATTATAGAATTGTGGTGCCTAGCGGAATTGTTTTTGATTTTAATAATATGCTGGGAGCAGGCAGATTGCAGCCGCAGGAGGTAGAGCAGGCGCTCGTGCAGCAGGGAGCGGCAGCCGATGAGGCTGTGTGCGAGCTGCGCCGCAGCGGCTTTGCCAAGAAGCATTTATCTAAGGACGGCACGCCTGAGCATGTTTATTTTCCACGTATGCCGTATATTGCCGACGGCAATCCCAATACCGAGCAGTCGATTATCAAGCTGATGCGCTACAGCAAGCATCTGCGCAGCAAGGATGTCGTAATCTTTCTTGGTGTCGGCGGCTCTTATTTGGGCAATAAGGTTTTATTTGATACCTTTGGCGGTTATCACTGGAACACCAGTGCAACCTTGCGTCAGGGGCAGCCGTTTATTTATTTCTCTGGCAATAATCTTGACCCGGTGGATTGTAACAGCTTGCTGTTCAAAATGCGCCGCTTGGCTATGAATAGTGCCGAGCAGGGCAAAAAGCTCAAAATTATGCTGGTGCCGATTTCCAAATCCGGTACAACGCTGGAAACGATTTCGGCTTTTACGTATTTTTATGCCAATCTGTCTGAAAATGCCGATATAGACCTTGATTGCACGGTTGTTACCGATTTGAAGGCGCCGATTGAATTTGCGCCGCTTTTGCAGCTGGCGGAAAAGTTTAACTGGGAGCGCTTTGATATCAAGGAGGGCATCGGCGGACGCTTCAGCATTATGACGGACCCCGGCCTTGTTACAATGGCTGCCTTGGGCGGTGATATCGAAGAGTTTTTGCGTGGCGCGCGTGATATGGATATCTATTGCCAACAGGCAGAGCTTGCGGAGAATCCTGCGCTGCTCAACGCTTTGCTGAAATTTATGGCCTATGAGCGCGGACGTGATATAGAAGTATTCATGCCGTACAGTATGCGCCTGAAATCCTTGAGCGAATGGTATGTGCAGCTGCTGGCGGAATCGCTTGGCAAGCGCCGTAACCGTGAGGGTGCAACTGTTTACTACGGAAGAACGCCGATTGTTGCTGTCGGCACAACGGATATGCATGCACAGACACAGCAGCATCAGGACGGTCGTCTGAATAAGGTGGTACAGTTCCTGGAGGTTGCGAACCCCGAGGAAGAGGCGATTTTGCATAATCCCTTTGCGGATGTACCGTTCTTTGATAAGTACGAGGGCATGGATATGGCGAAGGCTCTTAAAGCGGCGCTGAATGCCAATGAAGCGGCGCTGACGGGTGATAACCGTTACAATGCGCGTTTTACGCTGCCGAAGCTGAATGAATATTACCTTGGTCAGCTGATGTACTTTTTGATGCTGACGATTGCCTATGAGGGAGAGCTGGCGGATGTGGATGCATTTGACCAGCCCGGCATAGAGGTTTATAAGAAATTGATGAAGGCTCAGCTGTAAAATTTAAGATGGCAAAAAAAGTAGACGTTGTGTGCTTGAAAAAGCACGCAACGTCTTTTTGCTTTGTATTGAATTCAACGTTTACCTGTAAACAGCAGCTTTGCCGTACTGCATTTTTCAAATGCCTTTGTCAGCAGGATGCTGAGGGCTAGCGAGCCGAGCACCAGCAATACGTAGGAAAGCGCTACCTTTTTAACGGTCATGATAATGCCGAAATGGTTATAGGCGCTGCTGAGCCAGTCCAAAAGCAGCGGATGGACAAAGTAGATGAGCATAGAATAAGCGGAGAGGATGCTGATGGCTTTGTGGAGGAGGTTGGTGAGGGAACTCCTCTCAGTCACCTTGCGGTGACAGCTCCCCGACGCTAAGACCCAGCTTGTCGTGAGCTTGCGCGGCGATAAGCTGTTGGTCGTGCTAATGTCGCTTGCGACGACAAGGGGAGCCTCTGTATGTGCTTTTGCCTGCGCTCTGCGCTCCAGCCAATCTAGTGCCAGGCAGAAGAAGAGCAGCGAGCCTACGGTGTAGCAGAGTCCCTGCGGGCTGAGCTGGTGGTAGGTGTTGGCCAGATCAATCAGCGTGTAGCCTTTGACCGTAACTGCTTCGTAACAGCTTTGCACGTCCCAGACAACGCTTGCCGCAAAAATCAGGCAGACAATTGCGCTGTATTTGCGCAGAAGGGCGATGAATTTTTGCCAATAGCAGGCTGCCAAGCCGCCGCTTATAAAAATAAGCAGATAATGCAAGGGGAGATAGTTGAGGCGATAATCAAAGAAATTTTTAGCCAGGACGCTCCAACCAGCTGTATTCAAGCCCGGGTGCGTTGTCCACCAGTTGAAAGCAAGTTGGAAAACAAATAAAAGCACTAGCATAAACGGTATGTTTTGATGTATAATTATACGCAGAAGCTGTCGCCAGAGCGGATAGCTTGCATAAAACCACAGCAGGATGACCATAAAATACAAATGGTAGCAGCCAAGGCCGAAGAATAACACATAGGCCACATGCAGCGGATTCCAGCTGACGAAGCCCGGTGGCAGAATCAGCCAGAAGTAAAGCATGTAAAAAAGCGACCAGCTGAGGTAGGGCAGGCCTGCTCCCCGCAGACGCTTCTTCATAAAGTCGATATAGTTCAGCCGGCTGCCGCTTAATAGGCCTTTATCCGTACAGGCCAGGCCGTAGCCGGAGATAAAGAAAAAGGAGGGGACACTGTAACGGCTTAAAATCTCCAGTAATAAGTAAAGAGTAAAGTTGTTGGGGGCAAGTGCCAGGCTGCCGATATGAATACCGATGACGCCAAGCATGCAGATGCCGCGCAGATTATCTATAATGGTGTTTCGCATAAGTACCTCGCTAATTTTTAATCTTCTTTATTATACTATAAGTAAAAAAATCCTGCCAAGATTTTACCTCGAAATATTTGACGTATTCTTCATTAAGGTGTAAAATATATACAATCAATTTGCACCTTTAAATTGGTCCTGTGAGACTGCAAGGTATAAGTTATTATGAAACCTAAGGCCTTTTTGCACCATCATGGGATGAGAAGGCCTTTTATTATGCAATTTTATTATAAAAAACAGGAGGTAAAGCTAATGGCTAAATCAAATGTATCTCTGGGTGGCAGAGATATACTGGATCTGGAAAGCCTCAGCGTTGAGGAAATCGAGCTGGTTTTAAAAACAGCTGAGGAAATGAAGAAGATTATGAAGAGGGATATCAAAAAGGTGCCCTCACTGCGCGGTAAATCTATCATCAATCTGTTCTATGAGCCCAGTACACGTACCCGTACATCCTTCGAGCTGGCAGGCAAATATCTGGGTGCCGATGTAGTAAACATCACTACATCCTCCTCCAGTGTTGTCAAAGGTGAATGCCTGCGCGACACCATCCTGACTGTACAATCCATGGCTTGCGATGCGATTGTTATGCGTCACCCCATTGAAGGCGCTGCAGCTTATGCTGCTAAGGTTGCAGACCCTGTAATCATCAACGCCGGCGATGGCGCGCACGCACATCCTTCTCAAGGCTTCCTGGATATGTTTACTATCCGTGAGCAGGGCAAAAACCTGAAGGGCTTGAAAATGGCAATTATCGGCGATATTCTCTACAGCCGTGTTGCCCGCACCAATATTGCTGCCTGGACTAAAATGGGCGCTGAGGTACACGTTGCAGGTCCTATGACTCTGCTGCCGCATGACATCGCTTCTCTGGGCGTTACTGTACACAAACGCGTTGAAGAAGCAATCGAAGGCGCTGACGTAATCGATATCCTGCGTATTCAGCTGGAACGTCAGCAAAAGGGCCTGTTCCCGTCTCCGCGTGAATATGCACGTATCTTCGGTATTAACGAAAACCGCCTGAAGCTGGCTAAGCCTGACGTAACCGTGCTGCATCCCGGCCCGATGAACCGTGGTCTTGAAATCTCCTGGGAGGTTGGTTACTGCGATAACGCCGCAATCCGTACTGAAGTACAAAACGGCGTAGCTGTACGTATGGCACTCTTATTCTTGACTTTGACAGGAGGTAAACACATTGAAAACGTTGATTAAAAACGGCAGGGTAGTAGACCCCAGCCAAAAATTAGATGCTGTAATGGATATCCTCGTTGAGGATGGCAAAATTAAAGCTTTGGGCAAGGATATTGCCGAAGCAGCTGACGAGGTTTTTGATGCAACCGGCCTCGTAGTAACTCCCGGTCTGATTGACGTACACACTCATATGCGTGAGCCCGGCCTGGAAGCTAAGGAAGATATTATCAGCGGTACCAAGGCTGCTGCTGCCGGCGGTGTAACCACCGTTGCCTGCATGCCTAATACCAAGCCTGTTATCGATACCTCTATCGTAGTAAGCGGTATCAAAGAACGCGCTCGCGAGGAAAGCTACGCTAACGTTGAAGTTATCGGCGCAATCAGCAAGGGCGAAAAGGGCGAAGAGCTGGCAGAGATGGGCGACATGGCAGAAAAAGGCGCTATGGGCTTCTCCGATGACGGTCACTATGTAAAGAGCTCCCGCCTGATGGTGCTGGCTGCCAAATATGTAACTGCTTTCGACAAACCTTTGCTGTGCCATGCGATTGATCCTGAGCTGGATTCCGAAGGCTACATGCATGAAGGCGCTGTTTCCGCACGTATCGGCGTACCGGGCGTACCGGCAATCAGTGAGGATATCGCTGTTGCACGTGACTGCATCATCGCTGAATACACCGGCGCACATGTACACATCTGCCACGTTGCCTCCAAGGGTGCAATCGACATCATCCGCCAGGCTAAAAAACGCGGCGTAAATGTTACCAGCGAAGTAACCGTACATCATCTGACTCTGACTGATGAGGCTTGCGCAGATTACAATTCCGCAACTCGCGTTAACCCGCCGCTGCGCAGTGCAGACCACGTACAGGCTATGCGTGAGGCTGTTCTGGACGGCACTGTTGATGCAATCGTTACTGACCACTCTCCGCATGCTCCGGAAGAAAAGGATGTTGAATTCCGTTATGCTCCGAACGGCTTCTGCGGTCTGGAAACCTCTCTGGCAGTAATGCTGACTGACTTATATCACACCCATGTATTTGACCTGAATACTATTATCAGCAAAATGAGCTGCGAGCCGGCTAAGCTGTTCAAGCTTGCCGGCGGTACCCTGAAAGAGGGCAGCGTTGCTGATATCACTATTATGGACTTAAATAAAGAATGGACTGTTGACAGCTCCAAATTCTATACTCGCGGCAAATTCACCCCGTACGAAGGCAAGGCTTGCACCGGCAAGGCTGTTGCCACTATGCTGCACGGTAATTTTGTAATGAGGGATGGTGTAGTATGCACGAAAAAGTAAGAAAAGGAAAATTAGTTTTAAAAGACGGCAGCGTTTTTGAAGGCACTCTGTACGGCGGCAAATGCAATGCTGTAGGTGAGGTTGTATTCACCACCGGCATGAGCGGCTACCAGGAGACCTTGACTGATCCGTCCTTCTGCGGTCAGATTGTAGTAATGACCTATCCGCTGGTAGGCAACTATGGCTGCAACCCGCTGTTTACCCAAGGCAAGAAATGCTTCTTCCAGGGCTTTGTAATCGGCGAACTGTGCGATTGCCCCAGTAACTGGCGCAATGAGCAGAGCCTGGAGGATTTCCTGATTGAACAGGATATCCCGACCTTAGCAGGTGTAGATACACGTGCTATTACCCGTAAAATCCGTAATCACGGCGTACTGCAGGGCGTAATCGTTCCGGCAGAAATGCCTGAAGAGGAAGTACAGAAGTTGCTGGCTTTACCGGCAGTACACAACCAGGTTGAGCAGGTTACCACTCCCGAGGTTTATACCATGGGCGAGGGCAAGCTGCATGTAGCTGTTATGGACTTCGGTATTAAACGCAATATCCTGAAATCCATTGAAGCCTTTGGCTGCCGCCTGACAGTATTCCCTGCTTCCGCAACTGCAGAAGAGGTACTGGCATGCGACCCGGACGGTATCTTCCTGTCCAATGGCCCCGGCGACCCGAAGGATTTGCCTGAGGTTATTGAAAACATTAAGAAATTAATCGGCAAGAAACCGATTTTCGGTATCTGCCTCGGTCATCAGCTCATGGCTTTGGCTAATGGCGCTGATACCTATAAAATGAAATTCGGCCATCGCGGTATTAACCAACCGGTAAAATACCTGGCAACCGGCCGCATCTACATCAGCGCCCAAAACCACGGCTATGCTGTAGATGAAAAATCTCTGGAAGGCAAGGGCATCAACATCAGCCATATTTCCATGAATGACGGTACTATCGAAGGCCTGGAATACACCAAGCATCCTACCTTTACCGTTCAATATCATCCGGAAGCCTGCCCTGGCCCTGGTGATCATGATTATTTGTTTAAACATTTTGTTGATATGATGGAGGGTCGTTAATTATGCCGAAACTTAAAGATATTAAAAAGGTTCTCGTTATCGGCTCCGGCCCTATTATTATCGGTCAGGCAGCAGAGTTTGACTATGCAGGCACCCAGGCTTGCCGTGCTCTGAAGGAGGAAGGCCTGGAGGTTGTACTGGTAAACAGTAACCCTGCAACCATTATGACCGATGTGCATGTGGCTGACCGTGTATATGTTGAACCTATCAGCATTGAATTCATTGAAAAAATTATCAAACGTGAGCGTCCTGATTCCCTGCTGGCAACTCTTGGCGGTCAGGTTGGCCTGAACATGGCTATGAAGCTGGACGAGCAGGGTATCCTGAGCAAATACAACGTTCGTCTGCTGGGCACTCAGATCAGCGCTATCAAACGCGGCGAAGACCGCGAAATGTTCAAGGAAACTATGGAGAAAATCCATCAGCCGATTCCTGAAAGCACTATCGTAGAAACCATTGAAGCTGCTTGCGACTTCGGCAAGGAAATCGGTTATCCGCTGATTGTCCGTCCTGCTTATACCCTCGGTGGTACCGGCGGCGGCATTGCTGAAAACGAGGAAGAGCTGATTGACATCGTGCAAAAGGGCCTGGGCTACAGCCCGATTAGCCAGTGCCTGATTGAACGCAGCATCGCCGGCTGGAAGGAAATCGAATTCGAAGTAATCCGTGACGCTGCTGACAACTGCATTACCGTCTGCTCCATGGAAAACGTGGACCCCGTTGGCGTACACACCGGTGACTCCATCGTTGTGGCTCCGGCACAGACTTTGAGCGATAAAGAAGTACAGCTGCTGCGTCAGGCTTCTATCGATATCGTGCGTGAGCTGGGCGTAGTTGGCGGCTGTAACGTACAGCTGGCTCTCGACCCGTACTCCGAAAACTATTATGTAATCGAAGTTAACCCGCGTGTAAGCCGTTCTTCCGCACTGGCTTCCAAAGCTACCGGTTATCCTATTGCTAAGGTTACCAGCAAAATTGCTGTCGGCTACAACCTGGACGAAATCGAAAACGCTGTTACCAAAAAGACTAAGGCTTGCTTCGAGCCTACCATTGACTATATCGTACTGAAATTCCCGCGTTGGCCGTTCGATAAATTCGTAACCGCTGACCGTACCCTGGGCACTCAGATGAAGGCTACCGGTGAGGTTATGGCAATTGAGCGCAGCTTTGAAGCTTCTATGCTGAAAGCAGTTCGCTGCCTGGAAATCGGCCTCAATCATCTGGAAATGCCTGAGCTGAAGGCTTTGAGCGACGAAGAAATTCATGACCGCATCAAACGCATTGATGACGAGCGCTGCTTCGTTGTTGCTGAGGCTATCCGCCGCGGTATTACTCTGGAAGAGATTCACGATATCACCAAGATTGACCTGTGGTTCCTTTCCAAAATCCAAAACATCATTAAAATGGAAAAAGCTCTGGAAACTCACGAGCTGACTCCGAGCCTGCTGCGTAAGGCTAAGAGAATGGGCTTTGCCGATGCTGTTATCGGTAAACGTGTAGGCAAGACTGAGTTTGAAATCCGCGATATGCGTAAGGCTAACGGCATTCTGCCGACCTACAAAATGGTTGATACCTGCGCTGCGGAATTTGAAGCTGCAACCCCGTACTACTATTCCTGCTACGAAACCGAGGATGAGGTTGAAGTAAGCGACAGAAAGAGAGTAGTTGTACTCGGCTCCGGTCCTATCCGTATCGGTCAGGGCGTAGAATTCGACTACTGCTCCGTACACTGCGTATGGGCATTGAAGGAAATGGGTTATGAAACCATTATCATCAACAACAACCCAGAAACCGTTTCCACTGACTTCGATATTTCCGATAAACTGTACTTTGAGCCGCTGACTGTTGAGGATGTTCTCAACGTTATCGACAAAGAAAAACCGGAAGGCGTTATTGTTCAATTCGGTGGTCAGACCGCTATCAACCTGGCAGGTCCGCTCTCCCGCGCAGGCGTGAAGATTCTGGGCTCCTCCGTTGACAGCATCGACCGCGCTGAGGACCGTGAACGCTTCGACGAGCTGCTGACAAGCTGCAATATCCCGCGTCCGCAGGGCCACACCGTATTCGATACCGAGGGTGCGCTGGTTGCTGCCCACAATGTTGGCTATCCGACTATGGTTCGTCCTTCCTACGTACTGGGCGGCCGTGCTATGGAAATCGTTTATAACGATGACGAGCTGCGCAACTACATGACATATGCTGTTAAGGCTTCTCACGAGCATCCGGTATTGGTTGACCATTACCTGCAGGGTACTGAGGTAGAGGTTGACGCTATCTGCGACGGCAAGGAAGTATTAATCCCCGGCATCATGGAACACGTTGAACGTGCAGGCGTACACAGCGGTGACTCCATCGCCGTATATCCGCCGCGCAGCCTGAGCGAGAGTGTTATCCGCACCATTATCGAATACACCAACAAGATGGCTTTGGGTCTGGAAGTTAAGGGCATGATCAACATTCAGTACATCGTTCGTGACGAGCATGTATATGTAATCGAGGTTAACCCGCGTTCCTCCAGAACCGTACCGTTCCTGAGCAAGATTACCGGCATCTCCATGGTAGACGTTGCTACCAGATGCGCAATGGGCATGAGCCTCAAAGAGCAGGGCCTGCAAGCAGGTTTACGCTTCTTCCCGGACTACTATGCTGTTAAAGCTCCTGTATTCAGCTTCAATAAGATGAGCAACGTAGATATCACCCTTGGACCTGAAATGAAATCCACCGGTGAGGTTATGGCCTGCGACTACCAGTACAGCCGTGCGCTGTATAAGGCCTGCATCGCTTCCGGTATCAATGTACCGCATGAAGGTGCAATCCTGATTACTGTTGCTGATATGGATAAGCCAGAGGCAGTTGCTATTGCCCGCGGCTTTGAAGAGCTGGGATACACCGTTATCGCAACCGGCGGTACTGCGGAATATCTGCAGCAATACGGTGTAACCGTTGAGGTTGCTACCAAGGTAAGCGAAGGTCATCCGAACCTGATTGATGATATCAAGAGCGGCCGCATCGGTATGGTTATCAACACCACCAACCATGGCCGTGATGCTGAACGTGACGGCTTCAAGATCCGTCGTTCTACCGTAGAGCATGCAATTGCCTGCCTGACCTCTATGGATACTGCACGCGAGCTGCTGAACGTTATGAGCGCAATGCGTCGTCGCAGCGTTGTACGCGTTACCGCTCTGCAGGACCTGACCTGGGAGGATTGATTATGTCTAAAACTATTGCGAGTGCCAAGGTAATTGGTCAACGAGTTTTAAATAGTACGACAAAATTAATAAATGTTTATGCACCGGAAATCGCTGCCGAAGCTGTCCCCGGACAGTTCGTCAACGTGAAGGTGTGCAAGAATACCGCTCCGCTGCTGCGCCGTCCCTTCGGCGTAGCGGGAGTTAACAAGGCTGAAGGCAGCATCACCATGATTTATCGTATCATCGGTGAAGCTACCCATATTCTGGCTGACGTTTGCAGCGGCGACGAGCTGAGCATCGTCGGTCCGCTGGGACACGGCTTCGATATGAGCGCCAAGAAACCGCTGCTGGTTGGCGGCGGCTTGGGCCTGGCTCCGCTGCTGTTTTTGGCAGAGGGCTTCGGTGAGGGCAATACCGATATCCTGATGGGCGGCCGCAGTGCCGAGGAATTGTTCTGGACCAAGCTTTATGAAAGCCTCAGCAAAAATATTTACCTGACCACCGATGACGGCAGTGTCGGCACTAAGGGTACTGTAATGGCCCTGCTGCCGCAGCTGTTAAAAGAGGGTGGCTATGACTGCGTATACGTTTGCGGTCCTGTACCGATGATGCGCGCAGTTGCCAATGCCTGCTTAGAAGCCGGCGTAAAATGTCAGGTATCTCTGGAAAAATACATGGCCTGCGGTCTTGGTGCGTGCCTGTCCTGTGCCTGCGAAGGCATCGGCAAGCGCATCAAGGTCTGCAAGGACGGCCCGGTATTCTGGGCAGAGGAGGTAGGAGAATGGTAAAAGCATTGTATGATGGCCGTCTGGCAGTTGATATTGCCGGCGTGAAAATGGCTACTCCTGTTACTACCGGCTCCGGCACCTTTGGCTTTGGCCTGGAATTTACCGATTTTCTTGACCTGGAAAAGGTTGGCGCTGTTACCGTAAAGGGTACTTCCTTAGAGCCTGCGGCAGGCAATAAGGGCCAGCGTGCGGTAGAAACACCGTCCGGTATGCTGAACTGCATCGGTCTGGAAAACCCTGGCAGTGAGTACTTCTTGGAGCACACTCTGCCTGAGCTGAAAAAATATAAAGTCCCTGTGATTGTCAACATCTACGGCCATACCCCCGAGGAATACGGCGCTGTTGCCAAAAAGCTGGATGTAGACGGTGTTGATGCAGTAGAAATCAACATCTCCTGTCCGAACGTAAAAGAGGGCGGTATTGTTTTCGGCACTGTGCCGGAAGCAGCTGCTGAGGTTGTACGTGCTGTTAAGGCCAACACCGGCAAAATGGTTATCGCCAAGCTTTCTCCGAACGTAACGGATATTGTGGTGATGGCGAAGGCAGTAGAAGCAGCAGGTGCGGATGCAATTTCCATGATTAACACGCTGCTCGGTACCAAGATTGATATTGAGCGTCAGCGTCCTGTACTCGGCAACGTAACCGGTGGCCTCAGCGGTCCTGCTGTACGTCCGGTAGCAGTGCGCCTGGTTTATCAGGTAGCACAGGCTGTGCATATCCCCATCATTGGCATGGGCGGCATTATGTGTGCCGAGGATGCAATTGAGTTCATGCTGGCAGGCGCAAGTGCGGTAGCAGTTGGCACCGCAAACTTTGTACAGCCTGATATCGCTGAAACTATTGCTCATGGTATGCTGGCATATCTGGACAGACACAACGCGCAGAATATTTCCGAAATTGTCGGCCTGGCATTACCTGAAGGTAAAAAAAGCATGCCGTTGTTTAAAGAAGCTGAATAACGACGATTTATAACGTTATTCTCCGGCGTCTTGGAAAAATATATTTAATAGGGAGATTTTCTCATGCAACATGATGATAGATTAATAGTCGCACTCGACTTTCCTACCTTGGAGCAGGCTAAGGCTTGCGTTGTCGAATTGGGTGACGCAGTAAGCTACTACAAGGTTGGCATGGAGCTTTATTATGCAGTAGGCAGCGAAATAATCCGCTTCTTAAAGGAACAGGGCAAGCATGTTTTCCTGGACCTCAAGCTGCAGGATATTCCTAACACTGTTGCTCATGCACTTACCGTACTCAGCGATTTGGGTGCAGACATGATGAACGTTCATGCTGTCGGCGGCAAAAAGATGATGGCAGAGGCTGTTAAGGCTGTGCATGAGGCTGCTGAGGCAGCAGGCCGTCCGGCACCGAAGCTGATTGCTGTAACCATTCTTACCAGCATGGATGATGAACAGTTTGCTGATTTGAATTATAAAAATACCATTGCCGAGCAAGTTATCAGCCTGGCTAAGCTGGCGAAGGAAGCAGGCATGGACGGCGTTGTTGCTTCTCCTAAGGAAGCTGCGGCTATCCGTGAGGCTTGTGGCCCCGAGTTCCTGATTGTTACCCCGGGCGTACGTCCTGCGGGCAGCTCTCTGGATGACCAGAAGCGCGTAGCAACACCGGCAGGCGCTCTGCAAAACGGCAGCAGTCACATCGTAGTAGGCAGACCTATTACTAAGGCTGAAGCAAGACAAGCAGCAGCATTGGCAATTGTAGAAGAGATTAAAGGAGTGTAAGCAAATGGCAGTTTTAGAAGAAAAAGATGTTATGAAAATGCTCGAGGAAACCGAAGCAGTTCTCCATGGTCACTTTTTGCTGACCAGCGGTCTGCACAGCCCTATGTATGTTGAAAAATTCAACGTACTGCAGCATCCTAAATATACCGAGCGCCTGTGCCAGGAAATCGCACGTCGTTATGAAAACGACAATGTTGAACTGGTAGTTGGCCCGATGACCGGCGGTATCCTGCTGGCTCACGAGGTTGGCAAGGCTCTGGGCACCCGTGCTATCTTCACCGAGCGTGAAAACGGCAAAATGACTCTGCGTCGCGGCTTCCAAATTCCGGCAGGCACCCGCGTACTGGTTGTTGAAGACATCGTAACCACCGGCGGCAGCGTTAAAGAGGTTATGGAAGTAGTTAAAGAGCATGGCGGCGAGCTCGTAGGCGTTGGCCTGCTGGTTGACCGTAGCGGCGGCAAGGTAGACTTCGGCGTTCGCACCGAGGCTCTGCTGCACTTGAACGTAGAAACCTTTGATCCGGCAACCTGCCCGCTGTGCGCTAAAGGCGTACCGTTTACCAAACGTGGCAGAACTGGCAAGTAAGACCCGAGTTTTTATGAGTTTCGCGAATAAAAAACTCGTTGGTCGCGCTGTCCTCGCTTGCGACCGAACAGGGAGCAAGAAAGAGGATAAATGACACCTGATTTGTCGATCGAAAAGGTGGAATTATCCTCGAAGAGGACAAGTAAGCTAATCTAACATAAATTTCAAAGCACCTGTTTATCAGCAAAATGATAGGCAGGTGCTTTTTCCTTACATCCCAAAGCTTTCCCTTAAAATTACCCTATTTTTAAGGGAAAAACTTATAACTTCTTTCCTCTTGACAAAATCTGAAAAATCAGATAATATATATTCGTAAGATTTTTGCACGCCTGCCTGTAGTACGGTCGTCGCAGCGTCATTGAGAACGCCTTATGTATTATTGAGTAGTACATAGGGCGTTTTTTGTTAAGAAGGGAGCTAAAGTAATGCAAACAACCGAAGTAGGTCAAAACAGCGAAATCAAGCAGGTCATCGGCAGCCTTTGCATGATGAACAATAGGTTTATGAATTTTATGCTAGATGACAACAAAAAAGCAGCACAGGTTTTCTTGCGCGTTATCCTGGGAGATGATAAAATTAAGGTGAGAAATGTCAGGATACAGAGCTTTATCCAAAACATCTACGGACATTCTTCGCAGTTGGATATCCTGGCGCAGGATAGCGAAGGACGCTATTTCAACGTAGAGGTGCAAAGAAGCGATGAAGGCGCTCCAGCAAGACGCGCCAGATTTTACAGCAGTATCCTTGATACACACTTCCTGCAGCCTGGTAAGCTCTACGAAGAACTGCCGGATACCTACGTAATTTTTATCACGGAAAACGATGTCTTGCACGATAATTTGCCACTGTATAATATCAGGCGCAGAATCGATGAAAATGCGAAATGCTTTGAAGATGGTTCGCGCATTATCTATGTCAACAGCCAGCGTCGAGATAATACAGCGCTTGGTAAACTGATGCAGGATTTATATTGTACAGAGCCAAAGAATCTGCATTATCATGAATTTGCCGAGCGCATGGAGTTTTTGAAATACAGCAAGGAGGGCGAAGAAAAAATGACTGATGTAATTGAAGAATATGCTGCAAGAAAGGCCGAAGCATTAGCGAAAGAAGCAGTGAAAGAAGCAGCGAAAAAAGCTGAAGAAAAAGAGCAGGCAAACAGAATAGAGCTTGCCCAAGGCTTACTGGCTGACGGTATGAGTATCGAGTTCACCGTCCGTCACTCTAAGCTTACAGAAGCAGAGGTACGCGAATTGGCTTCCAAGCTGTCTGCGTAAGCTAAAAGGGTATTACCGCAAAAACAAAAATACAGTAAGTACAGGCACCTGTTTATCAGCAAAATGATAGGCAGGTGCTTTTTGCGCATTTTTTGCTATTTAACATGCTCTTAACATCGGCATAATACTTCCTTAACAATGCTATATTATACTAGCATCATAAACCACGAACACTACTGATGAGGCGCAGACCTTATCGGAAATAAATTTTTTCACGATGGTTGAAGGAGGAAATATATTATGAAATTGAAAAAAGTCGCATGTTTAGGTCTGGCAGCTATGGTAGCACTCGGTGCTTTGGGCTGCGGCAGTGATAACAAGGCTGCAGATAACAAAGCAGGCAGCAAGGTTACCGGCAGTGTAACCGGCAGTGGTTCTTCCGCACTTTTGCCGCTGGCAAAGGATGCAGCAAGCAAATTCAAAGCTATTAACCCGGATGTTTCTATCACACTTAACGGCGGCGGCAGCGGCACCGGTCTTAAGCAGGTTGCAGACGGCAGCGTTAACATCGGTAACTCTGACGTACCGGCAGAAAGCAAGCTGAAACCCGAAGTTGCCAAAGGACTTGTAGACCACAAGGTTTGCGTAGTTACCATGGCTCCGGTTATCAACAAAGACCTGGCAGCTAAAGTAAAAAGCCTGACCAAGGCTCAGCTGACCGACATCTTCACCGCAAAGGTAACCAACTGGAAACAGGTTGGCGGCCCGGATGAACCTATCGTTCTGATTACCCGTCCTGCTACCAGCGGCACCCGCGCTCTCTTCCAGAAGTTCGCTCTGGGCGGTGCTAAAGAAGCAACCAACAAATCTCTGGAAACTGATGACTCCGGTACTCTGCTGCAAAGCGTAAAGGATAACAAAGGCGCTATCGGTTATGTTGCTCTGTCCTATCTCGTAAATAACAAGGACGTTGCAACAGTTGCCATCGACGGTGTAGAGCCTACTCTGGACAATACCTACAGCGGCAAATATCCTGTATGGGGTTATGAGCACATGTATACTAAAGGCGAAGCTACCGGCGCTGTAAAAGCATTCCTGGACTTCATCCTCTCTGCTGATTATGGTAAGAAAATTGAAAAACAGGGTTATGGTGTTACTGCAAAAATGCAAGTAAAGAGATAATACGGACTTCAGATAAGGTGCATCTGCGTCGCGACGGCTCCCAACGCAAAGACCCATGTTGTCGCAAGCGTAGCGAAGCGAGAACATGTTGGTCGTGCTAATACCCGAAGGGTGAGGAGTACCATTTAGTACGCCGTCGTCGCTGCTCTTCGCATCTGACGCACTCTGCTTCGCCTTTGTGTATTAGAGTATTAGAATAGAGGTCTTATATAGGCTTTTGATGATTGAAGCAGACGCACTAAGGTTCATTTTTAGGGCTTAGCATAGGAGCCTTATGCTTCGCTTAAATTCTAATCTAAAAACAATCTTATGGCTTGAGGAGTTATCTTAAATGCAACAGGTAAATACTAGTGCCTATCGGCAAGATACCCTGTGGCGTTATATCATCAGTGGCTGTGGTCTGGCGCTTATTGTTTTGACCATAGCTATTGGTGCTTTTTTATGCTACAAGGGCTTAGGCACATTCACTACATATAATCACAGCATCAGCGAGTTTCTTTTTTCAGCAGATTGGGAGCCGAGTGACAGTGCTGAGGGCGGTGGCAAGGTTGGCGCAGCCATCTTCATCTTCGGTTCGGTTATTACCTGCGCGCTGGCGCTGGCGATTGCTACACCGTTCAGTTTGGCAACCGCAATTTTTATGACGGAGATTTCGCCGGAGCTGGGCAAGCGCTTTGTCCAACCGGCTGTGGAGATTTTTGTCGGCATTCCTTCCGTAGTTTACGGCTGGATCGGCCTGACAATTTTGGTACCGCTGATAAAAAACATTTTTAACCTGCGCTTCGGCTTTTCTGTGCTGGCGGCAGGTATTGTGCTGGCGGTGATGATTTTCCCGACCATCACCAGTCTGGCAGCAGATGCACTGCGCAGCATCCCTAAAAGCTACCGCGCTGCTTCCTATGGTCTTGGCGCAACGCGTTGGCAGACTATTGCCAAGGTGGTAGTGCCTGCGGCAGTCACCGGTCTGATGACGGCAGTTATCTTAGGCCTGGCGCGTGCCTTCGGCGAAGCACTGGCTGTAGCGATGGTTATCGGCAAGATGCGTGCCTTTCCGACTTCGCTGCTTGTTCCGACAAACAATCTGACGGCGGCGATTGCGGCGGATATGGGCGGTGCAATGGAGGGCAGCGAATACAACATTGCTTTGTGGACGATGGCGTTGCTGCTGTTTATCATCTCCCTTGCCTGCATTTTTGCCATCCACTTTTTAACTGCTAAAGGAGGGAAGCAGGCATGAACGACAGTATAGCGCGTGCAAAGTTTGTTGATAAGCTGATGACAGCTGTGTTTTATTGCGTAGCAGGCTTCTTTATCCTGCTGCTCGTGGCCTTTGCCCTGTACGTTATCATTAACGGCTTCAAGGATTTCAGCTGGAGCCTGATATCCTTTGAGGGCAGCGGCATCGGTAATTTGTTCTTCAATACTATTTATCTGGTTTTCCTGTCGCTGCTGGTGAGCGTGCCTCTGGGAGTCGCTGCCGGCATCTACATGGCGGAATATGCTAAGCAGGGTAAGTTCACCAAGTTCCTGCGCATGTGTATCGAAACGATGTCCTCACTGCCGTCCATTGTTGTCGGTCTGTTCGGTTACCTGGTATTTATCGTAATGACCGGCTCACAGTGGAACCTGTTCAGCGGTGCGCTGGCAGTTTCTATCCTCAGTATTCCGCTGATTATGACGGTAACGGAGGATGCTTTTAAATCGCTGCCGCAGGGCTATAAGCGCGGCAGTCTGGCCATGGGCGCAACTCTGTGGCAGACAATTTACAAGGTGCTGCTGCCTGCGTGCCTGCCGCGTATTATGACGGGTGTGATTTTGGCTGCTGGCCGTGGCTTCGGTGAAGCGGCAGCTCTCTTGTATACCGCAGGCATGAGCACGGATATAAACTGGAACAGCTGGAATCTGCTGTCGCCGACCTGCCCACTGAACCCCTTCCGTCCGGGCGAAACGCTGGCACTGCATATCTGGGCATCGCGTACCGAGGCATTGGCTGCGAATGCGGCGCAGATGGCCAACCTTTCTTCAGCAATACTGATGCTGCTGGTGCTGTCCTTTAGTCTGGGCGCACGTTACCTGAGCACTTATTTAGACACAAAAACCGGAGGTAGCAGAAAATGACAAATGATAACGCTGCAACTAAATTTTTAGTGCAGGATCTGGATTTGTATTACGGTAAATTCCAGGCGTTGAAAAAAATAAATCTTGATATCAAGGAAAAGGAAATTACCGCACTTATCGGCCCTTCCGGCTGCGGTAAATCCACCTTTTTGAAAACATTGAACAGAATGAACGACCTGGAAGAGGGCGTGCGCATTGAAGGCAGCATTGCACTGGATGGCAAGGATATTTTTGCGGAGATTGACCCCATCAGCCTGCGTCACCGTGTAGGAATGGTCTTTCAGCAGCCTAACCCCTTCCCGAAAAGCATTTATGACAATGTTGCCTACGGTCCGCGTATTCATGGCGTGACAAAAAAGAGCGAGCTGGACGAGATTGTAGAGCGCAGTCTGCGTCAGGCTGCCATTTGGGACGAGCTGAAGGACAGACTGAATAAGAGTGCGCTGGGCCTGAGCGGCGGCCAGCAGCAGCGCCTGTGCATTGCACGTACCCTGGCTGTGCAGCCGGAGGTTATTCTCATGGACGAGCCTACCAGTGCGCTGGACCCGATTTCTACAATGAAGATTGAGGATTTGGCGTTGGAGCTGAAGAAGGACTACACCATTGTTATTGTTACGCATAATATGCAGCAGGCTGCGCGTATTTCCGATAAAACAGCCTTCTTTCTTTTGGGCGAGCTGATTGAGTTCAACGAAACGAAGCAGCTGTTTGCTAATCCGTCTAATCCTAAGACAGAAGAGTATATTACCGGCAGATTCGGTTGATGTAAGGAGAGGCGCGTAAATGCGACACGGAAAGGATCTCCTAGGGGACAAAGTAAGGTATACTGTCGAAATGCTAATAAGTGCAGTCCCCCCGCAGTCGCCCTGTGGGCGCCAGCTCCCCCCAAGGGGAGCCTCTCATGTATCGCTGCTTACTTTGAATTTAAATTTGTTGAGAAAGGAATAATAAAATGACACGTAACAAATTCAACGAGGAGCTGAAGCAACTGCTCAACAGTGTGCGCGTTATGGGCGTAAATCTGGAAGATACCCTGGATAAGGTTATCGCCAACCTGGAGCAGAAGGATGCAGCTTTAGCGCAGCAGATTATCAGCGATGATGATAATTTTGACAACAGCGAAGTAAATATCGAAAAGCAATGCCTGGAGCTGGTGCTGACACAAACTCCGGTAGCAACTGATTGGCGCGAAATTGCCAGCTGCCTGAAGCTGGTGGGCGATATGGAGCGTATTGCTGACCATTGCAGCGACATCAGCCAATATACCCTGAAGCTGATAGAAAAGGAGCCTGTGCCGCTGCCGGATAACTTTATGAATATGCTGCAGGTTATGCGCCAGATGGTGTACGACAGCATCAGCGCCATCAGCGATAATGATCTGGAGCTGGCTAACAAGGTTATTGCTACCGATGATGAGGTAGACAATTACTTTGCCGAAATGCGTCAGCATCTGACAACCGTAATGCAGCAAAAACCGCAATACGTGCCGCAATATGTGGATTATCTTATGATTGCCAAATATGTGGAGCGCATTGCCGACCATTCCACAAATATCGCCCAATGGGTAATGTTTGTGGTAAAGAACGAACTGAAAAACTGAGCTTTGCATGCCAATCACGCCCTCCGCAGCAATGCGGGGGTTTTTGCTTTATTTCAGCAGTTGTCATAGCATTGGCAGCAGGCATCACTTTGCAGAATTGTTTTCTATATTCGATGATTTGTGTTATAATAAAGTGTTAGAGTATTTACGTTCCGGACAGCTTCGGAAAATATTACAGGCTGTGGCTGTTACGATTCAGAAAATAAGATTTTAGAACATATTCAGGAGGGACGCAATGCATATTGACAAACGATTAGAAACTATTGCCAATCTGGTGCCGCAGGGCTGCGTGCTGGCGGACATCGGCACGGACCACGCGTATTTACCCATGTGGCTGCTGGAAAAGCAAAGAATTGCGCGGGCGATTGCCGGCGATATTGCTGCGGGACCCTGCCAGGCGGCGCGTACTACCGTGGCACAGTTTGGGCAGCATGAGCATGTAGAGGTACGTCAGGGCAGCGGTCTTAAGGTGTTGGCTCCGGGTGAAGCAGATTGCATTGCTATTGCAGGCATGGGTGCTTATACCATTATCAGTATTTTGGAGGATGATATGGAGGTAGCGCAGAGCGCAGAGCTTTTGGTGCTCCAGCCGATGGCCGGTGCCGCATCTCTGCGTGCGTGGCTTTGCAGCCACGGCTGGCAGCTGGCTGCCGAAGAGCTGGTGGATGATGCTCCGCATTTTTACGAGATTATCGCCGCTAAGCGTGGCTCTGCGCCTGCCTACAGTGTGGCAGAGTGCGCCGTAGGACCGCTGCTGCTCGCACAGAAGCATCCGCTGCTGGGTAAGCAGCTGGAACGCCAGCTTGCTACCTGCAGACAGCTGTTGGAGAATATGGGACGCAGCGAGCGCGCACGCGCGAGCGAAAAGTATAAGGAAATTGAAGAGTTGAAGGCAGAACTGGAGGTGCTGCAAAATGGCAAGCGTAGTGACAGTAAATAATATCATCAACCTGCTGGACGAAATGGCACCGCCGGAGCTGGCAGAGTCCTGGGACAACGTAGGTTTGATGCTTGGCAGGCGCAATAAGCCTGTACGCAGGCTGCTTTTGGCGCTGGATATGACACAGGAAACTGTGACGCAGGCCTTAGCGAAAAAGGCTGATATGCTGATTACGCATCATCCGGCAATTTTTCATAAGCTGGGCAATGTGACTGATGCCGATTGGCAGCAGGAGCTTTTGCTGCAGCTGGCAGAAAACGGTGTTGCTGTTTACAGCGCGCACACTAATCTTGACTGCGTTGCTAACGGTGTCAACAGCGTGCTTGCCAAAAGACTGCGCCTGCAGGATGCGGATATGCTGGATACTGTCAGCGGACTTGGGCGCATAGGTGAGCTGGAGCAGCCGAGCAAGCTGCGTGATTTTGCAGTCTTCGTCAAAAAGGCTTTGCAGGCTGATTATCTTACCGTAGGCGATGCAGGACGCAAGGTTAAGCGTGTTGCCGTCTGTGGCGGTGCCGGTGCCGATTTAATCGGGCTGGCCTTGGCGCAGGGTGCGGATACGCTGGTAACAGGAGATGTGAAGTACCATGAGGCACAGCAGGCTGTTTTCAGCGGTCTGAACATTATTGATGCAGGCCATCAGCCGACAGAGCTGCCGGTGCTTGATGACCTGGCCGACAGATTATCGCTGCGCTTTACGGAAAAGCATTGGGATGTGGCAATTCAGGTAGCACGCGAAACACTGCTGCTGAAGCATATATAGAAAACAGGTGATAGAAGAATGATTAAAGATTTTAAAGCCGGCATCAAGGTGTGCCAGGCAGTTTTGGTAAGGGTACAGAAGGTGGGTAATTCCTCTAACGGCGGTGTTTTTGCCCGCGGTATGCTGGAGGATAACAGCGGACGCATTGCTTTTATCTGCTTTGATGCAATGCTTGTAGACAAGCTGCGCGAGCTTGAGGGCCCGACAGCCTTTATGATGGGCGGTAACGTCGACATCAACAAATTCAATAATGATATGGCGCTGCAGGTTGTAATCCAGCGTCTGGAAAATCTGCTGCCGCAGGATGATATCAGCAATCTGCTGCCGCATGGTGATTTTGATGTAGAGGCTTATAAAATTAAGCTGGCCAATTATATCAAGGCAGTACGCACTCCGGGACTGCGTATGTTGCTGGAAACTATTTTCAGCGGCAATACCTATGAGCGCTTTGTGACAAATCCTGCCGGTATGCGCATGCATCATGCATATCTTGGCGGTCTGCTGCAGCATTCTGTGGATGTTACCGGTCTGGCAGTGGCTTTGGCCGAGCAGATTGAGGGCGTGGACAAGGATTTGGTTATTGCCGGCGCTCTGCTGCACGACATCGGCAAAATCCGCGAGATTTCTGCGGAAATCGGCTTCCCTTATACCAGTGAGGGACGTTTGCTCGGACACATTACCATGAGCTGCATGATGGTGCAGGAGGCAGCGGCCAAGCTGCGCTTGCCGTCTTCTCGTCTGGAGCAGCTGCAGCATATTCTGCTGTCGCACCATGGCGATAACGAAAAGGGTTCTCCGGTAGCCTGCTCTACACGTGAGGCCTTTGTTGTGCATTACGCCGACGAAATCAACGCCGTAATGAATCAGTTTGATGTGCATGAAGGCAGGAGTGCCTGGGAGTTCAACCGTATGCTGGGACGCAATATCCTGGTAGACAAGCTGTGAGCAGCAGAATAATCCGCCAGACTGTACTGGACTTGCACGGCCTGACAATAAATCTTCAGTTTAAACTTGTCAAAAATATTACGCTGCGCATAAAAGAAACTGGCGACATCTTTCTTACTGCTCCTGTAGGAATGAGCATAAGTGAGGTGCAGCAGTTCTTAGAGAGCAGGGAGCAATGGCTGCACCAAAAGCTGCAGCAGGTACTGCAGGCACAGTCGCAGCAAAAGCAGGAGCCGAAGTACAGCATGGGCGAGCTGCCATTTGACGGTCAGCATGTGTGGCTGTGGGGCAGGCGTTTGCCGGCGCACTTTTTGCTCAGCGGCAAAAAGCATGGCACCTACGAGGTGCAGGCTGACGCTGTCAACTTTTATTATCGCAGCGAGCTGAGTGACGCAGGCAGGTGCGCCTTTGCAGAGTTCTTCTATAAGCAGGAGATATTCAAAAGGGGAGAGCAGCTGCTGCAGGCATGGGAAAAGAAAATGGGCGTGCGTCATACCGGCCTCAAGGTGCATCGCATGAAAACGCGCTGGGGCTCCTGCAACGTGCGCACAGGCGGTATTAATCTGAATACACTGCTGGCCTGCTGGCCGCAGGAGTGTCTGGAATATATTGTGGTGCATGAGCTGGCGCATTTGCACGAGGCCAATCATTCACCGCGCTTCCATGCGATTGTCGAACGCTATCTGCCAGAGTGGCGTGAGCGCAAAAAATTGCTGGCAGCCTTTAAGCCGCTTTAATAGCTGTCTTAAAACAAAAATTATAAGCATTTTCTGTGACAAATAATGCATTCGCGTTTACGTTTATGATAAAAGCAGTATATATATGTAAATCTTTTGTGAAAGCATACTAAGAAAGCAAGTATTTGTGCTATAATTATAGTAACATCTTGTAGGACTCTGCCGTTTGCTCTGATAAATAAATGGTATGAGTCAGCTTAAAGGCAGGAGTGATGATTATGGCAAAACAGAAAATATTAATTGCTGATGATGAAGCGCAGATTCGCGAAATCTTGCGCATATATTTTGAAAAGGAAGGCTTTGAGGTTATCGAAGCCGAAGACGGTGCTGCCGCAATTTTAAAGGTACAGTCCGAAAAACCGGATATTCTGCTGCTGGATATTATGATGCCAGTTCTCGACGGTATTGAGGTTTGCAAGCAGGTACGCAAAATGTCGGATTTGCCCATTATCATGGTTACAGCCAAGGATGACGATGATGACCGCATTGCCGGTCTGGAAATCGGCGCCGATGACTATATCACCAAGCCGTTCAATTCGCGTGAGGTAGTAGCTCGCGTGAAGGCAGTGCTGCGCCGTGCAGGCACGCAGGAGAAGAAGGGTGAGGTTTCGCGCATCACCTATCCCGGTCTGATTATTGATATGGACCAGTATCAGGTAACCGCATTCGGCAATAAAATGACCTTTACGACTAAGGAAATGGAGCTGCTGTGGTGCCTGGCATCAAATCCGGGCAAGGCCTTCAGCCGCAACCAGCTGTTGGAAACAATTTGGGGTTACTCCTATTACGGTGATACCCGTACTGTTGATACGCACATCAAACGCATCAGACAGAAATTGAACATTCCGCCTGATTCCAAATGGGATATTACAACTATCTGGGGTGTAGGCTATAAATTTGAGCTAAAGGACGAATAACCTATGAAAAAATCCCTAAGCACACGCCTGATGTATAGTTTTATGACTATCATAATTATCGTCGTTGTGGGGATTACAGCAGGCATATCCTACCTGATTGCCGACTACTTTTTCCAGATTAAGGAGCAGGAGCTGGCCGAAAAGGGAGATGAGATGGGGGATACTGTTGAAGCCTTCATCCGCTTGCAGGACCGGGATATGCTTTATCGTTATATTTTAGCTGTAGATAAGCTGGTTGGCGCACGCATCTGGCTGTTTGATGATAATTACGAGCTTTTGGCGGCCTCTAATTACGAAAATGTACAAGAGACCGGAGAAAATGCTTCAATGAAGGATTTTCTTAAGTATGGTGCTCCTTCGCAACAGGTGCTGCAGGAAAGCGTCAGAAAACTGGATCAGGATATGAAGAGCAGTAATTTATCGTATCGCATTAAAGTGATACTGAATGATGTTTATGCCGGGAAGTCCTTCAAATCGCAGATTTATCATCCGTATTACAAGGAGCAGGTAATCCTGGTCGGCGTTCCGTATACCTTCGGTAAAGGACACACAGGCGCTATTTTGCTGATAGAACCCTTGAGCGGTTTCGAAAAATTCTTGCGAAATGTTTATATTTATATTATGATTGTAGGTATCATTGCCATTATTTTCAGTCTGTTTCTGGTCAAACGTCTGTCAGGTATGATTATCCGGCCGGTGCTGGATATGAAAGACAATGCGCAGGCGATGGCTTCGGGAGATTATTCCCGCAGACTGCAGGTGCATGGCGATGATGAGATTGCCGAGTTGGGAAATGCACTCAATTCTTTAGGCAAGGATTTGGGTGATTACATTGCCAAGATGGAGCGGACGGAAAAAATCCGCCGCGATTTTGTGGCCAATGTATCGCATGAGCTGCGTACGCCGATTACGATTATCCGTGGCTACAATGAGGCAATCTGTGACGGTATGGTAACGGATACTGATCTGATTCAGCGTTACCGTGGCCTGATAAATGAAGAAACAGTCCGTCTGGAGCGCATGGTACGCGAGCTGCTGGATATCAGCAGACTGGAGTCCAGCGACCCGCTGACTGTGAGCAACATGGATGAGCTGCCGCTGGCCGGTATCATCCGTAATGTCGCCGAAAAATTATCGGTGCGCTGCGTGAAGAATAATGTTACTATTAATGTTCATGCCGACGATAATATCAAAATTTTGGGCGATGGAGACCAAATGGTACAGTTAATTATGATTTTGTGCGATAATGCCTTGAAATATTCGCCGGAAAATGGTACTGTATCAATAGGTGCGAATAAGCTCGATGATGGCAGCGTGCTTGTAACGGTTTCTGACCAGGGCAAGGGTATTCCCGAAGAGGATATTCCTTTTATCTGGGAGCGCTTTTACAAGGTTGAAAAATCGCATTGCCGCAGTGTTCCGGGAACCGGACTGGGCCTTGCCATCGCCAAAGAAATTATTCGTGTCCACGGCGCCAGCGCCGAGGTAATCAGCAAATGTGGTTCTGGTACCACATTTGAAATAAAATTTCCAAAGGATAAGGTAGTATGATTTTAAAGTATGTTTGCCCCGATTACAGAGTAAAAAGTTTATTTGACATTTCCGCAAAATGGCTGAAGCGCAATGGCTACACCAAAATTGTTGTTGATATTGACAATACGCTGCTGCCGCGCGACAAGAACCTGGTAGGTCCTCGTGCTATGACCTGGATTCGTCAGCTGCATCAGATGGGTATCAATGTTGCATTGATTTCCAATAACGGCGGTGACCGCATTAAAGGTATCACCCGTCAGACCGGTCTTGGTACCATTATGCGTGCCGCTAAGCCTTTGCCGATGGCTTATAAGCAGATTACTAAAGCTATGGGCGGCGGTAAAATTCTTTTTGTCGGCGACCAGCTGTTGACCGACGTTTTAGGCGCAAAGGTTGCCGGTCATCCTGTAGTTTTTGTTGAGTCCTTAGGCGGCAAGGAGCATTTCATTACCCGCTGCACCCGCAAGCTGGAGAAATTTTTCCTTGGTCGCCTGCATAGCAATAATATGATGCCTAAGGAGCGCGTATTATGAAAATAGCCTTGCTGCAGCTGGAAGTTCTGGAAAAGAATAAAGCGGCTAATGTAGCCCATGGCCTGCAGCTGGCAGCAGAGGCTGCCCAAAAGCATGATTTGCTGGTGCTGCCAGAGGTGTGGACAACAGGCTACAGCCTGGGACACCTGGAGCAGGAGGCCGAAACGCCGGCTTCGCCTGTACTGGCGCAGCTTGCCGAGATTGCACGCAATGAGCAGTGCGCTGTTCTTGCGGGCTCGGTTCCTATGCGTCATGCCGATGGCAAGATTTACAATACCTCTGCGGCTATCAATAAAAACGGTGAAATCGTTAATCTTTATGATAAGGTACATCTTTTCGGCCTTTTCCATGAAGAGGATTTCTTTGCTCCCGGCAATAATTTTCAAGCCTTTACATTAGATGGTCTGTGCTGCGGCTCGACTATCTGTTACGATTTGCGTTTCCCCGAGCTTTTCCGTCACCTGGCTTTGCAGGGAGCACAGCTCATTTTCTGCCCGGCTGAATGGCCTGAAGCGCGGGGAGACATCTGGCGCTTGCTGGCACAGGCCCGCGCTGCCGAAAACCACACCTTTGTGATAGCGGTAAATTGTGCGGGCAGCTTTAAGGGTGCACCGTTTTACGGTCATTCAATGGTTGTTGCGCCCAGCGGCAAGATTCTTGCCGAAGCAGGTATGCAGGAGGAAGTTGTTTCCTGTGAAATCGATTTGGCAGATGTTGCGAGAGTACGCAGCAGGCTTAATGCTTTAGCTGATGTACGCAAGGAGCTGATTCAATAGTGAATTACCGAAATTTGCTGGCCGGCCTGGCGGCCGGTCTGCTTTTCTATGCCCAGACGGGAGCGGAGCTTGCTCTGGCTTCCGTGCCTAAAGATGCGCCGAAGGATATCAAGTATATTCTTGGCTTTTACTATGGCAACGGCGAAAATATTCTTATCCGTGAGAATAACGGCCGTCTGGAGCTGTTGTACCGCACTGCATTGGAGGATAAATCCTTTGCTGCGGCAAATCTTTATCCGCTCAGCAAGGTGCATTTTGATTCCTACACTTTGCAGGAATCAGGGCCGATGAGCAATACCGAAGCAGGTGTACGTTTTGAGCGTGATCCTGATGGCTATGGTATTTCCTGCCGCGTCGGCGGTAATACCTACAGCCGTTATTTTTTAGGTACGACTGCGGGCGAGAGGGCGAAGCCCTTCCGCCTGGAGGAGCGCAGTGCTGAGGATTGGGCCAAGCTGCGTGCGGAGGCTGCTAAAGCAACCGTTCCTGCTGCTTTGGCAGCAGGTGAGCAGGCACAGCTGGTGGACGCTGCAACTGTTGCCGGTGTGAAGGTTAATTCTGTCTACGCAGGCAGTGACAACCTTTTCGGTGCGCCGCTTTATACTACGCCCAAGCTCTTTGTTTCTAAAGAGGCAGCTGCTGCCTTAGGCAAGGTACAGCAGCGTCTGGCACCTTACGGCTACGGCCTGGTGCTGTGGGATGCCTACCGCCCATGGTCGGTGAGCAAGCTGGCTAATCTGGCTTTGCCTGCCGATAATAAGGATATGCTGGAGGACCCGGAAACTAAGGGCAGCACGCATAACACAGGTAATGCTGTGGATGTGGGCTTGTACAGTCTGGAGAACGGTGAGGAGCTGGATATGGGCTGCGGCTTTGATGAGCCGTCGCTGCGCCAGTACGCCGGCTATGTCGGCGGTACGTCACGCGAGCGCTATCTGCGCAGTTTGCTGCGCGAGGAGATGGAGCTGCAGGGATTTAAGGGAATTGAGATGGAGTGGTGGCATTTTGAGTATGGCGACTGTTCTAAGTTCGCCAATTTGAATGTAGGTATGTGAGTGAATGAGTAATAGCGTCGCAAGCGATATACCGTTCCGCTCAGAGAAATTTTCCGTCAATCGCTTGCTGGGTTAAGTTTTCCTGAGAGGTTTGCGGAAGCGAGTTGACGGACGCAAATTTCGTGTGGAAGCAAGACGAAATACCGCAAAACTCGCGCTAAGCTAACAGATTCTTCTGTATGAGTTAAGCGTAGCGCTCAAACAGTTGCGGCATTTCTGTGCTTCCGGACACTCATTTGCTAAAATTTATATTCGCTGCACGATATATCACTTGCTTGCGTTGGCGTGCTGTAGTGGTTGTATAATTTCCCTGCGTTGTTGTGCAGTATTTTTCTATGTTTGTTTCTTACGTTAGTGTAAAAGTATATTATTAGTGAGGTGTTTAGTTATGAACGTTTATGATAATGCAAATGATCTGGCTAAGGCTATGCGCGAAAGCCACGAGTACAAAAAACTGAAGGAAGCAGCTGTTGTTCTGGAGAAGGATCCGGATGCTAAAAAAATGGTTAACGAGTATCTGATGGTTGCTCAGGAGGTTGAGTTTGCTAAGCATCAGGGCAAAACTCCCGACCAGGCTTCTGTTGATAAAATGCAGAAGCTGCAAGGCATTTTGAATCTGAATGCAGATGCAGTTCAATATTTGAACGCTCTGATTCGTTTCCAGATGATGCTGATGGACGTTACTAATACTATTCAGGACGTTGTCAAAGAGGCAATGGGAGAGAAATAATGACGTTGCAGGAGATTTTCGCAGGCTGTACTGCCAAGCCTTTGCTGGCAGAGGAGCCGATGGCGAAGCATACATCCTTCCGCATCGGCGGTCCTGCCGATTTGATGGCTATGCCGCAGAGCGAGCAGGAGCTGCAGCAGCTGCTGCTGCGTGCCGGTGAGGCGAAGGTGACTGTTACGCTGATTGGTAACGGTTCTAATCTGCTGGTGCGCGATAAGGGCATCCGTGGCCTGGTTATCAAGCTGGGCAATATGCTGAATGATATTGCTGTTGATGGCTGCATGCTGACTTTTGGCAGTGGTGTTTCTTTGGCTGCTGCTTCCCGCAAGGCTGCAGAGCTGGGCCTGAGCGGCATGGAGTTTGCTGTGGGTATTCCCGGCAGCATTGGCGGTGCTGTTTATATGAACGCCGGTGCCTATGATGGTGAAATGGCTAAGGTTGTTACCAGTGTGCGCGTGATGGAGCTTGACGGCACAATCAGCGAGCTGCCTGCTGCAGCTCTTGATTTTGGCTATCGCCATACAGCGCTGCAGGGCAGCGGTAAAATTGTTACTTCGGTGACTGTGCGCCTGACTGCAGGTGATAAGCAGGCTATTGCTGATAAAATGGCAGATTTCAGTAACCGCCGTATCACTAAGCAGCCGTTGGAGCTGCCCAGTGCAGGCAGTATGTTCAAGCGTCCTCCCGGATATTTTGCCGGTACGCTTATCGACCAGACCGGCCTTAAGGGCTACACTGTTGGCGGTGCGCAGGTTTCCGAAAAGCATGCCGGCTTTGTTGTCAATATCGGCGGAGCTACTGCGGCAGATGTGCTGCAGCTTATCTGCGATGTGCAGGACAAGGTTTTTGCAGCGCATGGAGTTTACTTAGAACCGGAAGTTTTGGTGCTCGGCGAAGAATAGCTTGTGGGAGAGCGCCCTTAAGACGCCATCTGCGTCTCAGGGCTCCTAGGAGTATAAGGATATACGCCGTCGTCGCCCTTCCTTGCATCCGGCATCTTCTTGACGCTCTCTGAGTGAGTGTTTATGAAATGTCACCGCGTCTTTAGGGCTCCTGGGAGCACACTAATAGTTTACAGGAGAAGAGAATTTTGGAGCAGCAGCTTTTAACAGAGCAGGAAATTCATGAGCTTGGCTTGCAGGCTCTCGTTCCCTGGCTGGAAAGTCATAATTTTAAAATTGATTATATGCAGACTGATATGAATACTGTACCGCATATTTTTGCCCTGAGCGGCAAAATCCTGACGGTTATCATCGCAGCAACGGCAATGTACCCGCATAAGGGCGTTGTTGGTGAAGCAGACAAGGCTTATGCTATGCGTGTAGCAACACAGCTTGGTGCTCTTTGTGCTACCGCTTCTATCGGTCTGGTAAATGTAGATGGTTTGCCTGACGATAAAAAGCTCATGGGTACGCCTATGCGCAACGGTCATTATAAGGCAGATTTTAGTGGACTGGAATACATTCACTATACCGATAATGCACTGTGAGGTGACGTTATGGACTTGTTAACAGTTAATCAGGAGAAATGCCTGCGTTGCGGCATTTGCGTAGAATGCTGTCCTTCCTGCATTCTTTCGATGGGTGAAAACGGACCGGAATGTAATTTTGACCGTGGCTGTATGAGCTGCGGCCAGTGCGTTGCTATCTGCCCTGTAGGAGCGTTGGATAATAAATATACGCCGCTGGCAGAGCAGCGTCCGGTGACGATGCCGTTGCCGACGCCTGAGGTTGCTTATGAATTTTTGCGTATGCGCCGCAGTGTGCGGAACTTTAAGCCGCAGGCACCGACGGATGAGAAAATTACCCGTATGCTGGATGTGGCACGCTATGCGCCGACTGCCGGCAATTCACAGGGTATGTACTATATCGTTATACGCGATAAGGAGCAAATCCGTGCAATTGCCGATGCTGTTGCCGACTGGATGGAGGCTGAGGTTGCGGCAGGCACCGAAAATAAACGCTATTTTCAGGTTGTGCTGCGCGCTTATCGTGAACGTGGACAGGATATTATCGCCCGCAATGCGCCTTGTCTGATTTTTGCGTTGGCACGCCGTCTGAATATTACCGGTGTGAGCAATGCAGAGCAGAGCTGGGCCTATGCTGAGCTGTTTGCTCCGACCATCGGTTTGGGCACAACGATTGCCGGCTTTATCCAATCCTGCGGCATTGCTGGCTATCAGCCGCTGCTGGATTTGATTGCGGTGCCGCCGAAGCACAAAATTGTAGGCACACTGATGGTTGGCTATCCTAAATATAAATATCAGCGGATGCCGGAAAGACAGCATCTGAAGGTTGATTTTCGCTAAGGATTATTTAAGCATGAACTATTGCCGTGGTTCATGCTTTTTGTTTTGAATTTTATCTGAGAAAAGATTCTTGATTACACAGAGTGCGGTCTGCGATTTATTGTAGCGGATGCCTCTATGTGGTATAATATATAAGATTGAGTAAAGTATAGTATACCTAAATTTATTTGAATTTTATGATGAAGTATGAGCATGAGGTGTATGTATGTCAGAAGCAGTATTGAGTGTTAATCATTTATCTATAGGCTATGGCAGCCGCTGTGTTATCAGCGACGCCAGCTTTAATATCGGCAAGGGTGAGCTTGTTGGTATTATCGGCTGTAATGGTGCCGGCAAGAGTACTCTCCTGAAAACAATCCGCGGTATGCTGCCGAAGCAGAGCGGTGAGGTTTTGTTCTTTGGTAAGCCGATGGAGGAATATACCGACAGAGAGCTGGCGCGTGAGGTTGCGTATCTGCAGCAGCAGGTAGAGGTAGGCTTTGGTTATACAGGGCAGGACATTGTTATGGCGGGTCGTTATCCTTACCTGAAATGGTGGGAGCGCGAAAGCGAGGACGATAAGCGTCTGGCGCTGGACTGCATGGAATATACCGGTACGCGTGAGCTGGCAGAAAAGCCGGTGACGGAGGTTTCCGGCGGCCAGAAGCAGCGTATTCTGCTGGCGAAGGTTTTGGCGCAGCAGACTCCTGTGCTGTTCCTTGACGAGCCTACTACCGGTCTTGATATGGTTTACCAGGAGGAAATATTCCGCTTTGCGCGTGAGCTGGCGCTGATGGGCAAGACGGTACTGATGGTCGTACATGAGCTGAATCTGGCAGCCAAATACTGCAGCCGTATTCTGCTTTTAGGTGAGGGCAAGCTGTTGGCAGACGATACTCCGGAGCGCGTATTTACGGAAGCTTTGCTCAGCAGAGCATATGCGGCTGATATTGCTGTAAGCCGTAATCCGCTGAATAATAATCTGGAGATTACAACGCGTGTAGATGAGGCAAGTAAAGAAAAGGATGCAGCTTTACTGAAAAAGATTTGCTGCGAATAGGTGAAGTATGAGAATCTTATATATTCTGCTGGTGCTGCTGTGCCTCGCACAGCAGGCCTTTGCGGGTGTGAAGCTGGAGGCAGTGTATCCCTACAATCTGGATAAGAGTGCCGCACATGTAGTACACGGCGGCAGCACAATGCCTTTATTTATCAATATTACCGGCTTTGATGTACCGCATGAGCAGCCGGCGCATTTGCGTGTCATTTTACCGGAAGGCTTTAAGGCACTTGCCAATGGCAAATGGCGTTTGGGAAGTGCTGACGGCCGCCAAACGGCGGAGGCAGATTGGGTGCTGCCGGCAGATTTCGGACAGAGCTTTGATTTGCTGTATATTCAGCCGCAGGCAGATTTAGCACGTGGTACCAGACAGCTGACGGTGGAGGTCAGCGGCGCTGGCTGGCATGAGCGCAAGGAGCTGAGCTTCAGCTATGAGCCGGCGGCGGCAGCTGCGGTAGCTGCGGAAACGACGCAGGGGAAGAAGCTGGACCGCAGCAAGTTCAACTGGTATATCCAGAGCGTGACGCTGCCGGTAGATAATTTGGGCAACAAGGATGACCGCGCGGCAGAAGGCGTGGTTTTTATCCGTGATACTACGCTCGAAGGCTTCCGTAACCGCATGACGGGCGACGGTGCGACGAACTGGTCGGCAGTGTTTAACCATCCTGCGACTTTTCTGGTGCTGGATATGCGCAATCCGCAGCGCGATGTGCGCTTGCTGAAATTTAAGGCAGAGCTGATTGATAAAAAAACAGGCAAGGTTATGCCTGGTCTTTGTACCGCCGGCAAAAACAATGAGGATTCCGAGCATGGCTGGGCCGGTGAAACCGGCAGCGTCAACGAAACTACGGCGCTGATTTCGCTGGACGGCAAGAAAACTCAGGCCTTTATCATTCCGTTATACGTAGATTATTTTACAGTGTTGGAGGGAGACTACAGCCTGCGTGTGACCGTAAGCGGCAACGGGCAGGAGAAGGTGCAGGAGGTACCGCTGACAATCGCCAAAAAGCATAATCTGGGGTTGCTGGCAGTAGGTTTTTCCTTTATCTGCCTGCTGGCTGTGCTGGCCTTTAGCTACAAGCTGAAGGGCTGCATTTACCGCATCGGTGCGCGTGGTGCTATTACTGTGGCACTCTTTGCGGCGCTGGCCTTTGGCGGTATCACGCTGCCGACAACGCTTATCGGTGATTTGCTGCATGTATTCTTAGGTCCTTTCTCCGGCTTGGTGACGGGTATTTTAAGCGGCATGCTGCTGTATTTGCTGGTAGTGGCACTACTGGTGCTCTTCCGTGCGCCGGGCGTACTGACGCTGATGTATTTTGTCAAATATATGCTTGCCGGTCTGATGTTCGGACATTTTACGCCGTTAGGACTTTTGAGCATGTGTGTAAACGTAGCGATTTTGGAAACGCTGCTGTATCTCTCCGGCTTCTACCGCAGGCAGGAGCTTAGTAAGGGATATATGCTGTTCATCTGCCTGCTGATGGGCGTGGGTGACGCGCTTGTCACCTTCGTCAATATGGAGCAGATGATGTTCTTCTACCGTTTGTATTATGCAGACTGGTATCTGGCGCTGTATATGCTGGTCAATGGTCTCTTGTACAGCAGCATCGGTGCTTGGCTGGGTGCTAAGACCGGCAGCAAGCTGCAGCAGGTTATGGGAGAATAGAGATGCTGAAAATAGACAATTTATCTTATCGCTATCCCTCAAGGAAGCAGTTTACCTTAAAGAATATCAACCTGACGCTGGCAGACGGCGAAATGCTGCTTTTGGCAGGTCGCAGCGGCTGTGGCAAGTCGACACTGATTAAGGCCATCAGCGGCCTGTTGGGAAGTGAGGAGCGCGGCGAGCTGCAGGGAGCGATTTACCTGCAGGGTGAGGATATCAGCAAATGGCCGCCGGAAAAAACAGGCCAGATGGTTGGTACTGTGTACCAGTCGCCTGATGACCAGCTTTTTGCTATGACGGTGGCGGATGAAGTGGGCTTTGCGTTGGAAAATCAGGGCGAGGAGCCTGAGGTTATTGCACGCAAGGTGAGCGAAACTCTGCAGCTGGTAGGCTTGGGCGGCTTTGAAAATTACAGCATTCACAAGCTGAGCGGCGGTCAGAGGCAGCGCTTGGCGTTGGCTTCGATTCTTGTTACCAGGCCGGGACTTTTGATTTTGGACGAGCCTGTCAGCCAGATGAATCCGCAGGGCGTGCAGAGCTTTATGCAGCTTTTGGTGCGCCTCAACCGCGAGGCCGGCATTGCTATTTTGATGATAGAGCATCGTGTAAACGAGCTTTGCAAATATTTTTCACGTCTGGCTGTAATGCAGGAAGGAAGCATTGTTTATGACGGCCTTGTTGCCGATGCCTGGCAGGCGATGACAGGTCGCGGTGATTTGGGTTTGCGTGAACCGCAGACAGTAAAGCTGTGCCGCGCATTGCAGCTTTCGGAGCTGACGACAGAGCAGGAGAGAATTGTACAGATGTTGCGCAATGAATGCGAGCCTGTAGAAGCTGTTGTGAAGGCACAGCCTGCAGGGCAACAGCAGCCTCTTCTTGAAGCGCACGATTTGTATTACACATATCCCGGAAGCAAGGAGCCAACGCTGAAGAAGCTGCAGTTTACGCTTTATCAGGGGCAGATTACAGCTATTATGGGCTTCAACGGTGCAGGCAAAAGCACGCTGATGAACCTTTTGGGCGGACTGACGCAGACGCAGCAGGGAAGCTTGCTGCTGGCAGGACAGCCTGTTGGTAAGCAGCTGGGCAAAATCGGTTATCTGCGGCAGGAGCCTGACCTGATGCTTTTGGCAGACACAGTACGCGAGGAGCTGTGCTGGAAGAATCATACGATTACGCAGGAGGAGCTGCAGCTGCTTCTGAAGCATATGAATCTGGAGGAATATGCTGATGATTTTCCGTTGGCGCTGAGCAAGGGACAGCGCTTGCGCGTTGTTTTGGGAGCAATGCTGGCGAAGAAGCCGGCGCTGCTGCTTTTGGATGAGCCTACGACAGGACAGGATGAACAGAGTCTGGCGGAAATCCGCCGTCTGCTTTTGGCTTATAAGGAGCAGGGGGGCAGTATTTTCATCTGTACGCATGATATGGAGCTGGCGGCACAGGTGGCCGACCGTGTAATTGTTTTGTGTGCGGGGAAGATTATTGCCGACGGCACGACAGAAGAGGTTTTGAGCAATAAGGAGCTGGTGGAGGCCGGCGGTCTGACACCGTCAGCGCTGCTGCCGGTGTGCGAGCAGGCGGGGCTTCCTCCCTGCATCACGGTAGAGGGGGTGAAGCGCTATGTCCGTAAGACAGCTGTGGGAAGGCACTGATGCTGCCGGTTGGGCACAGAAGCTAAACGGGCGTACCAAGCTTTTGTTCCTCTTCCTCTTTGCAATATTGATGATTACCGTGGATAATCCGCGGACACTCTTTATTTTATTTACGTTTACCTTAATATTGCATCTGGCAGCGAAAACCTCTATCTACAAATGGAAGGTGATGGCGATTCTGCTGCTCCTGGGCTTGTGGGGCTCAATGTTCAGCCAAGCGCTGTTTTTTGCGCAGACACCGCGTACACCGCTTTTCGTGCTGATTGCTCCGGAGGCAGGCTTCATCGGCCAGCTGACGGGCGGACTTTTCATCTACCGTGAGGGTATTTTGTACGGCGCGGTACAGGGATTGCGCAGTGCAAGCATGCTGGCGCTGGGACTTTTGGTCTGTTGGACGAGTGACCCGCGACAGCTGCTGCAGGCCTTGCTGGCCTGGAGGCTGCCGCCGCAAATGGCTTTTATGCTGGTGACGGCAATTCGCTTTTTGCCGGTGCTGGCGGCCGAAACAGGCGAGGTTATTACAGCGCTGCAGCTGCGCAGTGACAGCCAGAGCGGACGTACTGCAGTGTTGCGTCACTTGCCGTATATCGCCAAGCCACTTTTGGCGCGCTGTCTGAGGCGTGCGCAGACGCTTGCGCTTTCGGTTGTGAGCCGCGGCTTTTTTGCAGGCGGCGCTGCCAAGCGACGCCAACAGTGGGATGCACGTGAAAAGGCAAGCTGCCTGCTGCTGTTGTTGGTAGTGATAGCTGTTGTCAGCAGTAAAATTATTTACCTGCTGTCGGAGCAGGGTTTCTACTTTGGCGTATTCCGCCAAATTTATGATTGGACGGTGCTATATCTATGAACAAGCTTAAAGGCTGGCTGGCACTTGTGCTGCTGCTGCTTTCCTGGTGCGCACTGTACTGGATTACCGGCAGCAGAACGCCATGGAACCAGTTTCATGTTAATAATGACGGCTCCGGTGTGAGCGTCTATCTGGGTGATATCCCGACGCAGAATTATGACCGCATGGGCTTTACGAAGGCGGTGGTGCGTTATGCTGCCGACGAAGAAGGCTGGCTTGTCGGAACGGAGCGCGGCGAGCTCTTCCTCTTCGACAACGAGGGACACCAGAAATGGAAGCGCTCCCTGGGCGTCGGCAAGCTGATTGCACTGTGCCTTACGCCTGACGGCAAGCTGGCGATAGTAGGCGAGCAGAGCGCGGAGGGCAGGCTTTACGCCGTTGATGTGCACACAGGCGATATCCGCTGGCAGTACAAGAGTGCTGATTTCGTCGGCTCCGATGCTTCGCAGCGCTCCTATCCTTCCGTGGTGCATATAGCAGTCGATAAGGAAAACAACGTCTATGCCAACGCTTACCGCTTTTTGATGCGCAAGGACGGCAGCAGGGGTTATAACGCCAAAATGCTGGCGGTGAGCGAAGAGGGCAAGCTGCTGTGGCAGTTCCCGAAAAATGAGGTTATCGACAGCTGGATAAACTGGTGCGATGTCAATGATAACAACGGCAGAGCTGTTTTTTCTACCTCTGCCTACGATTACCGCGAGGATATGAAGTATAAGGATACGATGTATTTCCTCGATAAAAGAACCGGCGAGCTGCTCAATTCGACGCATGTCCCGCCGATTCCGCCCTTTGATAACACAGTTATGCGCGGCAGTCCTAACTTCAGTGCGGACGGCAAATATCTGGCAGCAGCGGCCAGTGACGGACGCGGCATTTTGTTTGACGCAACCGGCAAAATCATTTGGACAAGGTCTGTATCTAAGCCGCAGCAGGTGGATGGTGCATATGTAAATGCCAGCGGCCGTGACGGCTTTGTAACACCCTACGGCGTACTCTTTACCACGATTAACACCTTTAACCGTGAAAATTGGCAGTTGCCGACGCCGGTAGAGCACCCGAGCAATAACAGTATTTTTGTATTCAATACAGACGGTACCTTCCGCTATCAATATATGGCAGACGGTACGATGGAGGAAATAGCCTTCGACGGCAGGCTGGCGGCCTGCGCGGTGGGGCGCAACGTGCGCACGCACAATTACAAGGCGCATGGAGCACTGGTGCTGGACCTGGAAACAGGCAAAAAGTATAGCTATTTTCCGACCGAAGGACCTTGTCAGGCTATTGGTATTTCGCCGGACGGACAGTGGCTGGCAGGCGTGGAAGCGCCGGCGCTGACTCCGGATGGCAAAATTATCGGTGCTTACCGTTTACATATCTGGAAAAATAACGCAGGAGGAGCAAAGTAAATGTTAGAAAAAATAATTCATTATTATAAGCCCTATAAGCTGATTTTGCTTTTGGTGCTGATAGGCTCGTGCTTCTCGGCCTTGCTGGAGCTGGTCTTTCCTTATATTGTAAGGCAGATGCTCAACGTTGAAATTCCACAGAAGAATCTTGACGAGCTGTTTTACTGGGCAGGCATACTGGTAGTATTGTATCTTATCAACTTTGGACTGCTTTTCGCAATTAACTATTATGGTCACGTGATGAGTTCCGGCATTGAGAACGATATGCGTCGCGATTTGTTCGGACATATGGAAAAAATGTCCTTCCGCTTTTTTGATAATGCCCGCACAGGACAGCTGCTATCGCGCATTACAAGCGATATCGTGGAAATCAGCGAGCTGACATTTAAAGGACCTAATGACCTTCTTGTCTGCACTATCAGTATGCTGGGTACTATTTTCATGATGCTGTATCTGAATCCGTATCTTGGCTCTATTATCGGTGCTATGCTGATTATTAAGGCGGTGCATTCTGTTTTCGTCAACAGAAAGATGAAGCGTGCCTTCCGCCGCAGTCGTGAAAAATCCGGTGAGGTTTCCGCGCAGGCAGAGGAGGCTCTGAGCGGTATCCGCCTGGTAAAGGCCTTTGCTAATGAACAGCTGGAGCTGGAGCGCTTTATGCGCAAGAGTAATGAGCTTTTGCGTGTGCGTACCGAATCATTTGCGATACTTTCATATTTTTCGGGAACTATTACCTTTTTTACCAACGCAACCAATCTGGTAGTTTTGGTTTGCGGTGGTATGATGGTTGCCAATGACCAACTGGCGCTCAGCGATTTTGTTGCCTTCTTCCTTTATGTTAATATCTTTATGAAACCTGTTTTCCGTCTGCTGATGTTTACGGAAATGTACCAGCGCGGTATGGCCGGCTATCACCGCTTTAATGAGATGATGCAGCATAAGGTGGAGATTGACGATGCACCTGATGCGATTGCTGCAGGTAATATTAAGGGCCGCATTACCTTTGAGAATGTAACCTTCGGTTATCTGCAGGATAAGCCGGTACTAAAGCATTTTGATCTTGATATCGCTCCCGGTGAAAAGGTGGCCTTTGTGGGTGCTACCGGTGCAGGCAAGACAACGCTGGCAAGCCTTTTGCTGCGCTTTTACGAACCGACGCAGGGCAGAGTACTGCTTGACGGCGTGGATATCAGAAAGTATAAACAGAGCTACTTGCGCAACCATGTAGGCTTGGTGCAGCAGGATGTTTTCCTCTTCAGCGATTCGGTAAACTTTAATATTGCTTACGGCAAGATTAAGGCAAGCGAGCAGGAGATTGAGCAGGCTGCCAAGCTGGCGGCTGCTGATGACTTTATCAGCGCGTTGCCTGAGGGTTACGAAACTAAGGTCGGTGAGCGCGGCGTGAAGCTGAGCGGCGGTCAGAAGCAGCGTATTGCTATTGCCCGTGCCTTCTTGAAGAATCCGCCGGTGATGGTTTTTGACGAAGCGACGAGTGCGCTGGATACCAAGACTGAAAAGCAGATTCAGAAATCCCTGGACAAGCTGGCTGAAAGCCGCACGACGCTGATTATCGCACATCGTCTGTCTACGATTATCAACGCTGACAGAATTGTGGTGCTGCATAACGGTGAAATTGCGGAAATCGGCACACACAAGGAGCTTATGGCTCTTGGTGGCATTTATAAGCGCCTGTACGAGCTGGATGAGCAGGATTAAGCTTAAAAATTAAATTTAAGCAGACGGAGCAGTTAAATTGCCTTTCGGGCAGATAATTGCTCCGTTTTTTTATGCTATATATACAGCCCTGACCCTTTGCGCTTATTGACATTCACAGGCAAAAATTATATAATTTTTTTATATGCAATCTTTGTTTACTGCGGTAATTTCCGCAGTAATGCAGTATTATTTTTCGAAGGAGCGAATGAACTACTATGAAATACATGACTGGTAACGAAATCCGCGAAAAGTTTTTGAAATTTTTCCAAGATAGAGGCCACCTTATGCTTCCGAGTGCTTCCCTGATTCCTCAGGATGACCCGACTCTGTTGATTATCGGTGCAGGTATGGCACCGTTCAAGCCGTTTTTCACCGGCAAAATGAAACCGCCTGCTACCCGCATCACCACCTGCCAAAAATGTGTGCGTACCGGTGATATTGAAAATGTTGGCCGCACTGCGCGCCACCATACCTATTTTGAAATGCTGGGCAACTTCTCCTTTGGCGATTACTTTAAAAAAGAGGTTATCCCCTGGAGCTGGGAGTTCCTGACCGAGGAGCTTGGCCTGCCTGCTGATAAGTTGTACATCACCATCCACATTGAGGATGATGAAGCTTTTGATATCTGGCACAATGTTGTAGGTGTTCCTGAAGACCACATTGTACGCCTGGCAGATAACTGGTGGGAGATTGGCAGCGGTCCGTGCGGTCCTGACTCCGAAATTCACATCGACCTCGGCCCTGAACGCGGCTGCGGCAAACCGACCTGTGGCCCCGGCTGTGACTGCGACCGTTTCCTGGAAATCTGGAACCTGGTATTCACCCAGTTCAACCAGATGCCGGATGGCACCTACCCGCCGCTGAAGAACAAGAACATTGATACCGGCGCAGGTCTGGAGCGTCTGGCAAGTGTTGTTCAAGGCAAGCCGTCCAACTTTGAAACTGACCTGATTTTCCCGATTATTGAATATGCAGCTAAGATTGCCAATGTTGAATATGGCAAGGACAAGGCTACCGACGTTTCCCTGAAGGTTATCGCTGACCATGTACGCAGCATGACCTTTATGATCGGCGATGGCATTCTGCCGTCCAACGAAGGCCGTGGCTATGTACTGCGCCGCATCCTGCGCCGTGCTATCCGTCACGCTCGTCTGCTGGGCATCAACGAAATGTTCCTGACCGGTGCTGTTGATGTTGTTATCGGCATGTTCGGTCACGCTTACCCCAACCTGGTAGAGAAGGCTGACTTCATCAAAAAGGTTGTGGAAATGGAAGAAACCAGCTTCCTGCGCACTCTGAAGCAGGGCTGCGAGCTGCTGAACGAGGAGATTGAAAAGCTGAAGGCTGCTAACAAGACCGTGCTCGACGGTGCAACTGCCTTCAAGCTGAACGATACCTTTGGCTTCCCCTGGGAACTCACTGAAGAAATCCTGGAAGAAGCAGGCATGACTATGGATAAAGAGGGCTTCGACGCTGCGCTGGAGGTTCAGCGTAAAATGGCGCGTGAAGCACGCAACGATAAAGAAGGCCGTCCGGTTGTTTATAACACCAGCGGCATCAATGTTGCTGAGCTGAAGGTTGACGAAGCTGCAACCGAAGCTAAGATTGTGAAGATGTATCCTGCGCATGACGCACAGCCGATGGAAAACGCTGCTGACGGCACTGATGTTGCTGTTATCTGCGACGTTACCGCTTTCCATGCTGAGGGCGGCGGCCAGCTGGGCGATATCGGTACTATTACCGCTCCGACCGGCGTGATTGCTGTAAATGTTACCAAAAAGCTGCCTGACGGCGCTGTTATTATGATCGGTTCCGTAACCGAAGGCACTGTTGCTGTAGGCGACGCTGTTACCTTTGCTGTAGACAAGGCACGCAAGATGGATATCGCGCGTAACCATACCGCAACCCATCTGCTGCATGCTGCTCTGAAACAGGTTCTGGGTGCCCATGTTAACCAGGCCGGCAGCTATGTCGGTCCGGACCGTCTGCGTTTTGACTTCTCCCACTTCTCTCAGGTTACCGCTGAGGAGCTGAAGAAAGTAGAGGCTATTGTCAACGAGCAGGTGCTGGCTGGCAAAGCTGTTAATATTGAAGAGCTGCCTATTGAGGAAGCTAAGAAGAAGGGTGCTACCGCTCTCTTCGGTGAAAAATACGGCAATATTGTTCGCGTTGTTACCGTTCCGGACTTCTCTATGGAGTTCTGCGGCGGCAGCCATGTAAGCAATACCGCACAAATCGGTATGTTCAAAATCGTGAGCGAAGGCTCCAGCGGTGCAGGCGTACGCCGTATTGAGGCTGTTACCGGTCATGGTGCTGTGGCTCATGTCAATGCTACCGAGGAAATGGTGAACGGTCTGGCTGCTGAGCTGAAATGCCGCTCCTGCGACGTTCCGACTCGTCTGGAGGCTCTGCAATGCGAGCTGAAGGCAGCACAGAAGAAGGCTGAAGAGCTGGCTGCAGAAATCGCTAAGGCGCAGGTAAGCAATGTTTCTGACCAGATTAAAGATGCTAACGGCGTTCCTGTTCTGGTACAGAAGGTTAATGCTGACAGCGTTGACGCTCTGCGTAACCTGGGTGACCAGATGCGCGATAAGGTTGGCGGCGTTGTTGTGCTGGCTGCTGTTATGGGCGAAAAGGTAAGCATTCTGACCATGGCTACTAAAGATGCAGTTGCTAAGGGCGTACATGCGGGCAACATCGTTAAGGCTGTTGCTAAGCTGTGCGGTGGTGGCGGCGGCGGTCGTCCGGATATGGCACAGGCTGGTGCTAAGGACGTTGCTAAGGTTGATGAAGCACTTGCTGCTGCTTTTGATATCGTTGCTGCTATGGTGAAATAATTACTTCGTTTAGCAGACGTTGAATTAAATATTACCTAAAAATAAAACTGACGAGGCAAATTTTGCTTCGTCAGTTTTTGTATCTCTGTAATAGTGCTTTCAGCCGGTTTGATTAAAGTTGTAAAGATTGCTTGCCGAGAAGCATTTTTTTGTTAAGCGTTATTGAAACACTGCTGAAATTTTCACTATGTGTTTTTTGACAAAGAGTCCGAATCGTGATAAATTCATATTAGCAGGAGTTTTTATTTTGAGCGGAGGCTATGTCTCCCTATGTGTATATGTTATGAAGGAGGTTTTTCTTATGGCAGAAGATTTTGTTGGCGTTAGCGGTTCTTTGAATGAAAGCTTTGTGGGCGCAACCAATGATAAGCTCTTTGAGGTGCCGTTTGAGGCACTTGAGGTGCGCATGGCTAAGGAAAAACCGCAGGTTATGCCAGGGCTGACGGTTTTGAAGAAGGCTATGTCTGCGCCTGCGTTTGAGCGTCTGATTAGCCCGCTGCTGAATATTAACCTGGGTGATGATGCGTTGCTGCTGGTTGCCGGCGATGAAAGAGTGCGCACGGAGCTAATCGGCAAGTATCTGCCTGTGATTAAAGCTGCTTTTAATGTCAGCCATGTGCGTGTTGTCGGCGGCGCACGCAACGGCTTGGATGCTTATTGAGGGTATTGGGGTTTGTAGTTTTATAATGTGTATTAAAAAATGTCGTGAGCTTATGAGTTTGATCATTGCTCACGACGTTTTTGTGTTAGATTGTGTGTATTAGTGTCGCAATTAACATATCGCGCTGCAACGAAAAATTTTTCCGCGATTCGCGGACGGTAATTTCGTGCGGAATAACAACGAATTTGCAATGAACTCGCGCTAGGCCAAGAGATTTTACTGTAGCAGTTAGCTTAGCGCTCAAACAGTATTGCAATTCCTGTGCTTCCAAGCACTTATTTGCTAAAATTGCTATTCCTTACATGATATATTAATTGCTCAGTTTAGTGCAGTGTGCTAGCCTTCTATATGCTCCCTAACAGGGAGCTGGCATCGCCGCAGGCGATGACTGAGGGTTGTGCCTCTCTGGGAAGGTGGCGGAAGCCTACAAGCTGCCTGCTCTATCCAAAAAGCCACGCAGAATGTCGCAGGAGGCAGCGAACTTAGCCTGCTCTTCTTCCGTAAGTTTCAGTTCAAGAATCTCTTCGATACCGTTCTTGCCGATGACACAGGGTACGCCGGCAGCAACGTTCTTCTGGCCGTATTCGCCGTTGAGAGCGGTGGAGCAGGGCCAGATAAGCTTCTGGTCATGGAAGATAGCCTTAATCAGCATGCAGGCAGCATTGGCAATACCGAATTCCGTGCAGCCTTTGCCGTCAACCTCAATATCGCCGGCTCTTTTAACCTGCAGCTGCAAATCCTCCAGGCTGAGTGCTGCCAGCTCCGGTCGTTCGCTGCGCAGCTGGGCAAAGCTCTTGCTGCCGATGCGGATGGCAGACCAGACAACGAAGCTGGAATTACCATGCTCGCCCATGCAGAAGGCCTGAATAGATTTGCGGCTGTAGCCTGTAGCGGCGCTGAGCACGCGCAGCAGGCGGTAGCTTTCAAGGCTGGTGCCGGTGCAGAAGCAGCGCTGCGGCTCCCAGTTCATCTTGCGGCGGATATGCTCGCAGATGATGTCTGCCGGATTAGAAATGCTGATCATAATACCCTTGAAGTCAACCTGCTTCAGGTGGCTGATAACCTCGTTGGCCATTTTAATGGAATCGTCAAACATATCCAGGCGTGTTTCGCCGGGACGGCGGCTGCGGCCGAAGGCCATTACCAGAATATCGGCATCGTTGAGCTCGCTGTATTCACCTGCGCGGATTTTGGCGTTGTGACCGCAAAGAGCACCGCTGACACAGTCGTCCAAATCCAGTGCCTGTGCTGCAGCTTTTTCCTTAATAATATCAATCAGTACAATATCATCTGCTTCACCGGACTGGATGAGCGCTAAAGCAACGTGAGAGCCGACATGACCTGCGCCGACGATTACAACCTTACGAGTTTTTAACATAACAGAGACCTCCTTTATGAAAACAGGGAACCGTCCCCACTTGTGCTGGAGATAGTTCCCTCATTTTTTCTATGCGGTAAAAATATGCCGGTGCAGTATTTATCCCGCTTCGCTATTTTATTTGTTTGCTTCTGCTTCGGCAATAACCTTATTGATATCTTCGATAAGAGCATCAACATCAATGCCGTGAGCGCCTGCGCCCTGACCGATGGTTTCGAAATGAGCAGCCATGCAGCCGATGCAGCCCAGACCATATTCAGCGAAAACCTCCATGATTTCAGGATGGTTTTGAACGGCTTCAATAATGCCGGTATCTTTAGTAACCATTGTATAAGTCTCCTTTTTATAAAAATTGTACACATAATCCGTACTCATTCATTATATCATCTGTGCTTCTAAAAGCCAAATTTATTACTGAAAATTTTTTGCAAATTAAGCTTGACAGAGTTCACGTTTTTTTGATTATTTTTTCACATTAAGCCGTGAAATACTTGCGTTTACGGCTAATAAACGATATAATGGAGAAAAGTGGTGCAATGTGGGTAAAAGGGGGCGGCGAAATGCTTTTGGGTGAATACGAACACACTCTGGATGCAAAAGGTCGTCTTGCTATGCCTGCTAAGCTGCGTGAAAGTTTGGGCAGTAAGTTTATTATTACCAAAGGCCTGGACGGCTGTCTTTTTGTTTATGATATGGAGCAATGGCATCAGCTGGAACAGAAGCTGGCAGCCTTGCCGATGAGCCGCAAAACAGCGCGTGATTTTACCCGTTTTCTCTTTGGCGGTGCCTGCGAGGGCGAATGTGACAAGCAGGGCAGAGTACTGCTGCCGGCAAACCTGCGTCGTCACGCCGGTCTGGAAAAGGATGCTGTGATTGTCGGCGTAGGCAGCAGAGCCGAAATTTGGGATGCAGGCCGTTGGAACGAATATAACGAAGAAAATGCCGAGGATGTGAGCGAGCTTGCAGAGCAGCTTGCTGACTTAGGAATATAAGATTGGTGTTGGCTATGGAATTTAAGCATACAAGTATTCTGCTCGCTGAGAGCGTGGACTTTTTGATAACAGATAAAAACGGTATTTACGTGGACTGCACTATGGGCGGTGCGGGGCACAGCAGTGCGTTTGCCGCACAGCTGGAGGCAGGCGGTCTTTTGATTGGCATTGATCAGGATGATGATGCTATTGCTGCTGGTTCCGAGCGCTTGCTGAACAAATTTACCTGCAAAACCGCAGTTGCCAAGTCTAATTTTGAAAATTTTTCCCAGGTATTGGATTCCATGGGAATTGATGAAATTGACGGTATCTTTTTTGACCTTGGTGTTTCGAGCTATCAGTTGGATACACCGGAGCGTGGTTTCTCATATATGCATGACGGACCTTTGGATATGCGCATGAATAAAGAAGCAAGTCTGGATGCAGAGTACATTGTAAACCACTACAAGGAAGAAGAGCTGGCGGATATTATTCACCGTTACGGTGAGGAACGCTGGGCCAAGCGTATCGCGCAGTTTATTGTGGCGGCACGCAAGGAAAAGCCGTTGACTACTACTTTTGAGCTGGTGGATGTCATCAAGAAGGCTATTCCCAAGGGAGCAAGACTTGACGGTCCGCATCCGGCGAAGCGTACCTTCCAGGCTATCCGTATCGAGGTAAACAACGAGCTGGGAATTTTGGCAGATACGATGGAAAGAGCTGTGAACCGCTTAAAGAGCGGAGGCCGCATCGGTGTTATTACCTTCCATTCGCTGGAGGACAGAATTATTAAACAAACCTTTGCGAAGCTTGCCAAGGGCTGCACTTGTCCGCCGCAGCTGCCGGTGTGCGTGTGCGGTAAAAAGCCTTTGCTGCGCAAAACAGGCAACATTGTTCCATCTAAGGCAGAGGTAGAAGAAAATCCGCGTAGCCGCAGTGCGCGCCTGCGTTATGCAATTAAAATATGACAGATAATAGCTGAGAGATAAATTTTGATGTTTTGATGAAGGGTGATTTTGATGCTTGCCAGAAAATATGATAATTATGCTTGGCAGGAGCAGCCTGCCGAGCAATATGAGGTTCAGCAGCCTGCCCGCAGAAAAGTACATAGACCTGATCCGAGAAGAGTGCTGCGCAACAGAATTCTTAAAGCATTTTTACTTATTATGGCAGCTTATTTTATTGTTGTTTTACGCAGTAACGCTATGGTGCAATATGGCAATGAGCTGGTGAGCCTGCAACAGCAGGAGGCTCAGCTTATCAGCAGAAACAACGAGCTGAAAATCGAGGTTGAACAGCTGAAGGGACCTGAGCGTATTATCGGTTTGGCCGAACAATATTTGGGTATGAGTGTTGCCCGCAGCAATATTTATGTTAAGGCTGGCGGAAGCAGCAATTCTTTGGCTGTGCATAACAAATAAACATAGCCATTCAGTTTATATTGTGATATAATTTGAATGGGTTTTTGGGAGGCAGCCTTTTGGCTGCCGTTTCAATTTAAATTCTATACTATAATTAAACTAGAAGTAATTTACGGCTTTGCTCCATAAGGGGCGGAACGTAAAACAGGGGGGTTAATAAATGGAAAAGCAATTAGCTTCACTCCTTGCCTTATTGCCGCAGGCTGAGGTCATTGGCAGTGCTGATAAAGTTATTACTGATGTAACTGCCGATTCCCGTGCGGTGGTAGCCGGCAGTCTTTTTATCTGCCTGAAGGGTGCAACTGTAGACGGACATAAATTTTTGACGATGGCTGCCGAGAAGGGCGCTGTTGCTGCGCTGGTAGAGGACGTTCCTGCTGCAGTGCCGCATGGTGTTACTCTTATTAAGGTTGCCGATACGCGTGAGGCTATGGAGCTGGTAACGCCGTATTTTTACGATTATCCGGGACGTAAGCTGAGAATGATCGGCGTGACTGGTACTAACGGCAAAACAACTTCAACTAATATTATCCGTCTGATTCTGCGCAAGGCAGGCTATAAGGTTGGCCTGATTGGCACTATCAATATTATGATTAACGATGAGATCACCGAATCTCATAATACTACTCCGGATGTAGTTGACCTGCAGAAGACACTGTATGCTATGTGCTGTGCCGGCTGTGACTACTGCGTAATGGAAGTTTCCAGCCATGCTTTGGCGCTGAAGCGTGTGGCAGGCATTGAATATGACTGCGCTGTGCTGACGAATATTACCCAGGATCACCTGGACTTCCATAAAACTATGGAGAATTACCGCGATGCCAAGAGCCTGCTCTTTGAGCATCTGACCGACGGCAACAAGCCGAATAAAAACGCTGTTTTCAATATGGATGACCCGAGCTCCGCAATTATCCGCGAGCGCACCAAGGCTAACGTGCTTACCTATGGTGAAGGTCATGATAATGATATTTATCCGCTGAGCTTTACGGTAGAACCTAAGCATATGCAGCTCCTGTTGCATACTCCGGTGGGCGAAATGGACCTGGAGCTGAAGATTACCGGCGAGTTCAACGTGTATAATGTTATGGGCGTTATCGGTGCAATGCTTGCTGAAAAGATTGACAAGAATATTATCTGCTCCGTGCTTGACGGCTTTGACGGCGTTCCCGGACGCTTCCAGCTCGTTGAGGCAGGACAGCCTTATACAGTTATTGTAGACTACGCACATACTCCTGATGGTCTGGAAAACGTGCTGAAAACCGCACGCTCTATTACCCGCGGCAAGCTGTGGGTTGTGTTCGGCTGCGGCGGTGACCGTGACAACAAAAAGCGTCCGCTGATGGGTGCGCTGGCGTTGGAGCTGGCTGACAACATCGTTGTTACCTCCGATAATCCGCGTACCGAGGATCCGGAGCTGATTATCGACGAAATTTTTACGGCGCTGCAAAATGTGCCCGAGGGCAAGCACGTTACCCGTCTGAGCGACAGACGTGAGGCAATCTGCTATGCTTTGGCAGAGGCTGCTGACGATGATGTTATTCTGATTGCCGGCAAGGGCCACGAAAATTACCAGATTTTGAAGGACAGAACTATTCACTTTGATGACAAAGAAGTTGTAATGGAATACTGGAGTGATAAAAAATGCTGAAGGCCAGTGAAGTTTTAGCAGCTACTAAGGCTGTTTGTGCAGATTTTGAGTTTACCGGCGTAACCACCGATTCCCGTGCGGTAAAGCCGGGAGAATTATTCGTAGCGCTGAAGGGCGATAATTTTGACGGACATGACTATTGCGCCAAGGCTGTGGAGCTGGGTGCTGCGGGCGTTGTTGTATCCCATGAGGTTAGCGGCCTGCCTGCGGGCGTTGCTGTGTTCATGGTAGAGGATACTCTGCTTGCTTACCAGCAGCTTGCGCATGCCTACCGTCTGCGCAAGCAGGGCCTGAAGGTTTTTGCTATCACAGGCTCCAACGGCAAAACCTCTACGAAGGATTTGCTGGCTGCTTGCCTGAGCTGTAAATATAATGTTGTCAAAACTCAGGGCAACTTCAATAATGAAATCGGTCTGCCGAAAACCTTGTTGAGCATTCAGCCTGATACCGATATTGCCGTTGTGGAGATGGGCATGCGCGGTCTGGGCCAGATTGCCGAGCTGTGCAGCATTGCCGAGCCTGACAGCGGTCTGATTACCAACGTGGGCGAAACCCACATGGAGCTTTTGGGCAGCATGGAAAACATCGGCAAGGCCAAAAGCGAAATCGTGCTTAATCTGCCGGAGGATGGCTTTGCTGTGCTCAACGGAGATAACGAATACGTACTGCCGGCAGCAGGCAAGACCAAGGCGCAGGTTGTTTACTTTGGCTTGGGCGAAAACTGCGACTTCCGCGGCAGCGATATTGTGACCTCCGGTGCAGGCACCACCTTTACCTGTACCCATAAGGCTACGGGCGAAGCTGTCAAGGTAAGCCTGCAGCTGATCGGTGAGCATAACGTTTATAACGCACTGAGCGCTATCGCCGGGGCTTTCTGCTACGGTGTGCCGATGGCAGCAAGCGCACAGGCACTGGCAACTGCCCGTCTGACAGGCAGCCGTCAGGAAATCGTTTATATCGGCGATATCACCTTTATCAACGATGCTTATAATGCAAGTCCTGCTTCTATGGAAGCGGCACTGAAAACCTTGGCGGAGGCCAAGAAGGCAGCGCACGGCAAGGCCCGTACTATTGCTGTGCTGGCAGATATGCTGGAGCTGGGAGATATCAGCGAGGATGCGCATCGTCGTGTGGGCCGCTGGGCTGTAGAAAATGGTGTGGATTTTGTACTGACCTACGGTCCGCAGGCTGCTTATATTGCAGATGAGGCTGCAAAGCTTGGCGGCAAGAGCAAGCATTGCACTGACCGTCAGGAGGCAGCGGATGCTTTGCGTCTGATGGCTTCCGCAGGTGATATTATCCTGCTTAAGGGCAGCCATTCCATGCAGGTTGACAAAATGCTGGAGCTGTTCAAGTAAACTTAAGAGAGTGAGATTTTAGTAGATGTTAAAATTAATCGGAATTCCTGTGACTGCGTTTATCGTTTGTGCTTTAATCGGCCCGGTGCTGATTCCTTATCTGCATAAGCTGAAGTTCGGCCAGTCTATCCGCGAGTGCGGACCGGCAAGCCATATGGCGAAAAGCGGCACACCGACGATGGGCGGACTTATGATGCTGGCAGCGTTGCTAGTTGCTTTGCTGTGGGGCAACTTTACTCCCCATGTAATTATTGCTCTGGTGCTGACAGTAGGCCATGCTGTCATAGGCTTTATAGATGATTACATCAAGGTTGTAATGAAGCGTAATCTGGGCCTGACTGCCAAGCAGAAATTCTTACTGCAGTTCATTCTGGCCGGTACCTATGTATATTTCGCCGAAACGCATATCCGCAATACGGAGCTGTGGGTTCCCGGCATCAATGCTGTCATTGATTTAGGCTGGGGTTATTATGTGCTGGCCTTCTTGCTTTTGGTTGGCACAACCAATGCCGTAAATCTGACAGATGGTCTGGACGGACTGGTTTCCTTTGTCAGTCTGCCTGTTACCATGGTTTTCGCTTTTATTGCTTACATGCAGGGTATGTTGGATCTGAGCGGTTTTTCTTTGGGCCTGACCGGTGCCTGCCTTGGATTTTTGCTGTTTAACCGTCATCCTGCCAGAGTATTTATGGGTGATACCGGTTCCTTGGCTTTGGGCGGTGCTATTGCCGCTTTAGCGCTTTTGACACGTACAGAGCTGCTGCTGGTTATTGTCGGCGGTATCTATGTAGCGGAAGCACTGTCGGTAATTATTCAGGTTACCTATTTCCGCTTCAGCGGCGGTAAGCGTATTTTCCGCATGTCTCCGCTGCATCATCATTTTGAGCTGGGCGGCTGGCCTGAGGTTAAGGTTGTGCGTGTGTTTACAGCAGTAAGCTGCGTATTGTCTGTCATTGGCTTATGTCTGTGGCTTAATGCATTTGTATAAAAAATCTTCGGCTATAACCGTTTTGTCGCAAATTTTGCGTTGAAAGGGCTATAGCCTATGTATGTTTATGAATAGAGGGTGTTTCTTGATGACTAAAAAGGATGCTGTAATCGTTTACGGCGCAGGCATCAGCGGCCGTGGAGCAGCGCAGGTGCTGGCAGATAAAAAGCAGCAGGTATATTTGTATAATGATATGGACTGCACTTTAGAGCCGCAGCTGCTGCAGCTTTTGCAGAGCGTTGGCGGTGGGCTGGCCATCGGTCAGGCTGCATTTGAAAGCCTGCTTGATATTGCAGGGGTGTTGGTGCTTTCTCCGGGTATTGCCTGCGATAACGCAAATGTGCTGCTCGCAGAGCAGCGCGGACTGGAGGTCATCAGCGAGGTTGAGCTTGGCTACAGGCTGTATGGCGGTCACATTGCTGCTATCACCGGTACTAACGGCAAAACCACTACCACTACTATCGTGGGTGAGATGCTCAAGCGTTTGCCGGTGCCTTCTGCAGTAGGCGGCAACATCGGTTTGGCACTGTCCAAGGAGGTAGAGAGCCTGCCTCAGGATGGTTGGCTTGCTGCCGAGCTTTCCAGCTTTCAGCTGGAAAAAGTCAGCAGCTTCTGCCCTGATATCGCAGTAGTGCTGAACCTGACTCCGGATCATCTGGAGCGCCATCATACGATGGAAGCCTATGGTGAGGCAAAGAAAAATATTTTCCGTCAGCAGGGTGAGGCGCAGGTTACGGTGCTTAATTACGATGATCCTATCGTGCGTACCTGGGGTGCGGAAACTAAAGGCCGCCTGTGTTACTTCAGCCGTAAGGAAAAACTGCAGCAGGGCATCTATATGCAGGACGGTAATTTTAGCATCAGCTGGGACGGCAAGCAGGAAACTGTCTGCAATATCAGCGAGCTGCATCTGTTCGGCGGTCACAACGAAGAAAACGTGCTGGCAGCCATTGCCTGCGGCTTTTTCGCCGGAGTGAGCATCAGCGATATGGCTGATGTGCTGCGTAACTTCAAAAGCATTGAGCACCGCATTGAATACGTTGCTGATATTGACGGCGTACCGTATTATAATGATTCTAAGGCTACCAATACCGATTCTACAATTAAGGCGCTGGAGGCCTTTAAGGACGGCCACATCATCCTGCTGGCAGGCGGTCACGATAAGCTGACACCGCTGGAGCCGATGATGGAGCTGGTGAAGGAAAAGACGGACGCCCTGATTCTGCTGGGCGCTGCCAAGGAGCGCTTTAACAAGGCTGCTGTTGCTTGCGGTGTGCCCAACATTGTGTTGGCCGACAGCTTTGAAGACGCAGTAGCCAAGGCGCATGCCTTGGCACATAAGCCGCAGGTAGTGCTGCTTTCCCCGGCCTGCTCGTCCTTTGATATGTTCAAAAATTATCCGGAACGTGGTAACTATTTTAAAAAGCTGGTACACGAGCTGGAGGGAGGTAACGTTAAGTGAAGGTAATTCTTTCCGGCGGCGGTACGGGCGGACACATTTATCCGGCCCTGACCATTGCGGACCAGATAAAAAAGCTGCAGCCTGAGGCGGAGGTAAGCTTCGTAGGCACCAGGCAGGGATTGGAGAAGGATATCATTCCCCGCTACGGCTACAAGCTGCAGTTCATTGAGGTAGCAGGCTTTAAGCGCAGCCTGAGCCTGGATACCTTGCGTAGTGCGGCAAAGCTTTTTGCCGGATTATATGATGCCTACAAGATTATCAGCAACGAAAAGCCGGATCTGGTAATCGGTACCGGCGGTTATGTCTGCGGACCGATTGTTTTCATGGCAGCGTTAAAGGGAATTCCCTGTTGCATTCAGGAGCAGAACGCGATGCCAGGTGTAACCAATAAAATTTTGTCACGTTATGTGCGCAAAGTATTTTTAGGTTATAAAGAGGGCGGCAAATATTTTCACGGCAAGGCAGAGCTGGAATATACCGGCAATCCTATCCGCAGTGAAATTCTGCAGCATACGCGTGAAGAAGCTGTTAAGGAGCTGGGGCTGGACCCGGCGAAGAAAACGATACTCGTTTCTGGCGGTAGCCGTGGTGCGCGCACCATTAACAACGCTATGCTCGAAGCAGAGCTGGCGCTTTCCGGCAGAGCCGAGTTACAGGTGCTGCATGCGACCGGTGACGTGAATTATGACGCCTATATGGCGGAAATCAAAAAGCGCGGCGGTGTGGCAGATAACATTATTATCAAGCCTTATCTGCATAATATGCCGGTAGCGTTGGCTGCGGCCGATCTGGCAGTATTCCGTGCCGGTGCAATCGGCCTGGCAGAGCTGATGGCTAAGGGAGTACCGTCGCTTCTGGTACCATATCCGTATGCTACGGCAAATCACCAGGAGTTTAATGCCAGAGCGGTAGAGGCTCAGGGTGCTGCCAAGGTTATTCTTGATAAGGACCTGACGGGCGACACCGTTTTGGAGTTTATCGAGCATTTATTAGTACATGAAGAGGAATTGCAGCAGATGCATGCGGCGGCCCAAAATCTTGGCAGACCGCAGGCTGCAGAGGTTATAGCCAAAGAGGCTGTGGCCTTGACTAAACAATAAGGGAGGGCCTCGAGTGGCTGAAAACAAATTAGCAAACCTGCATAATATACATTTTATCGGTATCGGCGGCGCCGGCATGAGCGCGATTGCTTATGTATTGATTAAGCGCGGCTATGATGTAAGCGGTTCCGATTTAAATGCCGGTCATATGTCGGCACATCTGGCGGAAGAAGGTGCTATGGTTTATATGGGCCATGCTGCCAGCCAGGTGGAGGATGCCGAGGCTGTAGTTATTTCTACAGCGATTCATCCCAACAATCCGGAGCTGGTAGAGGCCAGAAAGCGCGGTATTCCCGTGCTGCACCGCAGCGATGTGCTGGCTGCGGTAATGAATGCTGCCGACGGCGTAGCTGTTGCAGGCGCTCACGGCAAAACTACTACCAGTGCGATGATTTCCTGCATTGCGGCAGAAAGCGGTATTGACCCGACTGTTATCATCGGCGGCGAGGTAAGCAGCCTTGGCGGTAATGCGCGCAACGGCGCAGGTCGCTTTGTGGTAGCGGAGGCGGATGAAAGCGACGGCTCCTTCCTCAAGCTGTATCCGTATCTTGCTGTAGTAACTAATATTGAAGATGACCATTTGGACCATTACGGTACAGAAGAAAATATATATCAGGCTTTTAAACAGTTTGTAGGCAACATTAAGGAAGGCGGCAAGGCAGTCCTTTGCTTTGATAATGCCAAGGTACGCCGTCTGGCTGCCGAAACTGATAAAGAAGTGATTACATACGGCGTAGAAGGCGAGGGCGCTGACTACATTGCCCGTGATATTTCCTACGGTGTTGACGGTACCAGCTACAAGCTGTACTATAAGGGAGAATTTGTGACGGAGGTTCATCTGATTGTTCCCGGCAGACATAATGTGCTGAATTCTATGGGCGCGTTTGCTGCTGCACATGAGATGGGTATCGCTACCGACAAGATTCTTGCATCCTTGAAAAAGTTCGGCGGTGCCAAACGTCGTTTTGAAACCAAGGGTAAGGTTAACGGTGTCTGGGTTGTTGATGATTATGCGCATCATCCGACAGAAATCGGCGTAACGCTGAAGGCTGCCAGACAGACAAAGCCTGAGCGCCTGCTGTGCGTGTTCCAGCCGCATCGCTACACCCGTACCAAGCTGCTGTTCTCCGAGTTCTGTGAATGCTTTAAGGATTGCGATGAGCTGATTCTGACTGACATTTATGCAGCCAGCGAGGAAGCAATTCCCGGCGTGAGCAGCATGCATTTGGCAGAGGGTATCAAAGCAGCGACCGCTCAGGAGGTGCTGTATATCGGCAAGCTGACCAAGGCTGAGGAATACCTGGAGCGCGTTGTACGTCCCGGCGATCTGGTGATGACCATCGGTGCCGGTGATGTGTTTAAAATTGGAGAAGAATTAGTTAGGGAGTTGGAAAGAAATGCAGATTAATAAGCAGGATGTTGTTGCTGTTGTTTTAGGCGGGCCTTCCTCTGAGGCCGAAATTTCGCGTGTTACCGGCGGCGCTATTGCGAACGCACTGCGCGAAAAGGGCTATAATGCCAAGGAAGTTGAGCTGAATCCGTCTAATCTGATTAACGAGCTGCGTGATATGAACGCTAAGGTAGTATTTAACGCCGTTCATGGTATGTACGGTGAGGATGGCCGTTTGCAGAGTATTCTGGAGGCAGCAGGTATTCCTTATACCGGCTGCGGCGTACTGGCAAGCGCTGTTTCTATGGATAAATCCGCTACGAAGCGTTATCTGCAGTCTGCAGGCATTCCTACCGCACCCTGCATGATTATCAACAAGCGTGATGCAGGTGATTTGCAGACGCTGGCAGAAAAAATTATTTCCGAGTTCGGTCTGCCCGTAGTTATTAAGGCAGCAACTCAGGGCTCCAGCATCGGCGTGGTAATTCCCAAGACTGCACAAGAGGTTGTGCCTGCACTGGAGGAAGCCTTCAAGTATTCCGAAAATGTGCTGGCAGAAAAGTGCATTAAGGGCAAGGAGCTGACGATTTCTATTATGGAAGAGAACGGCGAGCCTAAGCCGTTGCCGGTTATCTGGATTGCACCGCATTCCGGAGCCTATGACTTCCATTCCAAATACACCAAGGGTGCTACGGATTACCACTGCCCGGCACCGTTTGATGAGAAAACTACTGCCTATATCCAAAAAATTGCCGTAGAAACCTACAAGCTGCTGGGCCTTTCCGGTGTAGCGCGTGTAGATGCTATGCTGGGTGATGAGGATGGTGTTGCTTATGTACTGGAAGCAAACACTGTTCCCGGCATGACGGCAACCAGCCTGGTTCCGAAGGCTGCTGCTGCTGTAGGCATCAGCTTCCCGGAGCTCTGCGAGAAAATTTTACTGAGCGCTAAATAAAAATGTTTTACAAGGAGCCAAAGGAGGTGCAGCATGGATTCATCGCAGACTATACGCGAACAACTGCGCAAACGCAGACGCCGGAAATTCTGGCACATGGTGCGCCTACTGGTATCCACGGCTATACTTGCTGTAACCTGTACATATGTCTGGCGCTATGTGCATAATCCTGCGTTTGCCTTTGGCAACGTCAGCATTCACGGAAGCAGTCAGCTGACGGAGGCGGAGGTTATCTCGCTTGCAGGCTGCGGGCAGGGACCATTGAATCTTTTCAATGCCAGCTCCGGCCGTCTGCGGGAGGCTTTGCTGCATGATGTCCGCTTTAAGAATGCAGAGGTGGTTTACCGCTTTCCGGCAACCTTGCAGGTGAGCGTAGAGGAACGGCAACCGGCGCTTTATGTTGCCAATTCCTATCACAGCTATCTGAAGGTGGATTATAACGGCGTTGTTCTTAGTGTGACAACTACTATTCCGGATGCTAAGGCTCCTGTGCTGGCCGGCATAAAATGCGGTAATCTTTATCTGGGCGATAAGGTTGCCAATGCCGGTGTGCTGCAGATTCTGCAATTTTTGCAGCAGCTGACGCCGGAAGCACTGCAGCGTATCGGTGAAATTGCCGTTGATGATAAGCAGGATGTTAAGTTGCAGCTGAGCGGCAGCTTTCCGGTGCGTTTGGGCAGGGTGCAGGAGGTATCACAGAAGGCTTCTGTGTTTATGACTGTGTTCAACGAGATTAAAGATAAAAATATTAAGGCTGAATATATTGATTTGACCTTCGGTAAGCCATATATCAAGCTTTTGCCAAAATAAATTGCTGTTAATTTTTTATAGCTGCAAAGCTGTTGCAGTTGGTGTCACAGTGAGGGTGAAATAATGAAAGAAATTTTTACTATGGATTTAAAGGGCAAGCTGTTGATTGCCGTGGTATTCATGGTGTTGGGATTTATGCTTTCGGTACAGTATAAAACTACAGAGCTTCAGCGCAATGTGCGTATGGACCGCGTAGAGGATTTGTCGGAACGCCTGAAGATTATGGAAGCCGAGAACAAGCAGCTGCTGACAGAGCTGGAAACCTTGCGAGCAGGTGCTGCCAAGGATCCTGCTGATGACCGTATGAAGCTGATGGCAGGCACGACTGACGTAGAGGGCGAAGGCATTGAGATATTGCTGGATGACAGCAATATTGCCAAAAAGTCCGGCGAAAATCCTAATTTGTACATCATTCATGATGAAGATTTGCTGCGTGTGCTCAACGAGCTGCGCGCTGCCGGTGCGGAAGCAATTTCTGTCAACGATCAGCGCATTGTGGCTATGAGCGAGATTCGTTGTGCAGGACCTACTATTTCGGTAAACAATGTCCGCAGTGCTCCGCCTTATGTTATCAAGGCTATAGGCGCTCCTAAAACTCTGAGCAGTGCTATGCGTCTGCGTGGCGGTGTTGTAGAAACCTTTGAGTTCTGGGGCATTCAGGTAAAAATCAAGACTGTTGAAAAGCTGCATATTCCGGCGCTTAAAGCACCGCGCAGCTTTGAATACGCTAAGACAGTGGAAAGCAAGGAGGCAGCGAAATGATTGGATTTGCATTTGCCGGCCTTTTGCTTGGTCTTATACTTGGTGTTTACTGTCCTTTCAGAGTGCCACCCGAATACGCACGTCTGCTTGCCGTAGCTGTTATGGCAGGTATGGATGCAGTGCTGGGCGGTGTACGTGCTTCACTTGAAGGCAATTATGATACTCAGGTATTCATTTCCGGATTCTTTATCAATGGTATTCTGGCTGCCTTTTTGTGCTATGCAGGTAATCTGATCGGTATCGATTTATATCTGGTAGCGGTACTGATTTTCGGTATGCGTATTTTCCAGAATTTGGGAATTATCCGTCGCCTTTATATGGGCAAATAAGTGTCCTGTCGGAAGATGAAGAAAAAAATTCATTAATAAGCAGGAAAATAGCACTTTCATGTTGAACAATATAAAAATGATTATTTTATAAATAAGCTACCCAAAGCTAAGGGGGACGTAGAATATGTTTGATGACGTAGAGACAACCTTTGAACCGTTGGCCAATATTAAAGTAATTGGTGTAGGCGGTGGCGGCAATAACGCCGTAAACCGTATGATTGACGCCGGCGTAAGCGGCGTAGAATTTATTGCAGTGAACTGCGATAAGCAGTGCCTGATGCTTTCCAAGGCAGAAAAACGCATCCAAATCGGCGAAAAGCTGACTAAAGGTCTGGGTGCAGGCGCAAACCCTGAAATCGGCGAAAAAGCTGCCGAAGAATCCCGTGACCAGATTCTGGAGTCCCTGAAGGGGGCAGATATGGTATTTGTTACCGCAGGTATGGGCGGTGGTACCGGTACCGGTGCTGCGCACGTTGTTGCGGAATGTGCCAAAGAAATCGGTGCGCTGACTGTCGGCGTTGTAACCAAACCCTTTGGCTTTGAAGGTCCTCGCCGCATGAAGCAGGCTGAGGCAGGCATTGTCAACCTGAAGGAAAAGGTTGATACCCTGGTAACTATTCCTAACGACCGTTTGCTGCAGATTATCGAAAAACGTACTTCCATGCTGGAAGCATTCAAAAAGGCCGATGACGTATTGCGTCAGGGCGTTCAGGGCATTTCCAACCTGATTGCTGTTCCCGGTCTGATTAACGTTGATTTCGCCGATGTCAAGACTGTTATGTCTAATGCAGGCAGCGCTCTGATGGGCGTTGGTACCGCTAAGGGTGAAGGCGGCGGCAAGGCTGCAGCTGAAGCTGCAATCAAGAGTCCGTTGCTGGAGGCATCTATCGACGGTGCCCGCGGCGTACTGATTAACGTTATCGGCGGCAAGGAGCTGTCCCTGTTTGACGTTAACGAAGCTGCCAATATTGTCAATGAAGCAGCTGATCCCAATGCAGTGGTTATTTTCGGCGCTGTTATTGATGAAAGCCTTAATGACGAAATCCGTGTTACGGTTATCGCAACAGGCTTTGAGAAAAAATCTCCTGTTACCAAAAATACAGTTGGCGGTCCGGCATCTATCAACCGCAACAACAGCGGTATTATCAAGAATTTCTCCGATCCGAACGAAATTCCGCCATGGCTGCGTCACTGATTGAAAGGAAGGCAGTAATATGAAGTGCCCGTTTTGCTCCCACAGAGACAGCCGTGTTATCGACAGCCGTGCTGTAGAGGAAGGCTGTTCTATCCGTCGCAGACGTGAGTGCCCTAATTGCGGCAAACGCTTTACTACATATGAAAAGTATGAGGAAACTCCGCTTGTTGTCAGCAAGAAGGATGGCCGTCGCGAGCTTTTTGACGGTAAAAAGCTGCTGGCAGGTCTTTTGAAGGCTTGTGAGAAACGCCCGGTTCCTTATGAAAAGATTAAAGAGATTGCCGACAGTATAGAGCGAGAGCTGCGAATGAGTGCGGATGCGGAAATTCCCAGCGCCCAGATCGGTGAGCTGGTTATGAAGTATTTGGAGCAGACAGATCAGATTGCTTATGTACGCTTTGCTTCCGTATATCGTCAGTTTGCCGACGTGCGTAATTTTATGCAGGAGCTGGAACGTATTATGCAAAAATCTAAAGACGCAAAATAGAGGTGCGGAATATGAAAAAGTATTTACTGCTTACTTTAACGGCTCTTATGCTGGTTGCAGGCTTCAGCGGCTCTGCACTGGCTAAGGAAAGACTCTTTACGTTTTCCAATAACAATAACGGAGCTGTGAAAGAGGTTAATTATTATCTGGATAATGGTGCCAAGGTTGTGTTTATGGACACTGCGGCCAAGGCTACGGACAGCACGGTGATTATCACCGTAGTGCTGGATATACCGGAAGGTGTGCCAGCATATCAAAAGTAAATAGCAAAATGGTGCCGCAGGCACTTGCAAATGGAGACGGCATTAGCCGTCTCTTTTGGTATTAGAGATAAAAGGAGCAGTTTTGATGCAGGATTTTATCATTACGCAAAAAAATAATATCTGGTGGGGAATGTTCCCTCGTTTGACGCAGGCCGGCTTCGGTAATGCCTGCAGCTGTCGTCTGCATGGTGAAAGCTCCCTGGTGCCGGGAACACTGAATCTGGCTTTGCATGTTGGTGACGATGCAGAGCTGGTGCTGCAGAACCGTCGCCTGTTTGCGCAGGCTCTAGGTTTGGACGTATCAAAATTTACTACCTGCGAGCAGGTGCATGGCAGCAATGTTGCGGTGGTAGATGAAGCCTTGGTCGGCGCCGGTGCGACAGCGCTTGCAGATACGATTAAGGATACGGATGCTTTGGTTACGAATCTGGCAAACGTACCGCTTCTATTGTTCTTCGCAGACTGCGTGCCGCTGCTTTTCGCCGACGAGCGCCAAGGCGTGTGCGCTGTGGCGCACGCAGGCTGGCGTGGTACGGTAGCACAGATTGGCCGCAAAACAGTAGAAACGATGCAGCAAGCCTTCGGCTCCCGTCCCGAAGATATCGTTGCTGCTATCGGTCCTTCTATCGGCCAATGCTGCTACGAGGTAGACGATTTTGTGCGCGGCAAGGCTGCAGGCTACGAGCAGTTCTTTGCGCCACGAGCAGAAAATCCCGGCAAGTATCTGCTGGATTTATGGGGCTATAACCGCCAAGTGCTGCTGGACGCAGGATTAAAGGCGGAGAATATTCTTACTGCCGGTGTCTGCACGGAGCATAACCATGAAATGTTCTGCTCCTACCGTGCAGAGCAGGGAAAAACAGGACGCATGGGCGTGTGCCTGTATAGAATGTCTGACAATAAAAACGCTTAAGTGCTGCGCGTGAAAAAGACTTAGGATTGAACGTGAACTTAGAAGCTTAAGGTGATACGTTAAAAAATGCGTTATGCAGCGAGTCGCTGAATGCTTCAGGTAACGCGTTAAAATTTTACGAAAAGAGTGAGTGAAGATGCTGAAGGATACCTTTACATTTCAAGGACCGTTAGGTGAAATAGAGTGTGTTGTAGAACCGAATCGGAGTGAGAATAATGCTGTACTTGTTATGGCGCATGGCTTCCGCGGCAGCCGTGACAGCGGCGGACGCGCTGCAGGAGTGGCGCAGCAGGCTGCGGCGCATGCTGCCGTAGTTCGCTTTAACTTTACAGGTACGCAGATAATTTCGCGTCAGGTAGAGGAGCTGCATGCCGTACTGGCTGAGGTACGCCGCAGGCAGCCTGGCTGTAGGCTGTTTCTTTTGGGACGCAGCTTGGGCGGTGCAGCTTCCATCATAACGGCGGCGCAGGACGGAGCTCTTGCCGGCCTGATTCTGTGGGCAACGCCAAATAATCTGCGCTTTACCTTCCGCTATGTGATGACAGAGGACGAATATCGTCGTCTGGACAGCGGCGAAACGCTGCACTTTAACGATGAACGCGGCGAATGCGCCCTGACACCGGATTTCCTTACGGATTTTGACCAATACGATTTGCCTGCATTGCTGCAAAAAGCGCAGCCTTTGCCTGTACTTTTGCTGCACTGCAGTGCGGATGAGGTGGTGCTGGCGGAGCAGGCGCAGCGCAACGCCGCAGCCATCGGCAATGCGGCTGAGCTGCATATCTTTGAAGGCGGCGACCACAGCTTTACGGAATACAGTGACGAAGCAGGCGCGTTGCTGAGCGATTGGCTGGGCAAACGCTTGAAATGCGGCACTTGTTAGTTGTATAATATACTTGAGAAATTGTATCCTTTTCTATGGGAGGAAAGAGCATGAAGAAATTGTTAATAATCTGCCTGATGCTGGTGTGCGCACTGGGGATTACAGCCTGCGGTCAGGAAAAACAGGAGCAGGCACCGAAGGCAGAGCCTGCGACAGCGGTTTTCAACACGAGCATGGGCGATTTTGAGGTGAAGCTGGCAACAGACTATGCACCGGAAACGTCGAAGAATTTTATTACGCTGGCAGAAAAGGGCTTTTATAACGGTCTTGTTTTTCACCGTGTAATCGATAACTTTATGATTCAAGGCGGTGACCCTGCCGGCAACGGTACCGGTGGTCCCGGCTATACTATTAAGGATGAGTTCAGCAGTAAGCTGCTGCATGACGGCCCCGGTGTAATTTCCATGGCAAACCGCGGCCCGAATACCGGCGGCAGCCAGTTCTTTATCACCCTGCGTGAAACTAAATGGCTTGACGGTAAGCACGCTGTTTTCGGCAAGGTAAGCAAGGGCATGGATGTTGTTTATAAAATCGGCAAAACAGCAACAGATTCCAATGATAAACCGTTGGAGCCTGTAATCATTAAGAAGGTTACGATAGAAAAACGTTAACACCCCTTTTAAAACAGGTAGGAGGAAATTGCTTGGCTAGTGAAGAAGAAAAAATGCAAGGTATACTGGAAACTGTTGACCAGCAGGAAATGGTTGGCATTTGCGGACGTAACGATGAGTTTCTGCGTATAATCCGCAGTGCTTTTGACTGTACAATTGTAGCGCGCGGCAATCAAATTACCATGAGCGGACGCGCTGAAGAGGTCGCACAGCTGGAACAGCTGCTGCAGGAGCTGCTGTTTTTGTATCGTCAGGGACTGCCGCTGACAACGCATGATGTGCGTTACAGCATGTATATGGTGAAGGCGGGAAATTTGGAAAGTCTGCATCGCATGTACGCTGATACGATTATCGTCAACAACCGCGGTCGTCAGGTAAAGGCTAAAACCCTGGGACAGTGGCAGTATGTGGAAACCATCCGCCATAACTATATAACCTTGGGCATCGGACCTGCAGGCACAGGTAAAACCTACCTAGCAGTGGCGCTGGCAGTAGCGGCGCTGAAGAAAAAAGAGGTAGAGCGTATTATCTTGACGCGTCCTGCGGTAGAAGCAGGCGAAAAGCTGGGCTTTTTGCCGGGTGATATGCAGGATAAGGTAGACCCGTATCTGCGTCCTCTTTATGACGGCCTGTATGATATGCTGGGCACGGAAACCTTCCAAAAGTATCTTACCAAGGGTACGATTGAGGTTGCACCGCTGGCATACATGCGCGGACGCACGCTGAATGACGCCTTCATTATTTTGGATGAAGCGCAGAACACTACGCCGGAGCAGATGAAAATGTTTCTGACACGCTTTGGCTTTGGCAGCAAGATGGTCATTACCGGCGATATCACACAGATAGATTTGCCGGGCGGCAAGAACAGCGGCCTGAAGGACGCTGCGCGTATTCTGGGAAATGTTCCGGGAATCGGCGTGATAAAGTTCAGCGAGCAGGATGTTGTGCGCCACGAAATCGTGGGTTCCATCATCAAGGCTTATGAGCGCTTTGAAAAACAAAAAGAAAAATATAACGGAGAAAAACAAGCATGATAATTAATTTGGAAAATGACCAGCAGAAGCTAGAGCTTTCCGCGCAGGTGCTGGAGCGCCTGCAGGAGGGCTTGCAGGCAGTAGCACGCTTGAATGAGCTGCCGGAGGAGTCCGAGGTTGATGTAACTATTGTCGACGATGAGGAAATCCATGCGCTGAACCGTGAGTATCGCGGTATGGATAAGCCTACCGACGTTTTGAGCTTTGCGCTGGACGAGGACTGCGAGGATGAAGATGAGCCGGAGCTGATCGGCGGACCGGAGGAGCATCTTTTCGGTGATATCATCATTTCGGCGGAAACAGCACTGCGTCAGGCAGAGGAATACGGGCACGGCCTGGAGCGCGAAATGACGTATCTGGCAGTGCATGGTATGTTCCATCTGTTGGGCTATGACCATATGACGGAGGAGGATAAGGCTGAAATGCGTGCGAAAGAGGAGGAAGCTCTGCGTGCGATTAACCTTTCCGAAGAATATTTTGACCATCCCACAGGCATTCATTGATGCTTAATGCACAATTATTTATAACTAACCTGTAAAAAACATAGGAGGTGCTTTCCATGAAAGACGTAAAACTGAATGAATTATCCCCGGCTTGGCGCGAATTGTACGATGCAGCGGTTGCTGCCCGTAAGAATGCTTACATTCCTTATTCTAACTTTGCTGTAGGTGCGGCAGTACGCTGTGCCAACGGAAAAATCTACGGTGGCTGTAATGTGGAAAACGCTTCCTATGGACTTTGTGTCTGCGGTGAGCGTAACGCAATCTTCCACGCTGCCTGCGCCGGTGAGCGTGAGATGACAGAGCTGTGCGTAGTTGCAGATACCTCCGGCCCCGTTTCTCCCTGCGGTGCCTGCAGACAGGTAATGCGTGAGTTTGGTATACAGACCGTGATTTTGGCAAATATGAAGGGTGACTTTAAAATTACCACGGTAGAAGAGCTGCTGCCGTATGGTTTTGAATTATGATAACAGGAGCTGATTAAGATAAAGAAGGTAAACAACGAAGAAGCTAAACATTATGCCGGTTTTGTGGCTATGGTGGGCCGCCCGAACGTGGGCAAATCCACTTTGACAAACAGTCTGATTGGTGAGAAAATCGCCATCATGTCTGACAGACCGCAGACAACCCGCAACAAGATTATGTGCATTATGAATACTGATAACGCACAGATTATGTTTCTTGATACGCCGGGCATCCATAAGCCACAGCATAAGCTGGGCGAATACATGGTGCGCACGGCTGAAAGCACCCTGCAGGAGGTTGACGTTGTCCTCTTCGTAGTAGATGCAACCGAAAAACGCGGTGCAGGCGAGGATTATATCCTGAACCTGCTGCAGAAGGTAAAAACACCGGTAATTTTGGTAGTAAATAAAATTGACAAGCTGGCAGATAAGCAAAAGCTGTTCCAGATTATGGAAGGTTATAATAAGCTGTATAAATTTGCGGCGATTGTACCTGTTTCCGCATTGAATGACAGCGAATTCCCCGGTCTGGTGCAGGAAATCACCAAGCATCTGCCGGAGGGACCGGCGTACTTCCCGGAGGATATGATTACCGACCAGCCGGAGCGCGTGATTGCCGCTGAAATGATCCGTGAGAAGGTATTGCGCCTGACGCGTGACGAAATTCCCCATTCCGTAGCGGTTGAGGTGGACGAATTCAAGGAGCGCGACGAAGAAAACGTTTATATCAGAGCAACAATTTTTGTAGAGCGTGAATCGCAAAAGGGCATTGTTATCGGTGCTAAGGGCAGCCTGCTGAAGAAAATCGGCCAGCAGGCGCGTGCTGATATCGAAAACCTGCTGTACTGCAAGGTCTTTTTGGATTTATGGGTTAAGGTTAAGGCTGACTGGCGTAACAAGGATAAAGCCTTGAAGCAGCTTGGCTACAAGGAGTGAGGACTTATCAACTTTTTTCGGAAACTGATTGATTTCTGGCATAGGCTGCCGCTTGCCTGGCATTACCTGAAAACCGGTACCTGGCACAAGGAGGGCAGTGCCAGCAGTGAGGACGAGCTGCGCCAGCTGGTGAGCGCCAGCGAGCGCCATGGCCAGATTGACCATGTCGAGGGCAGCATGATCGGCAATGTTTTTGACTTTGCCGACCGTGTGGCGCGCGAGGTCATGGTGCCAAGACAGGATATGGTATGCCTGTTTTTGGATGATACGCTGGCAGAAAATATGGCTGTTGTGCGCAGCAGTCATCATACGCGCTATCCGCTCTGCATGGAGGACAAGGATCAGGTGGTGGGTACGCTGCATGTGCGCGACCTGCTGAAGATTAAGCCGGGGCAGACTACATTTGACCTGCGCCGTCTGATGCGTCCGATTGTCGTTATTCCGGAGGCTATGCCGGTGCCGAAGGCCTTGCACCTGATGCAGCAACGTCATGTGCAGATGGTGCTTGTGGCAGATGAGTACGGTGGTACTGCAGGCCTGATTACGATGGAGGACCTCGTAGAGGAAATCGTCGGTGATATTCAGGACGAGCATGAAGCTCAGGAGCCGCCGGACGTATTGCAGCTTCCCGATGGCAGGATTGAATTTGACGGCATGGTGCTGCTGGACGATGTGGCAGAGCAGCTGCCGATTGTATTTGATGATCCTGAGGAGGATACCATCGGCGGTTATGTTTTCGGTCTGCTGGGACGCAAGCCTGAGATTGGCGATGCTGTGGAAATTTCCGGCTATAGCTTTAAGGTGCTGCGCACAGAGGGCTTTCGTGTAGTGCGCGTGCTGGCTACGAAGCTGCCGCAGGAGCAAAAGCAGAAGGAAGAACAGCAGGATGAGTGAGTCGCAAAGGGAGCTTTTGGCAGATGATGCGCTTGTTTTGCATGTGAAAAACTGGCAGACGGCTGATAAATATGCGGTCTGCTTTACGAAGGAGCATGGCAAGCTGCGCTTTATCGCCTATGGTGCCCGCTATGAAAAAAATATACATGGCAGATTGCTGCAGCCCTTTGCTAATCTGCATATTGAGGTTCAGCAGGGGCAGAAGATAGACAAGCTGCGCAGCTGTGAGCTTTTGCAGATGCCCAAGTCGATGGATATGCAGCAGATGGCTTATGCGGCGGTGGCGTCAGAGCTGACTGCCGTGCTGACGGAGGACAGAGTGCCGCAGCCGGAGCTTTATGAAATGCTGGGCGCTGCTTTGGCGGCGCTGATGCAGCGCAATCCGCGTCTGGTTGTTTTGTCCTATGCTATAAAATTGCTGGCGGCTACGGGCTTTGCACCGCAGCTTACGCATTGCGTGCATTGCGGTGAGGCTGTGACGGCGCAGGAGGATGCGTGGTTCAGTCCGTTGCAGGGCGGGCTTATCTGCAGCAGCTGCAAAAGCAGCTATAACGGTGACGGCCTGGAGCCGTGCAGTGCGGAAACACGCGAGCTGTGGCAGTGGCTGGCGCAGCTCGATTACGAGCAGCCGGCGCCCTTTAGGGTGCGAGGCGGTGCGCTCATGGAGCTGGAAAAAATTCTCTTCAAGTTTATCTTCTTTCAGACTGATAAACCGTTGAACAGCTTAAACTTTTTGAGTCAGCTGCAGCTGTGAGGCTGCGGCGAAGGCGCTTAATTGAAGAACGTAAACAAAAACGCTAAAGGCTTATATAAGTCTTTAGCGTTTTTTGTCAAAAAAATCGTAAAAGCTGGAGAATTTTTCTTTCTGAACGGAAGATGCAAGGGTGCTGTTTTTTTCGCAAATATATTGCAGCATAAAATCTTCTTCTGTCAAGTTAATTATATTGCTGTTATTTAATGATACGAGATAAGATTTGTTAATTATCAAGAAAAGATATTCAAGTAAATTGTAAAAATTGGAGCGATATGTTAAAATAAAAGCAAGGCAGAAGGTTGAGGATAATCTTCTGGTAAAAATAATAGAAACCATGAACGCGAGCGGAGGGAAGATCATGCTTACTCTTGAACTGTTAGAGCTGACAGAAGAATATGTGCAGTATAAATTTTATCCCGAAGGGAAAAAAGATAATTTTGGGATTGTGCAGGTGAATCGAAAAAATTTTAAGGATCGCTTTATTGTAAAAGAAGCGGTTGACGTATCTGATATGTATCGAGGAATGGCTATGGTCAGAGTAGGCATGCTTGTGCAGAATAGAGAATTTCCGGAAACAAGTGCGTGTGCATGGTATTAAGATTTTAAGGGAGAATTTACAATGAAAATAAAAGTAACGGACGTTTTAGCAATTATTTGCTTTTCGTGGGCGCTGTATTATATAAACTTTGACAAAGAAGCTGTCAAAGCATTCATCACAGGCGGTGTGATAGTATGCTGGGTAATGAAAAGAGTAATGTAAAGGGGATTCACTAAATTACTGATTTACGATTAGTATAATAGTAACGCGGAGCGCGAGCGGAGGGCATGAAACAGCAGAAACTAAACACAGTATCGGAGATGATTGTAATTGAAGCTTACGGATATATTTATGATTTGTCTTGTATTGCTGACTTATAACAGAAATTACAGATTCAAAAAAGAGATTATGGTATGCGCAGCAGTATACTATACCTGCAGATTAGTGCAATTGATGTTTTAAGTGTCAGCGTACAACAAAGATGTGTATGATTATATAACAGATAGGAGATTACTTAATGAAAAAGCATGTGATTTTATTTTTGGTATTTGAATTTTTGGCGATAGGACTGATGATCAGATCTATTTTAAACGTAGTAACAGACGAAAAAAGCGCTGTAACCTTTGCTGTTGGCTGTGTGTTTGCCTGGTTTGTAAAGACGAATTGGGAAATTTTTAAGAAGGTAAAGCAGATATATAAGCAGGCTTAAACAGAAGCTAGATAAAGCAACTTTCAAAGAGTTTTATCCGGAGGCATTAAGCGAATAATATAGTTTTTGGCAGTTATCAGGCAATCCCCGATAACTGCTTTTTTACATGCAAAAAGTCCGCTCACATGGAGCGGACTCAGTAAAGGCTATCTTAGACATTGTACGTAAATGTTTAGTTTTAAGCATAACATGGGAGAATTTTTACGTCAGAGAAGTTGTATCCTTATCCTCAACCTTCAGAAAGATTTTGTTGACGTACTGCTCGCAGTCGCAGGAGAACCAATGATTTTCCAAAGGCAGGATATAAATATTGCCGACAGGCTCCAAATCATTGGTCTGCAGAAAGTGTTCGATGCGCTGGGATAATTTTTCAGCGTTCTCGCAAAAGGTACCCGAAAAAATGATTTCCAGATACAGGCCTGCTGGCAGCGTCATTTTGATGGACTGCCGATGCTTGGTGGCGCTGGTGACGCAGGAAAAATATGCCTGTGAACGTTGAAATTCATGCTTTTTAAAAAAGCTTTCCTGGTCTAAAACCCAGCCTGCATGATTAGGCAAGGCTCCCTTGTGATGCGCGCGTCTTTGCCCATGACGGGCAAATTTGGTAATACGGCTTTTGCCGTCATCGCTTTCCGCAAGCGGTGTAAGGCGCAACAGACGGTCATTTTGCCAGCTGAGCGTCAGGTGGCGACATGTATTAAGCTCCTTGACGTGCATATCCTCCTTGATGCGTTCGATGGTGTCGCAGATTTCCTGATTGTTGTGGATGATTGCCTGACATTCCGCTGTTTTTTCCTGCAGCAGCTGCAGAAAATGCTCCTTGCTGCGGTCCTCCAGATATTTTTTGATATTGGCGATGCTGATATCCAGCGCACGCAGGTTGACAATTATCTCCAAATCCAGAAATTGCTGGATAGAATAATTGCGGTAGCCATTTTCACTGACAAAGTCCGGTGAAAGCAGGTTAACCTTGTCGTAGTAGAGCAATGACTGCTTAGATATATTAAAAATTGCTGCCAGCTCGCCGGCAGTAAAGTACTTTCGTTTGCCTTTATTAATCATAATTGTTCCTCATAAGCTTGACTATAATACTAGTATATAGTTTAATATTAAAAGGAGTAATATCACTTCTTTTTATCTAGTAAATTATATCATATTTTCCTTGCTAGTTGAATAGAAGTTTTTGAGTATAGGATGGAGGTCAATGTCTAATGAAAAAAATTGCGATTTATGGTAAGGGCGGTATCGGCAAGTCCACAACAACATCAAATCTGTCGGCTGCATTCAGTGAGGATGGTCTTAAGGTTTGCCAGATCGGCTGCGATCCGAAAAATGATTCTACCAGACTTTTGCTGGGACGTATCTGCAGTCAGACTGTGCTGGATATGGTGCGCGATAATGATGAGGTTGCGGCAGAGGATATTGTTCATACAGGCTATAACGGTATCAAATGCGTAGAGGCCGGCGGTCCTGAGCCCGGTGTAGGCTGTGCGGGCCGCGGTATTATCGTAGCTTTGGAAAAGCTGCGTTCACTGGAAGTACTGACAGACGAGGACCTGATTATGTATGACGTTTTAGGTGACGTAGTTTGCGGGGGCTTTGCTGTGCCAATCCGCGAAGGCTACGCAACCGATATATATATTGTTTCTTCCGGCGAGCTGATGAGCCTGTATGCTGCCAACAATATCGCCAAGGGCGTTAAACGCTTTGCTATGCGCGGCGGTGTGCGTTTGGGCGGTATCATCGGCAACGGTCGTAATACACCGAACGAGCAGCAGCTGCTGCAGGAATTCGCCAAACGCCTGCACACTCAGCTGATTGCTTTCATTCCGCGTGATGTAATCGTCAATAAGGCGGAAAACAATCGCCAGACAGTGCTGCAGTATGCACCGGAAAGCGCTCAGGCCGGTGTTTACCGCAAGCTGGCGCATGATATCTGGCATAATGAAAACATGGCTATTCCTACGCCGATGAGCTTTGAAGAGCTTGAAAAGCTGGTGGCCGAATATGGCAATTAAAACAAGACGTTTTTACAGCGCACGCAAAAGCTGCAGTTGCAGTATGCCGGGCGTATGGCGCGCTGTTGCCTACATGGACGGCGCTGTAGTAGTTTTTCACAGCCCGCGTGCCTGTGCTCATGTAGCACGCACGATGGATATCAATTCCCAATACCGCACACTTTCCGAGAATGAACGTGAGCAATGGGGCTCCGTGCCGCTGCTCAGCAGCCAGATGCAGGAAAAGGATGCAATTTTCGGCGGAGTGACACGTTTGGAAAAATGCCTGCGCTTTGCTATTGAAACATACAAGCCCAAGTGCCTGATGATTGCCAATTCCTGCGTAGCCGGTGTTATCGGTGACGATGTGGAATCGGTGGCACGCGAGGTAGAGGAAGAATACAATGTTCCTATCCTTACTGTGGAATGCTGCGGCTTTTTGGGTGCGGAATATTATGACGGCTATTTTGAAATTACGCAGAAGCTGTTGGAACGCTTTGTGAAGCCTTGCGCCAAGCAAAAGGACAGCGTACTGCTTTTAGGTGATAACGGCGGCCCGTGGGGCCATTATGCGAAAGAGGTTACGCGGATTCTGCAGGAGTTCGGCGTAGAGGTTATCGGTCAGTTCCCCGGCTACATGGCTATGGATGAGCTGGAAAAGGTGGCAGCCGCCGAATATGCGGTTGTGCTTGGCGGCCGCGGGCAGACGCATATCGGCTTGCGTAAGGTTGCAGAGCAGCTGCAGGAAAAATACGGCACACATTATCTGGCCGATATTTATCCTGTCGGCTGGCAGGAAACGCAGGACTGGATTATGAGCATCGGCCGTATGCTGGGACGTGAGCAACTGGCACAGCAGGTGCTGAAGCTGGAGCAGCAACGCTTAAGTGAGCAGCTGCAGCATTTTCTGCCGGTAACGGAAGGCAAGAAAACAGTGCTGTGCATCGGCCGTATTCTGAGATATTTTCATCCGGGGAATATCCTGCAGACCATCAAGCTTTTGCGCTTGAATCTTACAGGCATTATTCTCTTGGATTCCTATGACGGTGATGAGCGCGAAGCGATGCTGAAGGTTGTGCAGGAAAACAGCGATGTGCCTGTTTATACTACGGCGGAGGGTGAAAAGCTGGTTGCAGAGGCAGATATCGTGTTGACAACGCATGAGCTGCAGAATAAGGAAGCACGTCAGATTTTCCTGCCGATGCTGCCGCAGGTTGCCGTTGCCGGTGAGGTCAAGATGATGCAGGGAATCTATCAGAGCCTGTGCAGCAGGCTGAAGGGAGGCGTGCGCTATGTCTGAAAAGCAAGGCTGGGGCAATATCTGCGAGCGTGTGGATACCTGTGCGCTGACAGGTGCAGGTGCCTTTTTTGCTGCTATTGATAAGAGTGAGGTTTTGATTAACGGACCATTGTGGTGTTATTTTTATGCTTTACGCCATCTGGAAAAGGCGCGTCCCGATATGTATACGCGCTTTTACGGCTCACAGCCTGATAATAACGCTGTTATTTACGGCTCCGAGGAATATGTGACGCAGGAGCTGCAGCGCATGCTGGAGGATGGTCATAAGCCGTCGATACTGCTTTTGGAAAGCAGCTGCTCGCTAAGCTTAATCGGTGATGATTTGGCAGGCATGGCACGCAAGCTGGAGCTGCCGTTCCCAGTGGTTACATTGGACAGCGGCGGTATGGTCGGCGGCTTTGCCGAAGGCTACGCCAAGGCTGCCAAGAAGTTGTTTGCGCAGCTGTTGCCACAGACTGTGACAGCAAAGCCCTTGGCAGTAAATGTTTTAGGACAATCGGAATTTTATCTGCAGGGTGCTGCCGATACGCAGGAATTAAAACGCTTACTGCAGCTGGCAGGCTATGAGGTGCTGTGCACTCCCGGCAGTGAATGTACGCTGGAGGAGCTGCAGCGCTTGCCGGAGGCTGCGCTGAACATTGTTACGAATGCGGAGCTGGGGTTGCCGCTTGCCGAATATCTGCAGAAGCAATACGGCACGCCGTATATTTTTGCCGGACTGCCTTATGGTGTGCAGGGAACGCTGCGCTGGCTGCAGCAGATAAATGCGCAGTTGCCTGCTCCTGCGTTGGACAAGGTGACGGCGGAAGCTCAGGCGCAGAATAATTACCTGCTGAGCCGTAATAATGAAGCTATTGCGCTTTGGGGCAGCATGTGGTTTGATAACGTGCTCGTCAGCGCGCCTGCGACGCAGGCGCTGTGCCTCGCACAGACGCTATGCACCGAATGGACTGATATCGGCAGTTTGACGGTCATCTGCCAGCAACCGCTCAAAGATGCGCCTGCTTGCGACACTGCAGAGGCGATTTATACTGTTGGCGTGGACGATGCTGCCATCAGCGAATATTTTAAAACCTGTGACAATGTACTGCTGCTGACGAGCAGCAGCGAAAGCTCGGTTCTTTATCGCAGAAAGCAGTGCAGCTTTGATGCCTGCAATATCTGCTATCCTACGAATGATGAGGTGTTTATTACCAAGCAGCCGATGGTAGGCCTGCGGGGCAGTGCTTACATGCTGGAGCGACTGTGGAATTGCTTTATCCGCAGGAAAAAGAATAAAGTATAGTAGGTGGTCTATGAAAAAGCTATTGATGATTATAAGCCTGTTGCTTTTGGTATTTACTGCAGGATGCAGTAAGCAGCAGGCTGCCGATGTTCCTGCTTCGCCAGCGGTGGATGTGGCCTATAGCGTTACGGACGACGCCGGAAGGACGCTGCATTTTGAGCATAAGCCGCAGCGGATTGTTTCGCTTACCTATGGTACGGACGAAATTCTTACCGATTTGGTTGACATAAAACGTATTATGGCCTACAGCCGTTGGGCAGGCGACAGCGAAATCAGCTTTATTACCAAGGAGCAGGCCTATACTGTGGGACGCAAGGTGCCGGAAAATACCGAAGCTGTTTATGCATTGCAGCCTGACCTTGTTGTTGCTTCAACGGCTACCTCCAGCGATTTGGTACGCAGTCTGGAGGGGTTGGGCGTGCCGGTTTATATAGCGCGCAGTCCGCATAATTACAAGGAGATGTGCGACAAAATCCGCGGTATAGCTGCAGTGGTAGGCGAAAAGCAGCAGGGGGAGCTGATGGTGCAGAAGATGGACACGCACCTGCAGCAGCTGCAAAAACGACTGCGCCAGATTCCGTCAAGCGAAAGGCGCGTTGCTGTAGCCTTTAATTTTACCTCTGCCATGGGGCGGAGAGGAGATTTGCTCGACAGCATGCTGACGATGGCGCATGTTATCAACGGCGCAGCTATTGTTGCCGATGAAAACAAGAGCGAGCATGGCACGCCTGCTATCAGCAAGGAACAGGTGGTACGCATAAATCCGGATATTTTTATGCTGCCGACCTGGAATTATAATAATAAACAGGATGTGCAGGGTTATGCTTATGCCGTAATGAATGACCCCGCTTATCGCGATGTTAAGGCTGTACGCAACAAGCAGATTAAGTTTGTTTCGGACAAATACCGCTATGTTGCCAGCCAGCATATTGTCGATGCTATTGAAAACATTGCGCATGCTGTATATCCGGAAATTTTTTGAGGAAGTGTGTTTGTAGATGATTATTAAACGTGAACGGAGTCCTTTGGCTATTATTCTTTTAGCAGTTCTCTTAGTTGTTATTGCCTGTGTATCTCTGACCTTCGGGCAGATAGATGTGCCTGTGGGAAAAGCGTTGGCGGTTATCGGCTCTCAGCTGAATCTGCCCGGCTTTACCGAGGCTGATTACAGCAGAGAGCAGCTTGCTGTTATCTGGTATATCCGCCTGCCGCGTATGCTTGTAGGTGTGCTTGTAGGTGCGGCGCTGGGGATTTCCGGCGCTGTAATGCAGGGCATCTTCAGCAACCCGCTGGCAGATCCCGGTCTTATCGGTATCTCCTCCGGTGCTGCTACCGGTGCGGTGCTTTCTATTGCTTTGGGTGCAGCCTCCGGCAGTATGTTCGCTATGCCGGCCTTCGCTTTTTGCGGCAGTATCTGCGCTGTGTGCCTAACAGTGTTTTTGGCGATGCGTAACGGCAAAATTCCTGTTATGACGCTGCTTTTGGCAGGCGTTGCCGTGGGTATGCTTTTGGGTGCCATTACCTCCGGTCTGCTCACCTTTATGAACGAGCAGAAGCTGCAGCAATATCTGTTCTGGATGGTCGGCGGTCTTGATTACCGTCGCTGGGAGCACGTATATCTGGCAGTCGGACCTGTGCTGTGCGGCATTGTAATTATGTGCATGCTGGCGCGTCACCTGAACATTCTGGTGCTGGGCGAAACGGAAGCCAAAGCTGTTGGTATGCCTGTTACTGCTTTCCGCATGGGTCTGCTTTTCGTAGCGGCCATGACTACTGCTACCTCCGTTTGCGTCAGCGGTAATATCGGGTTTGTCGGCCTGGTTATTCCGCATATGATGCGTATGCTGATTGGTCCTGACCATCGTGTACTCTTGCCTGCCAGCGCACTTGGCGGCGCAGCCTTTTTGGTATTCTGCGATTCGCTGGGACGCATTATTATGCCGCCGGCAGAGGTGCGTGTAGGTATTATGACAGCGTTCTTAGGTACGCCGTATTTCCTGTATCTGCTGCGCAGAATGCAGAAGCAGTTCTTTTAAGATGAGGTGGAAATTATGAAGGTTATTTTCTTGACGAATGTTATTCGCCGCATGGGTATGATGCAGCAGACTATGGAAAAGCTGCAGCAGGAAGGCAAGCTGGATAATGCCTGCGCCTGCCGTTGGATTACCGATGCGACGGTTTGGGGGGATAAATGGCACAAGGAGCTGTCAAGCTCCAAGCTGGTACTTATGAAATGGATGGGTACAGGTCTGGATACACCGTTTCTGCAGCGCTGCGTCAGCCTGCTGAAGCAGCTGCGCCTGCCCTTTTATATTGATGCTGCCGGCAGCAAGGAGGGCGAGCTGGCACAGGGACTGACACCTGAGTGGCTTGCTGTTATCAAAAAATATTGCATGTTCGGCGGCGAAATCAACTATAGCAATCTGTGGTTATATCTGCAGCAGCTGCTGCAGGGTGAAGCAATAACGGTAGATGAGCCTAACCCGATTCACTGGTGCGGTATTTATCACCCGCGGGCGAAAAAGGTATATACCGATTTAGCGGAATACCAGCGTGATTTTTGCGTCAGCGGACGACCGACAGCGGGCATTCTTTTTTACCGCGACGAATGGGTGTGGGGCGATTTGACCTACCAGACTGCGATGGTTGAAGAGCTGGAAGCACAGGGCGTTAACGCTGTCTGCGTTTTCAGCAACGGTATGCCAGTGGAGGAAATGGGCATGCCCAGCCTGACGCAGGTTTTCAACAGCTTCTTCTGCACTGCGGACGGTGTACCGGCAATTGACGTGCTGCTGAACGTGATGAAATTTTCCATGACTACCGGCGGTTCGATTAATCTTGATTATCTGAAAAAGCTTAACATACCAGTTTTGGCTGCCTATACTACGATTGCGCCCTTTGAGGAATGGAAGGACAGCTTTGAGGGCATGAACGCCATGGAGGTTTCCATCAGCGTTTCTCTGCCGGAATTTGATGGCATTATCCACGGCGTGCCTATAGCGCATAAAAAGATTCTGGAAAACGGCGATGTCCGCTATCTGCCTAATATGGAGCGTGTAAAGCGCATGGCCTCCAAGGCGAAGAAGTGGGCGATGCTGCGCCACAAGGCCAACAGCGAGAAGAAAATCGCTATTATTTTCCACAACTATCCGCCGCGTAATTCCAACATCGGCAGTGCTATCGGCCTTGATACAATCGAAAGCATCCGTCGCGTGCTGGCTGCTATGCGCGAGCGTGGCTATAAGGTGGACTGGATTCCGGAGGATACGAAGGAATTTATCAAGCTGCTGACTGCCAATGCTACCAACGACCGCAGCATGCTGACAGAAAAGCAGGTTGAAGCTGCCTATAAACTTACGGGAGCAGAATATAAAGAATTCTTTGCCTTGATGGATAAAAAGGTGCAGGAGCAGCTGGTGAAGGACTGGGGCGAAGCGCCCGGCACTGTCATGGAATATGACGGCGATATCCTGGTACCAGGAACGATGAACGGCAATGTTTTCGTAACCGTGCAGCCGCCGCGTGGCTTTGGCGAGAACCTGGAAAAAATCTACCACGATCCTTACGTTGCGCCGACGCATCAATATCTTGCCTTCTACCGTTGGGTACGCGATGTGTGGCAGGCAGATGCCGTTGCGCATATCGGTACGCATGGCAGCCTGGAATGGCTGCCGGGCAAAAACGCCGGCCTGGACTGCAGCTGCTATCCTGATTTGTCGCTGGGAGATTTGCCGAATATTTATCCCTATAACATCACCATTACGGGTGAGGGTATTCAGGCTAAGCGCCGCGGCGCTGCCTGCCTGATTGAGCATCTGCCGGCACCGCAGACACAGGCGGGGGTGTATGACGAGCTGGAGGAGCTGGAAAAGCTCATGGACGAATACGTGCACTTCAGCAGCACGCAGCCGGATAATCTGCCGCGCTTGCAGGAGCTGGTGCTGGCGAAGGTTGCCGAGGCCAACCTGCAGGACGAGGTTGCTTATGATGAGGAAAAGCCCTTCGGCGAATACGTGATGAATCTGCATAATTACATTACGGATTTGAAGAATATGGAGGTGCACACAGGCCTGCATATTATGGGACAGCCGCCGGAGGATCAGCAGCTGGAGGATTATCTGTGGCTGCTGCTGCGTCTTGATAACGGCAATATCCCCAGCCTGACGCAAGCAATAGCAGCGCTGTATGGCTTTGATTATTACTATCTGCTGGAAAACAGCAGCCTGATATACGAACCGTTGAATATCACCTATGGTATGCTAATCGACCGTATCGCCAATCAGTGCCGCGAGCTGATTCGCTGCCTGCAGCAGCGTGACTTTGTCAAGGAAGCGGTTGCCGAAGCTCTGCAGCTGCCCTGGGTGCAGCAGGCACCGGCGGAAAGCAGAGAAAAGCTGGAAGTGGTCTGCGACTATATTGTAGATACACTTTACCCCAATTTGCTTTTGACGAAGCAGGAAATTACCAATATGCTGCGTGGCTTTGAGGGCGAATATATCGAGCCGGGTCCGAGCGGTGCTCCCTCCAGCGGCGGCGCTGATTTGCTGCCGACAGGATGCAACTTCTACGGTGTGGACCCGCGCTGTCTGCCGACACCGGCGGCATGGGAAATCGGCCAAACGTTGGGCGACCAGGTGGTAGAACGCTTCATTGCGGAGGAAGGTCATTATCCCGAAAATATCGGTATGGTATTCTGGTCCGGTGCAAACATGCGCAGCCACGGACAGTGCATTGCCGAATTCCTCTATCTCATGGGCATCCGTCCCAAGTACCAGAGCGGCAGCCTGCGTATCAACGGGCTGGAGGTCATTCCCCTGATGGAGCTTAAGCGTCCGCGTATTGACGTTACGGCGCGTATCAGCGGTCTCTTCCGCGACACTATGCCTGCGGTAATGCAGGTAATGGACAAGGCGGTGCTTTTGGCAGCGGAGCAGGATGAACCTGATGATTTAAACTTTGTACGCAAGCATATTCAGGAGGATACCAAGGAGCTGGAGCAGCAGGAGGGGATGGAGCACGCTGCTGCATGGCGTCAGGCGGCTTTCCGCGTCTTTGGCGATGCACAGGGAACCTATGGCGCAGGCGTTGCGGCGCTGTTGGAAAGCAAGAACTGGGAAACCATTGATGATATTGCCGATGTTTATGTACGTTGGGGCGGTCATGCCTACGGCGGCAAAACCAAGGGCAAATTCCTGCCGCAGCAGTTCCGCAAGCGTATGGGCAGCTTGGATATTACGATTAAAAACGAGGATAATCACGAAACAAATATGCTCAGCAGTGATGACTACAATGCTTATCATGGCGGTATGATTGCAGCAGTACGTTCGATTAAGGGCAGTGCGCCGCGTTCCTACTGCGGCGATAGCACTGACAGAACGCGTGTGACGATGCACAGCGTACAGGAGGAGGCAAAGCGCCTGTTCCGCAGCGAGGCTATCAATCCTAAGTTTATCAAGGGCATGATGCAGCATGGCTATAAGGGCGCTGCCGATATGGCCAACATGATTGCGCACAGCTTCCAATGGGATGCGACGAGCGCCGTTATGGAAGACTGGATGTACGAAAAATATGCCGAAAAATATACCTTTGACCCGGTTGTACAGGAATGGCTGCGCGATGTTAACCCCTGGGCGCTGCAGCGCATGACAGAAATTCTGCTGGAGGCAGAGCAGCGCGGACTGTGGCAGGCTAAGCCGGAAACAAAGGAGGAGCTGCAAAAGCTCTACCTTGATATGGAAGGCGAGCTGGAGGACAGAGCAGATGAGCATTAAAATGTTAGTGCTGAGCCTGACCGGCCAGTGCAACTTTGCCTGCCGTTATTGCTATGCTGCCGAGCATGACCGCAGTATGATGTCACCGGAAACAGCGTTGGCAGCAGTTAAGCTGGCGGCGGACGGCGATGAACGCTTTGTTATTCAGTTCAGCGGCGGTGAGCCGCTGCTGAATTTTGCCTGCCTGCAGGCAGTGGTAGATTATGTGCATCAGGAAAAGCTGCCTGCCGTACTGCAACTGCAGACTAACGGCTCTCTGCTTACTGATAAGATTGCCAAGTACCTCTATAAAAATAAGGTTGCTATCGGCGTGAGCCTTGACGGCAGACCGGCGGTCAATGACAAGCTAAGGCTGAAAAAGAACGGCTACGGTGCGACCGGCGAAATCCTCAAAGGTATTGAGGTTTTACGCCGTAACAATATTGCCTGCGGCGTGACCTGTGTAGTGACATCGGAAAATGTAGATACGCTGGAAGGAATCGTGGATTTTGCCTACTTTTTGGGCAACATCCGTAAAATCGGCTTTGACATCCTGCGTGGGCAGGGACGTGGACGCAATCTGCAGCCGCCTGCACCTGCAGCGATGCAGCAGGCTATGCAGCGTGTTTTTGCGCGCTGCGATGAGCTGGCGAAGCTCACAGGCCTGCGCATAGCGATTGCACAGCAGGAGCGCGCACAGCTTTTGTGTAAGGATTGCAGTCTGACCTTCGGTCATTGCTATGCTATGAACGGCGAAGCAGCCTTTGTAGATGCCAAGGGTGATATTTACGCCTGCTCCTCGCTGGTAGGTGATGCGAAATTTTACCTTGGCAACGTTTATACTGGCTTAGAACATTCTTTAGTAGAAAAAACTAAGCAGGTGATTGCCGAGTCGATGGACTTTTGCCGCCAATGCGATGATTTTAAATTGTGCGGCGGCGGTTGCTTCGCACGTTGGTATGGCTTTGAGGATAAGTCTGCCTATGGCGCGGAATGCAGCATGAAGCGTGAAGCGATAAAACGCATACAAAAGTAAAAAAACGTCAGCGTCGGGTGCTTAACAAAGGAACCTGCTTCGCTGACGTTTCTTTGTTAATAAATAACACGTTTAATACTGATTCTGATGGCTAACAAGTATTTTCTACATATTTTTTAACAGAACTAAGCTACGCAGTAGCATCTTTTGCTTGACTATATTCCTAGTATATGGAATAAAATAAAAAAAGTGATTGTTTAGAATTTTCGGAGGCAGTATATGAAAATTGCTTTATGTCATTTAGAGCTCAGCTGTGGCCCGCAGGAGCGCAATCTGCAGATATTGGAGCAGGCAGTACGTCTGGCTGCGGAGCAGGGCGCTGACTGGGTATTGACGCCTGAGGTAGCGGTACAGGGATATTATTTTTATCGCATAGATGAAAACGCTGTGGTAGTGCCTCAACCGTCACTTGAGCTGGAGCCGCTGCGTAAATTGTGCTGTGAATATGGCATTACCCTCTTTTTAGGCTGTGGTGAATATGATGCTGCCTGTGATAAAAACTTTAACAGCTGTCTGGTTTTCGGACCTGATGGCGATCTGATCGGCCGTCACCGCAAGCTTTTTGGCGAGTGCTTGGGAGCAGAGGCCTGGGCGCGCAAGGGTCACAGTTTTACCGTGCTTCCCTGCAGCGGTTTGCAGACAGGTGTGTTGGTATGCGCTGATTTGTGGTTCCCTGAGTATTACGAAGGAACTAAGGCGCAGGGAGCAGAAATAATAGTTGATGTAGCTGCCTGGCCGCCGACGCAGGTGTGCGGTAATCCGCTTCCCGCCTGGCTGCATGCATCTAAGGTAACTGATGTGACGATAATTGTCTGCAATCAGACCGGTTCCCCGCAGTGGATGGATATGAATGTGGGGCAGAGCGTGGTTATTGACCGGGGTGAGCTGAAGCTGGCGTACAGTGGTGAGCCTGCGGTACTGCTTTTTGATTATGATGCAGAGGCCAAGCGTGTGCAGTCGCTTGCATATGATGTTCATTATATAAAGTAAGTAAATAAATACTCATAGCGGTAAACACCCAGACTCTTGTCGTTGACGAGTTGATGATGAAAAGATAAACTGATAGTAGAGAGAGAAAGCTAGTTTTGCTGTGCGCCTGTCTTGAAAGTATAGAGGCGGATGGTATGCTATAAATTATTTCAAAGGTGGGTTTAGAGTATGAAAAAGGTTCAAAGCTTACGTAATGCTGTAATGGTGTCCTTGCTTGCAGGTACCACATTGGTATGGGGCGGCACCGCTTTTGCACAGGAGGATTTGCAGGAGTTTGCGTTGGAGGATATGGTAGTAACGGCTACCAGAACCGAAAGCAAAGTGGTTGATGTCCCTGTAAATACAACCGTTATTTCTGCAGAGAAAATTGCTGACAGACATTATCTGGATGTGGCAGATGCGCTGAAGGATGTGCCGGGAGCGAATGTGCTGGATACCGGTGTTGGCGCTTATGAAAAGAAAGTAGTTTTAAATGGCGATGAACGCGTTCTCGTCCTTGTTGATGGCAAACGCGTTAACATTGATATGGGAACAATGAGTCGTGCCAGCTACGATTTAAATCAAATGCCAGATGTAAGCCTTATCGAGCGCATTGAAGTTGTTAAAGGTCATGGTGGCGCACTTTATGGCAGCGATGCCGTTGGTGGTGTTATTAATATCATTACCAAGAAAATGGACCACAGCTATGGTAAGGTTTCTATGGGCTTTGGATCTCATCAGGCACGTGATGCAAAGGCTATGTACACTATAAAAGAAGGTAAGACTGGCGTTATGGTTGCAGCCTCTAAATATAAACAAGGCTATCATGAGTATAAAGATGCTAAAACAGAAGCAAATAAGAGATGGCCTGTTGCGTCTACTTATGAAAATGAAAAGGTTTCTGTGAAATTAAGCCAAGAGCTTTCAGAAACATCTAATTTAGAACTTGGTTATGATTTCAGTAAGTTTGAAGGCGTTAGATCTTATAGTACAAAGGCAAAGTCTGCAAGCTTCAGCAACAAAAAAACGAATGATTTTTATGCAAAGTATGATTGGACTGTCAATGATAAGGATCAAGGCTTTATCCAACTGTATCGTAATAAATATGATTATTACAATGCGGGCGATATGTACGAAACTGATACAGGCTTTGAAGCTCAGCAGAACATTACCTTGTCAGATAACAACAGATTAGTTGTAGGTGCTTCCTATCGTAAGGCTAAAGCATTAAATGCTACGTCATATACAGCAGAAAAATCCATTAATAATAAAGCTGTTTTTGTCAGCGACCAATGGGAATTTGCACCTAGCTGGACTTTGGATGCAGGTGTACGCTATGATAAACACAGTACTGCAGGCAGCAAAACTACCTGGAGTGCAGGTTTGAACAAGAAATTTGACGAAAACAGTCATGCGTACTTTAACTGGGGACAAGTTTTCAAAGCTCCTACTTTAGATGACCTGTACTATTACAGTGTTATGGAGTGGGGAAGCTCTAAATATGAAAATTATGGTAACCCGAATCTGAAACCTGAAAAAGGTGATACATGGACTATTGGTTATGGAACTAAGATAGCAGACAAAACATCTGTTAACATTAGCTATTTCCAAAGCAAGCTTGAAGATGCTATTGATTGGGATACTACTTATAGTAATAATGGGTCTGTATCGATTGCAAGAAATGTTGATAAGCAAAAGAAAAATGGTATGGAGTTGAGTGTTGGACATGAGTTGAACGATAACTGGAATTTAGAGGCTTCTTACACTTATATCCGTGTAAAAAACAATGATAATGGTAGTGGCTATGTTCGTGATGCTAACTATATTCCTAATATGTATCGCTTTGGTGTTCGCTATCACGATGACCTGTGGAATGCTGATTTGTTCCTGCGTGGCGGCAGTGGCGCAGATAAGAGTGCCTATGTTGACAGCAAATACATGACTTTGGACATGTCTGTGGCATATAAAGCAACGAAAGACCTTTCCTTCTATGCTAAGGGTTACAACCTCTTCAACAAGGCTTATGCTGAAAGTGCTGGCGTTAATGGTGGTACCTATATCTATCCTGCACAGGGCAGACGCTTTATCATCGGCGCAGAATACACCTTCTAACATCATAACAGTTTAACCCTTAAGGCGGCGCACTGCGCCGCCTTTTTGTATATGGGAAGAGCATTCTCTTCAATCCCTCTTGACTATCATAGCGCTATATACTTTATAATATAAATTACAGTATTGTCGGTATTGTCGCATATATGTCAATACTGCAAAGGTAAAATGATGAGAATAGAGGCATAAAGCATGAAGAAAATTTTTTGTTTATTGCTGTTGCTGCTGCTTTTAGTCACAGGCTGCGGACAAGGCAGCGGCGGAAAAGACGCTGCCGCAGGCGGCAGCTACACTGTAACTGATGAGCATGGAACAGTGACTACGTTTAAGCAGGCACCGCAAAAGGTACTGACGCTGGCACTCAGCAGCGATGGCATAATCATGGGCCTGGGTATGGAAGATAAATTGGTTGCCGTCAATTATCTTGCCGATGACCCGGTAAGCTCCAACCTTGTAGAGCAGGCTAAAAAAATTCAGCACAAAATCAAAAATCCTTCGGCCGAAGAGGTGCTGGCGCTGAAGCCGGACGTAGTCTTTGTCTACGATTGGAGCGACATGAACCGTGTCGAAAATTTGCGCAATCTGGGCATGAACGTCATAGTACTGAAAGGACCGGCGACTATTGAGGATATCAGGCAAAACGTGCGCACTATCGCCAAAGCCATGCACGCCGACAGTAAGGGAGAAGAGCTGGTGAAGCTGATGGACAGCAGACTGGCGCAGGTTAAGCAGCAGGTAGAGGCGCTCAAGCTGCAGCAGCCGAAGAAAATCGTTCTTGTTTCGCTGATGAGCTCCTATGGCGGCGAAGGCTGCATTTTTGACGATATGTGTAAGGAAGCAGGCGTTATCAACGGCGTTTCGGCTGCAGGAATCAAAAACGGCCAGCAGGTTACTAAGGAAATGCTGGTGAAGATTGATCCGGATTTACTGATAATGCCGGTGTATAACGACCATGGCAATTTTGATATCAAAAAATATAATCAGGAATTTTTAGAGGATCCATCGCTGCAGACCATGCGCGCCATCAAAAACAAGCAGCTGTTTTATCCCAACGAGGGTTATATTTATAACTGCTCGCAGGATGTTGTTTTCGGCGTGCAGGAAATCGCTCATGCTGCCTACGGCGAAGCATTCGCTATGCAGGGAGCGCAGCATTTAAGGGTGAAGTAGAAAGCATAATAGAAAAAACTGCACCGCTTAGTATCGGAAACGATACTGGATGGTGCAGTTTTTAATTTTCATCAGGCTCAACCCGTAGGGAAATCTGGTAGATATATTCTTCAGGCTCAGGTGTCATCCAATGATTTTTCAGGGGCATAATATAAAGATTGTCTACGGCGTGCAGCTTATTACGCTGCATATAAGCTTTAAAAAACTCCGCCAACTCCTGTACATGCTCACGGAAGGTACCCTGAAAGCGTTGCGTCATATAGAGTCCTGCAGGGCGGGTGTAGCACTCCATTTTGCCATGGTAATCAGGATTAACACTGGAAAAATAGGCCAGCGGTCGGCTGTATTCACCTGCCAGAAAGCAATCTTTGTCTGCCAGCCAGCCGACAGCCTTTTCCTTGAAATGCTCTTTGGAAAAAACATTCAAGTTATGTCTGGCAAGAATTTTAATACTTTCGTTGCCGCTGCATTCCGGCGGTACAGGACTTAGCAGGAATCGCTTGCTACGGCGGAAGGTGACGGTTATCTGATCAAGCCGGCTTTCGCGGATTTTATCCAGCTGCTGAAAAACAACGTGAATATTTTTGCGTATTTTTTCGTTATGTGCAATAATTTCTTCACATTCACGGTCTTTAGCTTGTAAGAGAGCCTGCAGGCTGTCAATGCTGCGTTCTTCCAGATATTCCTTGATTTTAGATATAGGTATTCCCAGCTTGCGCATGTTCAAAATGACCTCTAAAATCAAATACTGTTTGAGAGAGTAATGGCGGTAGTTGTTTTCAGAAATGAATTCCGGGGACAGAACGCCCATTTTATCGTAGTAAAGCAAGGTTTGCTTCGGCAGCTCAAAAAGATCTGCCAGCTCGCCTGCAGTATAGTATAGCTTAGGATTTTTGCTCATAAAGTATCACCTTGGTTCTTTAACACAATACGTTGCGTAATAGTTATGTTTATTATAACATTTATTAGTCAGATAGTGAAGTTGGAGAGAAAAGAGAGGCTTTGCTTTTCGCAATTTTGACTCAATATTATCCAAAATAGTTTTATGAAAAAAGTGCTTTACTCTACTATGAGTATATACCGTAGAATATATTTGTCCAAAAAATAAATACAGAGGAGAGGATAAGATATGTCACACCCGGAATATGTTTTACCTAATACACCCCACGCAGGCTATCGCTATAAAATGGCCATGAAGCATGTTGAGGCTGCAAAAGCTGCAGGGAAATCAGTAGAAGAAATTCATGAGATTTTCAATAGTGTCATGAATTATGATATCGATAATCTTCCTGATGATGCAGCACACAAAAATTATAAAAATGCCGTCGAACAGGCCAAAGCTGCTATGGCTGAAGGAAAATCCGATAAAGAAGTGCATGAGCTGTTTCAAAAAGTGTTAAGTGAAGCAAAATAATGACGAATAAGCCCCTAAAGTAATTAAAAGATTGCTTTAGGGGCTTGTTTTTTAGAGATAATCTACAGGTATCATTATTTTTACAATATATTTTGTATAATCAGCAGTAGACCAATAATTCCTTAATTGTTCAATATACACATCGCCGATTATTGTTAAAGAGTTACGTTCAATGAAGGCCAAAAGCTTTTTGAAAGAGTATTCGTATTGTGTATGGAACCCGTTGGGAGTATAAATGGAGGCGTATAGGCCTGTTTTTTTTATTTGCACGTCGGTGTATTCATCAGGATGGGAGATACGGGTATAAAGATGTGACATTGCTAAAAAATTGCCTTGCTGCAGAGCGTCCTTAGGCAGGATATATCCCATCAGATATTCGTTTAACAATTCGCTGCTAGCGAAAGGGTAGTTATGTTTGGCAACTAGCTTTATTTTTTCTTTTAGCGAAATTTCCGTAGCAGAGAAAGGAGTTGCTATATAATATTCATCTGATTGTTCTTCTAAAGTGATTTTGTCAGTGGTAATGCTTTTGGCTTTTTCTAAACGATTTATTTTAGTCTGTAAATTAGCAATGTTGCGCTGCATAATGTCAATTTGCAGCTGAAATTCTGTCTGCTTGCGCTTATAAAAAAGCTGTAGAGCATTAATATCACGGGTTTGTAAATAGGCAGCAATATCTTTCAGAGGAATTCCCAGCTTACGCATATTGATAATAATATCAAAGATAAAATACTGTTCTAAAGAGTAATAGCGATAACCGTTTTCATCAATATAAGCAGGCCTAAGAATATTATTGCGTTCATAATAGAATAATGTTTGCTTCGATAGCTTGAACAGAGAGGCAAATTCTCCGATTGTAAAATATTTTTCTGATAATTTATTCATAAATCTCCTGTGAAAATAATGCTTGACTATACTATAGGTAGATACTTTAAAATTCTTCTTAATGATAAGCAGAACAATTAGGATTTTTATTCTATATATTATTAAAATACTTGACGTAGCATTTGTCAAGAGTTGTTCTGTAGTTTATGAAGATGAGGTGTTATTGTGAAGAAAAGCTCTAAGAGTTTATTAATGTGTATGCTGATAACCGGTATTTGTGCCGGCAATGCACAAGGTGCGTTTGCTGAAGAAAAAATCAGCGAATTTAACCTTGATCAGATGGTTGTTACTGCCAGCAGAATTGCAGAAAGCAATTTTGAAGCAAATGCTAACGTAAACGTTGTTACCCGTAAGGATATTGAAGAAAAGCATTATCAGACGGTAAGTGATGCCCTGCGTGCTGTTCCGGGCGTTGCCATCCAAAACTACAGTGCTACCGGTGCTAACTATTCTGCTGACTATTTATATGTTAATGGTACCAGCCATGTTCTTGTTTTGGTGGATGGACAGAGAGCGAATACCAATGGTTCTACATTTAGCGTATTCCAACCTTCCGAAGTAAGCAATATGGATAATATTGAACGAATTGAGGTGCTGAAAGGATCCGCTTCTACTCTTTACGGCAGTGATGCTGTTGGCGGCGTAATCAATATTATCACCCGTAAGCCTAAAGCAGGTGGTACAACTACCAAAGTTTCCGGCGCTTGGGGCAGCTATGGTAAGAAAACATATAATGTTTATAACGAAGGCATGACTAAAGGCGGCTTCTATTGGACTGTTAATGGTCAGACAGATAAAATGGGCGATTATAAGGATGGCCATGGCAATTCCACTCCCAATAAAATTGACAGCAAGAGCTATGGCGTAAAGCTAGGCCAAAAATTTGACGATAAAGCTGATATTAATGTTTCTTATTCTCGCTACAAACTGGATTACGGCAGACCGGAAACAGCTTCATCCATGATGGGACCGACTATTTTTACCGGCGGTATGACTGATGGTAAAAAAGACAATACAAAATATACTGTTGCTTTTGATTATAAATTTAATGATAAGCTTAGCAACAGACTGACCTATTTCTCCCGTACATCAGATTTGGACGATGATACGAACCATCCGGCTACTCTGTGGCTGATGCGTGAAAAAACCTGGGGGTTCTCAGATCAGCTGACTTATCAGAATGGTAATCATACTATCATTGGTGGTTATGATTACTATAAAGACGCTATGAACAAATACCAGGATCAGTATACGCCTAGCATGACCGGTACTGTAAATAATAAGGCTTTCTTTATCCAGGACCAAATGCAGTTTGGTAATTGGGGCTTTACTCCCGGTGTGCGCTTCTCCAAGCATTCCGAGTATGGCAACAAAACCACAGGCAGCGGCGTGCTTTCCTATAAATTTAACGATTTGACCAACATGTATGTATCTTACAAGGAATTCTTCCGCGCTCCGTATATGTATGAGCTGTACAATCCGTTCTATGGCAGTGAAAAGCTGAATCCGGAAGAGGGTGAAACTAAGGAAATCGGTATTAATACTCGTATTGATGACAAGACAACATTCTCTGCACATTATTATCGTACAGAGTCTGATAATCTTATTGGTTTCAACAGTGCTAATTGGAAGTATTACAATGCAGGTGCAGAAACTATTAAAGGCTGGGATGTTCAACTGACTAAGGCTTTTGATGATCACTTCAGCGCTACTGCTGCATATACACATACATATATTCCGGCAGCCTCTGCAACTGTTAATCCTAACCGCAATGGCTACATTCCTAAAGGTCAATATGATTTGACATTTAACTATGACGATACTAAATTTAACGGCAGCCTGAATATTAAAGGTATCGTAGACCGTCCCGGCAGTAAATCTAATGAGGCGCAGGTTTTAGATACCTATAAGAGCATCTGGACTGCAAATCTTGCTTTGAACTATAAGCCTGTTAAAGGCATGAATGTATTCTTTAAGCTGAACAACATCTTTGACCGCATGTATACGGATATGACTTATGATATGCGTAATCCTGGCGGCGATGGCTGGTATTCACAACCGGGCCGTAACTTTGTTGCAGGTGTAGAATACACATTCTAAGAGCTTAATCTTTTTTCTCATACACCAGTGGTGGCATAGGCACATAAAAGCTTATGCCACCACACCTATATACAGACGTTTTTGGAGAGGGGGCTTGAATTTGAAAATAGCTTTTTTGCATTTTGCATATTGCTGCGGACCGCAAGCGGATAATGCAAAGAAAATTTTACAGGGGATGAAGCTGGCGGCACAGTATGGCGCAAGCTGGGTACTGACGCCGGAAATGGCGTTGCAGGGTTATTATATGATGCGCAGCGATAAGCAGTTTCAGCTTGCTTCGCTGCAAAATAATCTTTTACAGGAGTTTATGGAGGCTTGCAGGCACTACAGGCAAAGGTTGTTTTTGGGCTGTGGTTTTGTCGACGAAAAAACGCCACGTAACAGCTGCGCAATTATTTCGCCGGACGGAACATATTATAATCGTCACGATAAAACGAAGGTTGTGCCGTGGATAACGGAAAACTGGGCACATCCCGGAGAAAAATTTGAGGTTTGGAATTTAGAAGGTATCAATACAGGTGTTATGGTTTGTGCAGATGCGTATTTTGCTGAGCACGGACAAAAAATTGCTGAGCAGGGAGCAGAGCTTGCTGTAGTTGTTGCTGCCTGGCCTCCTGGAGGACATGCAGGCCCGCCTGAGGAAGCATGGAAGCGTTTAAGCAGGTCGGCTAATGGTATTCCCGTGCTTATCTGTAATCAGACGGGGACGGAAGGCATGGATTGCAGCCGTGCTCAAAGTGCTGTTCTTTGCAATGGCGAAGTGCTTTTCACCTATGAAGGATGTGAAGCAGTGCTGATTATAGATTTTGATGAAGTAAAGAAACTGGTTTTGTCTACAGAATTTGTAATAATAAATTTGGCAGATATTTAAGGTGAATGACAGTGAAAAAGTTAGCAGTATTTTTTATTTGTGTAATTATAGCATGTTGTTCTTGCCTAGGATGCGGCAATGATAAGCCGGAAAACAACGGAACGAGAGTTGTCAAGGACGCCAAGGGCTATGAGGTAAAGGTACCTGCACATCCTATGCGGATAGTTTCCTTTTCTATCAGCTGTGATGAAATTTTGCTTGGTTTAGTGGAGCCGGAGCGTATAGCTTCTGTAAGCTATCTTTGTGATGATGCAGGAATTTCGCATGTCGTGGAAAAAAGCAAGGCGGTCAAGGAGCGCATTAAAGGCACGCCGAGTGTAGAGCGTATCATGGCCTTAAAACCGGACCTTGTCATTTTGGGAGACTGGTGGACGCCAGACAGCATTCAGACTATCCGCGATATGGGTATTAGCGTCTATGTTTATAAAACACCATATACGGTGGCGGATATAAAAAAAGCGATTCGTGAGATTGCCGATGTCGTTGATGCTAAGCAGCAGGGTGAAGCGGTGATTAAGGAATATGATGCCAAAATCGCCAAGGCCAAAGCAGTTATCACGGCTGCCAACATCAAACAGCAGAAAAAGATTGTTGTGATGTCAGGTCATGGTGTGATTGGGACTAAAGGTTCGCTTTTTGCCGATATCTGCAAATATGCGCAGGTTGATAATTGTATGGAGCAATTGCAGACAGGGCAGAATACCACGGTTTCCAAGGAATTTATCGTTCAGTGCAATCCTGATGTCATTATTATGCCGGGGTGGAACGGTGCGCCCACTCATACTCTGGAAACAGAAAAGGAATTGCTCAATGACCAGTCTTTACAAAGCGTAAAAGCAATTCAAAATAAAAATTTGGTAACGCTGTCCGGTCAGGATATGTATTGTGTGAGCCAATATGTTGCCGACAGTGTTTTGGCTATTGATAAGCTGGTGTATCCTGAATATTTTAAGTAAGCTGAGAGGAGCAGGGAGATGGCAGAAATTATTTTTGTGACCAACATGGAACCCCATTATGTTGGGATGCGTGATGCCTTAAATGCCATAGAGGACAAAGAAATCAGCAATGCTGTAGAAGTAATCCAAATCAACGACAGTGAGCAGTGGAACGGCTATTGGAAGCAAAAGCTGCAGGGGGCAAAATTTTTCTTTTGTACCTGGATGGGTACAGGTTTGAGCTGTGATTATCTGAAAAAAGCTTCTGCCTTTTTACAGCAAAAGAAGCTGTGTCATCTTTTTGATATCATTGACCCAGGTGATGATAAGATGGATTACGGCCTGCAGGAGGAGCAAAAGAGCCTGCTGAAGGAATATCTGGCCTGTGGTGGTCTGAAGAATTATCAGAATCTGTGCTTATATCTTGTTGCTGCCTTTACGCAGCAAAAGGGAGCTTATAAGCTGCCGGAGCATCTGCCGTGGTGCGGAATCTATCATCCGGAATTTAAGCATGAGTTCGTCGAGCTTGATGCTTATCTGGCAAAGCATTATGACAGCAGCAAGCCTACTGTGGGTTTTATCTTTTCGCGTGAGGATTGGCTTTGGCAACGCCTTGCATATCAAAATGAGATTATCAAGGCGATAGAAGCACAAAACTGTAATGTTATTGCTGTGTTCAGTACCACGATGCCGAACGAAAAGACCGGTGCGGTAAGTTTGGCAACAGCATTTGAAAGATTTTTCTATAAAAACGGCCTGCCTTGTATTGATGTTCTGATAAATCCGTTTGTTTTTTCGTTGACAGTAACAGGTTTTTTAAAGCTGCGGGATTTGCAGCAGCTGGGAGTTCCTGTGCTACAGGTAGTAAATACCTATATGCCTTCTAAATGGTGGCAGCAGAGCATGGTTGGCCTAACTCCGAATGAGGTTTCCTATGCTGTGTGCATGCCTGAATTTGACGGAGCTCTGCATTCTGTGCCGGTTTCCACCAATGAGGAACGTGAGGACGGTACACATTACCGCATGCCGCTTGCAGACCGCATTGATATGCTGGCAAGAAAGGCGCGCAAACTGGCCTCGTTGCGTTATAAAAAGCCTTGTGATAAAAAAATAGCGATAGTTTTTCATAATTATCCGCCGACCAATTCCAATATCGGCAGCGCTGCCAGTCTGGATTCGATTGAAAGCGTACGCCTGCTGTTGGAAGAAATGCAAAAGCAGGGATACAGGCTGGATAATATACCGACAGACAGTCAGGCCTTTGTAAAAGATATTACGGCACATGCTACTAATGACAGACGCTTCATTTCGGAGGCGTTATTGGAAACAGCTGATGGTAAGCTGGAAAAACTGGATTATGCGAGCTTTTATGAGCAGCTTCCTAAAAAAACACAGGAACAGCTTTTACGCGACTGGGGCGAAGCACCGGGGGAAGTTTTTCGCTACGGCGATGTGTTGATTGTTCCCGGTATGCTCAACGGCAATATTTTTATTACGGTTCAGCCTCCGCGCGGCTTTGGTGATGACCCCGGTAAGATATACCATTCGCCGGATTGCGCACCGACACATCATTATCTTGGCTTTTATCATTGGCTGCGTGATATCTGGGGGGCGGATGCCATGATTCACGTGGGAACGCATGGTAATTTGGAATGGTTGCCGGGAAAAGGCAATGCTATGAGCAATGCCTGCTATCCTGATATCTGTACAGGTGATATTCCTAACATCTATCCCTATTGGATCACATGTACCGGCGAAGGCATTCAGGCTAAGCGCCGCAGTGCTGCCTGCCTGATAAGCTATTTGTCCGCTCCTATGAGCATTTCCGGTACATACGAAGAATTGGCAGATTTGGAAAATTTGTTGGAGGAATATTGTCATTTTAAAAATGATGCAGCAGCTGCTGGAGGAATGGACAGCATAAAAGAAATGATTCGCAGCAAAGCTGCGGAATGCAATCTTGATGAGGATGTTCCGGAAAGCGAAGCAGAGAATTTTGATGATTATATTGGTAAGCTGCATAACTTTATTACTGATTTAAAGAATATGCAGATCAGTACAGGCCTGCATGTTTTGGGCGTGCCTCCGGAGGGAGAAGAGCTGGTAGAATATCTGCTGGCGTTGACGAAGCTGGATAACGGCAAGGTACCGTCATTGATGAAAAACCTTGCTGATATGCATGGGCATGATTATTATGAGCTGATGGAGCATAGTGAGCAGATGCTGGCTGATGGCAGCATGACCTATGGTATGCTTTTGGACAAAATACGCGAGCAGGCAAAAGAAGCTATCTTGATTTTGCAAAAGAATTCTTTTGATGCTGCTAAAATTGAAGAAGTATTTATCTTATCCTGGGCGAAGGATTTACAGGGGGAAATGCGGGATAAGCTGCTGCAATCTCTGACGTATATCTGCGAGCATATTGCCCCCAGTCTGCTTATGACTACCTTGGAGCAGCAAAATACTTTAAACGCATTAAACGGCAAATATATTGACCCTTGTCCCAGCGGTGCGCCTACAAGCGGCGGAGCTGATTTGCTGCCTACGGGACGCAACTTTTATAGTATCGATCCACGCTGCCTGCCGACTAAGCCTGCCTGGGAAATAGGTAAGCAGATGGCCGAGGATGTTATCGGCAGATTTATCGAAGAAGAAGGACGTTATCCGGAAAGCGTCGGTATAATTTTGTGGGCTACGAGTAATTTGCGTAATCACGGACAATGTGTTGCTGAATTTTTGTATCTGATGGGGTTGCGCCCTGTTTGGCAGTCAGGAAGTCAGCGTGTCGTGGATTTGGAGGTTATTCCGCTCGAAGAGCTGCAGCGTCCTCGTGTAGATGTAACAGGACGTATTAGCGGTTTGTTCAGAGACAGTATGCCAGGAAGCGTTATTTGGCTTGATGATGCTGCGCAGAGGGTTGCCGCGTTAGATGAACCGACGGAATTGAACTTTGTGCGTAAGCATGTATTGGAGGAAGCCGGAGAACTTGAAAAAGCCGGTATGGATAAGAGTGCTGCCTGGAGGCAGGCTTCGTATCGCGTATTTGGTGATCCGCCCGGAGCCCATGGCGCTGGTACAGGAGCTGTTTTAGAGGCTAAAAATTGGGAAACGATTGATGATATTGCTGCAGTATATACCAGATGGGGCGCACATGCTTATGGTAAGGGCAGTGAAGGCACCTATATGCCGGAGGTCTTTAAAAAGCGTATGGCGCAGATAGATATCACGGTGCAAAATGTTGACCACAGGGAATCTTCTATGCTCAGCGGTGATGATTATAATAATTATCGCGGCGGTATGATTGCAGCAGTACGCAGTTACAAGGGCAGTATGCCGCGTAATTATGTCAGCGATAGTTCTGACAGAAGCAAGGTGCAGCTGCGCAGCCTTACGGAAGAGCTGAAGCGTTGGTTCCGTGGCGAAGCAATGAATCCTAAATATATTGCAGGTATGAAGAAGCATGGCTATAAGGGCGCCGGCGATTTGGCGACATATGTTGCGGTAAGCTATCAGTGGGATGCAACCAGCGATATTATGGAAAACTGGATGTATGAAAAATATGCGGCAAAGTATGCCTTGGATAAGGATATGCAGCAATGGATGCAGGAGGTAAATCCGTGGGCGTTGCACCGTATTACGGAAGTTTTGCTGGAGGCGGAGCAGCGTGGTATGTGGCAGGCTAAGCCGGAAACAAAGCAGGCCTTGCAAGAGTTGTTTCTGTCGATGGAGGGGGAATTGGAGGAACGAGGAGAATAAATTTTCCCTTGACTGTATGAACGGTATATAGTTTATACTTATATATGCTATTTGATGAAAATGATTTGCAAATAGAATTTTTTAACCCAAAGAATTACCTGCAAATAAAGTATGAGTAAAGGATGTGCAAATTTATGAAGGTTGTTAAGGGTTTGAGCAGCGCGGTGCTTTTGACACTGCTTTTGGGTAGTGCATCAGCGGTTTATGCTGATGAAACACCGGAGTATATGCTGGGAGAATTAGTTGTAACTGCAACCAGAACACCGGTAGAAGAGTTCAAGGCTAATGCTAATATTAGTGTAGTTACTAGAGATACTATTGAGAAAAATCATTATTCTAATGTTCAAGATGCATTGAGAGATATTCCTGGTGTTACCATTTCTGGGTATGGTAATACTGGTGAAGTATATAGTTCAAACAGCTTAATCTTAAATGGCAGTGATAAGGTTGTAGTTTTGATTGATGGTGTGCGTGCAAATATCAATGGCAGTTCTAGCACATATGGAAAAATGGCTACCTCTGAATTATCCAATATGGATTCTATTGAGCGTATTGAGGTTTTAAAAAGCTCTGCTTCTACTTTGTATGGCGCTGATGCAGCTGGCGGTGTTATTAACATTATTACAAGAAAAGCTACTGAAAATGGTGTATCTACCAAATTGGCAGCAGCAACCGGCAGTTATGGTAAGGAACGCTACAACTTGACTCATAGAGGCAATGTGGATGGCTTCTATTGGGACTTGGCGTTACAAAAGAAGATTTCCGGAAATTTTAAAGATGGTTGGAACAGAGAAATTCCTGAGCATTTGAATTCCGAAAACAATATGATCAAGATTGGTAAGAAATTTGATGATAATGCCGATATTAACGTAACCTATCAGACTTATAAGGCTGATTATCTGCGTCCTACTGGTGGCTGGAATGTGGTTGCTTCAAATAAGGCAAATAATCAGTTCAATACAGGTAGTAAAGATAACAGCAAGCTGAATATCGTATATACTCAAAAAATGAGCGACAAGGTTACTAATCAACTGGCATTATACAGAAATAAACATGTTTCTGATGAAATTACTTGGAAGAATCCTGGTAAAACTAATGCAAAAACTCAACCTTATATTTATCACTACAGTTCTATGGGTTTGAGTGATCAAGTTACTGTGAAGGCTGATGATAAACATACTCTTGTTGGTGGTTTTGAATGGTATAAAGACAAGGTTGACAATTACATGACTAGTGCTTCCAGTAAATACAGCGATAAGAGCACAACCAATAAAGCAATCTATATTAATGACGATTTTGCTTTAACTGATACATGGAGTTTGTCCTATGGTTTGCGTTATAATGACGATTCCAATTATGGTTCTAAATGGTTGCCAAGCATTGTTTTAGGTAATACTCCGAATGATAAGCTGAATTATTATTTGGGCTTTAAAAAATTCTTTGTAGCTCCTTATCCGTCTCAATTGTATGGTCAATATGGTACACCTGATTTGAATCCGGAAACTGGTTCTGCATTTGAGGGTGGTGTAAATTATCGCTTTGATCCGACATTTGTAAGCAGTGTGCATGTTTTCAGACGTGATATGAAGGATACCATTAATTATGATTCTGGCACTAAGAAATATTTGAACTCTGGTGAGGAAGTTGCTACTGGTTTTGATGTTCAGGTACGCAAGGCCTTTGACAGCCATCTGTCTACTAATGTTGGTTATACCTATACTTATATTAAACCGACTGCTCCTAATAAAAACCCGAACAGCGATGGCAGAGTTCCGCGTAGTGCGTGGAACATTGGCATAAGCTATGATCTGGAAAAATTTAGTGCTAATCTGGCTGCTCGTGGTACCATTGCAAAGCAAGGTGGTTTTGCCAAAACCTATGGTGATAATACCTCTGCAGAAGCAAGCTCCTATCATACCTATTGGGTATTTGATTTAGGCATGAACTATAAACCGTCTAAGGTTATCAATATTTATGCAAAATGCAATAACGTCTTTGACAGACTTTATACTGAGCAAAGAGCCTGCTTGCTGCCTGAAACCGGCACTTCTTGGTATTCTGCACCGGGCAGAAACTTTGAGGTTGGCGTAGAATACACCTTCTAATCAGCCCCTAACCTTATTCATATACACTTAACTCCTTTGAGAAAGGCGGAGCAGAGCAAAATCTGTTCTGCCTTTTTCATATGCCAAACTGCTATAACTTGCTTATGTCGAAAGCTGATGTTCGTGCTATAATAGCTATACTGAAGAAAAATAAAGGATGAAGAAAATATGCCGAAACAAAAATATCAAAAGATAATAACAGCACTGCTACTGTGTCTGAGTATACTATTAATAGTTGCAGGCTGTAGCAGTGATAGTGCGCAAAAATCGAACAGTACTGCAGCCTATACTGTTACGGATTCACAGGGGCATAAGCTGTATTTTAAAGAAAAACCCCAGCGCATTATATCTATGTCTATAAGCACTGATGAAATCCTCATTGACCTTGTAGCAAGCAGCCGCATTGCTGCCTTCTCACGATTGGTTGATGATCCGGGGATATCCAATATTGTAGAGCGGGCGCAGAGTGTGGGAAGCAGAGTAGATGGCCAAAGCTCGGAGGCAATTATGGCGTTGCACCCTGATTTGATATTGATACCGGATTTCGTCAAGCCGGAGGTTATTCAGTCGCTACGCGATATGAACCTGCAGGTTTATGTTTATAAAACACCCAAAAGCTTTGAAGATGTGCGCCAGTGCATACGCCTCTTGGGCGAGGCTGTGGGCGAAAAGGAACGTAGCGAGATGATGGTTACCGCGATGAATGAGCATCTGAAGAAGGTGCAGGCCAAGATTGGCAACATTCCTAAGGAAAAACAGAAGCGCATAGTTTTCATGCGCAGTAACGGTGCTTATTACAGTCCGGAGGCTTCGTTTAACGATGTCTGCAGATATGCGCAGGTGCGCAATGCCTTGGAGGAGCTGCATTATGATAAGCCTGGTATCGTCAATCAGGAGGCCGTGGTTCAGCTCAATCCGGAGGTGTTTTTACTCGCAGGCTGGAATTATGACGGCCAGCATGATCCGAAGCAGATGGAGGAAGATCTGTTGAATAATCCCGGCTATCTGACAACGGATGCTGTGAAAAACAGAAAGGTTTATACGGTGCCGGCTAAGCATGTATTGTGCGTGTCGCAGTATATTGTCAACGCTGTAGAGGATTTGGCAGACGCTGTATATAGTAAATAAAATTATCAATGACGTCGGTGAGCGGTGAAATACTGCTTGCCGACTTTTTACGCAAGAACGGAACAATTCTCAAAAAGTGGAGAAGCTAAAATAAAAACACTTGACTATATGATTGCTATATCGTTTATGATAACTCATGGTTCAATAGATAGCGCAGGACTATGAAAGACTAGCTGTGTTTGTACGTGAACAAAAACTAAACCGATGATTATGAAAGGATTAAAAATCAACAATGAACAAAGTCAAGGTATTGAGTAACGCGGTATTGATGTCTGCACTTATGAGTACAAGTGTAGTATGGGGTACAACAACTTTTGCTGCTGAAAACACTCCGGAATATTTTTTGGATACGATGGTTGTTACGGCAACAAGAACTCCGGTAGAAGCATTTAAAGCTAATGCAAATGTAAGTGTTATCACAAGTAAGGAAATTAAGGAAAGACATTATAGTGATTTATCCGAAGCACTGCGCATGGTTCCCGGTGTCTATATCGGCAACTATGCTCCTGCCGGCTATGATAACAGCAATGCTTTGAAAATCAACGGTGCTGATGAAATTGTTGTATTGGTAGATGGCGTTAAGATTAACAATGTAAGCAATCGTGTTTCTGCGGTAATGCTCAAGAACATGGATAATGTTGAACGTATTGAGGTTCTGAAGGGTTCTGCTTCTACTCTTTACGGTTCCGATGCTAAGGGCGGTGTTATCAATATTATTACCAAAAAACCGGAAAAAATTTCTACTTATTTCCGTGTAGACGGCGGCAGCAATAGCATAACCAACTACTATATGGGTCAGTCCGGCAAAGAAAAAGACTGGTCATGGGATGCTAACGTCAGCAGAAACCTCAGTGGAGATTTCAAAGATGGCGATGGTATAACCACTCCGTCTTCTTCCAAGTCTACCAGCACTAATTTCAAAATCACTAAAAAGCTGAGCGATAAGCATGAGCTGACAGCTACTTATGATTCTTATAAAGCAGATTATAAATATACTGCTTTGTGGGAGCCTGCTTTGAAGAATGGTAAAGTAGACAATCAAAACTATAAATTTATTTTGAACAGTGATTTTGATGGCAATACTACGAATGTTTTATCTTTCGTAAATCTGGATAATGATACTGATTTCAATGGCTATAAGACAAAAACCAATACCAAACGTATTACTGACCAGCTGTCTACACAGTTAGGCAATCATTTACTGACTGCAGGCTTTGAGTTCAGCCATGATAAGGTTATTACATTTAATGGCAAGAAGATGATGAACAGAGCCTTCTTCCTGCAGGATCAGTTTGATATTACCGACCAGCTGAAGCTGACTGCCGGTGTGCGTCATGATAATAACTCCGGCTTTGGCAAGCACACTACTCCTAGTGCTAACCTGGGTTATACATTTAATAAAGACAGAACTAATGTCTATGTAAGCTACAGCGAGTATTTTATTCCGCCTTCTCCAAGCAACCTTTACAGTGCAGCATACGGTAATCCGAATATCAAGCCGGAAACCGGTAATACTAAGGAAATAGGCATTAACCATAAATTTGATGATACCTTTGTATTATCTGCACATGCATTTAAACGTTATTCTGAGAATAGAATTGGTTATGTATATCCTAAGTATACGAATGTTGGTGATGAAAAAGCGCGCGGTTGGGATATCCAACTGAAAAAACAATTTACACCGCAATTCTCTACTTATGTCGGCTATACACATTCAGTTATTGATGCGACTGCTCAACGCGCAAAAAATGTTGATGGCTATGTACCGAAAGGCGCTTGGGATATCGGCCTGGATTATGACAACAAGGACTTTAATGCCAGCCTGATTGGTAAGGGCGTTATTGACCGTATGGGACCTCAGTCTGCAGATGCCGTAGATGCTTTCTTCCCAGCAACAACCTACTTTGTTTGGGATGCATCTATGAACTACAATGTTAATAAGAATGCGAAGATTTATTTAAAAGTCAATAATATCTTCGATAAATTCTATGCAGAGCATTCTAATGCCCGTTATAACTGGAGTGCAGATCCTGACGGACAATGGTGGCGTGCTCCCGGCCGTTCCTTCCTGGTAGGCATGGAATATGCATTCTAAGCATATTTTATAAAACTTAACCTTTTTCATAATTCACAATCCTAAAAAAGTGGGGCGGATTTATTCCGTCCTGCTTTTTCATATAAAAGGAAAATGAGGTGAAAGAATGTCGAAAATTTTATTTCTCACCAATATGGAGCAGACTGCAACTTATCTGCAGGATGCATTGAAGCTGGCGCAGCAGACTCAGGAAGCTGTAGCAGGACAGGTGCTGTATGTCCCAAGCGATACAGAATGGACGAGGGATATGGAAAAGCAGCTGCAGCAGGCGGAGGTTGTCATTTTCCCCTGGATGGGAACTGGCCTGAGCACTAAGTTTCTGTCGGAATCTTCATCCTATCTGCTGGCTAACAAAAAGAAGCACGTCTATCTGATGACCGGTAATCCGGAGGATATACTGCACGGCGGTCTGTCTGAGGAGGAGCTGAAGCGGATAAATGATTATTATAAATTCGGAGGTTTGCAGAACTGGACAAATTTGTGGCTGTGGTTGGCGCAGCAGTTTTTGCAGGCAGGATGTAATGTGCCTGCTCCCAATCTTTTGCCGTGGGATGGTATTTATCATCCGCAAGCAGCCAAAATTTATCATGATGTGGAGGAATATCGCCGCGATTTTTGCAAGCCGGACAGACCTACACTGGCAGTAGTTTTCTTCCGCAGTGACTGGCTGTGGGGCAATACCGTTTTTGCAGATGCGGTAGTCAGAGAGATTGAAGCGCTGGGGTGCAACGCCTTATGCTTCTTCTCCACAAGCTCGCCTGACGCCGCAAGCGGCTGCGGCGGCTTTAAAGAAGCCTTAAGCAAGTATGTTTGCGCGGACGGCAAATGCTATGCCGATGTTTTCATCAACACTATAAAATTTTCACTGTTTAGCATCCGTGCCTGCGCACTTGATGATTTGACCAAGCTCAATATCACGGTACTGCAGGCCTATACCTTGTATCGTTCATATCAGGAATGGTATGAAAACTTTGACGGCATGAGTGCCGTAGAGGTGGCGTACAGCGTGAGCTTGCCGGAATTTGATGGTATTATCCATAGCTGCCCTGTGACGACGATGGAGCGTGATGCTGAGGGCAAGCAGGTTACGCAGGAGATTGCAGAGCGCATGAATATGCTGGTGCGGAAGGCGAAAAAGCTGGCGCTGCTGCGTATTAAGCCTAATGCCGAAAAGAAAATCGCCATTGTTTTTCACAACCATCCGTCGACCAATTCCAACATTGGCAGCTGTTCGGCGATAGACAGTATTGAAAGCGTGCGCCTGCTGCTGCAAGATTTGCGGGATGCAGGTTATGTCGTTGACCATATTCCGGCAGACAGGCAGGAGTTTATTGACGAGCTGATTGCCGGTGCGACGAATGACAGGGACTATATGAGTGAAAAGCAGATTGATAATGCCGATGCCAAGCTCCTCGTCAGTGCATACCGCGATTATTATAAGACCCTGCCGGAAAAGGTACAGCAACGCCTGGAGCAGGATTGGGGCGAAGCACCGGGCGAGGTTTTCTTTTATGATGATTTCCTGCTTGTTCCCGGCACTATGAACGGTAATATTTTTATTACGATGCAGCCACCGCGTGGCTTTGGTGAGGATCCGGATAAAATTTACCATTCGCCCGATTGCGCACCGACACATCATTATTTAGGCTTTTATCATTGGCTGCGTGATATTTGGGGCGCTGATGCTATGATGCATATTGGTACTCACGGCAGCTTGGAATGGCTGCCTGGTAAGGGCGTAGCGATGGGGGATGAGTGCTATCCCGATATCTGTACCGGCGATTTGCCCAATGTCTATCCTTATTGGGTAGTTGATACGGGAGAGGGCATACAGGCCAAACGCCGCAGTGCTGCCTGCCTCATCAGCTATCTTTCGGCACCTCTGAGTATTAGCGGTGTATATGATGAGCTGGCGGAGCTGGAAAAGGCTTTGGAGGAATATGTACATTTTAAGGCTGATAAGGATGCCGATTTGAGTGAGCCGATGGCACAAATCAGGGAGAAGGCCGCTGCTGCCGATCTTACGGACGAGGTGCGTGAGGAGGATGCTGCCGATTTTGACGATTATGTAGGACATCTGCACACGTATCTGACGGATTTGAAGAATATGCAGATGACTACCGGACTGCACATCATGGGTAATCCGCCGCAAGGAGAAAAGCTGACAGAATATCTTTATGCGTTGGTGCGCTTGGAAAATCCCGATATGCCGTCACTGCCTAAAACATTGGCACAGGCTTACGGCTATGATTATTATGAGCTGATTGACAACAGTAGTAAGCTGTTGCCGGACGGTATTTTGAGCTACGGTATGCTGCTTGATAAAATTAACGGCGAATGCTTGGAGATTATCCGTCTGCTGCAAAATGATGGTTTCGTAGTCCACGAAGATAAATTGCGGGCGTTGGAGTGCGTAAAGTGTTGGGATGAGACTGTGCAGCAGGATATTATAAAAATTGCCGGCTTCATCTGCGACAAGCTGTATCCCAGCCTGGCGCATACTACCTGGGAACGCAGCAACTGCATCCGTGCGCTGCAGTCAGAATATATTGAGCCTAGCGCCGGCGGTGCGCCTACGAGCGGAGGTGCCGAGATTTTGCCGACCGGACGCAATTTTTACGGCGTTGATCCGCAGCTGCTGCCTACACCTGTAGCGTGGAAAATCGGTTCACAGATGGCGGAGGATGTGATTAACAAATTTGTAGCGGAGGAAGGCCGCTATCCCGAAAGCGTAGGTATTTTGCTGTGGGCGACCTATAACATGCGCTCTAATGGTCAGTGTATGGCGGAATTTATGCGCCTGATGGGCGTGCGTCCAGTTTGGCAGAAGGGAACCCTGAAGGTGACAGGCATCGAGATTATTCCGCTCGATGAGCTGAAGCGTCCACGTGTTGATGTTACCGGACGCATCAGTAGTCTGTTCCGTGATACGCTGCCGGGAGCAGTTTGCTGGCTGGATAAGGCAGTGCAGCAGGTGGCAGCACTGGATGAGAGCTTTGAAGACAACTTTGTGCGCAAGCATGTGGTGGAGGAATCTCAGCGATTAGAAAGCGAGGGCGTGGATAAGGAGCTGGCTTGGAGGCAGGCATCCTACCGCATTTTCGGCGACCCGCCGGGAGCGCATGGCGCGGGCGTGAGCGCACTTTTGGCTTCCCGCAATTGGGATGACCTAGGCGATATTGCTGATGTGTATGTGCGTTGGGGTGCACATGTCTATGGCGAGGGCGAAAAAGGTCAGTACAGGCCGCATCTGTTCACTAATCGTATGGCGAAGCTGGAAGTTACCGTCAGCAATATTGATAACCGCGAGTCTAATTTGCTGAATTCCGATGATTACAACGCTTATCGTGGCGGTATGATTGCCGCAGTGCGCAATTTCAGCGGCAAGATGCCGAAGAACTATTGCAGTGACAGTTCCGACCGTCAGCATGTTGTGATTCGCACGCTGGCAGAGGAGGTCAAGCGTCTGTTCCGCGGTGAGGCGATTAATCCCAAATATATACGTGGCATGAAGGAGTTTGGCTATAAGGGAGCAGGCGATTTGGCAACCTATGTTGATAACTGTTTCCAATGGGATGCTACTAGCGCTGTTATGGAGGACTGGATGTATGAGAAGTTTGCGGAAAAATATGCCTTGGATACAGATATGCAGAAATGGTTTGCTGAGGTTAATCCCTGGGCGCTGCGCAGACTGACGGAGGTTTTGCTGGAGGCGGAGCAGCGCCAGCTGTGGAACGCTAAGCCGCAAACAAAGCAGTCGCTACAGGAGCTGCTGCTGAATATTGAAGGAGAAATTGAAGAACGCGGCGATGCATAAAAATTTTCTCCAAATCACTTGCGTGTATACCTAGTAGACACTGTATAATTAGATACATATTTTATTGATAGCTCTTTTTAATAAATGGAGGAATGTAAATGAAACGTACTGCTGTATATCCTTTTACTGCGATTGTAGGACAGGAGGAAATGAAGCTGTCCCTGATTTTGAATGTTATCAACCCGGCCTTGGGTGGTGTTTTGATTAAAGGTGAAAAGGGCACGGCTAAGTCCACCGCTGTACGTGCTCTCGCCGAGCTGCTGCCGCCGATGGCGGCTGTGCAAGGCTGTCGCTTCCACTGTGACCCGCACAGCAGCCAGCTGTGCGATGACTGTACTGCTAAGCTGCAGGCAGAGGGCACCTTGCCGGAGGAAACCATCAACATGCGCGTAGTTGAACTGCCTGTAAGCGCAACCGAAGACCGCGTTGTCGGCACTCTGGATATTGAGCATGCGATTAAGCATGGCGAGAAAAAGTTTGAACCCGGTATTTTGGCGCAGGCCAACCGCAATATTTTATATGTAGATGAAATCAACCTGCTGGATGACCACGTTGTAGACGTGTTGCTGGACGCTGCTGCTATGGGTGTAAACACCGTTGAGCGCGAGGGCGTTTCCTACTCCCACCCCGCACGCTTTGTGCTGGTAGGCACTATGAACCCTGAAGAGGGTGACATCCGCCCGCAGCTTTTGGATCGCTTTGGTCTGAGCGTTGTCGTGACCGGCGAGCATGACCAGCTGCAGCGCGTAGAGGTAATCAAGCGCCGTCTGGCTTATGAAAACGATGCTGAAAGCTTCATTGCAGGCTATAAGGAAGCACAGGAGGAGCTGGCAGAAAAAATTATTGCTGCCGGTAAGCTGCTGCCGGAGGTAACTATTGACGACAAGCTGCTGGAAACCGTAGCTAAGCTGTCTGTTGAGCTGGGCGTAGACGGTCACCGTGCCGATATTACCGTAATCAAAACAGCACTGACTCTGGCTGCCTTCAACGGTCGCAAGCAGGCTAACCTTGATGATTTGAAGGAAGCAGCTAAGCTGGTGCTGCCGCACCGTATGCGCCGCCGTCCGTTTGAAGAGGGCGAGCTGGATTGGAATAAAGTAGAAAGCTTTTTGGCTGCCGAAGCCTAAGGAGCGTTGACTATGCTTAAAAATAATCTCTATCCCTTTGCTGCGGTGGTGGGGCAGGAGGAGGCTAAAAAGGCCTTGCTCATTGCTCTTGTCAACCGCAGAGCAGGCGGCCTGCTCATAGGCGGTGCCAAGGGTACGGCAAAATCCGTGCTGGCACGCAGTGTGCAGAGTTTAATTGGTGCGCAAAGGATGCTGACGTTGCCGCTGAATGTAACAGAGGATATGCTTTTTGGCAGCATTGACCTGGAGGCTGCCGTAAGCCTGGGCGAAAAACGCTTTTCACCGGGCATTCTGGCACGTGCTACGGATAACATTCTTTATATTGATGAAGCCAACCTGCTGCGTCAGGAGCTGCTGACAGCGGCATTGGATGCCAACAGCGCAGGCATCAATAATGTGGAGCGTGACGGCATCAGCTGCAGCCATGAGGTGCGCACGACCGTCATTGCTACGATGAATCCGGAGGAGGGCACTCTGCCCGGACATATTCTGGACCGTTTCGGCATGTACGCAGATATGCAGGCACTGCAGGATATCGGCCAGCGCGTGGAGGTTATCCAACGTGCCTTGGCATATAGTAACAATACCCTTGCGTTTTGTGAGCAGTATGCGGAAAAAACCGCTGCCCTGGCAGCGAAGGTGCAGGCAGCGCGTGAGCTGCTGCCGCAGGTTGAGGTGAGCGATGCGATGCTGATGCTTGCCGCTCAGCTGTGCTCGCAGGCTTTTTGTGCCGGCCATCGTGCGGAAATTTATCTGCTCGAGGCTGCGCGCGCTATCGCCGCCATGGCGGGGCGCGCTTACGTGCTACCGAAGGACGTGGAGGAGGCCGCACAGTTCGTGCTGCCGCACCGTATGCGCAAGCCGCCAGAGCAACAGCCCGAGGAGCAGGAGCAACAGGACGATAACCAAAACGAAGATGAAAATGAGCAGGATAACGAAGATAATCCTGACGATGATAATAACGACAAGGACAACGAAGATAACCAGCTGCCGCCGCCTCCGCCCTTGGATAACGGCGATGATGACGAAGATGACGATGCTTCTGACGATGAGGACGAGGATGACGAAAGCGACGAGGACGAGCAGCAGCAGGAGCGTAATAATAACAACTTGGCACCGGAGGAGCAGCTTGCCGATATCGACAAAAGCTTCCGCCTGCCGAAGATGCTGCTGGATTTGGGAAAGGACCGCAATGTGCGCCGCGGCAGCGGCAAACGCAGCGTGACCAAGACTGACCTGAAGCAGGGACGTTATGTGCGTGCCGAACAGCCTAAGAGCAAGGTTACAGACCTGGCATTTGACGCTACTATCCGTGCCGCAGCGCCCTATCAGCGCTTGCGTGAGGACAATGGCTGTGCGCTGAACATTAAGGAGGAGGATTTACGCCAAAAGGTGCGCGAAAAACGCATCGGCAACACCTTCCTGTTTGCGGTGGATGCCAGTGGCTCCATGGGTGCACGTGAGCGTATGCGCGCCGTTAAGGGTGCCATCTTCTACATGCTGCAGGAGGCGTACCAAAAGCGTGACCGCGTAGGCATGATTGCTTTCCGTCGTGATAAGGCGGATATGCTGCTGCCGATTACCCGTAGCGTGGACTTGGCGCAGAAGCGTCTGGCAGAAATGCCGACCGGTGGCAAAACACCGTTGGCAGATGGACTGGCGCTGTCGCTGCAGACACTGGCCATGCTGAACAAGCGTGACAGCGAGCTGGAGCCGATTCTGATCATTGTTACCGACGGACGCGCGAATGCCGTGCATGAGGGTGAAAAGGATCCTGTAGCTGCAGCGATAAGTATTGCCGAAAAAATCGCTAAGGCTAAAATTACCTCGGTGGTTATTGATACGGAAAGCGATTTTATCAAGCTGGGCCTGGCAAAGAAGGTTGCCGCCGCTATGCAGGCCAATTATTACACGCTGCAGAAGCTGTCTAAAGAAAATATAATTCGTATTGTAAGAAATTTGAATTAAAGATAAGAGTATAGTATACTAATAGATATATTAGCATACAAAGGAGTGGAGCTTTTATGAAAAAATTGCTTATTTTATTGATGACTTTATTTTGCTGTGCAACCGCTTTTGCTGCGGATGCAGACAAGAAGCCTGCAACTCAGGAGGGTATGAACTGGGAAATCAGCATGATGCCTAAACCGAGCGAAGAAGAACAGGAGCAGGCACGTTGGTCTATCGTTGTAGAAAATAACGTAGGTATTTATGCTTACGATATGGATTCCCTGACCTTCAGCAAGGTTACTAACGGCCTGCCCGATAAAAATATTATTTCCGTGCTGACGAAAACCGTTTTTACCGATAAGGATATGCTGAAAAAGCTCAATGAAAAATACAAAGCCTCTCTGGCTAAAAAAGAGAAGGTGCAGTACTGCGAAATCGTCATGACCTTTAATCTGCAGGATAAAACCTACGGCGTAGAGGTAATGGATGTTTATGGCAACAAGAAAACTCTGCTGAGCCATCAGGCCAAAGAGCTGAAGTTTGTTCCTGTTCCCGCAGGCAGCTTCGCCGAGGCTATGCTGGAAATCTGCCAGCAGGCAGTAGCTGCTGATGCCCAAGCAGCAACAAAATAATGCTGCGCCCCGATTTTACTCAGGTAAAAAACTATATATTACAACACAAACTCCTTAGTCTGCTTGCTATCTGTGTGATAGGCATTACTTTGACACTGGGCCTCAGGCATCTCTCCAACCAGTCTACGTCAAAAAAAGCAGTAATGAAACCTATTGTGCACACGCAGACAGTAAGCAGACGACCATTGTATAAAAGCATTAATCTTTTTGGACAGCTCAAGGCCAAGGCACAGATTGATATCGTCAATAAGTATGCCGGCATCGTCGATGAGATTAATGTGGATTTGGGCAGCAAGGTGCAGGCAGGAGATATCCTCCTGGTGCAGCATCTTGATGATGTCCGCGCCGAAATGCTCAAGGCCAAGGCACGCTATGCCGAGGCCGGAGCTAATGCGGCAACTACGGATGTGAGCTATAGCACCAGCCTTACCCGTTATGAGGCAGACTATAAGCTGGCGCAGGTCAACGCAGAGCGTTACCGTAAGCTTTATGCGCAGGGCGCTGTTTCCAAGTCCGAACTGGACAGCATGGAGCAGACGCTGGCTAATAAAAAGGCGCAGTACGATGCTTTGGCGCGGCAGGAAAGCTATGATGGCACACCGTCGCAGGTTTACCGTCAGGAGCAGATTGCTGCCAGACGCGAGCAGGAGTACATTATTGCGCAAAACAAGTATCACGATCTGATTTTTAAGGCACCACGCGCAGGTATTATTACCTACCGCGATGCAGAAGTGGGTGGCTATGCGCCTGCAGGCAGCAGGCTGCTTACCCTTTTGGATGACAGTGGTTTTACAGTGGACTGCGATATTACAGAGGCCGAGGCTGCTTCTGTGACCGTTGGCACGCAGGTTGAGCTGAAGCTGGAGGCGATTGGCGAAATATGCCGGGGTACTGTTGTTTATGTGAGTCCTGTAAGAAGCAGGGAAACAAACAAATTTACCCTCCGCATCAGGCTGGATGAGCCTGGCTCCAACGTAAAGGCAGGATTGTTTGCCAAAGGTGAATTGCGTTTTCTGCAAAAGCCATCCACTATATATTTACCTAAAAATGCCGTTCTGGAACGGGATGGCAAATATTTTGTCTATGTGCTGGGCAAGGGTAATAAGGCTCTGAAAAAGCCTGTTACTACCGGTGCAAGTAATAATGAAAGTATTGAAATAGTGCAGGGTGTGAAGATAGGCGAAACGGTTATCCTTGATAATCTTGCGCGTCTGCGTGACGGCATGGTGGTTGAGGTGGCTAAGGAGGAGGCGAAGTAATGAATATTACACGCTTTTCTATTAAACGGCCTATCGGTATCTGCATGATTTACATATTAGTCTGCGTCCTCGGTCTTATCAGCTTCTTTCGCATTGGCGTGGAGCTTTTGCCGGACGTAGACTCTAAATTTATCAGCGTCATTGTCAACTATCCGGGCGCCAGTACGGAATCCGTTGAACAGCAGGTGACGAAGCCGATTGAGGACGAGCTGTCCTCAATTTCGCACTTTAAGCAGGTGCGTTCCGCTACACGTCCCGGACGTGCGGAGATTTTTGTCGAGCTGGACAGTCAGGCCGATGCTGATATGGTGGCTATCGAGGCAACGAAAAAAGTCAGCCGTATCCGTAAGAATCTGCCGGAGGATATTGATGAGCCTGCAGTGCTCAAGCGTTCTTCCGAAGAATATCCTATTATCCAGATTGCAGCAACTTCCAAGGATAATCTGGACGATATTTTTGCCTTGGCAGACAGTAGCTTTAAGGAGCGCTTGCAGCAGGCAGCCGGCGTAGCCGATGTTGATGTTACAGGCGGACGTGCCAAGGAAATCGCAATCGAGGTTGACAAGGATAAGCTCAATTATTACGGTTTGACTCTGCAGGATATTATTACAGCGGTGCGCAAGGAAAACGTTATTGTTTCTTCCGGCTCTGTCTATACTGATGCTTTGGAAAAAACCGTGCGTCTGCAGGCGCAGTATAAGGCTCCGGAGGAGATTCAGCATCTGCAGCTTAAGGGTACAGGCGGCAGATATATCGAGCTGGGGCAGGTGGCTAACGTGCAGGCCAAGGATAAACGTGCTGTGGCCTATAGCCGTGTTGACGGCAATGAGGCGGTATCGCTGGAGGTTTATAAGGCCAGCGGTGCCAATATCGTCGACACAGCAGACGGCGTGCTGCAGCAGCTGGAAACTCTGCGCAAGGATTATCCTGACTACGTTTTTACAGTTGTTTATGACCAGTCGCATTTCGTGCGCGATTCCCTAAGCAACACGCTAAAAACGCTGCTCGAAGGTCTTGTGACTACAGGACTTGTTTTATATTTGTTCCTGCGTGGCTGGAAGTCCTCTATGGCAGTTATGATTGCCATTCCGACCTCACTTATTGCAACCTTCTTCCTGATGTATCTGGCAGGCTTTACCTTCAATATGATGTCACTTATGGGTATGGCGCTGTGTATCGGTATTCTTGTCGATGACTCCATTGTTGTGTTGGAGAATATCCATCGCTTTCTGGCGATGGGCAAAAGCGCCGACGTGGCAGCGGAGGAAGGACGTAATGAAATCGGTATGGCGGCAATCGCTATGACGCTTTGCGACGTGGTGGTATTTTTGCCGATTGCCTTTATGCAGAGCGCGACAGGACAGTTCTTCAAGCAGTTTGGCATGACGATTGTTTTTGCTACGCTGATGTCGCTTGTCGTTTCCTTTACGCTGACGCCGATGCTGGCTTCGCGCTTTTATAAAAACGGCGTGGAGGAGCCTAAGGGCAAGCTTTGGAGCAGGCTAGATGCTTTGGAAGCGCAGACAATTGCCAAATATGATGTTCTGTTGCGCAAATGCATAGAAAAGCCAAAGAAGCTGGTGCTGGGAGTGCTGGCAGCCTTCGCGGTGGCGGTGGCGCTGGTGCCGCTCGGTATAGTTGGCTCGGAGTACATGCCGCGTACCGACGAAAGCGCGATTCAGGTGAATATTGAGCTGCCTACGGGCTTTAACGCTGACCAAACCAACGAGGCTTTGCTGCTGTTTGAGGATTATTTGGCCAAGGTGCCGGAAATCGAGCACTATATGACGAATGTAACGACCACGCAGAGCATGGGCAAGCTTGTTATCGCACTCAAAAACAGCGATGACCGCAGCAGGGACGTGTGGCAGGTAGCACAGGGCATCCGCAGCTTCGCCAAGCAGAACTTGGGTGAAATCAAGGTGCGCGTCAATGAGATTCAGTCATCCGTTACCGGTGTTTCGGGTGGTCGCAACCTTGTGCGCTCGCCGGTACAGGTGGAGCTTAAGGGCAGCGATATGGATCAGCTCGTGGCTGATTCCGCCAAGGTAGAGCAGATTTTTGCTTCGACAGCAGGCCTGAAGGATATCAAAAATTCCTATGTTAAAGGCATGCCGGAGCTGAAGGTGACGGTAGACCGCGACAAGCTGAAATATTATCACGCGACAGTCAATGATGTGGCGCAGTCCTTTAACGCCGCTATCGGCGGACGCAGTGCCGGCGTACTGGCGAACGATGTGCAAAACCATGGCAATGACACCGATATTGCAGTACGCTTTGCCGGTGGCAGTGGCTATGATATTGAAGACGTGCGCGCTATTCCGGTGCAGACAGGCAGAGGAAGCGTCTTTCTTGGCGACCTTGCCGACGTAGAAGAGGGCGTAGGCCCTATTACTATCCGTCGCGTGAACAAGGAGCGCATCATCAACATCCAGTGCAACCTGACGGACAGACCGCTGAACGAGGTAGTCAAGGAGCTGACGCAGAAGCTCAATGCCGCAGGTCTTAAGAGTAGCTATGCTTTTTCCGGTCAGGCGACGACGATGAACGATTCCTTTGCCGAAATGGCTATGGCATTGTCACTGTCACTTCTGTTGATTTATCTGCTGCTGGCAGTGCTCTATGAATCGGTATTTACTCCGTTCATCCGTATGTTTTCGCTGCCGCTGGGCATTATCGGTGCCATCTTCTGTTTGCTGCTGACGCATAATACAATCAATCTGTATTCACTTATCGGTATTCTGGTTATGGATGGTTTGGTAGCGAAAAACGGCACGTTGCTTTTGGACTATACGCTGACGCTGATGCATGAAGGCATGACGGCGAAGGCTGCGGTAATCGAGGCAGGCAAAACGCGTCTGAAGCCTATCTTTATGACAGCGCTGACGATGGTGGTGGGCATGCTGCCGACAGCGCTGTCGCTGAGCGCAGGCTCGGAGACGCGCGTGAGCATGGCGTGGGTAATCATCGGAGGTATGATAACATCAACGGTGTTTACGCTGTTGGTGCTGCCGATACTGTTTTTGTGGTTGAAAGAAAAATTTCCTAGTAGAATTTAGCTTAATAATAAGAATATATATTGAATATATAAGACTTGTGTAGTATACTATAGACATATAAAAAGAGAGATTCCTAAAGCGAAATATAACTTTGCAAAGAAACTTTCTATATAATATCAGAGGAGTAACTTGCGCCTTTGCTGATTATAAAAGCAAGGGCGCTTTTTTATAGCTATATTGCCGTATAGCTTACAATTTTGCTTGATGCGCTTGATAGACCGTGACCATGCAAGACTGGGCGGGGGAAGAGTGGTCAAAATATATTTTTTAGGAGTATGAGTAAACATGAAGAGTAATTTTTCCAAGGGTTTATTGATGACGGCCCTCATTACCGGTAGTGTAATGTGGGGGGGGAACGAACGTATTTGCAGAAGAGCTGCAGGAGTATACGCTTGACCAGATGGTTGTAACGGCGCAAAGAACTGAAACCAGGGATTTGGAAACACCTGCTGCTGTCAGTGTTATTAATGCCAAAGAAATTGAAAAAAATGGTGCTACAACTACTATGGAAGCACTAAGAAGAGTTGCAGGTGTTACTGATTATTCTTATGGTCCTGGTGGCGATGACTTGGGTTCCAGCTATAGTCGTGTTTATTTACGCGGCTTCGACAAGGGTGCCTTAGTTATGGTAAATGGTGCACCTATTAATATTAATAATTATGCATCTGTAAGTGCAATTCCGGTTAGTGCTATTGAAAGAATAGAAGTTGTTAAAGGTGCTAACTCTGTACTTTATGGTGCTGAAGCACTTGGCGGTGTTGTAAATATTATTACTAAGAAAGGGAATGGAGAAACAAAAACAACTCTTAGTGCCACTGGTGGTAATTATTTGAACAAATATAGCGTTACCACTCAAGGCGAAGCTTTTATTGCTTCTTTTGGTAAAGATTATGTTGATAAATTTGAGCATGCACAAATGGATAGACCAGATGCTTTGAATAAAACTAAAACGGGTGTTATTCAGACACCTAATGGTACATATAGAGTTAATGAAAAATATCAAAGAACAAATGCGTTTACTAGTTTAGCATTATCTCCTAACCTTCAGTTTACATGGAATTATTCAAAAATGAATCCTATGTACGGACAGAGAGATTATAAAACCGGCGAAATTGTTTTAACGAGATATGCTTATCATGATACAAAACATGCTGCAAGTTTAATTTATAGTGATAATGAAAATCAGACAAAGACTACTTTAGCATACAATAGCAAAAAAGTTGAAGCTATGAATGTTGCAACTAATGGTAGTGCAAAGCGTGGTGGTGATACAAGTAACTATACTGCTTCTAATATTTATGTCGATAGTCAGAAGAAGTGGGATTTTGGCGAAGATAGCTTAATATTCGGTCTCACCTTAAAACATGAAAAATATGACCAAACATTTGCAGATAAGGCTGATAATGACAGAAATAGCTATGGTGCTTATATTTCGTATCATAAGAAATTTGATGATAAATTTAGTTCTACGATAGGTTTACGTGGTGAAACTTATAGAGCTACTGATTTTGAAGACAATAACAATAATGTATTATTACCGCAATTGCAGACATTGTACAAAATTAATGATACATTATCATGGTATACTAACATTGGTAAAGCTTTTGAAATGCCTGCTATAAATTCTCATACTTCTTCTGGTGGTACATCTGCTGATATTATTAAGAAGAATGGCATTAAACCTGAAGAAGGCTGGACATATGAGACTGGTTTAAAACATATTACTGATACTTCATCTACAAAGTTGGCAATCTTTAATATGGACTATAAGAATAAATTCAAATGGAAATATTTTGATTGGCTGCCTGATCCCAAAAATAAAATTCAAGTTAATATGGGTAAATTTGAAAATACTGGCGTAGAATTAGAGTATTTAAAGAAGCTTAGTGATAAATGGGATTACAATATTAGTGCTACTTATCAGAATCCTAAGTCTTACGATGATGACACTCATAAATGGGCGCAAGAATCTGCACGTATGCAGTTGAATGCAGGCGTAGACTATACTCTTAACAAGTTCTCTGCAAATTTAAATTGTCTTGTATTGGCTGATAGAGAGCCAAGTAGCTACAAATATGGTGGCAATTCAGGATATGACCATGATTTGAAAAATAGATTTTTGGTAAATGCTGCATTTACTTACAGACCAACAGAAAATCAATCAGCTGTATTGAATTTGCGTAACATTTTGGACAGAACTGAACCTGTAAGCACATATGAGTATTATGACCTGCCCTTTAATTGGACTTTAACTTATAACTTCAGCTTTTAACATCATTTGAGTTTGGCGGCGCATTTGCGCCGCCTTTTTTAAAAAGCTTGCTTTAAACATAGGTAATACTATTGGTAAAGTAATATTCGTTTAAATTTGAAAGGGAAACCATGTATCGCTTAATCCTTATGCTTGTTATAGTCTGTATTCTTTCCGGATGCGCAACAGAAAACTTTGGCCAATCTGTGAAGCTTGCAGACAAAGATAACGCAATCGTTGTAACGGACGATACCGGTTATCAGGTAAAACTAAAGAAGAAGCCGGAAAAAATAATGACCAACAATATTTATCTTGATAACATCCTTTTGGGATTAGTGGAGCCTGAAAAAATGCTGTCTGTATCTAAAAATATGGATAACTCGGCAAAATCGTTTGGCAATATGGTAAGTTCATTGGTCGAAAATAAGATTACAAATCCGGGATTGGAAGCAGTTCTGGCTTTAAAGCCGGATATATTCATTGTTAATGAGGTAATTGGTGCAGATAAAATTCAGTCTTATCGTGATATGGGTATACCTGTTTATGTTGTAAGGTTGTCTACAAATATAGAAGAAGTCAAAAATGAAATTATCAAGCTTTCCCGGCTAGTAGGTGAAGAGCAGCGTGGTAAGATTTTAGTCCAAAAAATGAACGATAAACTGGAGAGGATTGAACGCAATATACCACAAGAGCTTCATTACAGTAAAAGTACTGTTCTTGTATCAGCCAATTACGCGTCCTACGGAGGCAAGGGTTGCATGTATGATGATATCTGCAAGCATGCCAAGATAAGAAACGGTATTGCAGATTTGGGAATGAATACCGGACAGACAGTCAATAAAGAGGTCATGATAGAGATAAATCCGGATTTCTTCTTCCTTGCAAAACCATGGAAGGATAATAAGGCTAAGGATGAGAAATTGCTGGGTGAGTTTTTAGCTGATAAGAGCTTAGAAAATTTGCGAGCGGTAAAAAACGGGAATGTAGCTCTGCTTGATGAAAAATACATTTTTATCGGTCATCAGAATTGCGTATGGTCGGTGCAGAAGCTGGCACATTTGGTTTATGGTGACTGTGTTGTTTTAGAGCCGGAGGAGTTTTTGAAAGGGTTTTAGCAGTTAATTATAAAAATATCAAAATTGATTACATTTACAGCCTTAAATAGTAACTGAAAAAGCGGTGCGTTAGTACTGCTTTTTTTCTTGTGGTTTTCTATGAAAAAATTATGAAGATTAAGTGGATAAATAGTGTGAAATGATATATAATGTTAACTAGATGATTTGATATACAGACATTATTTCGTCTATTGTGAAGCCACCGGCATATGACCATGAAAGACTGGATATGCAGGGACTTTTCGATAAATATTTTTAATAGGAGTATGAGTAAACATGAAGAGTAATTTTTCCAAGGGTTTATTGATGACGGCCTTCATTACAGGTAGTGTAATATGGGGGGGTACAAACGTATTTGCTGAAGAGCTGCAGGAGTATACGCTGGACCAGATGGTTGTAACTGCGACGAGAACGGAAAAGCGTGATGTTGAGGTTCCGGCAAGTACAACTGTAATTACCTCAAAACAATTGGAGGATTCTGGATCCAATAGTATTGCTGAAGTTTTAGGCAAACAAGCAGGTATCGAGTACAAATCCTTTGGCCCTTTGGGTACTTCGATGGGTACAATGATTAATGAGGTTAATATTCGTGGTATCAGTAATGGTACATTGGTATTAGTCAATGGTAATCCTATTTCTTGGCGTGGTAAATATAATTTGGAATCTATTCCTACGGACAGTATTGAGCGTATCGAAATTGTAAAGAGTGGTGGCTCTGTACTTTATGGTTCTGAGGCAATGGGTGGCGTTGTTAATATCATTACTAAGAAAAAAGGCAGTAATAAAATTAGCGTAGGTTATGGTAACAGAAGCCATCAGAATTATAGAGTAAATGTTGGCGACGAAAAATTTACTGCTGGTTACTCTTTGGAAAAAATGGGAAGAGTTAATTATCGTAGCATAAGTGATGTTAATTATCCTAGCAAAAAACCAGTTTTGAAAGGTAAAACAAGAACTGATGCGGATGATATTAAGAAACAGAGCGTTAATTTAGGGTATAATTTTAATGATAGACTTAGCTTAGCTTATAATTACTATGAGTCTCAAGTTAACTATGAGAGAATATTTGTTGATGTTGAAAAGGGTGATGCGAAAATCGATGATCAGTTTAATGGTCGACTATATACAACAAAACAAAATAACATTCAATTAAATTATAAGGATGATGACTATAAAGCTAGTATTTACTATAATATCACTAACGTAGAATCAGAAGGTCCGACTTTCTACAATACAAGTACGACAAGTGGTGGTGCAAAGAAATTTAGTATGTATCATACTAAAGAGAGAAATTCTACAGTTGGTACAGATTTGCAACGTAATTGGAAAATTGGAGAAAAAGCTCAAGCAATTCTTGGTGTAGATTATCAACATGAAATGTATGAGAAATCGGTATTCAGTGGTGGGTCATTAAGTCGTGATATTTGGGCAGTTTTCGGTCAGTGGGATCAAAAATTTGATGATAAAAATTCTATGATTTTTGGTGCGCGTGAAACTTGGACAACTAATGCGTTCAGAGATCAAAACTATAACAACTTTAGTGGTGCAGTACAATACATCCATAAATTAGATGATGATCAGACAATTTATGCAAGCTATACAGAATCTTTTATTATGCCGACTTATGCTCAGATGAATGGCGCCAGTGATACTGCAAAACCTAATCCGGATTTAAAACCACAAACAGGTAAAAACTACGAATTGGGTTGGAAAAAAGTATCTGATAGCCATAGCTGGAAAGCAGCATTGTATCATATTGATATAAAAGATAATATTTCTGCTACATGGACTGCAAGCAGGGCTGAATACACTTACAAAAATGAAGATTTTAAAAATACCGGTATAGAACTTACTTGTGACATTGAAGGTGACAACGGATTCTCTTATAACTATGGCGTGAACTATAGCGATCCTAAGGTTAAAGCTAAAACAGGCAAAACTTACTGGGATAGAAAATTTGGTCGTTGGCAGCTTAATGGTGGCATTACTTATGCTAAAGATAAATTTAGAAGCAGCTTAACTGGTAGCTATCTGGCTGATCGTGTAAATACTCCGAGCAGTGCACATTCTTCTAAGACTAAACCTTATTTCATCACTACTTTAAATGCTACTTATAGCCCTGATAAAAATAGCGATATAACTTTAACTATTGATAACTTGCTTAACAGACAAGATAACTTGAACCATTCTGGCTCTGATTATTATGCTGTTCCGACAAGCTTCCTGCTTACTTACACATATAAGTTTTAATAATACTGGCATTGGTCCAAATTTTGGGGTTGGGCTGTTACATGAGTGTGGGTCGACCTAGT